>Ga0115564_10001880_pt1 | contig 18735 bp, 10 predicted proteins | sample COGITO_mtgs_1105_7_FD_88680 | JGI IMG/M metagenome (GOLD analysis project Ga0115564, IMG submission 88680) | Pelagic marine microbial communities from North Sea - COGITO_mtgs_110523 | ecosystem: Environmental > Aquatic > Marine > Epipelagic | place: Germany:Helgoland, sampling site Kabeltonne...
GGACAGAAAATGTAATCTTTCTTCAATATTGTAGATATACTACTTTTAATAAATGATTGGCAAGATTAACTCTATTAAATAAAAAACCCTTGAAAATCAATTGATTAACAAGGGTTTTTGTACCCCTTACGATTCCATTCTCGAACTCTTTTTACCAAAACCTAAAGGATATATTCGGTTTGAAGCAATTACTATATGATCAGGGTTTAGCCGATAATAGCGGCTTACCCCTAATAAAATCAAAAGGTAGTAGTGATTTAGTATTACCTAAAGGACATTAAACTATAATAGAATTAAAAAGTATGGCAAATACAACAGAAGATGATATGCATGTGGTTTAAAAGAAAACGCCATTAAAATAAATTAATGACGTTTGTTTATGCTTTACCTGTAATATTTCATTTTTTAAAGTTTCTTCAGGCTTTAGTATAAAAAGGAGTATTGCTTATTTAAGCAAAAGTTAGTTTTTTGAAGCAGCAATCTCTTGATTTAATTGGGTCGGGTCAAATATCCAAGAAGCGTTTACTATTTTACCATCAACCCACTTAAATGATACATTAACTGGATTTCCTCTTACCTTTCCTGTTTTCTTAGAAGTTGCTTCCCATCTTCCCCAAAGATGACTCCACACAGTGTTGTTAAGGTTTTCATCATAAACCGTAGTTTCAATAAAATTCTGTGCCATATTAATTTTATTGTACAATTTGTGGTGCATTGAAAAACCTTCTATAACTTGATTTTTGGTGTAATTTTCACCGTTAATTGTAAAGCTTCCATTATCGGCAAAAATTCTATTAATAGTTGTAAAATCGTTTTTAAAATATTCGTCATTTATTTGTCGAATAGCATTAGAATATTTGTCCGAAGTTGTCGTTTTTCCTGTAATTTCTTGCGCGAAAGAAAAGGTCGTAGCGCATAATAATACTAAAAATAGTGTTTTTTTCATTTTAATTGATTTATGGTTAATAAGCTACTAATATAGAAAAAATCTCGAGTAGCTCTAATCCGAGTTTATCTTGAACTTACAGAAGATGTTATGCCTAGAGTTTGTTTTTATTAGTTTTAACAAATTTTAAGTCGAAAAAATAATTTAACCCAATATTCCAATCAAATCTTTTACCAGTCAATCCTCCAAAATTTAATGATTTATTCATAACTGAGCTTATTGAGAAAGGGAAGTTTAAAAGACCAATATTTATTGTTTGTGCAGAAAAAACACCTGCTTTAGTGTCTTCAATTTGAACTGAATAAACAATTGGCGCCCAACTCATATATATTTTATCCGTTATTAAAATTTGTCTGATTGATGCAGCTAAAATAACCACTCTATTAGATTCAATTTGGGCCTTATTAACCATTTTTAATGGTCTTTCTTCGTAATAAGAAAGAGATAAAGTAAAGCTTTGATTGAAAACATAAGAAAAATTTGGATTTATAATTGCAGTAACCCAAGGCTGAAGAATTGTATTCGGAAGATTTTTATCAATTACACTTATTCTTTGATTGATGACTCCAGGAAAAACAGCTCCTATGTCAAAAATAAATTTCCCCTTTTGTTTTATCTTGTAATTCCACCAAATATCAAAACCCCAGGGCTGAAACCCCTCTAATTCATATCTTATAAGAGGATTAATTGAAAATCTATCCTTGCCTAGAGAAAAATTTGCAACCAAAGATGGTTCCCCCCTTGAAAATAGTGGAACCCAGTCAATTCCATTATTGTTCAGGTTAATATTTCCCTTAAAAAAATATTCACCTTTTGTTTGAGACAAACAAAAAAATGGAAGTAGGAATAGAAAAATTATCTTTTTCACTTAAACTAAGTTTGAATCTTTAATAATATTATTGTCCATTTTTTTCCACATTACAGTAAAAAATTGGAATTAAAATTAATTTTTTATATTAAATTGTTTAAAATTTCTCAAATTCTTTGTCATGAATTGTTTTCCTTATTTATTTATTTGTTCTTAGATTTAAGCACCTCCTTAAATACTAATTCTATTGACATCTGTACAAATTCCGTAGCCCATAAAAAGAAGTAATGACAATATGATTATTAAATACTGTTAATAAAGAATTTCTCTAATATGTCTAATTTATTCAATATTTGGTTGGAATATACCAAACGTTATTTTTCAAATCAATTCCACCCTCAAGTTCTTCTTGGATTACCCTATCGGTAATAAAAACTCCAATTTTAGCCATATTTGTAAAATTATCTACTCCATTTGGAAAATTTTGTCTGGTTCTATGAATATTATATTCCTCAGAAAAAGTTCTATTAAAAGCCTTTTCAACTCCATTTTTACCAATCATAAATCCAATAAGGCCCCCCCATGTGGCTGTTGGATTATCGGAATCCCAGCCCATAAGTGATCCAATTTTAATAGTTTCTTTTAGATCTCCTTTACCAGCAAATAAACTTATTATACTTGCTGCAAAATTTATTCCAGCAGCGGCACAACCATTACACCTCATGTTTCTGGAGGTAATATCGTAACCATCTTTTTCTTCTACCTGATATCTAACATATACATTATCTCTAATTGTTTCCCAAGGAAGTCCTTCATCGTATTGTTTTTTTACAAAATCATACATTTTTGACGCATATGAATCACTTGGCAACTGATTTCTTGATTTTTCAGCTATCACTAATAAATTTTCCTTATTACTAAGTTTTGGATCAGAAATAGCTGCTAAAGAATACATGGAAACATAAAATTTTGATATCCATTCTGCGTTATATCTTGCAGTTGTCTGAATAGGTAGCTCAGCCATTTCAACAGCAAAGTCAGGTCTTGCAGGTGAATAAAATCCAAATATTTCAGTAGTTAATTGGGCATCAATCATATCAAAATCAGGATTCTTTTTAGGGTCACTTGTTTCTGGTGGTATTATTCCACTAATCATTAAGTCTAAAGCTCTTTGGTTTGAGACCCATAAATAATTCTCTTCTTCGTTTTTTATATGTTTAAGCCATCCTTCACGTATTTGTTCACCATTTAATTTTGATGTTCTATTTGTATAAACTAAATGTTGATATATATACTCAATATCAGTGTCATCATCTGCCCCCCAAATTCCATCTTCACCTTCAAAAACAAAATCTATGTTTCGAGAAAGGTCTTGCTTTCTTCTTCTTCCATACATAGGCTGGTCTTTTTTACCCCAATCTTCTCTTGTATAAAAAGCTCCTGTTTTCATTTCTCCAATATTTCCAATTTTATCCATTTCAGTAACTAAACCAGTCCAATTGGCAATGCACTGTGCAAGCCAGAAACCCTCAAGTTTATTAATATAGTCAGCCCTTGATATAATTATTTCATCCCCATTTGGAGAATATTCATTATAAACTAAGTTTGGATCTTTTATAATATTATTGTCCATTTTTTTTTCCACATTACAGGAAAAAATGAGAATTAAAAATGATATTAAAACTAATTTTTTCATATTAAATTTTTTTAAATTGATAAAATCCTTTTTCATGAGTTGTTTTCTTTTTTTCTTTTTTTGTTCTTAGATTCAAGCACCTCCTTAAATAGTAATTCTATAGATACTCCTTTTGTTTCTGGCATTATAAAAATAACAAACAATAATTGTAAAGACATCATAAAAGCAAAAAAGGAAAATATAATTTGAGATCCAATAGAATTCAATAAATAAGGTATAAATGCTGGAATTATTGCAGCTAAAACCCAATGAACAGAACTGCCAAAAGCCTGTCCTTTACTTCTTAAACTGTTTGGAAATATCTCTGAAATAAATACCCAAATAACTGTCCCTTGCCCTACTCCATGAGAAGCAATGAAAGAGAAAATAAATATACTCGAGTTTATTCCAAAGGGATTACTTTTTATACTTAATGCTATAATTGTTAGAGAAATAATATATCCAATAGAACCAATTAACATAAGTTTCTTTCTTCCAATTCTATCTATTAATATAACTCCTAAGCAAGTGAAGATTAAATTTGTGACACCTAGTATAATTGAATTAAATAATGATGCGTCTTTACCCAATCCTGTTTCCTCAAATATTCTTGGAGCATAATATAAAACTGCATTTATTCCAGAAAATTGATTGAAAAATGCGATTGCAAAAGCTAATATTAAAATAAACCTATATTTTTTTAAAAAAATTGATTCATTTGATGAAAAATTTTTTAAATCATCTTCAATTTCTTTAATAATTATTTTTGTTTTAGATATTGAGTTTATCTGATTTAATATTTTTTCAGCTTTTTTGTTTTCTCCTTTTGATATTAACCATCTAGGGCTAGATGGTAAGAAAAAACTAAAGCCCAAATATAAAAATGCGGGAATAGCTTCAGCACCGATCATATATCGCCATGAATTCTGATCAAAAATATTTAGATAATAATTAGACAAAAAGGCAATAAGCATTCCAAAAACAAGATTAAATTGGTATAAGCCTACTAATTTTCCTCTATTTTTTGCTGGAGAAATTTCAGTTATATATGTTGGTACAGCAATTGTTGAAACACCTATGCCAAGGCCACCAATAAATCTAAAGAAAGAGAATGATAAAGGACCATTTGCTAGAGCTGAACCTATTGCAGATATTAAATATAATATTCCTATAAATACTAGAGTTCTTTTTCTGCCTAATTTATCATTTGGAAACGCACCAAAAATTGCACCAATTACAGTTCCCCATAGTGCCATAGATACAACCACAATTCCATGAAACAAATCTGAGGAATTCCAAAGTGATTGTAAAGTTTTTTCAGCACCTGATATGACAACTGTATCAAATCCAAATAAAAAGCCTGCTAGTGCAGAAATTATTGACCACTGAAAAAGTTTAGAAAATTTCATCTAATATTTTACCATTGCATTGAAGGGAATAAACTCCATGAATTTATTTTTTTTACAATTATTTCTGAATCATCACTAAAAAGTTCAACATGAACTGAGTCCTCATTTGTTGGAAATACAACTTGAGTTATACTTTGCATACCATCATTTGCAAAGACCTCAATTATTGATTTATCAATGAATATTCTAAGTTTAATTATTTCACCATCATTTATTTTAAAGGGAGCCCTTTGAACTTTTGTTGTCTTGTTTTTATACTCATCCCCCTTTATCATCATATATTGAGAATATTTTGGGTTTTGAGCACTTGATCTGCTAACATCAATACCAAGTAAAGATTGATCCTTATCAATAAATATTTTTGTTTGTTCATTACCATCTCGAGAAGAAAGTACGTTCAATCCAAATTTTTTAGCCTTTTTTGAATCTATTTCTACATATAATTCGATTGAGTTGCCCTTAATGTTTTCTAAAAACAAATTTTTATTTGGTTCCAAAATAAATTCATTATTTACAGTGGAATAATTATACCTCAAATTCTCAATCTCCTTTGGAGGTTTCATTCTAAGGGACATTTTGTCTTTTGAAAGACTAAGAACTCTTGGCATGCTCATAACTCCATCAGAAACACCCTTGTTTTTTATATTCTCTCTAGTCTTACCATCATATAGCCAAGCCCACATAATTCTTCTACCTTTATCATCTAACAATGTTTCTGGCGCAAAAATAGGGCCTCCTGGAAAATTTATTCTTTTATGTGATTCTGGAAAAAACTTATTGTCCTTCCACTCACCTATATAGTAACGTGCTCCCCTTGAGTGGCTAATTAATACCAAAACCCACTTGTCTTGTAATTTAAAAAAGTCTGGGCAAGATATGTCCTCATGGGCTTCTACATCAGGCATATCATATGCCATAAAACTTCCAACTTCTTTCAATGGTAATTTATAATCATTGCCAGAATATAGAATTGGTTTATTATTACTTGAAGGTTTATTGCCGGAAATCTGAAAATAAATTTCCTTTTCATCGTCATACCACATATGTGGATCCCATCCAGGTTTTGCAATAGGATTATTTTCAGATTTAGACCATCTATTTAGATTTACATCATCACTAAAGGCGACACTATTACCATCTGACCCTAAACCGTGATAGGATATAACTATATTACCATCTTTAGCTTTAAATGCATTCCCACTAAAAACACCTATTTCATCATGCTCAAAATTTGGTAGCAAGCTATTTGAATGCCATCTCCAATGAAAAAGATCTTTACTTGAAATATGCTGCCATCTATGCTCTTTAAATATTTTTTTTCCATTATGAGTATATGGATTTTCCAAATTTGATTGATATATATACCACATATGGTAAATACCATTATGAAAAATTGCTCCATTGGGATCAAAAGGATATCCCCTCCCTTCCGATATATTTATATGCCATAAAGAACGGTATGGATCTTTAAGTTGTTCCGAATGTACTTTCCTAGAGGAAATAATATCAGAATCACTAACAAACTTAGTCGTATCTTTTCTGTTCTCTGAACAACTTGATAGAAAAAAGAAAATCAAACTAATGCTAAAAGAAATTTTCCTATTCATAAAATAAAGTGTTACAAAAAAACGGGTTTTTCAACCCGTTTAGTAACTAACTAACAAACCAACTATTAATAACCTGGATTTTGCTTATATAAAGAACCTCCAGTGAAATCAATTTCTTTCTGAGGTATGGGATAATACTCATCCCTACCAGGAGTAAAAACTGCTGCTCCTAAAAAAGGTCTTCTTACTTTTTCAACCTCCAAATATTTATTTAAAGTTTCTGCTGCTTCACCCCACCTAACAAGATCATACCATCTATGACCTTCCATTGCAAATTCTAATCTTCTTTCAAACTTTAATGCTTTCCATGCATAATCCTTTGTAGGAAATGATGGGTAAGTTCCAATATTCCATATATCAGATGCTCCAGCTTCAGTAGGCCATGATGTGCTGTTTTTAGCCCTTGTCCTCACTTGATTAATTATAGGCAAAGCTTCATCTTTTCTGTCAAGCTGAATTAAAGCTTCAGCTTTCATAAGAAGAACATCAGCATATCTAATAAATTCAATATTTCTTGAAGTACCCATAAATGGTCCATTTTTGTAGTAACATGAACAATCAGGAGCTTGTTGTTCTTTCATGTTATACATATAACCATAAACTCCAGGAACTCTGGCCCAAGAGATATTAGCAATCATATCGCCTGAATTATTTACAGTATTTCTATATTTAAAAGGCCTTCCGGGTATTGCCATGGTATGATCAATTCTTGGATCAACAGTAAGTCCTGGAGCAGGTGGTGTGGTTCCGTCTCCAGCATCTTCAGTGAAAATACTTACATCATTAAAAGTATCTAAATATGGTAAACCATCTTCATCTGTTCTAAATGCATTTGCCATATTTTGGCTTGCCAAATGAAATCCACAGCAACCATAAAGCGGGTTTCCATGTGGAGAATTTAATCCAGTGGCATAGCTTAATCTGCCGACATTAGTCCCATCATTAATTGAAAATTGTGCAGCCCATATTGATTCTGGACCATTTTCATAACCATTCATGAAATTTTTACCATAATCTGTTTCTAAATCTCCAACAACTTCATCAGCATATAGTATTACATCCTGTAACTTGTCTTGAGAAATAGAAGTTACCTGATGATTATCATTTTGAACATATGCTTGGAATAACTTTAATTTTGCTAAATAAGCAGCTGCAGAACTTTTATTAGCTCTACCAGCCTCACTCTGAGTTACTGGCAAGTTATTGTATGCAAAGAGAAAGTCTGCTGCAATTTTATCCCAAAGCTCATCGTTTGGAATATCATTTGTGGCCTGCAATTTAGCCTCGGCATCAAGATCCTCTGTTATATAAGGAATTTTTTTAAATAATACTTTTAACATGAAATGACAATGAGCACGTAAAAATCTTAACTCACCTTGTCTTATATTCTTTGCTGCATAATCAGGAATATCATTTATAACATTTAATGCTACATTTATTCTTGAAATAGCATTATAATAATTTTTCCATGTTCTTGGCATAAAAAAGTCAGCTCCATATTCTGGAGTGGTCAAATAGTAAACTTCAAATTCATGACCAAAGCTTACATCGCCAACTCCTCCGCCACCCTTATATGCATCATCTGAGCGAACACTTCCATACATCCATTGACTTGTAACTGTTCCTCGCATATCATCATTCATTACTCCTGCATAAGCTGCAATTAAAAGTGACTCAGCATTTTCAGCTGTTGCAACATTAGACTCTGATAACACTCCAGTTGGAATATAGTCAAGAAATTCTTCAGAGCATGAATTTATAAAAAACATAGCTGTTATTGAAATTGAAAATATTATTGCTTTTTTCATTTTTAAAATTTTTTGTTAATTAATTATAATGATACATTTATTCCAAAAGTTACAGTCCTTGGAATAGGAACTTGACCACCGTCGATTCTTTCAGGATCTACACCTGTAAAACCCTGAGCTGCGAACCATGCAAGGTTTTCACCCTGTAAAAACAATCTCAAACTATCTATTTCAAGAGAATCAATTCCGTTTCTTAATGTATAGCCAAGCTGAACATTTCTGAATTTGAAAAAACTTGAGTTTTCATAAAGATAACTAGAGGTCCGAGTCTCACTATTTACAAGAGATAATGCGGGAATAGTTGCACTAGTATTTTGTGGAGTCCATGCATCTAGAAGCATTCGATTTGAATTTGAACTTGTTGAAATCCATATCGAATTTGGCATATTCGTTATTCTACCACTTATTCCTGATCCAAAAATTGATAAATCAAAAGCCTTGTAATTCAAATCTATTCTTACTCCATACTCAAGTGAAGCCAAGGTATTTCCTATAAAATCCCTGTCCTTTACATCAACAACTCCATCATTATTTAAGTCTGAAAATCTAATTCCCCCAGGTCTTGCTCTTAATTGAGTTGCATGAGAATCAACTTCTGATTGACTTTGAAACAATCCATCTGCTTGGTAGCCAAAAATAGCAGTTTGTGATTGCCCTAAGATTGAGTTATCAACTGTACCTGGATATGCTGAAATTACTTCAGAAGGTAGAAATATTATTTCATCTTGAAAAGCTCCAAAAGTTGTTATTATACTATATCCAAACCCATCATAATTTGGTTTGGAATATCCTAATTGCAGTTCCCAACCATATGCTTTTGTAGTAGCTCCATTTACGGTTTTGTCTTGACCTTCACCTAAAACTGATGGATAAGGGGGCGTTGTTAGAATGTCTTTTGTCTCTCTAGAATAATAATCAAATGAACCAGATAATACATTTTTCATTAATGTAAAATCTAAACCTATATTAATCTCACTAGTTTCTTCCCATCTTAAGTCAGGGTTTGCAGCTTGTGTTGAAACAAAGCCTGAGGGCAATGTTCCTGAATCATTACCGGCAATATCATAAGCAGTTCCTATATTATAAAACTGTTGCCAAAATCCTGGCTGCAATTCATTTAAATTTGTACCATATCTTGTTTCATAAAGTCCAAATCTAGCTACATCACCAATTTCCTGATTACCCACAATTCCATAGCCAGCTCTAATTTTTAGATTATTAATAAAACCCTCGTTATTTATAAATTCTTCCTCAGATATTTTCCAACCTATTGTCCCTGCAGGAAAAACACCATATCTGTTATTAATACCAAATCTTGAAGAGCCATCTCTTCGAATAGTAAAAGTTGCTAAATATTTATTTGAAAAGGAATAGTTAATCTTACCGAACTGAGAATATAGTGAACTTCCAAGTGAAATCCCGTTGGCTGTTTTTTGTCCTGTTGCTGCGCTCAAAACAAAATAATCTTGGTTTTCCACTGCAAAATCAAAAACTATTGCATTTTTTCTTTCGTAATTATTTTGAATTGCTTCTACACCTATCAGAACTCCTAGATTATGGTTATCGAATTGAGTGTTATAATTAATTGTATTACTCCAAGTTGTATTTGTTGTGGCTGCATGGTTATTGATTAAGCTGTTTTGTCCTCTATTAACGAAACCATTGTCTACTTTTCTTTCAATATTGACAAATTCATTAGTAGCATAATCAATTCCTACATTAGACCTAAAAACAAGATTTTCTAAGAGTTTTGCTTCTAGAAAAACATTACCAAAAAATTGATGTTTTGCCGTATTATCCCATTCATTTAGAAATTGCATTAAAACAGGGTTATTCCTATCTGAATAGCCTGCTCCGATTGGACCACCATATTTCACCCCACTTACATCATAAAGAGGAATCGTAGGAGCAAGAGTAGCAGCAAGACGGGTAGTTGTAGCCCCTCCAACGTCCCTGGCACCAAGAGTTTCATTAGAATTTGTGTAAAGCGTATTAATCCCTATTTTAACTTTGCCATCAATTAAATTAAAACTACTATTTAACTTTGCATTAATTCTTTCGTAATCTGTATATTTAGTCATTCCTGTATTTTTGAAATGACCAAGGCTCATAAAAACTGTTGAATTTTTTGTGTCTGATTGAACTGATATTTCGTTATTAAAAATGTAACCTGTTTCAAAAAGTTCTTCTTGCCAGTCAGTATCACCACTCGGCATATTTGGATCACCTCCTACAAATGGTTGAGGTGTTACGCTGCTTAATACAGGATTTGCAAAATCATTATTCCAATTAAAATTATAAATTGTACCATATGCATCAGATGGATTGTTACCATCATTTAAAGATGCTTGCCATAATAATTCTCCTCTTTCTACAGCATTGGCAACATCCCAGCGTGAACCTCTTTCAGAATTTGACGATATGCTAGAGTTAAAATTTACTACTATTTTTTCTTCACCCTTAATTTCATTTTTAGTAGTTACAATAATAACTCCATTAGCAGCTCTAGATCCATATATTGAAGCAGCAGATGCATCTTTTAGGATTTGGACTGATTCTATAGATTGAGGATTTAAACTTGCAAAAACAGACTGCCTTTTAGTTGGCACTCCATCTATTACATAGAGAGGGCTATTATCTCCCAAAGTAGTCAATCCTCTAACTAGCACAGTATTTGATGGATTTTTCCTATCAGCAAGATCATTTCCAGTTGATCCCATCATATCTCCACCCCTTTGAAAATAAAGACCAGGAACTCTACCTTGAAGAGCTTGCATTGGATTACCAGCAGTTCTCGCTTGCCCTTCAATAGCGTCAAGCTCAACAACACTTACAGCTCCAGTTAAATCAACTCTTCTTTCAGTTGAATATCCAGTAACAACGACCTCGCTTAAAGCCTCTGCAGATTCTGTCAAACTTAAATTAAAAGTTGATTGACTATTAACATCAACAATTAAAGAATTAAAACCAATATATGTGACTGTCAAAGTTCCATCCTCAGGCACATTATTGAGAGTAAAATTTCCATCAAAGTCTGAAGTTGTTCCATTATCTGTTCCTGAAACAATAATTGTTGCTCCAGGGAGAGGTTGGCCATCTTCAGATGTTATTGTCCCTGTTATTGACTGTTGAGATAACAGGAAGAGAGGAAATAAAAAAGATATTAGTGAAATTATAGATCGTGTCATTTTTTCTTTGTTTATTTTTATATAGATAAATTGACAAATAAAATTGACGAATGTTTTTCACTGTAGTTTCATATAATATCAAATTAGTTACAATCTAATAAACTATTGATTATTAGATTTTTAACTAATTTTCTTTTTTAAAAAAATAATTATTTTACATTTTATTATAAAATTGATACCTATTTATTGTCCAGTATTAGGTTTCTATATTTATAAAAAATTTTTTAATATCTTTTTTATACTTAAGTGGTGTAAAGCCATATTTAGTTTTAAAAACAGTCGAAAAATAATTTGGTGAATTAAATCCTAAAGTATAGGCTATCTCAGAAATATTGTGCGTGGAGGTTTTAAGTAAATACTTTGCTTTTTTTAACTTATAATTAATTATGTAGTCACTAATATTAATGCCTAAAATTGATTTTACTTTTCTGTAAAGTTGAACCCTAGACACCCCAATTATAGTTGATAAATTTTCAACTGAGAAATCTGAGTCACCAAGATTATTTTCAATAATATCATTTAACTTTAGAAAGAATAACTGCTCAGGATTTTTAAATGATTTTTTATTGATTTTAAATATGTTATTTGTGTAATAATACTGTAATTTCTTTCTATTATTAATTAAGGATTCTATTGATTGAGTTAATACAGATAGTCTAAATGGTTTAGTTAAATATAAATCTGCTCCTTTTTTTAATCCTTTTATCATTAATTCATTGTCACTCTCAGCTGTTAAAATTATAAATGGAATATGAGAGGTTCTTAAATCTTTTTTCAAAATTTCACAAATTTCGAAACCATTTTTCTTACCAGGGAGATTCACATCACAGATTACTATATCTGGAATTATATCAAAGGCTTTTTTAAAAGAGTCACTTTCATGGTTAATAAATACTTCGTAATTATTTAATTTAAGTTTTAAAAACATGGCCATATCAATATCATCTTCTATGATTAAAATTTTAAGTTTATCATGATTTAAATCATTGTCTGGATTTTGAAAATTTTTAAATGCCTCAAAAGATTTATGTCCAATATCATTAAAAGTATTTCTAATCATTTTATCTTGAATTTCAACTATATTTTTCTCATTAAACATCGATTTTTCTGATTGTAGATTGACTATAAATTCACTACCTTTTTCATTTACTCTATAGTATATTGTACCTAGATTTAATTTCAAAAATTCTTTTGTAAGATAAAGTCCTATACCTGAACTAATATTTTTATTATTAGAGCCCTTAAAAAATGCTTTAAATATATTCTTGATTTCACTTTTTGGTATACCAATACCTTCATCCTTTATGCTTATCTCAAGTTCTTTATTCTGAGTTTTATCTGAAATTACGTTATTAAATTTAATTGATATTGAACCTTTTGGAGATGAAAATTTTAAAGCATTATCAATTAAATTATAAAAAACTTTATCTAAAAGATCATGATTTGCATAAGCAAAACTTTTAGTACTTGAGCCTACTAAAGAAAATTTAATTTCTTTTTGATCTATTTCATTTTTAAAATCTTCAATTATTTTCTCTATAAACCGATAAATATTAGTGTCGCTTACTTTTACCTTTTCTCTTTTATTACTAATCTTTCTAAAATCTATAAGCTGGGTTACAAGACGAAATAATTTATACGAATTTTTTGATAATAATGATATAGCATTATTACCATAACCTAAGCTGCTATTTTCCTTTAACGATTCTATTAGATTTAAAATTAAAGATAATGGTGATTTAAATTCGTGTGAAATATTCATAAAAAAATCAAACTGTGATTTTAAATTTAATTTTAGTTCTTTCGAAACTTTTTTAAATTTTTCGTTTTTTAATCTTACCTCATTATTATATGATTGGAGAGCTTTATTTTTTTCCCTGATTTTATTGATCAAATAATAATTACTAAAACAGTAATAAAGGGCTATTAGAAAAAGACATATTACAGCAATTATTAATGCTTTTTGTCTATCAAAAGTTATATTTTGTTCATTTAAAATTAAGTGTTGATCTATTATTTTTGATTTCTGAGTATTGATTTTTTCAATTTGGCTTTCAATCAAATCAACATTAAAAGAATTAATTACAATTGTTTTAAGAATATTGTTTTTATCAAAAGGCTCATTATTTAAAATTTTTTCTGCAATTATAATAGCTTCTTCTCCGCCATTCGGATAAAGTATTGAGGCTTCTAAAATTCCTCGTTTTACAAGGTCAATACCTCCATATTTAGTGTTTAGACCATCTACACCAATGAACTTTATTTCATCTTCGAAATTGAATTCTTTAGCAATTTGCCAAGCAGCGTATGCCATTCTATCATTATGAACAAATACATAATCTATTTTTTTTCCAGACTTAATTATTTTTCTAAATGGTTTTTTTATGGACTCAGCATTCCAATCACCATTTATTGGATCTAATAAATTTATTTGTTCTATAAATCTATTATTATTAAAGAGCTTATTAAATCCAATACTTCTTTCGTTTGCAGGAGAAGATCCAATTAATCCTTTTATTTCAAGAACATTGACTTTAATATTTCTCCCATTATATTTTCCAGGTTTTATTAATTGATTGAATTTTATTTTATTTATATCCGATAAAATAATTTCAGCAGCAAGTTTCCCAACTCTAAAATTGTCAGTCCCAATATATGAGGTGTAATTTTCATAAGAAGTCTTCCTGTCAACAACAATTACAGGTATGTTATTATGAATTGCCTTTTCGACTATTGGAGTTAGTGCATCTTGTTTAATTGGTGAAACAATTAAAAGATCAATACTATCTTTAATAAATTGTTCAATCTGATCAATTTGTTTTTCAGTACTATTATTTGCATCTAAAAATTTTAAATCGATGTCCTTATTAAATAATGCAGCATCATAAATGGATTTATTCATTGATTCTCTCCATTTATCATTACTCATAGCTTGAGAAAAACCTATTTTATATAAGTGTTTTTCCTCTTTACAATTGATAAAAAAAATTGGTAAAAAAAGAAAAAATAATATTTTATTTTTCATTACAAACCTATTTAGTTTTTTTTTATAATTTTAATTTAAGAAAAAAAAACAAACTACAAGCTTTTACTAAGAATTGAATATCAATAGATTACAAATGAAATTATTTTAATATATACTTTTCATCTGATATGACTCTAATGAAATTAATTCACTTTGACCACCTTGAGATCTTATGGAAACACCCAAACTATCATCCTTACCCGGAAAAACTCTAGTTGCAACAACTTGTTTTCCATTAGCAAAAACCTCTACAACACTCTTATCAATAAATATTCTTAATTTTAGGTTTTCGCCCTCTTCAAGAACCATCGGGGCGCTTTCAGGAGGACGGCTTTTAACATTTGGAAGAATTGATGAATATGAAGTATCAATGGTTAAAACGCTGTTATAAACTCTTTTCAAACCTCTATAGGGACCATCGTAAAATCTTGATGTTGTTAATCTTGTACCACGGTTTTTAAAAAATGCTATTTTAGTAAATTCTTCTTTATTTTCAGATCTTAATACATTAATTTCAAACATTTGAGAATTCAATGGGTTTATTTCTGCAACTATTTCGATTGCATTCCCATTTACTTCATTTAAAATTATTTCTTTATTAGCAGGAATTATCGTTCTATCTATTGTTTTTTTGTTATATCTCAAAGATTCTATATTCCCTGCTGGTTCTTGATTTAGATTATTATAATTTAAAACTGAATTGTTTTTTGATAAGGTAAGAAGCCTAGGTAGCGACATAATTTGAACATTTCCTCCTTTTGTTTGATTCCATCCATTGATTTTCCCAGAATTCATATTCCATATACTTATAAGTCCACCATCAACATCAGGTGATGGAGTTACTGAAGGTGCATGCATTCCAGATGGCCTTGATGCGCCAAAATTGAATTTACCATGACTTGTGGCAAAAAATTTGTCTTCTTTTTTATCGTATTCACCAAGATAATATTGTCCACCTCTAGTATGACTGTAAAATGATAAAATATATTTATCCCCAATTGGCCAAAAATATGGGCAGGCATTATCATCACCAATTTCTGTAAATCTATCTCCTTCTATAAAGGGATGCATAAATTCCCATGACTCTAGATTATTAGAGCGGAATAAGTATGTTTGGGGCAATAATTGACCTAATTTTTTATCATATTCAACACTACCAGAAAGTGCATAGTAAACCCCTTCTTTTTTCCAGATTGCGGGATCAAAAATTGTATACGGTAAGTCACTAGCATGTTGCCATCTGTCACCCTCAGTTTTATGAATTGGAATTGTAGCTCCTTCAGTAACTTTTTCCCAATTTAATAATAAGGGGTCACTAGAAGTTGCAACCATATTGCCTAATCTAGTTCCATGATACATGGCTATAACCCTTTCCTCTTCTACAAGAGCTGATCCAGAAAAAACTTGGTATTCTGGGTTTGGATATATAGCTATTGGCAAATCCTTCCAATGAATTAAATCTTTACTTATTGCATGACCCCAATGTTGTCTTGGATCTTCAGGAGGATATGCTTGATAAAACAAATGCCAATTACCCTTCCAAAATGAAAGGCCATTAGGATCGTTTAATTTATTTTCTGGACTTGTGAAATGGTAAATTGGATGGTGTGGATCTTGTAATTGTTTTTTTCTTGATTTATTAAATCTTTCTAGCAATAAATCATTTTCTAAAACTTTTTCTTGGCCTTCTATATCTTCAGGATAAGGACCGTAATAAGGAACCTTTGACTTATATTCCTCTGTATTGATTTGTTTTGAATCTGATAAATTATTGTTTTTTTTAGATTCACTACAACCAAATAAAATAAACAATATTATTAGTACTATCGCTAAAAATATAATGTTTATATATTTCATTTCTAATTTGTAATTCATTTTAATATAATTTTACCATGAAGATTTTAACTCATTAAGCTTCAAACTAATTTTCATATTCCTTTTTGAACTTAGACTTACATCTGTGTTATTTTTGTCTGATACAGAATATGTTGTCATAACGTTTTCTCCATCATTTACAAAAATTTCTAATGAAGCTCTATCTAAAAGTACTCTGATAGATATTTTGCCATTTCTTGGCTTTGCTGGTATTTTGGTTTTCTGAAATTCAACATATTGATTTTTATAAATAATTTCCTGTCCTCTAATATTAATTTTAAATTCATCATTATCAATTGGCTTAAAATTTAAACTTAAGTCAATTAATTTAGGATTAATTCTATCAAGACTCCTATTTATGTAACTTAAAGACTTATTATTATATGTATAGGTATTCTTGTAAAGTTTTTCAATCTCTCTTATAGGATTACGAAAAAGTTTGATTCCATTTTCGGTCGTTCTTAATTCCATAGTAGATGGAAACGACATTTGCTGATTCCATGGCATATCATTTTCAATAAAAATATTTTTATCTCTTGTTGACATCCAACCAATAATTATGGTCCTTCCATCTGGGGCGTTATTAAATGTTTGACCCGCATAAAAGTGATTTCCATGATCACCAATTCCTAGCTCTTTGTCTGTCACAAATTCTGTCCCATCAAAATCACCAATTTCATAATCAAAGCTAGCATCATATAGAAGCCATTTTTTATTTGAATTATCTCCATCAACTGCTAATTCAATAAAGTCCATACATTCAAAGACCCAATTTCTGTCAAAATCTGAAAGTTTTCTCCAATTAATTAAATCAGATGATTCAAAAAATCTAACCTTGCCTATTTTTGGATCTCCTGGACCGGTATTTGACCCTGTAAATGTGTCATCTCCCCTTTTAATCCATAATATTACTATCCATTTTTGAGTTTCTTCATGCCACATAATTTTAGGGTCCCTTTCACCGATATCAAATCCTTGATTTGGTATAATCCCATGACCTTCATTAATTAAATTAAAAGTTCTACCATCATCTAAACTATATGCGGCTGATTGATAGAACCAAGAGGGTTCTTGTTCAGGTCTATTTTTTTCACCCCATGAATTATTAGCATGAGTATAAAACGCAACAATTGCTTTTTTGGAATCTGTGTTTTTACCCAAAGAATTATTATGGTCAACAATGGCTGTTCCAGAAAAGATTGTTCCATTTCGGTATGGAAGTATAGCATGGTTTAGCTGTTCCCAATGGACCATATCTTTACTAACTGCATGACCCCATGTCATATTACCCCAATTAACGCTCTTCGGATTATGCTGAAAATATAAATGATATTCACCATTGTAAAAAACCATTCCATTAGGATCATTATTCCAGCCTTTAATGGATGAAAAATGAAATTGAGAACGGAGATCTTGATCATATCCAGTATCGCTATATGACGGAAATGTTTGATACTCTTCAAGTTGAATACCGTCTTGAGAATATATATTTGATACTATGAGTAATGATAATATTACTATCAAATTGAATCTAATCATGATTAATATTTTTAACAAATAAAATGAAGTTTATTTAAAAAAATCTTTAAAATTGTTACGAAAAAATATAAAAATGTTATGTTTTTAGGCTTTTAGGGAAGAATTTGACTTGAATGTATGATCCTCTAAAAATAAATCTTTTACTTATATGAAAGATCTATAGATTAGGTCAATTTGAGGACCCACATTGGGAATATGTTCTGTATAGAATAAATACCACTCGAGAATAAACCTTCTTTGGTGTCATTGGATCTATACCACGTATGGCAAAAGCATAGGTAGTACACAGCCATTTTCTAATCAGCATATGATTTTGATTGAAATCTCCCTCTAGTTTTGCAGCACTAACGAGATCCTTGACTCTATCTTTCTTATCCCATTTATTGTTCTCCAGTTGATTGAAGAAAATCTTAAGAGAATCAATCCTTTGAATCTTATCAGAATTTAAAATACTACCATAATCTCTATCTGTAATTTTAAAACCAGTAATAAATCTCTTTTAAATACAAGTTGGCTGTCGGCTATATAACATTATGCGAACATTACCCTATAAAAAAAAGTGAATTTAATTTTAGGAATAGGGGTCTTATTTCAGAGTTTTAGATTGAAATTTTTTGAGGTTTTTCTAGAAACTAACATACAAAACAGATAAGATATGTTGCCAATATGTTACCAGAATTAAAACAAAAAAACCGTAACGTCATGTAAAACAATCAGTTACGGATTCTTCAAGTACTCGAGGCGGGACTTGAACCCGCACGACCGCAATGGTCATTGGATTTTAAGTCCAACGTGTCTACCAATTCCACCACTCGAGCAATCGACAGAGCGAAAGACGGGATTTGAACCCGCGAC
>Ga0115564_10001882_pt1 | contig 18734 bp, 18 predicted proteins | sample COGITO_mtgs_1105_7_FD_88680 | JGI IMG/M metagenome (GOLD analysis project Ga0115564, IMG submission 88680) | Pelagic marine microbial communities from North Sea - COGITO_mtgs_110523 | ecosystem: Environmental > Aquatic > Marine > Epipelagic | place: Germany:Helgoland, sampling site Kabeltonne...
AGGAGGCATGCCGCATGGGTGTGTTCGATTTCATCAAGGACACCGGGTCAAAGATCCTTAAGGGAAGCCGCGAGGAAAAAATGGAGGCCGCTCGCGAAGCAGCGAACACTGCGAAGGCCAAGGCCCGCGAGCAGGCCGACAGCGGCGGTCTCGCCGCCAAAGCACGAGAAGCAGCCGACAAGGCCCGCGAGGTGGCACACGACGCTCGCGAGAAGGCAGCCGAACAAGCTGCCGAAGCCAAAGAAAAGGCCGCCGAACTCAAAGAGGCCGCAGCAGAGAAACGGGCCACCGCTCGCGATGCGTTCGTAGAGCGTCGTGCCGAGGCCAAGAAGGCCGACGAACTCGAGGAGTACCTCGAAGCCTTGGGCATGGGTGGAGACATCGACGTTCGTTTCGACGACGGCGTGGTCTACCTCGAAGGTTCTGTTCCTGATCAGGAAACGCTCGAGCGCGTTGTCCTCGCCGTTGGCAATGTCGAGGGTGTCGAGAAGGTCGACGACGACCTCGATGTCGAAGCGCCTGCCAATGCCGCCAAGATGTACACCGTCAAGTCTGGCGACACGCTCAGCGCTATTGCCAAGAACTTCTACGGCGACGCCAACCGCTACAACGAGATCTTCGAGGCCAACCGCCCGATGCTGAGCGACCCGAACATGATCTACCCAGGCCAGGTGCTTCGCATCCCCTAAGCCTGTTCACAGCTGAACATTTTCGACGAAATGGCCTCGGGCCTCGCCCGGGGTCATCTCTCGTTTTGTGGGCTAGCGAGCTCGCCAAACTGTTAGCCCAAAACGTCACCACTGATGTTCTCGACCCATAGTTCGATGAGGAGCGCAGTCACCAATCCCGTCTAGCCACGCGCACCGTGAATGGTCCCCGATGGACCTGTCCCATCACGCGATGGTGGGCGCAGCGGTCGCCCACTGCCAAATAACCCAGCGGTAAGGACTCCAGCGGTAAGGACTACTGAAGTCCCCCGAACCCTCGAGGCTTCAAATGGCTTTTGCGTTGCGGATGTCGTCGCCGTGGGCGTCGAACAGGGCCTTCTTTACCGCTGCGAGATCGGTTACGCCGACGGCTGCTGCCCCTTGGATGATCGCCAGTTGCACGATGTGTGTTTTGTCTGACGACAGCAGCTTCCACGCCGCAGTTGCAGCTGCAGCAATGCCGCTCGCCGTATTGACCTGGGCATCGACTGCCTTGGACATACGCATTGTGTACTTCGAGCGTGCCGGGGCCGCCGCGGCCCGTTCTGGCGCGTAGTCGCCGTCGCTGGCTCCACCCCACGCCCATCCGTAGTTCTTCACCCAACTAGCCACCGTTAAGTGGTGCATTGGTGCATCGTCGTCGGCCGTAAACCCTTGTGTGGCCAGAAGTTTCGCGATCTCCTGGAACGTCAACCCTTCGGCTGAGGCGTACAACTGCTTAGCCCGACGCTGGACATCGGATGCAGGTTCTAAGTCCAAGGTACGGGCAACATGAGTGACACCACGATTGTCGAGTTCGGCGAACTTAACAATCTCTTTTATGGTTTTACCTGCTTGTAGAAGCATGGTTACTGCTGCAGCTTGGTCGTCGCGTAAGTCATTTGACACGCCCAGTAACATAGCAAAACAAGGAAGCAATACGTCGGATTGACGTCGGGTTACCCGTTCTTCCACAGGTGAGGGCCTACCTGTGCACAACTTGACCCACCCTGTGAGTTGCGAAAAATGATCCCGTAGCCAAATCACTCGTACTACAACAAAACCCGAGTCTGGGTACTGTTTTAGCTGCACTGTGGAAAACCTAAGCCGAACTGTGGAAAACAGAAGGCTCTCTGTCTCAAACCAGAGAGTCAAGCCTCTCAAACAGACGACCCGCGGCTTCGGCGGACTTCGCTCGGATCTCGTCGCCGTCGACCTTCGTCGGAGCGCCGTTCGCCCACAGCGTCTTGCCATCAACGACGACCTGGGTTGGTGACGTCCCCGGCGAGTAGGCAACCCGCCAGGGATCCATTGGCTCATAGTCCCACGTGACAACGTCGGAGCGGGCCTCGGGCATGAGCGCCCAACCCGGTTCGAACCATTCCCACACCTGATCGGGCGTCGACGTGACATCGCTAGCTCGGGCCGCGACGAAGGCAATACGAAACTCTTCGAGCATGTCAGCGCCAATGCCATCGGTGCCGAGCGCAACCGGATTCAGGAATCGCTGCGGCTGGGCGTACGCAACGGAGTTGTTCATATTCGAACGAGGATTGTGCACGATCGTGCCGAACAGACCATGGTCATCGGGCAGGTACACTCCGTGCACCAGCCACCAGTCGGTGCGGGTGTATTCAAGCAAGCGTTGCCAGGTGTCTTCGCGGCCTTCGGCAACATGCACGTGCACACCAACCTCGTGGTCGGCGGCGAGCTGCGCAGCGGCAGCGATCGTGTCATCGGAGCAGGTGAAGGCCGCATGCAGCCCAACCATGCCCCGGCCGCCTTCACGAAGGAAACGGTCATTCTCGGCCAGGCCTCTGGCTGCGCCTTCGGGTCCGTGGCGATCGGTGATGCCATAGGAACAATTCACCCGCACACCAACTTCGGCACACGCCTGAGCGATGATGCTGAGCGACCCATCGATTGCATTCGGAGATTCGTGATGGTCGATGATCGCGGTACATCCGCGTTGGAGCGCTTCGAGCGCGCCAAGTTTGGCCGACCAGTAAATCGTGTCTTCGTCGAGCGCACGGTCGAGACGCCACCACACCAACTCGAGGATTTCCATGAATCCCGTCGGCGTGCGGGGCGGGGCTGGCATACCTCGGGCCAAGGCCGAGTACAGATGGTGATGAGCACACACCAGACCAGGTGTCTGGTTGGGAGCGAGAGGCTGGCTCACGAAAGTTGACCGACCCAACCAGACGACCGTTCGCGATTGGCTTCGTTCACGAGTGGAAGCTCGGTGCGCCACTGGCCATCGTTGGCGTGCATGGCTGCAGCCACCGCACCAGCGGTAGGGACCAAGCCGATTTCACCGACGCCCTTGATGCCGTACGGTGAGTTCGGTTCGGCTGCTTCGACCAGGATCACATCGACGTCGGGCATGTCTTTGGGACGAATGATGTCCAGACTGCGCAGTGTCTCGTTCAGCGGTCGACCATCGGCATCACACGGGAATCCTTCGGACAAGGCATAGCCCAGTCCCATATGGACGGCACCTTCGACTTGGCCTTCGCACAGAAGCGGGTTGACTGCACGTCCAACATCGTGGGCTGCGACCACCTTGGTCACCGCACCGGATTCTGGGTCGAGGATGACCATCTGCGCGGCGTAGCCGAACGTGGAATGGATGACTGGGTTCTCAAGACCCTCGCTCAACGAATTGGTCCAGTCGACTCGGTATTCACCCTGGTAGTCGACGCCGATCTTGCAACCGTCGGCGATGGCAATTTTGCAGGCATCGGCGACCGAGCCAGCACCCATGAGTGTGCCTCGGCTGCCGGTGGTCTGGCCCGCACCGAGTTCGCGGGTGGAGTCGACGATGACTTCGATGCGCTCAGGCTCGACGCCGAGTTCTTCGACCGCGACCTGGAGCGCAACCGTGTGCACGCCCTGGCCCATCTCGGTCCAGCAGTGCCGCACCTCGATCTGACCGTCGGGGCGGAAGTGCACGACCGCATTTGCGATTTCTTTGAACCCGTTACCGAGCCCGGAGTTCTTCAAACCAAGCGCAACACCCACCGGATGGCCTGCGGCAACCGCAGCTTCGTACGCGGGACGAACCGCGTCGAGACACTCGCCTGCACCGAGACAACCGTCGTCCATGATCTGGCCAGGACCCCACACCACGCCAGGTGTGATCACGTTGCGGTGGCGGATCTCCCACCCACTGATGCCGGCCATTTCGGCCAGCCGATCCATGACACCTTCCATGGCGAACTGCGCCTGATTGGCACCGAAACCACGGAACGCACCACATACCGAATTGTTTGTGCGAGCAGCAATGGCATGCACGTCGATGTTGTCGATCACATACGGGCCGCAGGCATGACCGGCTGCTCGTTCGAGCACCTTCATACCCACCGATGCATACGGGCCGGAGTCACCGACCATACGCACCCGTAGTCCGACCAGTTTGCCGTCGGCATCGCAGCCAGCTTCGTATGCCATACGAATGGGGTGACGTTTGGTGTGAACCAGGAACGATTCTTCGCGGCTAAACGTGGTCTTGACCGGACGTTGCAGCAACCATGCGGCAAGCGCGGTCTGACCCTGGTTCGACATGTCTTCTTTGCCGCCGAACGCGCCACCATTGCTGACGAGTTCGGTGACGATGCGATCAGTGTCCACCGCCAGGATGCGGGCAATGTCGTTACGGTCGTCCCAGATGCCTTGACCGCCGGAGTAGACCATAAGCCGATCGAAGTCGACGGCTTGGCCCGCGGTATCACCATTGGTGAGCGGCAGCGGTTCGCCGGCAGGCACCGGGACTGCCAGGGTCGATTCGGGCTCCAGGAATGCGTGGTCAATACGTTGCGTCTGGAACGTCTCACGCACCACATGGGTCGCTCCGGCCAAACCGTTCTCGGCGTCGCCCCGGGCGTAGGTCGATGTCGACAACACATTGCCATCGAGTTCCCACACCGCGTCTTCGGTGGAAGCAATCGCCTCGATCGGATTCACGATCGGCGCGTGCACGTCGTACTGAACCTCGACGAGCGTGGCCGCGTGGCGAGCGGTGTTGCGATCCTCGGCCACAACCATGGCGATCACGTCGCCCAAATAACTGGTGCGGCCGCCGACCGGGATGAAGACCGGCCAGTCCTTATGGATGAGACCATGGCGCAATTCACCAGGCACATCGGCACCGGTGAAGACCCGCACCACACCTGGCACAGCTTCGGCAGCAGCGGTGTCGATGGCGACGATGTCGGCTCGGGCATGGTCGGCCAGCTTGAACGCGCCGTGTGCGAGATCGACAGGAACCATGTCGTCGATAAACGGACGGTCACCAAGCGCCAGCGCATGCGCTTCGTATTTGATCCCGCGACTACCGACACCACGGGGTTGCACCGCAACGGGCACTTCGTCGGCTGCCAGCGCCTCGACCGCGTCGAGAATCTTGGTGTAGCCCGTGCAACGGCACAAGTTGCCGCCCATGAGCCTGGCTGCCTTGTCACGGGTCAGGCCGGCACCACTTGCCGCGGCCTTGTCGAGCATCGACTTGGTACGCATGAGAATCCCAGGCGTGCAAAAACCACATTGCAGCGCACCAAATGCAGCGAAGGCATCGGCCATACGTTGCCGCTGATCGGGCTCGATGCCTTCGAGCGTGACAACGGTTGCGCCTTCGGTCTTGTCGAGTGATGTCTGGCACGCAACGCGCGCCTTCCCATCGACGAGCACCGTGCAGCAGCCACACTGTCCGGTCGGCGAACAGCCATCCTTTGGCGAGAACACACCGAGCTCGTCGCGCAACGCGCCGAGGAGATGCTCATGGCTCCCGTCGATGGATGCCGGCGCGCCGTTCAGGGTGAAGTCAGTGCTCATGATGCGATCACCTCGTTACTTTACAAAATGTTAAGTCGCGCGTGTTGATCGAGCACTCGCACACCAAAACAAACCTTGGCAACTAACGAACCCGTGCCAGGCACCTGTGCGTTATTCAGGGGGAAGGATGACACCTTTTTGGTTGGTGATCCGCTGGTAGACCTCGGGGCGACGGTAGGTGTCGAAGTTGAAGAGTGTCTGCTTGTAATGGTCGCACCAGTCGAGATTGCAGTTGGCCACGATGACTTCGTCGCCGGTGGTCACGGCCTGGGCCACGATCTGACCGGACGGCGCGATGATCGCTGACTGAGCGAGTGACTCGACACCTTCTTCGGTGCCACCCTTGGCCACGCCAACGACCCAGGTGCCGTTCTGATAGGCACCGGCCTGCATACACAAGTGATTGTGGAAACCCTGCAACGCGTTCTGCCCAGGATCGGGGGCGTAATGAATCGGGGTGTTGTAACCGATCAAGATCATCTCGACGCCTTGCAGCCCCATCTCCCGATACGTCTCGGGCCACCGCCGGTCGTTGCACGTGGCCATACCGAAGATGCCACCGAACGCTCGCCACACCGGGAAACCTTCGTCGCTCTCTTGGAAGTACCGGCGTTCGAGATGCTGAAACGGGCGCCACGGCTCGTCGCCCTCGTGGCCGGGGATGTGGACCTTGCGGAAACGGCCCACGATCGAACCGTCGCGTTCGACCAGGATGGTGGTGTTGAACCGTTCTCCCTCGGGCGTGAGTTCTGCGTAGCCAAGTGCGAAACCGACACCGAGCTCCTTGGCCTCGTCGAACAGCGGTTGTGTCTCGGGACCTGGCATCGAGGTCTCGTAGTAATGGTCGTGCCCAGCGATGTCTTCGGTGAACCAACGAGGGAAGAAGGTGGTGAGCGCAAGCTCGGGGAACACCACCAGCTCGGCACCTGCGGCTGCAGCGTCACGAAGCATGGCCCGCAATCGCTCGACAACAGCGGGGCGCGATTCGTCCTTGGCGATGGGGCCGAGTTGGGCGGCGGCAACCGTGACCGATCGTGGCGACTGTTCAGAAGACATGTACGAAATGTAAAGCATCCAGATGCGCGACACTTACGCCATGGCAAAGAAGACCAAACCTGCCGCCGGACCCGACGACAGACTTTTCTGGGAAATCGCCGAACCATTGCTTGCGAGCGGCGCCGAAAAATCCACGATGATGGGTCATCCGTGCCTGCGCATAAACGGCGACTTCTTCGCCAGCATGGAACGCAACACCGGCGACCTCACGGTGAAGCTTCCGGCCAGGACCGTGAACGAGATGATCGAAGCCGGCACCGCCGAACCGTTCGCACCTGCTGGGCGACGGTTCAAAGAGTGGGCACTGATCACCAGCCGCGACGAAGACCAGTGGGAAGCCCTACTGCACGATGCGCTCGCGTTCGTGCGAGGAAGCTGATAAATCACGACGACTTCGTCGAGAAGCTCTGCACCACCGATAAGGCGGCGTGTTCCTGCGGTGACAGGTCCAAACCTTCGATCTTGTTCACGAGCGTCTACACGCCGGTGTCAGTGAAGCCGATATGGCCGAGACGGCGACTCGATAAAATCACTACACGTGGCTTCGTCGGCAGTCAGACGCCTTCGACGATGAAGCAGGCAGTGGTGGCAGTACTGCCACCGATGTTGAGCGTGGCGACCCGGTTGGCATCGCTGACCTGATAGTCGCCGGCCTGACTCGCAACCTGTTTGGTCGCATCAAGCAACATGCGGGCGCCAGTCGCTCCCACAGGATGACCGCCGCCGATGAGTCCGCCGCTGGGGTTCACCGGGATACGGCCGTCGCGCTCGAGTGAGCCATCTTCGATTGCCTTCCAGCTTTCACCGGGTGCGGTGATGCCGAAGTGGTCGATCGCCATGTACTCCGATGGCGTCATGCAGTCGTGCGTCTCGATCGCATCAAGTTGATCAACACCACCGATCGAGGCTCGGCCAAACGCGTCGGTGATCGCCTGGTTCACATGTGGCATGACCAATGCAGAATCGCTGTTGCGGTCGAGCTTCTGCTGAAGGCCAAGCCCAACGGTGCTGTGTCCCCATCCGGCGATGCGAGCCCGTGGCGTGCGTCCCCTGGCGGCGAGCCAGCGATCAGAAACCAGGATGAGCGCAGCGGCGCCGTCGGTGATCTGGGTGATGTCGTTGCGACGCAGACGACCGGTGACGACGGGGTTCACGTGGTCGTCGGTGCTGCAGGTGTCAGCGCTCAGCTGCCAGGCCCGAGTCTGGGCATTGGGGTTCCCCTTGGCATTACGCAGGTTGAGTTCACCGATCGCACGCAGGTGCATGTCGTCGAGGCCATACCTACGGTCGTATTCGTCGGCGAGAGCGTCGAAGGTTTCGGGCCAGATGTAGGTAGCACCTTCGGTATCTTGGCCAACCCATGCCGCAGCTTCTTGCACGGCGGCGGCTTCGGGCCCAGGCATGGTCTTTTCTTGCTCGACACCAAGCACGAGCACGCAGTCATACCGGCCGCTCTCGATCTCGGCCATCGCACTGAGCACCGCCATCGACGACGACGCGCATGCGGCTTCGTGGCGCATGGCGGGCACGCCCCACAGTTCGGGGATCACCGTTGCCGGCATTGCTCCCAGGTGGCCCTGGCCGGTGTAGAGCTGGCCGAAGGCGTTGCCGACATGGATGGTGTCGATGTCGCCCAGATCAACCTGCGCGTCGGCAGCGGTCGCCAACACGGTGTCGCGAACCAACGACTCGACCGAACCACCCGACTTGGCCAGGTTGTCGGCAAAGTCACTCTGGTGTCCGCCCAAGATGCTCACTGATTCGCTCATGGTCTTGCTCCCCTTCGTCTCCCGTAAACGTAGCCAAGAAACGAAGTCCCGGCCCAACACCGCGCTTCTTCCAACAGCAGCCACCCATGAACACATCACCACAGCGGGTCAAATTACACAGCTGTCATTTATCCACAGGCAGTGGACAAAGGTGTGGATTGCCGCCCTGACGCAAATAAGGAGCGTGATGTACATATTTCGTATATCAGGCTCCTAATTTGCCTAGGGGCGGGTGCGATATAGGGTTGAGGATGCTTGGTGCTGATCTTAAACGGCTGCATTCGCTCTCTGGAGTGAAGTGGACGGACGACCCCGATCGCGATGTCATCCCCTCGTGGGTTGCCGATATGGACTTCGAAGTCGCTCCGGTGATCAAGACCGCGATGCAGGCGGTGATCGATCGAGGCGACACCGGCTACAACTTCCATGCCAGGAAGCAACTCGTTGGCGCGTGGGGCGACTGGCAAGAACGACACTTCGGCTGGCGGCCGCCCGAAGAAGAGTCGATGGTCTTCACCGCGACCTTGAACTGCCTAAACCTGGTCATGGAATTCATGACCGAACCCGGCGATGGGGTTGTGGTCTTCACCCCTATCTACTACCCGTTTCGTGCGATCATCAATGACACCGGCCGACGGCTGGTCGATGTGCCACTCACCGGCCCTGACTGGCGATTCGACCCTGAACGTTTCGAAGCTGCCATCGATCCCGGCACCAAGATGGTGTTGTGGTGCAACCCCCACAATCCGCTGGGTCGCATGTTCGACGCCGACGAGATCGCTGCCTTCGCCGACGTCTGCGAGCGCCATGACCTGCTGGTCATCAGCGACGAGATCTGGTGCGACATCACCTTCCAAGACGGCCATGTACCCCTGTGGCGCAATCACGAATCGCTCCGCAACCGCATGGTGACCTTGGGTTCGGCCAGCAAGACGTTCAACGTTGCTGGCCTGCGAACCGCCGTGGCCCACATCGGCGATCCACGAGTACGAGCCCGGTTCGAGAAACTTGGCACACACTTCATTGCCGGCCCAAACACACTCGGTGCCGAAGCAAGCCTTGCCGCGTGGACCCAGGGACAGCCGTGGCTCGACAAGATCAAGTCACAACTACACATCAACCGTGACCATCTCGCAGCGCGGGTCGCGGCCGATCTTCCGGGTGCAACCATGACACTGCCCGAAGCGACCTATCTGGCGTGGATCGACTTCTCTGGCTCCGGACTCGAAGGCAACCCTTCCGAAATCTTCCGCGAACGGGGCAAGATCACCGTGCACGATGGCGCCAAGTTCTGCGCAAGTGCCGCGTCCTGTGTCCGCGTCAACTTCGCAACCAGTCCCGAAATCCTCGACCTTGTAATCGACCGCATGGCCAACGTCCTCCAGGAGGCAACCTCATGACCGAACAGACCGTCAGCATCCGTCCGACCGACGGCGCAATCGATTGGCCGGAGACGCTCGATCGCTTGAACAAGGTGCTGCGTATTCGCACCACTCCCATTGGCATGAAGATGTTTGCCACCGAAGAAGAGATGGCCGCGATCCCCAAAATCCGGCGTCCAAACGATGTCCACACCGCAGACCAGATCGTGTCCATGGCCTCCCGCCTGAACTGGACGGTCGGCATCACCGGCAGCGACCTCGTCGGAACCCAGTGCCAAGCCGTGCTAGGCCTGGGCGGCCAGGACGAAGCGTGGTACTCCGGAAAACACATGGCCGGCGTGTGGTTCGACACCGAAGAGAACGCCTCGATCCACCAGAACGCCATGCATGTCGTGCCGGTTGGCCAGTACCAGGCCATGGCGGTGTCGCCGCTGTCGACCGGGCGCCTCACTCCCCCCGACATCTGCATGATCTACGCAACCCCCGGCCAGATGATCATCTTGATCAACGGGCTGCAGTGGTCGGGTTACAAGAACTTCGAGTGGGGATGCGTAGGCGAATCCGCATGCGCCGACAGTTGGGGCCGGGCGCTCTCGACCGGTGAACCAAGCCTGTCGATCCCGTGTTACGCCGAACGTCGTTACGGCGGCGTACAGGACGACGAGATGCTCATGGCACTCAGCCCCGGTCACCTGCTGCAGTCGATCGAAGGTATGGAAGCCCTGTCACGCAACGGCTTCCGTTACCCCATTCCGCCGTATGGCATCCAGACCGACGCCCGCGCCGGCCTGGGCGTCAGCTACGGCTGACCACACCGTCTGAACAACGGGTCCACACAGCACACACCAACACGCACACCCAGGGTCTGACCCTGAGTGTGCGCTGGGGTTTGGGGGGTGTTCCTGTGTTGCAGCAAGCAGCGCTGCTCAGCTCGATATAACTCAGCTCGACAATGGTGTGGCGCCGAACACATCCAACAACTGATCGTTGTTTAGATCGCCAAACTCAAGCGCTGTCACGGTGCAGGTTGCATCCAGATTTGCTTGAACCCCAACATCCTGCAACGGCAGGTACAGGGGTGCATCGGTGTGTTCGATCTTTCCTTGGAAGCTACGGCTCACTCGCAAGTCGGTGAACTCGAACAGATCACCTGTCTTGTACAGACCGCTAATGGAGCCGTTCACGTCGAGCCAAGTCAGGTCGACATGAATGCCCTGTCCAAGAGTCGCTGTCGCCTGATCCCACGACACGTCCCAAGGGCCCGTAGCGTTCACCGCAACCCAACCAATGATGTCGTCTTGAGCCATTCGGGCCCGGGCCTGGTCTTCGTCCATTGACTGGCCAAGGGCCGTGTCGGCTGAGAACGGACCAAATTCAGACGAGCTCAGGGAACATTGTGGCGCTGCTGTCTGGGCAGCTGCGGACTGACTATCACTGCCGCCACATCCAACCAACGCCAGAAGTAATGGCACGACCACCACCAGCGCGAGCCGACGGAGCGAGATTGTCAGTGTCATCATGCGATGGCGCACACCGAACCTGATGTTGAACGAAGGATCCGGGCAACGACATGGGGATCGGCATCGAGTTCAGCGGCCACCATGAAGGGCACATCGTGCGGGCTAAATCCAAGCGCTCCTAGGCATGCAGCGATTCGCAGGACAGTCTCGACATCAGGTGGTGCGAGCTGTGTGGTCGCGGTCACTAGAACTCCTTGTGATTCTTCTCGTACCAGGCTGATACCCGAGCACTGGCGGCCATTACACCGAAGCTTGGGCCGCCCCAGAATGCGCAGAATGCGCCAATTCCCCAGCCGACCGCGTTGCCATAGGCCATCGCTGCAGGGATACCGACACCAAAGAGAAAGATCACCGTCATAGCGAAGATCGTTGATCCGTAGATGGAGACATAGTTCGGGCGATCTGGCACCTCGGTCTTGGCTGCAGCGACGGCTGCATTGGAGACAGTGTGGCTTTTTCGGGCAGGTGCGGTGATGAAGGGGTTAATCGCTGTCATGACTTCATGGTGCCCCCAGCAATTACCACCCAATAGGGCCCAAGGTCCCGATGGGCCTACAGCAGCAATTGTTCGTGCAGAACGTCAACACTGGCACCTGCAACGCCGGCACCTTCGACTAACCGTTGTCCCGCCAACAGAGTGCAACGCCAAAGGCGGCGTGTTAGGTGAAGGGGTTGCCTGCCTGTTGGGCAAGCAGGCGTTGCACCAGGTCCACCGACTCGTCATCGGCCCGGGCCGCAGCCACCTGACCGTCGGCCAGCAAGAACGCCTGACCTTGATCGGCACGGTCTTCGAAGAGTTGTGCATCGGTGTAGAGCCGGGGTTTGATCTGTGCCGGGTCACCGTTCTCGGGACAGAACACCATGCAGTTGCCACACTCGTTGCAGAGCTCGCTAAACAGCATGTACTGCTGACGGTCTTCCATCCCAGCCAGGCTCTTCAAGCTGGTGAAGGCATCGTTCGGACACACGGTGACGCAGAGGTTGCACGAGACACAACCAAACATTTGTAGGTCATTATCGACCGAGCGCGGCAGCTTCTTATTGCCATCGAGGTGGTAGTCGGCTACGCCTTCACCCAGGATCGACGCCACATGTTCAGCCGCAGCCGACGTAAAACCACCGGCTTTGGCCGCCTCCTGTCGACTCTGCTTCCAGTCGACAAGGTTGGTGTGGCCGCCACCAGTTACTTCGGCCGCAAGTGCCTTAAGCATCGGTGCTAGCCGGCCATATCCGTTTGGCTTGAGCAGGTCCGAGCAGATCGTGGCTGGTTGAACGCCCATGGCCAGTGTGTCGGCCAGGTTCTCCTTGTTCACACCCGCCGAGAAGCTGACCATGATGTCGCCGTCGTGGCCGGGGATGTCGAGTGTTCCTGGCATGGCGGTGGCGAGTCGGTCGAGCAGCGACGAGGCCAAAACGTGCAACGGCGCACCCGACAGGTACATCGTCTCGTCAGCCATGAAACCACGGGTGTTGTCGACCACGAGGGTGTTCGTGAGCTTAATACCGAAGCGTCGACCACGGTCCTTTGCGTACTGATTGAGTTCGCCGATGAGTTCGATACCTCGTTCGAACTGGAGGTCTTCGTCGAACGCACTGGCTTTCACGGAGACATCGCTGTAGCCCAGCTGATCGTTCACGACATCAGCTACCTGGTCGTACCCAAGCAAGGTCGGATTCAGCTTGACGATGACATCGAGATCGTGCTCGTCGATCAGGTATTTGGTGATCGACTCGATCTCGTCTGGCGGGCAGCCATGGAACGTCGAAAGCGTCAACGTGTCAGAGATCTGTGAGTCGAACGCAAGGTCGCTCAGCGACGCAAACGCACCACCGGCAGCGGTGGCGATCTCGGGGCGTAGCGCCGCGATCTCGGCAGTTGCGTCACGCATGCCCTTCAAGAATACGCCGACCTCGGGCGACGAAATACCTGCCAAGTCATACCCAACCGACATGTCAAAAACGTGTGGGCCGGGATCTGGACCGATGTGGCCGGCGAGCGGTTCCCAGTTACGCAACAGCTCGATGAGCATGGCGGACTTCACATACTCCGTCAGGCTCTGCGGAATGCGAAGTTCCTGGCTCCACTCGATGTTGTAGCCGATGGTCTCCATGTCGATGCATGGACGAGCAATTTCGAGTTCGTCCAAGATCTGGACGGTCTTCAGCTCAAACAGACGAGAGCCACCAAGCCACGACAACACGATGTTCGCTGCGAGCTGGCTATGTGGCCCCGCTGCTGGCCCGATCGGTGTAGCGCAACGGCGACCCAAAAAGTCGAAACCTAAATCAAGTTCCGGATCACGCTTCCAAATACGGGCACTCGGCAGGTCAAATACCTTCTTGCGGGTTGACCATTCGTGGTCGATCCTGCCAAGCAACGTCGTGAGAGACATTGGAGTGAGCGGTGGGGTTGCTTCGGCCATCGTCGGAAGTTACCAGCACACGACTGCCAGTTCCTGTTTGGCTCATCATCTGTCATGGCCACTCCCCCAAGTGCTCACAAATTCACTGCTCTTTGCAACGACACCTGCCTGCTGAAACCCCAAAGCCTCGACTGGCCGCTGTTAGGCCTGCGCTACTTGGAGCATGGCCTGCAACAGAACATTGGCACCGGCTTCGAGATCTTCGGGGGCGGTGTACTCGGCCGGGTTGTGGCTCAGGCCATCGTGACTTGGTGTGAAGATCATGGCTGTGGGACACACCCGGGCCAGCATCTGTGCATCGTGGCCAGCGCCAGACGGCAGTGTCCTCACGGAGTAACCAAGGTCCGACGCGGTCCTGGCAACCAGCGAGACCAGCTCGCGGTCGAACTCGACCGGTTCGAAACGAGCCAAGGTGCGAGTCTCGTAGGTGCACTCTTCCGCCGCCGCTGTCTTGTTCAGGAAGTCATGGAACCTGCGTTCGGCGTGCTGTAACAACGCCTCGTCGGTGTTGCGCAGATCGACGGTGAAGTTAGCCGACGCGGGTACGACGTTGACCAGGTTGGGTGAGAACTCGACTCGACCCACCGTGCCGACTTGGGTCCCGCCAAGCTCTTCGCATAGGTGACGGACAAATGTGGCGCACGCGGCGGCAACGAAGCCCGGATCCTTGCGCATCGTCATAGGTGTCGTGCCCGCATGGTTTGACTGGCCGACAACACTGACGTCGGTCCAGCTGATGCCCTGCACGCTGTTGACAGCGCCAATGGTGACCGCTTCGTTCTCGAGCACTGGACCCTGTTCAACGTGGAGTTCAAAAAAGGTGTGCGGAACCAACCCTGGAAGTGGTGCGCTGCCGTCGTACCCGATGCGGGCGAGTTCATCGCCAACCGTTGTCCCATCGATCCCGACGATCGCCAACGCTTCTTCGACAGGAATACCGCCGACATAGGCCAGGCTGCCGAGCATGTCTGGTGAGAACCGAGCACCCTCTTCGTTGCTGAAGAACGCCACTGCGAGAGCACGTTTGGGGGTGACGCCTGCGGCGCGTAACGTCTCGATGATCTCGAGTCCGGCGAGGACACCCAGGTTGCCGTCGTAACGTCCTCCGGTACGCACCGTGTCGATGTGGGATCCGCACATGACAGGCGGGCCATCAACCTGACCAGCCATAATTCCGACCGCATTCCCAAGCACATCGATCGTGACTTCGAGGCCTAGATCACGCATCCATGTGATCACCAGGTCACGACCCATCCGATCTTCGTCGGTGAACGCAAGCCGGGCGCAGCCCTCGGTGCCGGCGATACCACCTATGTCTGCCAACTCGGCAAGTCGCGCCTGTAGCCGGTCGATATCTATCCGAAGATTGGAACTCACTTCGGGATCATACAAAACGGTTTGCAGTCCGACCGTGTCCTACCCTTTTGGCGTGAACGAATCTGCGCGCGTCGAGTTCATTGTCGAACCATTTGTTATCGACGATCCCGGGCCTCATGTGGTTGCGACCGTGCAGGTCGCGGATCAGGCAGGACTTCATCCCGACATGGGGCCGTTCGCTACCAGCGCTACTGGCGAACTCGACCGCGTGATCGATGCGATCGGCGACATGGTCCGAGCTGGCTTTGCTCACGGCGCAACATCGGTCCAGTTTCGAATCGACACCGGCAACGAGGAACCCAAACAGGGGTTGCACGATGCGCTCGACCGAATGATCGTGGATGTCGAACGCGAGATCGGGCTTCCGATCGGCGAGATGGCACGCGTGGACAAACAACGTGCTGTCGCCCGCCTCGACACCCACGGCGCATTCCTACTTCGAGGCAGCGTCGACCAGGTCGCAACCATGATGAACGTCAGCAAGGTCACCTTGTACGCCTACATCAATGCCGTCGGGTAATCGGGTAGTCGGGTAGTCCGGCTTTCGCCTCGTCTCTCGCCGAACCCTGGAGTCCGGGTAGTTTCACTGGGTGACTCCTCTGCCCTACCTTGACCATGTCGCTGCCGACAGCGCCCACTTCGCCAGTTCTAGCGCTGGCAATCTCGACAAGACAGTCGATCATCTTGGTTGGTCGGTCCGTGAACTCGTGGCCCATCTCGGTGGCGTCTACGCCATGGTCACTGCCAATGTGGACAACCCAACCGACACCCCTGAGCGAGCTGGCGACGAGGCCAACGCTCCCGACGGCGATGCCATCAACGACTGGTTCACCGAACGACGCACAAGCATGCTCGCTGCGCTCAGTCACGCGCACGCAGATGCACCCGCCTGGACCTTCACTGGCGCCCAGACCGCTGGTTGGTGGATGCGGCGTATGGCCAGCGAAACAGCCGTGCACCGTTGGGATGCTGAAGCTGCCCTGCGTCCCATCGCCGGAGTCACGCCGATCGACGGTGACCTGGCCACCGATGCCATCGACGAATACTTGGCGGTCAGTCTCCGGTTCTCCTCGAGCCGACCAGATCGCGTGTATCCCGACCAGTCGCTCCACCTCCATCGTGGCGACGGACCCGGAGAATGGATGCTCGTGGCCGATAGCAACGGCGAACTACGTGTGACCCACGAACATGGCAAGGGCGATGCGGCGGTCCGTGGACCGGCCTCTGAACTCTTGTTGTGGGTGTGGGGCCGGCCCACTCATGATCTGCAGATCTTCGGCGACGAAGCTGTCGCTGCTGCCTGGCGGGCCCTCGCCCCCTAGGAGCAGGCAGAGCCGACGCAGAAGGCCACCAACAACGCCTGCAACCATGTCCGACGAACTCCGGTGAAGCGCAGAGCTTGTCGGGATCGCCGAGGCGAAAGGCCGTCGATAGCGTTTCGGCGAGGAACGAGCTGAAAGGCGGACTTCCCCCGAGCGGGGCGGTGCAACGCAGCAAAACAGCAAAATGGCAGTGACGTGTCGGGGGTACCGAGGCCACTGCCATTTGCCGATAATCGTGCTACGGATTCAGCGCAATGTGCTGAATCCGTAGTTCAGGACGTAGTAACCGTTAGGCGAGTGCAGCGCCAACAGTGTTCGTGATGAGTGCAGCAACGGTGTACGGATCAGCGTTCGCCATCGGGCGACGATCCTCGAGGTAACCCTTCTTGTCGACAGCGCACTGCCACGGGATACGGATCGAAGCGCCACGGTCAGAGGTGCCATAGCGGAACTCTGACCAGTGAGCAGTTTCGTGAGCGCCTGTGAGGCGGTCTTCCTTGCCCTGGCCGTAGCCAGCAAGGTGTTCTTCAGGTTTGCCGGGTGCACCCATTGCTTCGGCGGCAGCGATGAGTGGCTCCCAGCCTTCGCGCATGGCTTTGGTGGAGAAGTTGGTGTGCATGCCAGCGCCGTTCCAGTCACCCTTCATTGGCTTGGCCGCGATCGACGCGATCACGTCGTACTTCTCGCTCAGCACGTCGAGGAGGTAACGAGCGATCCACAGGTGGTCGCCAACCTCGACGGTGCCTGCTGGGCCAATCTGGAATTCCCACTGGCCAGGCATGACCTCGGCATTGGTTCCGCTGATCTTGATACCAGCTTCCATACATGCTGTGGTGTGTTCCTCGACCAGGTCGCGGTAGGCGACTCGGCCGGTACCCACGCCGCAGTAGTACGGCCCTTGAGGACCGGGGAATGCTCCGTCATCGGGGAAACCTGCTGGCCAGCCGTTGCGCTTAAGCAAGGTGTATTCCTGCTCAAGACCGAACCACATCTCCTGCTCAAAGCCATAGGCCTCGGCGGCAGCTACTGCTGCGACACGGGTGTTGGTTGGTAGCGGTGACATGTCGTCAGGTGCGTAGGTGTCACACATGATGAGAATGTCATTACCGCCGCGCAGTGGGTCGGGGCACGAGAACTGTGGTTTGAGCACCACGTCGGAGTTCTCGCCCGGCGCCTGGTTAGTGCTGGAGCCGTCGTAGCCCCAGATTCCAGGCTCCTTGCCGTCTTCGAGGACCCTCGTCTTTGAACGGAGGCCTGGGTACGGGTCCTCAGCGCCATCGATCCAGATGTATTCTGCGCGGTACATAGTGTCTCCCTATCGAGTCCGGTGTGCGCGCTCGCAACATGTCGTGCAACGCAAGTTCGTACTCTAGGGACCTTATGTGAACACCGTGTTACAGCATGTCCCCCAGACCGTTTCGGGCGGCGACTGACCACAAACCCTCGGGTAGGGTCGTCCTCGTTGTGAAACCTTTGCTCGTATACCCGTCTCCTGTGCCGGCAGAGCTGGCTCAAGCGCTGGATATGGCTGGGCGCGAGTATGTTGCCATTCCGACCGAATCGGCTGCGGTAACCCAAGCACCGGTCGACGGTTGGGCCGGAGCAGTCGTTGCTGCCGATATCAATGCGGACGGCGCATGGTCCATGTGCCGGGCGTTGCGTAAGGCCGAAGAGCCGTTGCCGCTGGTGCTGCTGATCAACGGCCGTCAACTCGACGATCTGACCGACCGTGACGACCTGTTCGACGATTTCTGCATTACGCCGTTCCATCCCCGTGAGCTTGATCGGCGAATCACCCACGCACTTTCTGCGTCTGGTTCCGGTGACAGCACCGGGCAGATAATCACGTACGAGGACCTCGTGCTGAACGTAGACACGTATCAGGCTGCCGTTGGTGGAAACTCGCTCGACCTGACACACATGGAGTATGAACTCTTAAAGTTTCTCGCATCCAGCCCTGGCCGGGTGTTCACTCGCGAAGTCCTACTCAGTCGAGTATGGGGATATGACTACTTCGGTGGCGCACGCACCGTCGACGTCCATGTACGTCGGCTGCGGTCAAAACTTGGTGACCAACATGCGTCGATGATCCAGACCGTTCGGTCTGTCGGTTACAGCCTTGGCACCTCGAGCTGGAACGGCTGACAAGGTGCTGCGATAGCGGCGACGTTCTCGAGTCCGTGCTGCTACGTGCCCCGTACTGGCCCGTCTCCCATCTCACTCACGACCTGCCCGCCGCCTCCCGCGCTCTTGCGCCCGAATTTCTTAACCATCGTGCACTGCGTATCTCCGGTAGTTGTCTCCGGTAGCGACCGGCGTACATGGGTCCCTCCATCTCTATGTTCTTCGGTGACCACTACGCGCTG
>Ga0115564_10001885_pt1 | contig 18730 bp, 18 predicted proteins | sample COGITO_mtgs_1105_7_FD_88680 | JGI IMG/M metagenome (GOLD analysis project Ga0115564, IMG submission 88680) | Pelagic marine microbial communities from North Sea - COGITO_mtgs_110523 | ecosystem: Environmental > Aquatic > Marine > Epipelagic | place: Germany:Helgoland, sampling site Kabeltonne...
CGCAGTATAGGTAATAGCTGTGGCGTGGTCCGGCGCGAATATTTCGGCAATGCCGCGCCCAATGCCGCGCGCGCCACCCGTGATCAGAATTCTGCGCATGTTTGTCCCTTTGGTCATAAAGGGAAAGCCTAACGCAAACGGCCCCCGCTGCAAGGTGCAGGCGGGGGCCGTTTATGGTTTCGTATGAGCGCGCTTATTCGGCTGCGATTGCGCTGGACTTGGCAAGGTCGCGCAGGACGTAGTGCAGCACGCCGCCATGTTCGATGTACTCAATCTCGATCGCGGTATCGATACGGCACTTTAGGGTGATCTCTTTGACTGTGCCGTCCGCCATTGTGATTGCGCAAGGCACTTCCTGTAGCGGCTTAATCGTATCGAGGCCAGAGATGGACACCGTTTCCTCACCCGTCAGACCCAGCGATTTTCGGCTATCGCCACCTGTGAACTCAAACGGGATGACGCCCATGCCAACAAGGTTGGAACGGTGGATGCGTTCAAAGCTTTCGGCGATGACGGCTTTCACACCCAACAGTGCCGTGCCTTTGGCTGCCCAATCGCGTGAAGAACCTGCACCGTATTGTTCGCCGCCAAAGATGACCAGCGGTGTGCCTGCCTCTTGATACGCCATCGCGGCGTCAAAGATCGAGGTCTGCGCCCCGTCCGGGCCTTTGGTGTAGCCGCCTTCAACCCCATCCAGCATCTCGTTCTTGATGCGTATGTTGGCAAAAGTGCCGCGCATCATGACCTCGTGGTTGCCACGGCGCGAACCGTAAGAGTTGAACTCGCGCGGGGACACTTGGCGGTCGGTCAAGTACTTGCCTGCGGGTGTGGTTTCCTTGAACGAACCGGCAGGCGAGATGTGGTCAGTGGTGATCATGTCGCCCAAAACGGCCAGTACTTTTGCGTCGTGGATGTTGGTGATCACACCCGGCTCCGGTGACATGCCCTGAAAGTACGGTGGGTTCTGCACGTAGGTGGAGGCAGGGGGCCAATCGTAGGTTTTTTCATCAGTTGTTTCAACACCCTGCCATTTTTCGTCGCCTTTAAAGACGTCGGCATACTTGGTCTGGAACGCTTCGCGTGTCACGGTTTGTTCGACCAGTTCCGCAACCTCTTGGGTCGTGGGCCAGATGTCGCGTAGATAGACGTCTTTGCCCTCAGGTGTCTGGGCAATCGGATCTGTCGCCAGATTGATGTCCATTGTGCCTGCCAGCGCATAGGCCACCACCAACGGCGGCGACGCGAGGTAGTTGGCGCGCACGTCTGGCGAAATGCGGCCCTCAAAGTTGCGGTTGCCCGACAGGACCGATGTCGCGACCAGATCGCCGTCATGGATTGCTTTGCTGATCTCTGGTTGTAAGGGTCCGGAGTTGCCGATGCAGGTCGTACAGCCGTAGCCAACAAGGTTAAACCCGAGCTTATCAAGGTCTTCTTGCAGGTTTGCGGCCTCAAGATAGGCGCTCACAACCTGTGAACCGGGGGCGAGTGAGGTTTTCACCCAAGGCTTGCGGTTCAGGCCAAGTGCGGCGGCTTTGCGCGCGACCAGACCTGCGCCGATCATGACGTAAGGGTTGGAGGTGTTGGTGCAGGACGTGATCGACGCAATCACGACCTTACCGGATTCCAGCGTGTAATCTTCGCCTTCAACGACGACCTGTTTACCCATCGGGCGCTTGAAGGTCTCGGCCATTTCCTTGGTGAACGCTTCTTTCGCACCGGTCAGGGCAACGTAGTCTTGCGGGCGTTTGGGCCCGGAAATCGCAGGGACGATAGTGCCCATGTCAAGGGCCAGCGTGTCGGTGTAGATCGGTGCGTAATCATCGCCGCGCCACATGCCGTTCTCTTTGGCATAGGCTTCGACCAGCGCGATGCGGTCCTCGTCGCGGCCCGTGGTGCGCAGATAACGCAGGGTTTCATTGTCGATCGGGAAGAAGCCGCAAGTCGCGCCGTATTCAGGCGCCATGTTGGCGATCGTTGCGCGGTCGGCAAGTGGCAGTGTGTCGAGGCCGGCACCGTAGAATTCAACGAATTTGCTGACAACGCCCTTGGCGCGCAGCATTTCGACGACCTTCAGAACCAGATCGGTACCGGTGGTGCCTTCCATCATCGCGCCTGTCAGCTCAAAACCGACAACTTCGGGGATCAGCATAGAGATCGGCTGACCCAGCATCGCGGCCTCTGCCTCAATCCCGCCTACGCCCCAGCCCAGAACGGCCATGCCGTTAACCATAGTAGTGTGGCTGTCAGTGCCCACGAGCGTGTCAGGGTATGCAACTTCGTCGCCATGCTGGTCCTTGTCGGTCCAGACAGTTTGCGCGAGGTATTCCAGGTTCACCTGATGGCAGATGCCGGTGCCGGGGGGCACAACGCGGAAGTTGTTGAACGCTTTTTGGCCCCACTTGAGGAATGTATAGCGTTCCATGTTGCGTTCATATTCGCGGTCGACGTTCATCTGGAATGCACGCGGATTACCGAATTCGTCAATCATCACAGAGTGGTCGATGACCAGATCAACAGGGTTCAGCGGGTTGATTTTCTCGGCGTCGCCACCAAGGGCGACAAGACCATCGCGCATGGCGGCCAAATCAACAACAGCTGGAACACCAGTGAAATCCTGCATCAACACGCGGGCAGGGCGGTACGCGATCTCGCGCGGGTTTTTGCCACCCTGGGCACCCCATTCAGCGAACGCTTTGATGTCGTCAACGGTGACGGTTTTGCCATCTTCAAAGCGCAGCATGTTTTCGAGCACGACCTTGAGCGCGGCGGGCAGCTTGGAGAAATCGCCAAGACCTGCGGCCTGCGCGGCGGGAATGGAGTAATATGCGATTTTCTGATCGCCTGACGTAAGTGTCTTGCGGGTTTTGGCTGTGTCCTGACCGACTATAATCGTCATGGATGGCTCCCTTCGGGGTGTGTGACTAATGGGATGTTGAGGCTTCAATGCCATTTGGTGAGGCACGTTTCAACCTTTATTCGCTGGGTTTGGGCGATTTTGTATACCACGGTGTACCAAAATACCGAAAAGTTGAACGACCACCGCCCCGCTTTCAAGAAACCTTGATTGGTTATTTCCGATCCTAGCGGATAGTTTGATGTATCGCTGATGACCAAGCATTGGAATCAAATGCCCCTTTTTAGAAGTTTCTTCGTGGCTGCGGCGCTGGCTTTGTCCGTTCCGGTGTCTGGTTATGCGGGTGACAACCCTGTTGTGGTTGAACTGTATACATCCCAAGGATGTTCCAGTTGCCCGCCCGCCGATGCTATTTTGCATGAGCTTGCCAAGCGGAACGACGTCATTCCGCTGGCGTTCCATGTGGATTATTGGGATTACATCGGGTGGAAAGATCTGTTCGCGGACCCCGCCCATGCGAAACGGCAACGCGCCTATGCGGCGCAAGGAAACCGGCGGTCGATCTATACCCCCGAGATCATCGTGAATGGCGAGACCGACATCGTGGGTGCGAAGCCTATGGTGCTGTCGAAAGCGATTACGGATCATGCCGAAAGAACGCCGGTTGTCGGTGTCGAGTTAACGCGCAATGGCGATACGTTGACGGTGCAAGCCTCCGTTTTGGAAACGGGAGTGGGCCCGATGATCATTCAGATGCTGCGGTATACGCCAGAAAAAATAACCAAGATCAAGCGGGGCGAAAATGCCGGTAAAACACTGAGGTATACGAATGTCGTAGAAGGATTGACCGTTTTGGGCGCGTGGGACGGGGTTTCGCCGCTATCTATGACGGCCAAGATCGACGGCGACAAACCTGTTGTTGTGCTGATCCAAAACCAGAACGCCGGTCCAATTCTGGCTGCCGGCGTTTTGCGTTAGGGCTCCCAACTGCGCCAGCGACGGTGTACCCAGAACCATTGTTCAGGGTTCGCCGCCACGCGGGCAGATAGGCTATCGTTCAGCACTTGTGTCATCGTTTCGGCGTCTGTGTGCGGCACAGGTGCCTCCAGCAGGCATTCAAAGCTGACACCGTCAGGTTGCCGGATGCCGTAAAATGGAATTAAAAGAGCATCATACCGCAAAGCAAGCTCTGCTGCAGAGAGTGCGGTGCGTGCAGGTTCACCGATGAAATCCAGGATCGGGGCGCTTTGCACATGTTGGTCAAACAAAAGCACGAGCTGGCCACCATCCTTTAGATGGCGAACAAAGCCCGCAGTGCCGCGCCGCCCCTGTGGAAAGACGGGACCGCCAAATGCTTCCATCGTTTTGACGTAATGTGCGTTGAAATACGGGTTCTTCATGTTGCGGTAGAGACCGCCGATGTTATAGCCGCGCGAAGTGAGTGCCGCGCGGGTTGCCTCGTAATTACCGAAATGCCCGGTGACAAGGATCACGGGGCGTTTGTGTTCTGCTGCCTCTTGCAGGGCCGCAAGTCCGGGGCCAATCGGCACGTTCTGCTTCATGTGGGCGGGAAAGTCTTTGGATGAATAATTCTCGATAAAGGTCCGACCGACGTTGTTCAGACATTGTGCGGTGATCCGTGCGCGTTCGGATGTCGGCATATCGGGCCAGATCAGCTTCAGGTTCTCGTATGCGCGCTTGCGGTATCCTGCGACGGGCCCGATGGCGTGTTCGACCAGCCACCCCATAAACCTGACCCGAAACTCGAATGGCAAAGCCAGCGCAAGCCGGATGACCCCGACGATCAGCAAGTTGCTGACGAAATGCCCGAGCTTGCGCAGGGTGGGCGTCGGGTTCGCTTTTGTGGGTGGGATTTGCTCTGCCATGGGTCCTGGTCAGCAAGGGATTGTGCCCTGACATAACCGCAAGCGCGACAGGCGACAAGCAGGCAGTCTGGCGACCTTACCCCTCCTCGTTTTCGTCCACGAGCAAGATGAGGTTGCCGGCCTGCTCCATGTCGCGAATTGCAGTTACAATTTCAGCCATCGCATCCTCTGCATCAGCGGGCTTTATCTTGCCTTTTTCGTCAATTTCCTCGCGCAACTGATCGGCCATGCGTCCGGACATGTTATCAAGAATGTAGGTTTTCGTCTCTTCATAGCCGAGGGTCGGCGCACCGGCGAGTGCGATGACCAGAGCAGTCTGTTCGACCTCGCGCAGGATGCGCGGGATATCGCGCGGGGCAATGCGGGTGGGGATGTTCCCAAAAGTAAAAATCGCCTTGCGCACGGCATTTGCAAAACCTTCATCGGTTTCGTCGAGCCCCGTTAATACATCTGTTCGTGTCAGGCTGGTCGATGAATTGAGAATCGCCCCCACACGTTCAACAGGATCTAGATCAAATGCACGTTTGGGTTGCGAATCCAGTTGGCTGGCCAGCGATAGGCCAATCCGGTCCACGGCATCTGGCGTGACCGCATTGGTTAACGACACTGCATAGGTGATGCGGCGCGCGCGGGGGCCAGGCAGGCGACCCAAAATGTCTGCTGCCAATCCGACGGGCAGTTTTGACAGCATAACAGCGGCAATTTCCACGCTTTCATTTTCAAAAACGGGCAGTAGTTTTTCAGCCCCGAGTTCCCGCAAGCGGCCCCATGGATCCCCATATTGACGCACGCCCGCCTCTTTGCGCAAGCGTGCGGCTGTGTGCGGGCTGATCGTGCCGTCCAACACATCCAGCGCGCCAGAGATTCCAGTGGGAAAATGCAGCCCAACTTGATGCACTTCGTTTGCGAATTCTTCGACGACCGCCATAACGGTGTCGCGGTCAATGGTGCGCATCTCGCCCATTTGGCGGGTCAATCTGATCTGCAGGTCATCCGGCAGGTCTTCAAGCGGGAGTTCGGCCCCTTCGTTCAACAAAAAGCGGACGATGATTGCAGCTTTTGCAGTGCGGGACAGACTGTGTGTGCCAGAACCAGAAACGCCGCAGCCCGTCACAGCGGGCAGCGGCGCATAATTATTCATCGGCACCATTTCGTTCATCTTGTCCTGCCCTTACCCTGCGATTTCACAGGTGTGGCAGGTAAAGGTAAAGATAGCCTGAAATCAGTAGTTAAACGTCTGGCCCGTCGCGATCGCAGTGCGCAAAGACGCCTCGGCCCAGGTACCGGACCCACCATGGCTGCGGATCGCGCGCAATTGCGCCATCGCCTGTTTCATCTGGCCTTGTTCAACCAAACCCTGACCCATGTAGGACCGCGCCAGAATGTTGGACGGGTTCACCGCCAATGCCTGCGCATAAAAGGACATTGCCATGTCCATTTCGCCCAGTTTGCGGTTTGTAAAGCCCATGTAGGTCAGCGTGCGGTCGTCATCCTGAGGCATAAAGGCCAGTACATTTTGCGCCTCGGTGTAGCGTCCGGCATAAGCCAGTTCGCGAACATTCTCGTAAAACCCTTGGGTATCCAACGCACCCTCACGGGCAACGACGCAAGATTTTAATTCCTTGTCATAGACTTCGCCGGTTTTGCATTTCGGTTTTGTCGGGGCTGTCTCATCGCCGCCACCGGCGGCAAAGGCGACGGACGTGAACGCGAAAGGGACAGTAATTACAGCAGCAAGTAAAAGCGATTTCATGGGAAACTCCTTTTGAATTGCTTAGGACAATAGCGCGGTTACGTCGCAAGCCAACGCCCTATAGCGCCTTTCACACATACGTTATCGCAATTCCGCGAAAATTCGCCTAAATATCACGAAAAACGGCCTGAGTTGTTCACGCGCTCAGGCCGTGGTCTATTTTTGGTTCTGTGGGCTAAAGGTCCGACAGCAACCTTAGGTTGTTACCGGGACGCAGCTTTGTGATGCGGTGTCATAGGACGAGCCTGCCGCACAGGACATAGCTTTTTTTTCTTTCCCGTAGCTACAGCCCATCGCAAGGCTGAGGGTCGGCAGCGTGGTAAGTGCCAAGGCAATCGCAAGGGTCTTGAACTTCATGATCTGTCTCCTTTTTGCTGATAAGGAAAAGATACACCCGCGCGCGCAATTTTCAAACATTAGTGCTGACCTGCGACAATATAGTGCAAAGAATTGCCGCTAAATTGCGCAATATTGCTACTTTGGCCCCTCAAAACCTGCTCAGATACCGCTATTCGCCAAATACGCGGGCAAAGATCGTATCAACATGCTTGGTATGGTAGCCAAGGTCGAACTTCTCTTCGATCTCTGCTGCGCTGAGGAATTTGAGCACATCTGCATCTCCCAAAAGCTCGGTTTTGAAGTCCTTGCCTTCTTCCCAGACCTTCATCGCGTTGCGCTGGACCAGTTTATAGCTGTCTTCGCGGCTGACGCCTGCTTGGGTCAGCGCCAGAAGAACCCGCTGTGACATCACAAGGCCCCGGAATTTGTTCATATTGGCCAGCATATTATCCGGGTAGATGACCAGTTTGTCGATCACACCGGTGAGGCGCGACAGGGCAAAGTCCAGCGTGATGGTCGTGTCGGGCCCGATGGTACGCTCAACAGAAGAATGCGAGATGTCGCGCTCGTGCCAGAGGGCCACATTCTCCATTGCCGGAACCACCGCCATGCGGACAAGACGCGCAAGACCGGTGAGGTTTTCGGTTAGCACGGGGTTGCGTTTGTGCGGCATTGCCGAGGAGCCTTTTTGACCGGCAGAGAAGAATTCTTCGGCTTCCAGCACTTCGGTGCGCTGCATGTGGCGAATTTCGGTTGCGATGTTTTCGATGCTGCTTCCAACAACACCGAGGCAGGCAAAGAACGCCGCATGGCGGTCGCGTGGAATTACCTGGGTCGAGATCGGTTCGGGCTTCAGCCCGAGTTTGGCGCAGACGTGCTCTTCGATGGCAGGGTCAATGTTCGCGAATGTCCCGACCGCACCGGAGATAGCGCCTGTGGCGATCTCATCGCGGGCGACGTGCAGGCGGGCAAGGTTGCGGTCCATTTCGGCGTAAAAGCGGGCAAAGGTCAGACCCATCGTGGTGGGTTCTGCGTGAATGCCATGCGACCGGCCAATGCGAATGGTGTCTTTATGTTCAATCGCACGGCGTTTGAGGGCGGCAAGCAGTTCTTGGACATCTGCGATCAGAATGTTTGCGGCGCGCGTCAATTGCACGTTGAAACAGGTATCGAGCACATCGGACGATGTCATGCCTTGATGCACAAATCGCGCCTCGTCAGAGCCGACATGTTCGGCCAGATGGGTCAGAAAGGCGATGACGTCGTGCTTGGTGACGGCCTCGATCTCGTCGATACGGGCGACGTCGAATTCAACGTCTTTGGCTTTCCACACGGCATCCGCGTTTTCACGCGGGATCACGCCAATGTCGGCCATCGCGTCGCAGGCATATGCCTCAATCTCGTACCAGATGCGGAATTTGGTGGCAGGAGACCAGATGGAAACCATTTCGGGACGGGAATAACGCGGGATCATGGGTATACCTTTTTGTGACTGTAGGCAGGGTCAGGGGCGGCATAGACTGAGGCGACATAAAGGACAAGTCAGGGGTGTGGATGCGCGGGTTGGTTTTTGGGATTGGTTTGGGTTTGGGTGCTGCTGTGGCCGCCGAAGAAGTGACGTGGCAGACGCTGACAGGCGCTGAGATAACTGCTGCATTGACCGGGCGCATGCTGGATTATGGCGCACAGTGGCAAGATTTCCGCGCTTCTGGCCGGACGCTGTATTTTTCGGGGCGCGACACGTGGGGGTATTGGGAGGTTCGGAGCGATCAGTATTCCAGCATGTGGCCTCCCTCGGACTTGTGGGTCTGTTACGGGCTGCAGACGGATGGGGAACGCGTGCGTTTTGTTGGGGGCGGGGGCGCGTTGACCGTGGGTGCGTATAAGAACTGACTTATGTGACGCAGGTGTTGTCAGGGGCCAGCCCCCATCGGCGAAGCGCCGATTCCCCCAAATTATTTACGGCCAAAAAGAAAGAAGGGCTGTGCTTTTAGGGCAGGAGTTCTGTGACCACTGACGACGACCGCTCAAGCGTGCGGTGGACGGGGCATTTATCCGCGATTTCTGCCAGTTTTTGACGTTGTTCGGTGGTCAGATCGCCGGTGAGGCGGATTTTGCGGCGCCATGTGTCGATCTTATCGCCGCTGCCGGTTTCTGCGTTCTGGGCGTGGACTTTGTCGTGGCAGATGTCCACGCTGACATGGGTCAAAGGCCAGCCTTTGCGCCGGGCGTACATGCGGATCGTCATCGACGTGCAGGCACCCAGACCGGCGGATAAAAATCCATAGGGCGACATGCCTTTGTTGGTGCCGCCGTAGGCTAGCGGCTCGTCTGCCAAGGCATGGTGGTAGGGGCCGGAGTTGATGTCTTGCAGGAAGCCTGATGTGTCTGCCTCGGACACGCGCACCACGCCTTCGGGTGCACCCGGCGGGGGCGCAGGCGGGCGAAGGGGCAGATAGCGGCTGGCCCATGTGGCGATCACGTCGGCGGCGTATTCGGCGTCATCGGGCTGCGTGATCAGGTGATCGGCACCGTCCAGAGTGACAAAACTCTTGGGATGCTTGGCGGCCAGAAAAATCTGGCTGGCGTTGTCGATGCTCACGATTGCGTCTGTGGGGGCGTGCAGCACCAGAAGGGCTGCTTTCAGGTTTCCAATGGCTGAGGTGAGTTCAGCGCTACTGACGTCTTCGACAAAGGATCGGCCGATCTTGAAAGGGCGACCACCGAGCGAAACCTCGGCGCTGCCGTTTGCGGCGATTTCGGGCAGGGCATCGGCGAAATTATCGGTCACATGGCCCGGATCAAAGGGTGCGCCCAGCGTTGCAACAGCTTTGATGTGGTCGAGGCCTGCTGCCGCTTTGAGCACTGCGGCGCCGCCCAGAGAATGGCCTATCAACAACGAAACGGGCATTCCTTTGGTATCAAGATACGCGCAAGCCGCGCGCAGGTCGTCCACATTCGAGGTAAAGGATGTATTGGCGAATTCGCCTTCTGAATGGCCCAACCCCGTGAAATCGAACCGCAAAACGGCGATTCCCATCGCGGACAGGCGGGCAGAGATGCGGCGTGCTGCGGGGATGTCTTTGCCGCAGGTAAAGCAATGCGCAAAAAGTGCTGTGGCCAGATGCGGCCCTTCGGGCATGTCCAGCCGCGCGGCAAGCAGGTCGCCTGCGCTATTTGGAAAGGTGATGCGTTCGGTGGGCATGAGAGGTCTCCGGTTGGCTGCGTCTAGGGTGGGCGACCAAGCACGGCGGCACAAGGGGTGTGACAGATGCCTCACGGTGGCGTGACGCGGACGTTGCGTCGCGAGGGGCTTTCCTGTGCCGCGGGCGCGGTATAGCAAGAGCGGTGAAATGATACCCTGAAAGGTCTGCAGATGCCCGATGCGCTGAAACCCCGTTTGAAACCAAGCACCATTGCGGCACATGCAGCCGGTGCAAAGGATGACGAAACCGGCGGCGTTGTACCGGCCGTGCATATGGCCACGACATTTGAACGTGGTCCCGATTATTCACCGCTGAACGCGCAGAACATCTACCTGCGCTCGCATAATGAAAACGTCCGCGTGGCAGAGCGTTTGCTGAGCAAGCTGGAGAATGCCGAGGATACGTTATTGTTCCCGTCCGGGATGGCAGCGGTTGCGGCGGTTTTCAGGACCGTGCCCAACGGCGCAAGCGTGCTGGTGCAGCGGCAGATCTATTGGGGCACGACAGAATGGATTCGCACCTTTTGTGCGCGCAGGGGCATTACTCTGCATGAAGTAGAGGCATCGGATCACGCCGCGTTTTCAGAGGCTTGTGCCGCGCACAAACCGTTTCTTGCGTGGATAGAGACGCCGTCAAACCCGTGGTTGCGTATCACCGATATCGCGGCATCCGCCAAGGTTGCGCATGATGCGGGTGCGCTTTTGGTGGTTGATAGTACGGCGGCCTCGCCTGTGCTTAGCAATCCGTTGGCGCATGGGGCAGACATTGTCATGCATTCAGCGACCAAGGGGATAAACGGGCATTCTGATGTGCTGGCAGGCTCGCTTTCGACTGCGACCAAGGCTGCCGCCATCTGGCAGGAAATTATGGTTGATCGCAATACTGCCGGTGCTGTCCTTGGCCCGATGGAGGCATGGTTACTGACGCGGGGTATGCGCACGTTGCCGCTGCGCATGCGCGAAATGTCGACCAATGCGATGGCGCTGGCCACTTATCTGTCGGACCATCCAAAGGTTGAGACGGTGATGTATCCTGGCCTCGAAACCCACCCCGGTCATGCGATTGCCGCGCGACAGATGCAGGGCGGATATGGCGGGTTGATGTCGTTTGTTGTCAAAGGCGGCGCGGCAGAGGCACTGCGCGTGACGGGGCGGTTGCAGTTGTTCTTGCGCGCGACATCGCTCGGCGGCGTAGAATCGCTGGTCGAGCATCGCCATACGATTGAGCCGCATACCGGTATTCCCGAAGGGCTTTTGCGTCTATCTGTCGGGATCGAGGATGTTGACGACCTGCGCGATGATCTGGGGCAGGCGTTAGGCCAGTAATTTTGCCAGATTGGTCGATTGCGTAACCCGGCATGAGCAGGTATTCTGCCACTATGAAACAAGTTCCCAAACCAACCACAGATGACGCGCTTATTCAGGAATTTCTGAACAAAGGCGGTGAAGTCAGTGTCGGCAAAACCAAGCCGCCAAAGGCTGAGCTGGGCCTGAGCAACAATCAGTGGAACAACAAACTGACCAAAGAAGAAAAAGCCGCGCGCGACAAAAAGTGATCGTCCCGTTTCGGTGATGGTCTGACCGGCTGATGGTCTAGTTGCCCATCAGCGCCGGATCATGCGGGTATTTTGTCAGGTTTTCAAAGCCGTCTTCGGTGATCAGCACCTGATCCTCCAGCTTGATCGCGAAATCACCGCCTTCGGGTTGAACCAATGCCTCCACGCACAGCACCATGCCTGCCTCAAGCGGGTAGTCATAGGCACCGGCGACCGCGTGATCGGGATACGCAACCAGCGGCCATTCATCGCACAAACCGACACCGTGCATCAGGCAGCCATATTTTCCCGCTTGAAACTGTGGATCAAGCACATGCGTACCCGCTGAAAGCTCAGGTATCATCACGCCGGGTTTGAGCATTTGCATATTGGTTTCAATGTGTTCCACGCCGTGCTGCATGGCATAGATCATGTCGGCACGGGGTTTGTCCGGCCCGATCCACCAAGTGCGCGAAATATCGACGCAGATGCCGTAGCTGCCGATCAGATCGGTATCAAAGGCGATGATCTCATTGGGCTGCGTGATGCGTGGACCACATTCCTGAAACCACGGATTAGTACGCGGCCCGGACGACAACAGCCGCGTCTCAATCCATTCACCGCCGCGCCGCACGTTTTCGGCATGCATGATGGCCCAAATATCGTCTTCGGAGGTTTGCCCGTTTGGCACGCTCAGACGGGCAAAGTCCTCCATCGCGCGCACGGATGTTTCGCAAGCGTGCGATGCACAACGCATGGCAAGGATCTCGTCAGGCCCTTTGATCGAACGGCTCTTTTCGGTGACTTCCTCACCGTCTTTTACGTCAAACCCTTGGGCTTCAAGCGCGCGTAATCCGTGCAGCATGATCTTGTCAACGGCGAGACGTTTGTTGCCTTCGCTATGGGCCTCGATCAATACGCGGACCTCGTTGGCGAAAATATCAGCCGCCACATCGACCTTGTCACCGCGGTCAAAGTAAAACAAATCCGCACCAGAGCGTTGTTCGCGGACCAAAGGATTGAATTCGCTGAGGAAAGGCGAGTTTTTGTAGTCCCAGATGACCATGTACCCATCTGCACAAATCAACACGGCACGGAACGGATTGTGGGTGTTCCACAACTGCATATTGGTGCTGTCGGTCGCATAGCGGATGTTGAGCGGATCAAACATCAGCAAACCGCCATAGCCGCGATCCACGACATGCTGCGTCAGCCGTTCCCAGCGGTAGCGCCGCATGGTTGGCAGATTGGGTAGGGTCAGGTTTGCGGCCTCCCACTCGCGAAACGCCAATTGGGTTGGGCCAATCTCGACTCGGTCCGCGTTGTTGGGCGTGCCGTCGGGCAACATGCTGCCCTTGGTTGGATCAATTTTGCGGGTTTCGCGGTAATGCTGGTTCATAATGGTCTCGTGGTGGTGGCCTTTGTTCAGTCTTGGGCATTATTGCGCCGTGTGGTTGGCTGAAACCGACGAACGTCATGGTCGTTTTTGAGGTGCGAAAGAAGCGCGGCTAGCTCTTTCACAGGCGCATCCGGTCGCGTAGGTTTCCCCCATGAAAGCGATATTTCAGGATAGCCTCCCGCCGGAACATTGGGCGGATGTCGGTTTGCCGGGCATATCGCCCTGTGCCCCGGACGATTGGCTTCGCGTGGATGAAGCTTATGCAGGGCAAATGGCGTACCGCGCGCGTTTGCTGGCTGCTAAACCGGATGCCGTGCTTTGGATGGATAATTCTGCGGGCCCTGCTGCGGAGGAACTGCTTGATGCCGCGCTGGGCGTCCTGCCAAGCTTGGGGTTTGAGCGGGAGGGCGACACCGTTGCCTGCCCGGACGGGCGGCGCGTTATCATTGACGGGGCGCCGCCTCTTTGGACGCTGGGCCATCTGGTGCAAGAAGACCTGTGCATCCTTCAACCCGACGGGGCAGAGCATGTGTTAACCGGCGCGGTGCTGTGCTTTCCGGCAAGCTGGAAACTGTCGGAAAAGGTGGGGCGACCGTTGATGGCGATCCATGAACCCGTCGAGGAATATGATGCCATGCTAGGCCGCCGCGTGCAGCGCATGTTTGATGGCGTCAAACCTGGCAGACCGCTGCAACGGCACAACCGGCTGCGATACGTGCACAGTGATTTGCACCAACCACACACGAAAGTTGCAGCGGATCAGATGCCCTTTGTCCGCTCGGAACGGCAGTGCATTCTGCGCTTGCCGCAAACAGGTGCAGTGGTTTTCAGCATTCACACATGGGTGGTAAAGGGCTGATCTGCAAACACGCGCGCTTGCAGATCAGTATCATCAGGCGGCCTGCAACACCATGTGCGGCTGACCGTTCGACGTTTTTTGCGGTGATTGACCGTCTTTGTTGACCGTCACATTCACCTGCTTGCGGAACGAACTGAAATGCACCGACGTGACAACGTCGATAGCTTCGTCAAAACGCAAGGTCAGCGACCAGAAACCGTTGGCAGATTGCTGTGCTGCTTTGACCTCTCCGACAAAGGGATGGCCAAGATAATGCCCGGCAACGCGCTGTCCGGGCGCCCAGCCCACTACCGCATCTGCGGCTTGGGCAGACAAAGTGTTCCAGTCGCGCGCGCCCCATTGATGGGCAATGGTTTCAAGGGCTTGGGCATGACTTATGGTTTGGCCGCGCGCCGCAAGATCACTGCGCAGCCGCTTGGCCTGAGTTTTCAGCATGTCCCGAGAGGGGATATTGGTTGTGGTATTCATATCAAACGCTCCGTCTCGCGTATGAAAAGAGGGGGTCCGCGTTGCCCGTCAATCAGCGAGATTGAAGGTTTGTTCATCTATACAGGACTTCACCGGAATGCGGACGGCAGGGGCCTGACCCTTAAGCGGGGATATAGGGGGCGCATTGTTGTGGCGCAAGGGGGGCTCAATGCTCCCCCGCCCGGCAGGGGTTAGCCGTCGACACGTTCGGCGGCAAATGCGATTGCGCGCTGGTAATTGCCGCTGTCATTCCAGACCGACAAAACCCCGAAGTTGCTCGTGCCATTGCCAAAGGGTTGTCCGGCCTTCCAGCCGTTCTTGCGCAGCATATTCGCCGCAGAAGCAAGCGCGTCGGCAGCGGTGTAGGGATCGGCGCGACCGTCCCCGTTGCCGTCAACGCCGTAGCGCAGCCAGTTGCCGGCCAGAAACTGCATGTGGCCTAGCTCACCAGAAGGGCCGCCATTTGTGTTGGAGGTGATGATGCCACGATCCGCCATGCGCAGGGCTGCAATCGCGTGGCTTTCAAACTTGGGGTGCCGACGGCAATAGGACGACAATGTGACGGCGCCACTCACGATCGGGGTTTTACCCAGATACCCGCCCCAGCTTGTTTCAAGCCCCCAGATGGTGGCCAAAAGGCTTGCAGGCACCCCGTATGCGCGCTCAATCGAGGCAAAGGTGTTCGGATTGCGGGCGATCTTGGCACGGGTTTGTTTGACAAAGTTGTCCGCAGAACTGCCTGACCGCTTGGCCAGAAAAACCGCCGGATCGCCCTGTGATACGCCCGATTGACTGGAAGGGTTGGATTCGAACCGCCATGTGATGGCCGAGAGCTGTGCGTTGTCCAACGCCTGCAAGCCCCGTTGGCCGATGCCGTTGGCAGCCGCTTGTTTGGCCAGCGTCTGCTTGTACGCGCCAAAGTTGCCTTTGTTGGTGATGCATTCTGCCGCAAAAGCTGTCCCTGCAAGGGCGACGCAGGCCGCAGTGGCCCCGATAATTTGACGAAACATACGCATGGAAGATCTCCGGTTTAAACGATTGAGATCAGCTTACCTTTATCAGCGTAGGGATCAACGGGGTATTCGTGTGGTGCTTGTGGCTTTAGTAAGCCATCGCAAGGACGCGCTCTACGTTGATGGAACCATCTACCCAAGCATAGGCGGCAGTGCTGCCCACAAGAGCGGCGCAGACCAGAAGTGGCATCGCGAAACGGTTGCCTTTTCTATAGGCTTTGCGTTTTGGCAGCTTTGGAAGGGACGCTGCCTTAACAGTCTTACCGCTGTTAATTCGTGCAAGACGCTCAGCAAATGTTGAATTCGAAGCAGCCATATTTTTTCCCATCATGCTTAATCAGGGTTTTGCCGGTCAACTAAGACTTAAATGGGGCAGGGCGGTGTCTGATTGATGTTTCTGGCCGATTCAGGGTTAACGACGAAAAAGGGCGCCCGTATCGGGGCGCCCTTGGGTTGTTCAAAGCAGCTTAGCTTAGCAGCTGTAGTACATGCCAAACTCTACCGGGTGAGGCGTGTGCTCGTACTTGTGCACCTCTTCCATCTTCAGCTCGATATAGCCTTCGATCTGGTCGCGGGTGAACACGTCACCTTCCAAGAGGAAGTCCATGTCGGTCTGCAACTCCTCCAGCGCCTCACGCAAGGATCCGCAAACCGTCGGGATGCCGGCCAGTTCTTCTGCGGGCAAATCATACAGGTTTTTGTCCATCGCTTCGCCCGGATCAATCTTGTTCTTGATCCCGTCAAGGCCAGCCATCAAAAGAGCCGCAAAGCAAAGGTAGGGGTTTGCTGCCGGATCGGGGAAACGTGCTTCGACGCGCTTGGCTTTCGGGCTTTCTGTCCATGGGATCCGAACGCAGCCGGAACGGTTACGTGCAGAATACGCACGCAGAACTGGGGCCTCGAAACCGGGAATCAAACGCTTGTAGCTGTTTGTCGCGGGGTTGGTGAAGGCGTTCAATGCCTTCGCATGGCCCAGAATGCCGCCAATGAACCAAAGGGCTTCTTGCGACAGATCAGCGTATTTGTCGCCTGCAAACAGTGGCTTGCCGTCTTTCCAGATCGACATGTTCACGTGCATGCCAGAGCCGTTGTCGCCGTAGATCGGCTTTGGCATAAATGTCGCGGACTTGCCGTAGGCATGCGCCACATTGTGAATCACGTACTTGTATTTCTGCAACTCGTCCGCCTGTGTGGTCAGCGAGCCAAAGATCAGGCCAAGCTCATGCTGGCAAGACGCCACTTCGTGGTGGTGCTTGTCGACCTTCATGCCCAGACGCTTCATCGTCGACAGCATTTCGGCGCGCAGATCGTGTGCTTCATCCGTAGGGTTCACAGGGAAATAACCACCCTTAAGACCGGGGCGGTGACCCATGTTGCCCATCTCGTACTCGGTGTCGGTGTTCCATGACGCGTCTGTTGCGTCGACTTCATAAGACACTTTGTTGATGGTGTTGGAGAAACGCACATCGTCAAACAGGAAGAATTCCGCCTCTGGACCGAAGTAGGAGATGTCACCGATGCCGGAAGACTTCAGATAGGCTTCGGCCTTTTGTGCTGTGCCGCGCGGATCGCGGTCATAGGGCTCATTTGTGTCAGGCTCAACGATTGAACAATGCACGCACATTGTCTTTTCAGCATAGAACGGGTCGATATAGGCACTATCTACATCCGGCATCAGCTTCATGTCGGAGGCTTCGATGGATTTCCAGCCCGCGATAGAGGAGCCGTCAAACATGAACCCTTCTTCGAGGAAGTCTTCATCGACCAGATCAGAGACAACCGTCACGTGCTGCAGTTTGCCGCGCGGGTCTGTGAAACGGATATCGACATATTCAATGCCTTCGTCCTTGAGTGTCTTCAGAAAGTCAGCTGTGCTCATCAGGGAGTGTCCTTTTCCTTGAGGTAGGGAGTAAATGGTTTACAGCGCGTCCGAGCCGGTTTCGCCGGTGCGGATGCGAATTGTTTGTTCGATTGTCGAGACAAAGATTTTGCCATCGCCGATCTTTTCGGTTTTCGCGGCTGCCACGATTGCTTCGATGGCGGCGTCGACCTGATCGTCATCAAGAACGATCTCGACTTTTACCTTTGGCAGAAAGTCCACGACATATTCGGCGCCGCGATAAAGCTCCGTATGGCCTTTCTGGCGGCCAAAGCCTTTGACTTCGATGACAGACAAGCCTTGCACGCCTACGTCTTGCAGCGCCTCTTTGACCTCGTCCAGTTTGAATGGCTTGATGATCGCTTCGATCTTTTTCATGACGAGTCCCTTTGGATTGCGGCTGGCAGTGCCGGTTTCATTTCATCTTGGGGGGAGGGAATCCATATCACCACCGCTGTGTCGCACTGAAGGTAGGGCAACATCCCGCAAGTGTGATTAAATAATATGCGTAGTGATTAATAAATAGCCGAAAAGAAAACTCCAGAGATCGCTCTGGCAAAACTGCTTTGACGCTGCTCGGTGTAAGGCCATGTCTCTCACAAGCGCGCGGTTTCTCGCGAATCCTCATCGCGCTAACCGGTCCGGGGGGCACCGTAGTTGACCGTCAAGCCGCGCAGAACTGCGCTCCACACGCGATGCTGATCTTCAGACCTTGCGAATAATGGATATGCGGCATCCCGAAAAAACCGTGATGCATTTGTTCGTTACAAATGCCCAATCTCAAAAACGGGACTCTAAAAGGAGTGGTTCGCCTGACGATCATCGCCGTCTGCGCGCCTGATCCGGTTCGGCTTCATGGCAGCCGCGCTCTTTTTCAGACCGGCCTTGATTTAAGGAAAGGAAAGGACGAAATCTTCTTGATGTCAGGCGCATTTTTAGCCTCGCCTATCGGCGCGGGCTTTGCTAGTGAGCCATTGCTGCGGTTTGCAGCGTGTGCGGGTGTGGCGGAATTGGTAGACGCACCAGATTTAGGTTCTGGCGCCTATGGCGTGGGGGTTCGAGTCCCTTCACCCGCACCACTTTTCCATAAAATCTCATATAAATAAGGGTTATACGGCCTTCTTTCTGAGGCATCTTGTACCATTATTGTGAAATTCTTGTACCGTTTTTGGCTACGTCTGCAGATTATGGCACTGACCCAACCACTAAAATCACCCTGTGTGAAAAGTAGTCACCTAGCTCACAGGTTTTCACAAAATGCCTACGTTTGACTTGAAACAAAAACCTTCTTTTGGATTCCGAGGTCATAAAGCGGGGGTGGCAATCTCTCAGCCTGTTATCTGGAGGGTCCTATTCGTTTAGGAAAGTCATACTCGTTCAGGTTGTTCTACTGTTGAGCTTTCGCTCTTGGATGATCCGGTATGAACCGCCCTTTGTTTGCCGGAGGCTGATTACTTCGTCTCACGCGACCATATCTAACGCATTGAATTGTGCATAGTACCTCTCTTCTGCTTCTGCTGGCGGGATGTATCCGATGGGC
>Ga0115564_10001887_pt1 | contig 18722 bp, 13 predicted proteins | sample COGITO_mtgs_1105_7_FD_88680 | JGI IMG/M metagenome (GOLD analysis project Ga0115564, IMG submission 88680) | Pelagic marine microbial communities from North Sea - COGITO_mtgs_110523 | ecosystem: Environmental > Aquatic > Marine > Epipelagic | place: Germany:Helgoland, sampling site Kabeltonne...
AATAACTAACGGTAAACTGTATGGTTAGTGGCGTGTTAAAGAACCGAAATTTTCAGGTTTGTCACAGAACTTTATTAAAAGAATTGAACTTTAAATTTAGCACTATGTAGCCATTAACTATACTCAATGATACCCATTTGCAGTTTTAAACTTAAACCAAAGTTACGCAAAATACCTCAAGCAAACCCCTTTACTCATTCACTTGGTGAATACATTCGACATGAACGAATAAAGCGACACATTAAACAAGAAACGTTGGCTGAGCAGTTTGGAGTTAATGGTGTTGCGTTATCAAATTGGGAATTAAACCGTAAACCAATACACCCTAAACGCTTTAATGACATGATTGATTTTCTTGGATTTGTTCCAAGTAGACAATCCGATTTTGATAAATTAGGAACACGAACACAACTTTGGAGATTACAAAATCATATAAGTTTTGGTGATTTTATCTCTATGTTCAATCTTGATAAGGAAGACGTTACTAAAATAGAAACAGCAAGATATTGTAAAATTGATGATGAATTAAAAGATACAATTACAAGACATATACAACTTCCTATTTCTCACGAAGTGCTTTCATAATGATATTGGTAATGGATGATTGTTTGCTTGTATCATTATCAGTTTTATAATCTACTTTTACTCGATAGCCACGAACACGCTTTACTTTCGTTTTTGGTTGTTGTAATGCATCAAGATATAAATGCAATTCTTCAGAAGTAAAGAAGTGAAGTTTTGCATGTTGTTTTTTCGAGATTGTTTTTAATGATTTGTCTTTAATATTTTTTAGATGTTTATCATTATCAGAAATCATATAGACAAGCGAATAATTATCATCAATGCATTTTTGGAGATTCTGTACTTCGTATTCAACTCTATTGGTTACCGAAATCTCAATAGCGATGCGAATATCATCTTTCACTAAAGCTACATCAACTTTTCCTCCATTTTGAGTTGACTCTTCAAGCGTTGCTTTAAAGCCTCGTTGTTGAGCCATTGAGCGTACATAATACTGAAGCGAACGGTGTTTACGCACAATTTCTTGTTCTTCAGCTTGTTCTAGATATTTTGAAGTACGTTTCTCTAGATCAGTTTCAGAACTTACATCCATTGAAGATGGTACTCCTTTAGTTGTAACAATATCTTTTACTACTTCAATCTCATTTAGCGGAGCTTCGATTTCTGTTATTTCTTCTTCCTTTTTAAAGATTATTTTTTCTTTAACTTCTTTTTTAAAAGGTGTTTTTTTTGGTAATAGAGAGATTAAAAGTTCATCTAGTTTTTCTTTTGATTGAGCATAATAATTTTGAGTATTCTCAATGATGTAATTTTTATTAGCCTCTGAACTTTGTCCAGTTTCTGTTATTGGAAAGGTTGAAATATTAAAATCATCTTTAGACGAGCCAATTCTAATAATAGCTTCTCCTGTTCCTAAACTCTGTAAATCTGATTGTTCAAAATATGAAAATCCAGACTCCATTTTTTTTGCATCTGCATCTCCAAGTCTAAAACATATCCTTGTATAAGGATTTGATATAACGGAGTTGAGAATTTTCGTGTCATCAATTTGTCCGAGTTCTTGGTGTGCTAAAACTAATCCTAATCCGTATTTTCTCGCACCTGATAATATCCTTGTAATGCTTGGCGTAATGAAATTCTGAAATTCATCTAAATATATGTAGTATGGATGTCTTTCTGATTTGGGTAATGATTGTCGTCCTTGGGCTACTTGATTAAATTTTGAGAGAAAAATTGAACCTAATAAAAAGCTGTTTTCTTCACCTATGAGCCCTTGTGAAAGTTTAATTAAAACAATCTTTTTTTCTTCAATACACTTTTTAAAATCTACACCTCCAGTTTGAGCCAGCATATATCTGATAACTTTTGGACGTAAAAAGGTATCAATTCTCGTAAGTAATGGAGCTATTCTTTTACTAACCATTGCATATTCATTATTCCAGTAATAATGAATAGATGGGTCATCAACAGAAGTTAAAAATTCTCTTCTAAAAGATTCTTCTAATAAAAAACGTTTTAACTCAATTAACGTTCCATCTCGTGAACTTTCTAAAAAAGTATTGATAGCATTGGATAGTACCGCAGACATATTATCTCCCCAAGCTGTCGCGTGACGTTTAAAAGACGACACTAAATCCGAACTCAAAACGATTTTTTCTGCATCAGTTGTCGCGCCTAATAAATTAAAACCAATAGAGTATTTTTCATCTGATGGATCTATTACAATTACATCATTTTTTCTATGCTCTGGAATACGAAGTAAAATATCTTCTACAATGTCACCATGAGGGTCAAACAAGGCACAACCATTTCCAGTATCCATATCTTCAATCATCATATTAGCAATCAAAGTACTTTTACCAACTCCTGTAGCTCCTATGATGTGTGCATGACGAAGTCTCATTTCGTCATTGAGCATTACTTTTGTTTCTACTCCATTATGCTGATTTATACCAAGTAGATATTTTTGATTGGTTATGATTTTTGGAACTTGTTTTGTCTTACCATTTTGCAACCCTAATTTTTGAGAAACAACTGTTTTATTCGGATAATGGAGAAAGGTGTTCAATTCTTTTGAACTCAATACAAAACCTAATCTATTACTTAAACGATGATGAAGATTGTACTTGTGAAAATCATAATTGTAACCTTCGTTGGATAAAGGAATCAACTTATTATATTCTGAACTTGATACAGCAGAAATACTTCGAGCTAATTCTTGCGCTAGATACTGACTTCGTATATTGCTTTTACCTTGAGTTGCTATTCTCATAACTACTGAATATAGCGGATTACTAATTTTATCTTTCGCACAATTTGGCATTTCTGGTGCATCGGCAAAAAACGAACCACCAGCACCGTCTGAAACTGAATAAATAATATCTTTTGCAAGTGGAGATGTAATACCTTTAAAGAGTATTTGAAAAACTACAACATCGTTCTGTTGTAGTGATTCCATAGTAGCAATAACCGATGTTAAGGGGTCAATGGCAAAAGAGTCAGCAGTAGCAATGCTTCTCATATATTCATCATTCAAACCAAAATCTGCAATAGCGATATCATTTTCAGAAATAAATCCAAAATTATCAATTTCAGTAGTGCGAATAATCGCTATTGGGAAGTAAGCTAGTAAGTGTGATTCTACTCTTTCTTTGTCGTATTCACTGCAAACTATTTGGATGGTAATATTTTCTGAAGTTCCTACTATTTCAAACGAAAGTAGATTTTCCGTAAAAGACAGCATATTAAGAAACTCAATATTTCTATTGGGTTGGATTTCTGTTCCTTTAGGAAATGTAAATGAAATGACAACAAGATTAGGGTTGCTACCAAAAGCCAAAAAACGAGGTTTTACTTCTGTTATTTCTTCGGCTGGTTCTTCTTGTTTTGGCGGAGAAAGTAATTTAGTAAAACTTTTAAATAGTGATGGCACACGACCATCATCAATTATTGGTGTGTTAGAGATTTTAGAATGATAAAACGGAATATAAGGAGCTTCTATATCAACAGGAGTATCGAAGTGGTAATAACCACGATGTCGATACTCCCATTCATAGAAGTGTAGTGTTGCTTGTTCCCTAGCATTTAAACCCATTTCTTATCGTTTAAAAACACTATTGAGTATTGGTTTTCGCTCATCTGTATTTAACATTCTAATTCCTTTAGTTGTAGCAATATTGTCCAATACATTGAGTACAGATTGTTGTGCGTAAGACATAAACATAGAAGCAGTATCAATTTTGTAATATGTAGTTGGAAAAAGTTTTTTTTGCAACCAAAACCCAATAAATGGAATTTTTAATATCAATATTTGTAAAAGAGAATTTTTATAGAGTAACCACCATGACAGAAAAAACCCTTTACCAAAGGGAGCTGCACAAATATCGTATTGATATTCTTTCCATGTGACACGGAGATACCATCTTCGTGAAGAAAAAATATTACCTTCTTTTAACCTCACATTATCAATTACAATACCTGCTACTCCTTGCTCGTTAAGTTCTTGTTTTAATAAAGTGTAAAATTCTTTAGAAGAAAAATTAAAGTTATCTATGAGTGTATTCCAATGAGAATGATGTTCTTCTATTTTTAGACTGAAAATAGATTTAATAATAAGAAGGATTACTAATGAATAGAGAATGTATTCTCCATATTGCGATAAAATTTCCATACTCGTTAGTTTTTTATTGGTTTATATATAAATTAAATGTATTTCTATTTGAGCATTCAATATAATTTTAGTGGCTTAAAGAGTTTTTCTGATGAAAGGAGCGAGTTTTTTAATGAAAGATTAGTATAAATTTTTTGTTAAGATTTTGTTAATAAATTAATTATAATTGTTAAATTGCTTGTTCAATTTCTTTCTAATGAAACGATTACATCTTCTTTTCTTACTTGCCCTAATTCCATTAATATCTATAGCTCAACAAAATAAATTAGATAGCCTAAAGATTGAATTTAAAAAAACTACTCAAGACACTACCAAAGCAAGATTATTATCAGAAATTGGTATTGCTGCATATTATGTTAATTCAGATTTAGCAAAAAAACATAACGATACACTTATTAATTTTAGCAAAGGAGTAAGTGATAAACATCTTGCTCAAGGATATAAAATGAGAGGTGTATTTTTCTTACTAGCAAGTGACTATGATAATGCGAGTATTTGGTATGTAAAAGCCTTAGAATTAGCGAAAAAGAATAAAGATAAAAATGGTGAAGCAGGGTTTTTATCTAGTCTTGGAGATTTAAATGCACGTCAGGGAAATAATGATATTGCCGTTGATTACTACCTTCAATCAATTAACCTCTTTAAAGAAATAGATAAGGAGGTTAAAAGTATTGGTACTTATTCAAACCTTGCTACAATATTAAGTTCAAATAATAAGATTCTTAGAGCAAATGAATATTTAATTGAAGCGTTAAAAATTGCTGACAAGTATAATTCCGATAAATCATACTTAGTACACAGGTCAATTGGCGCAAACTATATAAAACTTGTTCAGTATGAAAAAGCAGAGTTTCATTTATTAAAAGCACTTGATTTAGCAAAAAAAGTTGAAGACACCTTTACTGTAGGTATGATTAACCAATCATTAAGTGTAATGTACGATGGCTCTTTAAATGATTATAATAAAGCATTATTTCATGCTGAACAATCTTTACATCATTTTAAATTGGTAAATAACATTAATGGAATGATTAATTCCTATAACGGAATTGGGCAACAAAACTTTCAATTAGGAAATATAAAAAAAGCAAAAAAAAACTATTTAAAGGGATTCGAATTAGCCTCCAAAACTAAAGACACTAATGCACTTATTATAACGAATTATCACTTAGCAGAATTATTTGCAAATCAAGGAAATATAACACAAGCAAATAAACACTTTACCGATGGAGGCAATCTTGGTGGTAATGAATATAAAATGTATTTTAAAAATCATTTTTGGAAAATTGGAAATGCATTTGCTGAAAGTAAAAATTTCAAGCAAGCTTATGAAAATGTAAAATCTTTTGCTGTTTTATCAGATTCACTCTATAAAGAAAATGGTGTTGATAAGGTTATTGAATTAGAAACTAAATACAAAACCGAGCAAAAGGAAAAAGAAAACCTTCAACTCAAGGCAGACAATTTAGAGCAAGAGCAATTAACTCAACAGGCTAATGCTCAAAAAAAGATGTTTGGTATTGGTCTATTAGCATCTTTACTAACACTGGGAGTTTTCGCCTTTTTTTATAGAAAAAATAAAAGACAAAAATCTATTATTGAAACCCTACAAAAAGAGCTCCATCATAGAATAAAAAACAACTTATCTATTATTGACACCTTTATTGAAGTTGCTAAAGAAGAATTTAATGACTCAAAATTTGAAACAAAACTTACCGAACTTCAGAATAGAATTGATAGTATTAATGAAGTACACCAACAGCTTTATCAAAGTCATGATGTAACTAATCTAAATCTGAAAAAATATATTGATACACTCGCTCAAAATATTAATGCTTCGTTTTCAGATTCCAATATTCATTTAAAAACAAGTATAGATGATGATTTAAATATTAATGCTGACAAATCATTTTCTGTTGGTTTGATTGTTAATGAGTTTCTTACGAATTCTTATAAATATGCTTTTGATAATAGTGATGGCGAGATACAAATAGGGATGAAAGAAAATATGCAACAATACGAATTGACCTTATCAGACAACGGCAAAGGTTTGCCGAAAGATTTTGATATTAAAAAAACAGATTCGTTTGGTTTACGTATAATGAAATTATTAACAGAGCAGTTAAACGGAACATTCAATCTATCAAACAGCAACGGTGTTACATTACAAATTAAATTCCCAAAATAAATGAAAAATTTACACTACACTTTTATTGCATTTTTTTTCTTTTTGAATGTCTTTGGACAACAGGACAAAATTGACAGCTTAAAAACTGCATATAAAAATGAAACCATAGACACTCTTAAGGTTAAAATTTTAAAATCGATTTGTAACACCTACTATTATACAAACTATACAGAAGGATTAGCATATATCGATACACTTATGCAGTTTTCAAAGAAAATTAAAAAATTTGATAATGTAAGCTTTGGTCATCGATATATTGGGGGTGGTTTCATTCAAAAAGGAAAATTTAAAGAAGCAATTTTAGAGTTCAAAAAGAGTATTGTTCTAATGGATAGTTTAGGGCAGCATAATAATAAATATTCGGACTTTATGAATATAGGTTCTGCATATAGATATGCAAGAAAGTTTGATGATGCAAGTAAATATTACAACAAGGCGATTGAAATTGCAGAACGTTTGGGAAAGAAAGGGCGTTTTATTGTGATTAATAACAATTTGGGAGCAATGGCTTATGAACAAGAGAAATATGATGAGGCAACGAGTTATCTTATGAAATCATTAGAATACAAAGAGTACAACAAAAACCCTAGAAGACTAGTAACAACATATGATAACCTTGGCTTAGTCCACTATGAAATTAATCAATATAAAAAAGCCGTTGAATATTTTAAAGAGGCATTAGTAATTTCTGAAAAAACTGAATATGCTGCTGGAATTGCTGACAGTAAAAAGAACATAGCTAAATGTTACACCGCTGAGAAGAAAAATATAGATGAAGGAATTCTATATTTAAAGGATGCCATAGAGATTTATAAAAATATTAATGATAATATGTTTCTCATTGAAGCATATTCTAATCTTGGGGACACATACGAAATTGCCAATGATTTTAGTAACGCAATTAATTTTCATAAAAAAGCTGTTGCACTTGCAGAAGAAGTGGGTATGGAAGATAAGGTACTTGGCTCTAGGATTTCTTTATCACGAACGCTAGTTAAACAGGGTAAATTGACAAATGCCGAAAAAGAATTACAGCATATTCTCAAAGATACAGCGAATGAAAATTTGCTTGAAAGACAATTAGTAATTGCATATGAAACTAAAGCCGAGTTAAGTAGGCTGAAGAAAGATTATAAAAACGCTTTTTTGTATCAAAAAAAATTTAGTGACTTAGAAAATAGCATTCAACAGAATGAACGAGTAAAAGATATCAATGAAATAGAAACAAAATATCAAACCGAAAAAAAAGAAAAAGAAAACCTACAACTTAAAGCCGATAATGTAGAACAAGAACTCCTTACCCAAAAAGCAAATACACGCAACTGGTTATTAGCATTAGGATTATTTGCACTTGGTATTTCAGCGTTCTTTATTTGGAGAAAATATAAATCCGAAGCTAAAGCGAAGCAGGTGATTGGTGAACAAAAAACAAAAATTGAAGACCTTCAAAAAGAACTCCACCATAGAATAAAAAACAACCTTTCAATAATTGATACCTTTATTGAAGTTGCTAAAGAAGAATTTAACGACTCAAAATTTGAAGTAAAACTTACTGAACTTCAGAATAGAATTGATAGTATTAATGAAGTACACCAACAGCTTTACCAAAGTCATGACGTAACCAATCTTAACCTGAAAAAATATATTGATACACTCGCTCAAAATATTAATACTTCGTTTTCAGATTCAAATATTCATCTAAAAACGAGTATAGATGATGATTTAAATATTAATGCTGACAAATCATTTTCTGTTGGTTTGATTGTTAATGAATTTCTAACGAATTCCTATAAATATGCATTTGAAGATACAGACGGCGAGATACAAATAGGAATGAAAGAAAACAAGCAACACTACGAGTTGTCTTTATCTGATAATGGCAAAGGTTTGCCGAAAGATTTTGACATTAAAAAAACAGATTCGTTTGGACTACGTATTATGAAATTATTAACCGAACAATTAAACGGAACATTCAATCTATCAAACAGCAACGGTGTAGCATTACATATTATATTTCCAAAAACCTAAAAGATGAAAGCACATATCCTCATTGTCGAAGATGAACCAGCCTTATACGAACGTATGCGTAGAGCCTTATCAAAATATCGCTTTACTATAGATGAATATACCAAAACCTACGATGAAGCCATATCTAGGATTAAGAATGAACGACCAGACATTGTCTTATTAGATATTGATTTACAAGGAAAGAAAGATGGGATTGATTTAGGTAAAGTATTGCATTCTGAATATAACATCCCTTTTATCTATGTAACCAACTCAAACGATGACACAACCTTCCAACAAGGTCTGCACTCCAATCACGAACAATATATCGTAAAAACCAAACCACGATTAAATATCGAAGAAGTTGTCAGAGCCATTCATACCGCATTACATAAACAAGAAGAAAACTCATCTTTCACCAAAGATGGTGTTATGGGATTAGTAGATTACCTCGAAGAAATAAAGAGTTACGGAAAAAGTGATGTAACTCGAGTGCCTATTAATTTTTCAGACATTGCGTTTTTTACCATAGATTCGTTTGAAAATGAAGACAAAGAAGAAGAAAAACTACGCGATAATTATTTATGGTTTCAGGCAAAATCAAAACCAAAAGATGTATTCTTTTTTAAATCATCTTTAAAAGATTTGGAAAAGGTGTTGCCAGACTATTTTATCCGTGTAAGCAAAAGTCATATTGTAAATATATTACCTGAAATATTAAATGGCCGAATTAATGGTGCACGACTCTCTGTACTAGGAACAGAAATATTCATAAACAATTCGTACAGCAAGGAACTAAAAAAGAGATTGGATAAATATTATCATTCGTAATAGCATAGTTTTCATTAAAAACAACAGGTCTATCATTGTGACAGTTAATTAATATATCGTTTTAATTAACTTGCTGTATCTGTTGTTGAATGATTACAAGGTTGTTATACTGAATATATGACAATCAAGCAAAAGATTAAAAAATGGCATATTGTAGTTCTTATTATTTTAGGAATTGGTGGGTATTGGTTATCACAAAATATGTGGGTTTTTGAGAAACAGATTCCTGTTGAGGTTTATGAAGAGTTTTTAAATGGTACTAAATGGGAGCTTATTAAGCCAAAATCAGAATCTGTAACTATTTTAAGAGAATTCAATTCTAGCAAAACTTATGATGAATACTGTATTGGTTTTTGTACTAACATATTTAAAACTTATTTTAATTGGAATATTAAGGGAGATGAGTTATATGTTGAGTTTAAAAATAATGATGTATTAATTATTCCTATAGAAAGAGAATTTGAGAAATCTATTGAAGAACACAAAATTTTAAAATTAACGGAGAAACATTTAGTAACAAAATTAAGATATAATAAGAATAATATTCAATCAACATTAAGAATATTAGTTTTTGAAAAGCAATAATTAGAAATACAAATGAATAAATTTCACATGTCTGTTTTCTTGCTATTTGTCCAGTTTATATATGGACAAAAACATATGAATGATAAAAATCAATTATTAAGAATACCAGTAGTATTTCACGTCATTCATGACACCTTGGATGAAAAGAGTTTAGATGATTGTTTTTTTCAAAATATTATTGATCGCTTGAACGAGAGTTTTAATGATGGAGATGTTAGTTTAATAGATGGTGCTTATAAAAAAGATGTAGCTAAATGCAATGTTCAATTTTATATTCCTAGTCATAATAAAAGCTGCAAAAAAATAGACCCTATAACTTGGCATAAAACTTACTTAAAAGAATTTTCAACAACTAGTTTAAGTGAATTATTACTTAAGTTAAGGTTTGGTGTTCAGATGGATTCAAAAAAATATTTAAACATTTGGATTTGTAACCTAATAGATAGAAGTGGGTATGCAAAATTTCCAGATAATTTATTTGAACAGTTTGACTCAGTAGTGTTAGATATAGATTATTTTCTAGCTAAAAAAAGAGAACTTCCAAATCTTGTTTTAGCTCATGAAATTGGACATTATTTCAATCTGTTACATATTTGGGGAGAAGGGAGTGAGCATGTAGACTCTTGCTCTAATACGGATTTGGTATCAGACACTCCAAGTCAAATAAGAGCAACAATAGATTTAAATAAAAATAATATTATTGATGAGAATGAAAAAGCAGTCACTTGTAATAATGAAAGTATAATTGGTAATTATCAAAATTTCATGGACTATTCTATGGAGGGTGGGATGTTTACTAATGGTCAAAAAGAAAGAATGAGAAATACTATTTTATCTTCTAGAAAAGGACTTATTTGGAGTAATAACTGCAATGTAAATTATGATTTTTGTGAAGATGAACCTGATGATAAGGTCAAAAAATGGATTCAAATCGGAAACCAAAAATGGATGTCAGAGAATATGAATTATAAGACACCAAACAGCAAATGCTACGATAATAAAGAAACGAATTGTACAGTTTATGGTCGTTTATATAATTGGGAGGATGCAATAAATGTATGTCCAACAGGATGGAGGTTACCAAGTAAAGATGATTGGAAAAAATTAACTACTACAGTTAACAATAACCAAAATTCAATCAGAAGTGAACAAGGTTGGTTGAATAATAAGAATGGGACAAATAGTTCTGGTCTTAATTTTTTACCAAGTGGTTATAAATTTTACTATACTAATTTTAGTGGATTAGGAAAATTTGCAAAAATTTGGTTAAGTAATTCTAGTGGTAATTCAGCATATAGTAGAGATATTGGAGAACGTGGATATGACGAATTACCTCAAGCAGGGATTGATTTTAAAAGAGACTATTTATCCTGTCGTTGTATTGAAGACAAGTCATCTACGAGCAATATAGATAGTCCATTACCTACAATAAATAATAATAATAATATTCAAGAATCATCTCCTGCTGTTACAGATGATTTTTTTATTGGAGAATGGATAGGTGATGTTTCTACTTATATTTTTAGAAAAGATAAAAAATACATCATAAAATCAAATAATAGCGATGGTTACTTACCTCCAACTCCATATGTTATTTGGTCGTATAGCGGAGAGAATATGACTTTGAAACAACAAAATACTTCCCCTTTTGTTTACAGAGTTGAAATTATTTCACAAACTAGAATAGCCCTATATGATAATGTCGGTCTTTTTGGGATTTTTAATAGAGTAAAATCAAAACAAAAAAGCGAGACAATTAACAAGAATATTAAGTACTTAAATAATAAATTTAAAAATCAGCCAGGGAGAAGTGCCCAGCCAAAGAAAAAGGGTGTTAATCTCAGAACTTTAAAGAAACAGAATTAATATTTCTCATTTTCCATTAAAATTTTATTGGTTTTCATTAAAAAACGGCTACTTGTCATAATACTTTGAGTAGCAATTAAAAAACACGCTAATTTGTATGTAAATAACAAGCATACAGATTGGTGTGTTTTGTTTTAAAGACGAATTATTAATCTCTTAATCAAATAAATATTATGGAAACTAATCAAACAACAATTGTAGTACAACAACAAAAAAGTGCAGGAACTGCTGCTGCATTAGGTTTGTTTTTCGGCCCACTAGGAATGTTATATTCTACAGGAAAAGGTGCATTAATAATGTTTTTTGTTACTGGTATAGTAGCATTTTTCACCGTAGGTTTTGGATTGCTATTAACCAATCCCATTTGTGCTATTTGGGCGTATTCAGCAGCTAAAAATAATAATGGTTCTGCAACAGCTATAAACATAAACCAAGCAAGTCCAAAGAAACAAGATGAAAAAGAAACTGTAGAAACAGAAGATTTATTTAACTAAGAAAATAATGGATACAAAAATTAAAAATATAATAACATCATTAGTTTTATTAGCAGCATTCTTTATGCCTTGGGTTAAAGTATTTGGCTTTGGTGGTTCTGCTTTTGATTTGATTAGGTTAGCAATAAAGAATATAGAGCAAGCTGAAAAAGAGCCGATTGGACTTCTAGTTTTTCTTCTATTACTCTTTCCTATTTGTGCTCTTATCATTTTAATTAATTACGCAAAAAGCGAACTAAAAGAAACACAATTAGGAGGCATTCGATTTGCTAAAAAAACGCCACTGATGTTAATTATAATTGCTATCCTATATGCATTTATTAGAACTAGTATTTTTGGAGATAATTTTGATTTATTAGGTTCTTTTAATTTATCAGATTTGTTAGAGGTAATTGGTATAGGTTTAATACTTACCCTCATTTCTTCAATAGTATTATTCTTTGATAAAACCACATCTATTTCTAATTCAAAATCTGATGGTGTTTCTAATGAACCAAAAGAAGAAATAAATACAGACGATATTTTTAAATAATACATTATGAGCAATAACAAAACACAGGCTATTACGTATTTTAATGATGCAGGTAAGCTCTATAATATAAAACTGTATGACGAAGCGCTAGACCTTTATAAAAAAGCTATAGACGTTGATATGACTTTTGCTGATGCTCATTTTTGCTTATCTAAAACGCAAATACGCAACAAAGACTATGAAAATGGTATTGCTCATTTTCAAAAGTTTTATCACCTCATTGCAGAATCTAAACAAGGCGCTTATGTTCTTGCCTTATCAAATATATTAATAGATGAAAAGCAATCAGAAAAAGCATTAAAGCTTACGGAAGATTCAGATATTCAATTTACTGAACAGCAAGTCTTTGATTACGTTCCATTATTACTCGCAAATAACAGAGAAAATCAAGCGATACATTCAATTCTCCAATTAAAAGATGTTAATGAAGTTTCTAAAGGATATAAAAAGCTATTGGGTAATGAAGGCTTAAACAATTCTATAATAGAGAAATTAAAGTCAGACAATATTATTCCTAAATATTTTGGCTCAAAAAATAGGCTTCAAAAACTTTCAACAGCAGGAATACAGCATAAAGAATATACTTCACAGCTTAAAGAAGCTAAAACGTTAGTTTCACAAATTAGAGAAAAGAAAGACATCAACTATAAAAATGAAATTTCAAAATTAGAAACGTATGTCTTAGAGCTTCAAAATATTCTTGCACAACAGACAGAAGCAGTATTAAAAACAGACAATCTTGAATTTTCTAAAAAGTTGATTGGAATTCTTGAATCAACAAAATACACTGAAGAAAAATTACTTCCCCTAAAACAAGAACTCGTTAGAAAAGAAAAATCAAAAACTCAAAAGACTACCAAAACTACTGTAATTGCAATTGTATCAGCAGTAATTATTGGTTTAGTTTCCTATTTTGGATATAACGCCTATCAAAAATCTGATGCCTATGACAGAGCGTTAAATTCAAATTCGATAAGTGGCTATACATCATACTTAAACAAATATGGAAGTGATGATAAATTAGATAATCTTAGAGAAGAAAAATTATATCAAAAAGCCATAGAAACGAATAACGGAAGTGATATTAACGAATTGAGTCGTTTATATCCAAATTCAAAAAAATTAAGAACAGTTAAGATAACTGTTGATGGAGAAACAAATAATATTGATTGTTTTGGTGTTGGCGACCAGTATAAAAATATTGATAGACCAGCCCCTAATTATAGTATTAAGGTTCCTGTTGGGAGTAAAATAGGTTATAGAATCAATAAAAATGAGAAAATATCTATTACTAGGTACTTAACTGCTATTAGTGATTTAGAAATTAAAGAAACATCAACTGATTTAAAGAAGTTGTTACTTTCAGAAGAATTTTCATCTAATAATAATGGTTGGAATACTTTTCAAGAATCTAAAAATGTTTATGGTAAAACTAAAAACAAAGGAGTTAAAATAAACAACGGAGAATTGCAGATTTTTCATGAATACCAAGAGAATAAGTTTGTTTTAAGCACTATTTACCTTTCAAAATTGTCTAAAAATATTGATTTTGAGATAGAAGCTTCAATTAATAGAAATGATTTAGGCAAAGGAACTTTCTTACTATTTGGTGCTACAAAAAGGGCTTTTAATTATGTAGGTTTTAACGGAACAGGAAATTACTTATATGGTTATAACAACTGGGATGATAGTAATGATAATTGGATTAAATTAAGTAATGGCTGGCAATATAATAATGCAATTATTAGAGGTAATTATTCTAATAATATACTCAAAGTTGTAAATAAAAATAAAAATCTAACATATTATGTAAATGGGCAGTATTTTGGATCTATGCCCATAAAACGATGGTATGGTAATAGAATTGGGTTCGGTATAAACGAAAAAACCAAAGCAAAGATTAATTACTTAAAAGTTTATCAGTTAAGAGACCGAGTTAAAACAACTTTTGAAAAAGATAAAACTTATTTCTGTTGGGTTGATGAGCTTAATGTAAGAGCTAATGGGACAAGAAAAGGAGAAATTCTAACTACTATAAAAATAGGCGAACCAGTAAAGTTTATTGGTGGTGTTGGAAGAAAAAAAATAAACGCAACATTCAAAGGTATATTTAGTCCAGATTATTATTACGAAGTAGAATTAATTGATGGAACTGTTGGTTGGGTTCATGGAGGTGCATTAAACCAAATCCCAACTAGCGAGCCAATTAAATTTGAGTCATTTAAAAGCATTGAAATTCCTAAAAAAGTATCAAGTACTCCATCAACAGACAAATCAGAATTTTATATGATTGCTGTCTATGCCGAAAATTCTGAATCTTTAATTAAAGATAGAGTTCAAGAGTTAAAATCAAAAGGCTATTCTGCTAATTATTTATGGATTCCAGACTATAAAAGCTTAAGCGGAACAGAAATGTATTCAGCATACATCGGTCCATTTTCGACAAAAGAACAATGCAAGGAAAAACTTAATCAAGTTAAGAAAACATATCCAAAATCGTATGGATTATTAGCCTCAAAAAACACAACCCAACGTTTAACATTAAACTAATTTAATATGAAAAAAATAATTACACTTGTTTTTCTTTTTCAAATAGGAACTGGTATTGCACAAAATGTTGCTTTTACAGATGAAGTAACCCGCAGTAATGGTTTACTTTACTTTGATAACAATCCCTTTACAGGACTATTATTTAGTTCTCAAGACAATGTATCTAATAAATGTACTTGCACTCTAAAAGCACTTTATGCCAATGGGAAAATAGATGGTTTAAAAGAAGAATGGTATGTTTCAGGGCAAAGAAAACATAAAGGCAATTACATACAAGGCAAAAAAAAGGGAACACATATTTTTTGGGATGCTAGTGGAAACAAAGAACTAGAAGAAGCATACGTAAATGGTAAAATTATTGAGAGCAAACAATATTTTTCCTCTGGTGGCTTAAGTACTCAGAATAAGTTTAGTTCTACTAATTTTAATGAAAAAGTCTATACAAAAATAATGTATGAAAATAATAAGGTTCAAGAAGAAACCCATTTAAAAAAAAATCAATTATTAGAGCGTAAAAGATATTATACAAATGGCAACTTAAAATCTCATATAAAAAAGAACCCAAATAAATTATCAGAAACCATCTACGAAAAATTACTTTTTGAAAATGGAGTAATACAAACAGAATCCTATTTCAAAGACAATATATCACATGGGAGTTATTTAAAAAATTTTGCCAATGGTAAAATACATAAAAAAATTAAATATCATAATGGAGATGTGATTGAAAAAACTATTTACAATGAAAATGGGTTTATAATAGAAAGTCTACTGCCAACGCAAGATCCTAATTATTATGAAAGTATAGAGTATTTTGAAAAGGAAAAAATTAAACTAAAAGGATATTTTTCAAAAACTTTTAAAAAAGATAGTATTTGGACAACCTTTGATATGCAAGGAAACAAATTAAACGAGCAAAAATATCTATCTGGAAGACTTATGCGAGAAGGCAAATACAAGAACAATCAAAAAGATGGAATTTGGAAACATTATTTGCTGGATGGTGTAACTCAAAAAAACATTACTTATCAATCTGGCAGTGAAGTTGAAACCCGCTCATTTAATGTCAATCACCTTTATTCTAACAACTACAATAGTTCTGATGACGTTGCACTAATTGAGTTTACAAAAATTAATGGAGATAAAGAAAATATTGCTTTCACATCAGATACTCCATTTACTCAAGATAATTCATACAAACGTATTTTAGGAACTATTGCACTAAAATTTTTAGAGCGCATGAAGATATTAAAAGATTCTGATATTAATGAAAACACGGTGATTTCAAAAAAAATTCATATTACAAATATGAACGTAAACTATACAGCAAGTGATGTTATGGGTCATTTAACAAACGAATATTTCACCACCTATGAGGCTTATATTTCTTTTAATTTAATGTTGACTGATGCTGATGGTAAAAAAATATTTTCCAAATCATATAAATTTAATAAATCAGGCAAACTTCTCAATTCATTATTAAATGCGGCTGTGCAGACATACGCTACAACAAAAGATAAGGCTTTTATAAGTGCATTGAAGAGTATTAAGTTTAAAAAGTTATTAAAAAAATATTTTCCAATAGATAAAAAATCAAAAAGATAAATTATGAAGCAAAATAAATTTTCAAAGTTAGAAAACAACTATTACTACGGTATTTCAAGAGTATTTTGGCATATTATAGTTGGCTTAGGCTCTCTTGCTATAATTGGTGGAATTGCTGTCCTTGTGTGGTCACAAATACCTGCCAGTGAGCGCAAAACTGTTAAAGAGGAGGCGCCTTTAAAAATAAATTATCCAGAACCTGTTGCTGTCACTTTAGATGAAATCAAACGGTTGTTACCTAAGGGAGATGAACTTATTAAACAAAAAGATGAAGTAACTCAAATAAATGAAGTTACAAATCACGAACCAAAAAAAGAAAGAATTTATAGAGACACTGTTGGTTTGTCATTTTTTTATGCTCAAATTAATAACTTAAAAAAAATCCTCCCAATAAGCGAAAATAAAGCTTTGTGGCAAGGTGAAGGAAAGTATGTGATGAGTGCTAGAGATGCTAAAATCTATAAAAAAACAAAAGACAATAGTTTAAAGCGTTGGGTAAAAACCTCAGAAGGTTTTGAAACACGATTTATAGAATCTACCGATAAAAATTTTAAAAGTTATTCTGATAAAGCGAAATTATTAAGTTCGTATAATAATTTATTAAAAAGTGTTGCTAACAATAATAGGGTAGCATTCTTAAACAGTAAACTATTTAGTTTTCACAGATATAGAAACGATTTACAGAAATCTATTTCTACAGTTGATACAATTTCAAAAATATTAAGTTTAGTTAATTCAACTGAACAGGTGAGTGCATTTGATATTCTTGAAAAATTTATAAGAAACAATCCTAATGATGGCTTTGGGCTAGTAAATTTTGAGCAAAGCATTCTTAATAAGTTTCAAAAGAACCAAAGGTTAAACATTATTAAAACCATTAATAATGAATATCTAAATAATTATGATAATCAACTGTCTCTTATTATAGATAACACCGAACAATTTATTCCAATGTCATCCAACTTTAAGGGAGATCAACAACCAGTTGCTTTAAAATACTTTTATCGTTTATTTAAAAATAAAAATGGAGATAGAGATTACCAAATTAGGGAAATTGATAATGCATATAATGCAAAACTAGCAAATATTGAAGCTGATTATCAAAAAAACTTGGTACAAGCAAAAGTTGATTTAGCTTTAAAAAAAGAGAAAAAGATGAAAATGAAATCATTGAGTTATAAAAGTATGGCTTATGGTTTAGGTGTGGTGCTCCTAATTTCGCTTATCCTTTTAGTGCTTTCAATGATTAGAAATGTGAACAGATTAGCAGAGGCTATACTTCAAAATAAAAATAAATTAAATTAGAAAGCATTTTTTATTATTGGCGAAAAGGGAGAGAACAATTAAATTATTGTAATTACATAAAATTATGGAATTAAAAAAAAAGCCATCATTGATGGCTTTTAAATTTACTATTTAGTTTTAAGTATTCTCCCATTTAATGAAATAATATCTGTTCGTGATGATTTAGGGTCACTTCCTTTTTTACGCAACAAACGTTGAGTATTAAACAGCGAACGACACTTGATGTTGAATTCGGTATAATTCACGGCTTCATCTTTGTTCTTTAAAGATTTCACATATTCATCATAGAGTTTAGCATTGGTAAGTTCATTACCTTTTGTTTTTACAATGATGTCATACACTTTTGTTGCAATAGGATTTAATCCACGCTCTGTTTCAGAGAAATCAAAACCTAATTCTTCAAGTTCTTTTTTCTTACTATCATCTGCATATTTCAGCAGTACCGATACATCTTTACGATAATCTTTTAATCGGTTTACAATCGTTTGTTTTTCTACTCTTGCTTCCTCAATTTTTGCCTCTAGGACATTAAGAAGCATTTGGTCTTCTTTGATGTTTCCAATTAAA
>Ga0115564_10001889_pt1 | contig 18714 bp, 18 predicted proteins | sample COGITO_mtgs_1105_7_FD_88680 | JGI IMG/M metagenome (GOLD analysis project Ga0115564, IMG submission 88680) | Pelagic marine microbial communities from North Sea - COGITO_mtgs_110523 | ecosystem: Environmental > Aquatic > Marine > Epipelagic | place: Germany:Helgoland, sampling site Kabeltonne...
AGTAGTGATAGGAACTGATTCTGATTATGCTACAGAGAAGATGAAACAATTATATCATCCTTTTTGCATGTCCAGAGATCGTTTTATTTCTATGGACATTCGTTCTGCTGAAATGACAAAGTACGCAGCCAATGCAATGCTGGCTACCAAAATATCATTTATGAATGAAATTGCTAATATCTGTGAAAAGGTAGGGGCAGATGCAAATCAAGTACGAATTGGAATTGGTTCCGATCAGCGTATTGGATATAGCTTTATTTATCCTGGTGCAGGCTATGGAGGTTCTTGTTTTCCTAAAGACGTAAAAGCATTGACTAAAATTGCCAAAGAAAATGGCTACACTGCGCAATTAATCTCCGCAGTAGAAGAAGTAAATGATGCACAAAAATTAGTAATTTCTCAGAAAATTATAACTCGTTTTGGAGAGGATTTAACTGGATTTACTTTTGGTATTTGGGGATTGGCCTTTAAGCCAGGGACAGATGATATGCGCGAAGCACCAGCCATTTATGTAATTAAAGAATTAGTAAGTAGAGGTGCCAAAATAAAGGCATACGACCCAAAGGCGATAAATGAGGCAAAAGAGCACTACCTCAAAGGAGTTCAAAACATAACTTACGTGGCCTCGAAGTATGATGTTTTAAAAGACTCAGACGCACTAGTGCTACTTACAGAATGGAAGGAATTTCGTTCTCCAGATTTTGAAGAAATAAAAGTACAATTAAAAACTCCTGTTATTTTTGATGGGAGAAATCAATACAATACATTCAACTTAGAAGAAAAAGGATTTGAATATCATCAAATAGGAAAAATTAAATGAAAATATTAGTTACTGGCGCAGCTGGATTTATCGGATTTCACTTGTCAAAAGCTCTATTAGATAATGGTCACGATGTTTATGGAATTGATAATATAAATAATTATTATGATATAAATTTAAAATTATCAAGGCTGAAAGAACTTGGTATTTCTAGTTCAGAAGCAATGGTGTTTTTTCAAGAAAGTAGAAGTGATATATATTTAGATAAATTCACATTTGTAAGAATGAATCTTGAAGCTAAAAAAGAACTTTCAAAATTATTTGAAAAGCAAAAATTTGATGTTGTTTGTAATTTAGCAGCGCAAGCAGGAGTTCGGTATAGTATAGATAATCCAGACGCTTATATTCAAAGTAATATAGTTGGATTTTTAAATATCCTAGAATGCTGCAGGCATAACGAGATTAAACATTTATTGTATGCAAGTAGTTCAAGTGTTTACGGAGCAAATAAAAAAGTTCCCTTCTTTGAAAAAGATTCTGTAGATCATCCAATTAGTTTGTATGCAGCAACTAAAAAGAGTAATGAATTAATGGCTCACACCTATAGTCACTTATATAATATTCCTACGACAGGATTACGATTCTTTACTGTCTATGGGCCTTGGGGACGTCCAGACATGGCACCAATGCTTTTTGCAGATGCAATTAGTAACAATCGTTCAATTAATGTTTTTAATCATGGTGATATGAGTAGAGACTTTACCTATATAGATGATATTGTTTCTGGTATTGAACTATTGTTAGATATTCCACCAAAAAGAATTGGAGAAGACCCTTTATACAGAATCTTTAATATAGGTAATGGGAATCCTCAATCTTTAGAAGATTTTATAAATGTAGTAGAATTAAGTCTATCCAGAGTGGCGAAAAAAAAATATTTACCCATGCAGCCAGGAGATGTGCCTAAAACTTGGGCAGACATTTCCAAGATTAAAGAGTTAGGCTACCAGAGTAAAACTACAATGAAAGATGGGATCTCAAAATTTATAAATTGGTACATGAAATATTATAATAGTTAAAGATTTGAAGGATATCATTAATACTATAATTGAAAATTTTAAACAAGGAATAGTAATTTCATATTTAAACCAATCAATATCTATTATTTATATATTTATTGTAATTTATTTATTTAATATAATTAACGGTAATATCTATTACGGTCAATATATTCTTTTAGGATCAATACTATCAGTTGTTTCTAGTTTTTCGGGCTTAAGTTCAGGTGAGGCAGTTGTTTACTTTCTTTCAAAAAAAAAACATGATACATTTGAAATTTTAAAATGGGGTTTCTTAATTGACTTATTTTTTGGGCTAATATTAATTTTAATTGTTTCACTAAGCGTAAATTATATTTCAAAATTTATTGATGACATAAGTACTCAGGTTATTTTTTTATTTGGATTAAGAATTGTATTTAAAAATTTAAGAAATGGAGTTATTGGTTTTTGGCAGTTTGGGAAAAAATTTCTGTTAATTTATAAAATCAATTTAATTGAAAATTTATTTCAGGTAATTTTACTTCTTTCAACCCTTCTTGGTTTTTATGAGTTTAATTTAATTTTTTTAGTAAAATCTGAATTTTTAATTACAATATTATTTACTATTTTAACTTATCTGATTTTTATTCGTGAATTAATTAAGAAATCTTTTATTTCAATTTCAAATGAACATTTATCAAAAAAAGAATTTGTAATATATAATTCAAAACTCTTTTTATCTAGAACTATTAAATCTGGAAATCAAAAATTTGATAATATTATTCTTGGACTTTTTCTATCTACTAATGAAGTTGCTATCTATGATAAAATTAAAAAAATATTCTTACCAATCAATATATTTATTAATCCTTTAAGAGAAATTTTTCTACCTAAATTATTAAATTTAGTTAAATCAAATAAGTTAAATCTTATACGATCAAATATATTTGTTAATACAAAAGTCATATTAATTTTTTCGTTTTTGTTTTTGTTATTTACTAATGTTTTTAACAAGTATCTATTTGATTATTTAGGCATAGTTTATAATTTAGAAAATAGTGTCATTTTTTACAGTTTATGTTATTCAACTTTATATATAACATTTTTTTGGTGGCCTCGATTATTGTCAAATGCTTTTAACCCAAACTTATCCATCATAGCAAATATAATTTCATCACTAACTATACTGACGGTAACTCCATTATTTCTTTATACTTATGGTTTTATTGGTCTTGGTTTTACAGTAATTGTAAATTCTACCATACTAGCAGTATTTTGGTCATCTAAGTTTAAAAAATATGTTAATAACTAGCTTTATTTATAAATTAGTCTATTGGTTGAAAATCTCTTACTTTAGACTTAAGGGTGTGTCGATAGGAAAAGGAGTTAAAATCTATGGAAAAATTATAATTAAATATCCTAAAAATTTAAAAATTGGAGATTATTCCACATTAAATGATGGAGTCTTGCTTAATTGTAAAGGTGGTATTTCAATAGGAAAACATTGTAGGTTATCCTCAAATTCCCAGTTACACTCAACAGGTTTATCTATTGACGAATTTCCCAGAACACATAAGTCTAAAAAAATAATCTTAAAGGATAATGTTTGGTTAGGAAGTAGTTCAGTTGTTACCATGGGAGTAGTTATTGGAGAAAACTCAACAGTAGGTGCATTAAGCCTTGTAAATAAAAACATAGATCCTTCAAGTTTTTATGGAGGTATTCCCGCAAAAAAAATAAAAAATGTTAAAATTAAATAAATGTATATTTTTTTAATTCTTCTTGCTTTTTTCTTTGGTATTGTTTTTTCCTTTAAAAATAATAAAATCAGTATTGAAATAGTTTCAATACTGTTTTTTAGTTTAAGTTATCTTATCTATTCAGGTTTAAGGGATTTAACATTTGGTGAAGATTCTATTAATTATTACACTAACTATTTCTTAAATGCACATCAATATAATTCTATTTTAGAATTTCTTTCAAGCGGTGATGTTTTTTTTAGATTCATTATTTATTTTTTACTAATTTTTTCTAGTAGCTGGTATTTTTATTCTTTCACAATTGCATTTATTTGCTTGTTTATAGTTCTAAAGATTGATGAAATTGATTTGAAGTCCAAAAAAGTGTATTTTTTTACAGCACTTATAATAACTAATCCTATTTTTATTGAAAATACTTCTAATATTTTAAGAAGTACTTTGTGCTGTCTGATTTTAATGTTTGGTTATTTAATTGATAGGAAAAAAAAAAGTATTATACTTATTGTTTTTGGGAGTTTAACACATTATTTTCAAGCTATAATTATTTGGGTAATTTTTATAACAGCTCGTATAAATTTATTAAAAAATAATAAACATCTAAAGCTTTTTGCTTCTGGTATTTTAATTACTGTTCTTCTTAAAACATTTACATCAATTATACAAATTGATAAGTTATCAGAATATTCTGAAATAATTAATTTATTTCTATCATCTAATAATATAGTTAATTACACTATGAGTCAAGTTTTAACTGATAAAACGGAAATAACTATAAATGTATTTTTTCAACTTATTTTATATATTATTATACCTTTATTTTTTATCAAGTTTGAAGATTTAAAGGACAAACATAAAAAAATATTAAATGTTACTGCAATCGCTTTAACATTATATGTTTTTTTGTATCCTGAGTTTATTTTGGTATTAAGAGTAATTCCGATTTGTATTTTGGGAATTACATATCTTTTTACTCTCAGAATGAATAAAAATAAAAGAATTTATGCTTTCTCAATAATATTTTTTAATTTTTTATTAACTATTTATAATTTAAGTAATACTTAAAGATCTTATTAAAATCCTGAATTAATCTAAAAAAAATAGTGTGAAAAAAACCTTAATCAAATATTTATTTTTAATAGTATGTCTATTATCTATTATCTATTATTTTAATGTTTCCAAAGTAATACTTGATGAAGACTTACCCTTTATTAAAATTTATCAAAAAGATATTCAAGATGTTAATGCTGAAGAACTGACTTACAATCAGCAAATAATTTTAATTAAAAAAATTCAACAAAATGTCCTTGAAATTAATCCAAAAACTGAAACTGGAATTCCCGAGGGTCAGCCAAGAAGACCTGAAAATTTAATTAATTTTAAAGGAGGACTGTGTTTTGATAGGAGTTTTAGTTTAGAATTAATTTTTCAAAAGTTTGGTTTTGATGTGCGTCATGTTAGTCTTTTTAGAGATATTCCTAATCAAAACAAATTTATTGATTTAGCTACTAAGGGTTTAAGTAGTCATTCAATTACTGAAGTTAAAACAAAAAAAGGATGGCTAATTGTAGATTCAAATAAAAATTGGATTGGTTTAGATTCTCTGATGAATCCATATTCGATGAAGAAGATATCATTAAGTAAATTTAGCGTAAAATGGATGAATGAGTCAACAACTTATTTTTATAATAATCCTAGTCATTACGTATACGGTTTATATTCTAGGCACGGTTATTTTCACCCTCCATATGTTATGATACCAGATTATAATTTTAATGACTTAATTTATAATTTTTATGATTAATTTTTTTTCTATGTCTAAACAAAGAAGTAATTCAATAAATGTAGTGAATATCTGTAACTCCAAAATTGGTTACCAAGGTAATATTGGTTTAAGAACATCTCATATACTTAGAAAATTAAAACATAATGATAATATAATTAGTTTTTCAATTTCACGTTCAATATTGAAAAAAAACAAAAAGTCATTTACCTATGGTGTTTTAAAAAATATTCCTAGTTTATTAAATTCTTTTAGAGTTTACATTTTTCAAAATTTTAACTCTAAATATTATGATGTATTATTATTTGAATTATTTGCTTTATTTTATTTGAAATTTATTCCTTTACAAGAAGGAGATATAATACATATATGGGAAATATCCCCTCGAATTATTAAATATTTAAAAAAGAAAAAATGTAAAATTTTTCTTGATGTTCCGATTGCTCCGCATATGTACAGAAATGAAATTAAAAATGAATTACTTACAAAATTTTCTGAAAAACAAGATCAAAAAATCATTAATGCTGAAAAATTTTGTTTTGAAAATGTAGATAAAATAATTGCTCCATCTTCATTTGTTAAAAGAGAAATCCTAAAATATAAGATAATTGAAACTAAAGTTGATGTTATTCCTTTTGGTGCTAAAGTTGATAATTTAGAAAAAAATTTTTTAATCTCTAAAAAAGGTATTGATTATTGTATTGCTGGAGTTTTAAACAATAGAAAAGGTATTCAATACCTTCTTCAAGCATGGGAATCTGGTATTTTTTCAGAAGATAGACTTCATTTGTGTGGAAAGATAACCCCTGGGATCAGGAACCAAATTAAAACAATGACTAATAATAATAATATTATTTTACCTGGTTTTATAGATACTGCCGAGTACTTTAAAAAATGTGATGTTTATGTATTCCCATCTCTTATGGAAGGCTCTTCAAAATCTATTTATGAAGCCATGAATAGATCACTACCTATCATATGTACAAAAGAATCAGGTTCAATAATTAAACATGAGAAAGAGGGTTTTATAATAGAAAAAATGAATTCAAAAGATATTTTAGATAAACTATTATTTTTCAAAAATAATAATTATATGATTGCGTCTATGGGAAAAAAATCAAAATCAACTGTTTCAAAATTTACTTGGGATTTATATGCTAAAAAGATAATTGATATTTATAATTAATTAGATTAATAATGATAACGCACAAAGCATTCGGAATGATAAAAAACAAATTTACTATAGAAACAAAAATAAAAATTATTGAAAACGTTTTAAAATATAATTGACATGAAAAATATAATTATTAATTTTTGTTCAAAAACAAAAATAGGACGATTATTTCTATTTTGTTTTTCAGAAACATTTGATCAAGAGTTTAAAGAGTCATTAGTAGCAAAGAAAATTTTTAATGACCAAAACAACAATAATAAAAATATTTTTTTATTAAGAAGAAATATTCATAGGTTAGAAAAGGGTTTAATTATCAAAAACAGAAGACCTGTTTTTGCATTAGGGTATATTAAACCTACTGTTGCTAATTTTGTAGAACTAATGTCTAACAAAATATTATTTGAAAAATACGAGGATGATTTAAATTGGGCAAAACAAGTCTTAAATAAATATTTTAGTGTAGTGGAAATTAATGATGACTTAAAAAAAACTAAAATTTCTTTTGATAAAGTTGTCATAAACAGTTCTAATATATTCTCAAATTTGCTACCATATAAATTTGATGAAATAAGTAATATCCCATTAATTAATTTTGAGCAATTTCAGTCACTAGTAAATAAGAGACGTTCAGTTCGATTATATAAAAACAAAACGGTGAATAATTCAATTATTGAAAAAGCACTCGGATTAGCTAAATATTCTCCAAGTCCCTGTAATAGGTACTCAGTAAGGTATCACTGTATTTCTGATAAAGTTTTGATAAACAAATTAGGGACAACCGTTGGTGGAGCAAAATCTTTTATGGATAATGTTCCTACACTTATTGCAATCACAAGTATAGGTGCTGCATTTCAGGGTCTCTATGATCGTCATGCCACATATATAGATGCAAGTTTGTCTCTTATGACATTTGTTTATTCTCTAGAAACTATGGGTGTAAGTTCTTGCGTCATAAATTGGCCAAAAGTGCCTAAAAATGATCTATTAGCAAGAAAATATATCGATTTAGAAGAAAGTGAAAATATAATTATGCTTTTAAGTGTAGGTTATGCTGAGAATAAAGGAATGATCCCATATTCACAAAAAATGAACAATAAGAATTTAATAAAATATTATGAATAAAATAGGTGTTTTTGGTGTAAACTTTGATAATAAGGGTGCAGAAGCCATGATAATTACTCTTAACGAATATTTGAAAAAAAATTATTCAAAAGATTTTAAGCTAGTAATTTTTTACGATTCTAAGCTTAAAGAAGACTTTGTGAATCCAAGTGAAAATTATTTAATTTTTCAAGGTCCCCTGACCTTTTTAAATCATTGGCTATTCACTATTAATACTATATTATACAAATGGTTGCGTATAATTCCTTTTTATTTCCAAACTAAAATTGTAAAAGAATTCAGTCAATGTTCTTTATGTGTAGATTTAAGTGGTTTTGCTTTAACAGACGATTTTAGTAAAAATAGCGGAACAAGAAGAAGCTTAATTTTCTTATCTCAGGCTTTAGCTAGTAAGTTAACAAAAAAAACATATATCATACTTCCGCAAGCGATTGGTCCTTTTAAAAGGAAATTGAACGAATATATAGTTAAATTTATAATTCACCTATCTGATTTAGTATATAACAGAGGTAAATATAAATTTAAATTAGGTAGAAGGTTAAAGTCAAAATGTGTCAAAACTACTGATATAGTATTTGAGACATCTTTTATTGAAAAATATGAATTAAAAGAATGTAAGGATTTTGAAAATAAAGTAATACTTAATCCCAATGCACGTATATACCATAAAAGCGTTTCTGGTGAATTGTATATTAAATCACAAGTTGAAATAATTAATAAGTTATTATCTAATAATTTTAATGTCGTTTTAACACCAAATGAAATTAGAGAAAATGAGATTGATGATTTACAAATATGTAAAATGTTAAAGCATAATTTTAAAGACAATTCAAAAGTTATCTTAAATGAAAATATTGAGATTAACAATCTTTTAAATTTAATATCTGATTCTAAATTTATTATAACTTCTAGATTTCATTTAATGGTTTTTTCTCTAATACTAAATACTCCACTTATTGTAATTTCCTGGTCAGAAAAATATTATGATATTATGAATTCTTTTGGTATTGATAAATATTGTATTTCAGATCCTACTAAAGCTATAAAAATTATTGATAATCTATTATCTAATTTCGAAAATGTAAAACAAAAAATTAAAATTAATCTAAAGATTAATTCACAGCAAATAAATGAATCATTGTCATTATTTCTAAAGCTTTTAAATAATCCATCAAAATAATTGATTTTATAGACTAAATGTAAAATCCAAATACATTTTATTTAATTCAGATGGAGCAGAAAAATATAGATTAAATTGATAAACTTATTTTTTCCATGAGTTTAACACACATAAAAACCAGAGAGAAAAAACACAAACTATATTATTTTTATAATAGTTCTTTCTATAAGTTAGTTAATATATAATAAAATTTAGCTATGATTAAAATCGCCTATATAACAAGAGTTGCAATTCCAAATAAAGTAGCACAAGCTGCTCAAATTACATCAATGTGTAAGTCCTTTCATGATTCTTTGGGTAATGATTTTATACTAGTTAGTCCTGCAAAAGAAATTGACCCTATTGATAGGATTATTTTTAATAGAAAAATCATAAGATTAAACATAAAACACAAGATTCTTAGGGATATTATTTTTAGTTTAAAAATATTTATCTTTTTAGTGAAAAATAAAGTTGAACATATATATACTAGAGATATATTAATTTCTTTAATTTCAACTATTTTTTTTAGAATACCAACTTGTTATGAAGCTCATCAACCAATGCGAAGTTTTCCTGCCAAGTTACTACAATCAATTGTAGCAAAAAATAAATTTTATAAAATGGTTACGATTACTAAATCGTTAAAAGTTTATTATAAGAAAAGATTTTCATATAAGAATGGAATTAAAGTAATACCCAATGGTGCCTATCTAGAAGATTATCAAATAAATAAAACAAAAACAGAACTAAGAAATGAATTAAGCATCTCTCTTAATGATTTTGTGATTGTACATACTGGTAGTTTATTTGAGAATAGAGGATTTGAAAAGTTTAAAGTAATCCTAAAAAATTTCCCCAATATAAAATTAATTCAATTAGGGGGCGGTAATGAAGATATTAGAAAATTAAAATTAAAACTAATTTCTTACGAAAATATCGAATTCATTAAGTATCAGCCAAAGAATATTGTTGTAAAATACCAGTTAGCTGCCGATATGTTGTTATATCTAACCTCAGAAAAATCTCCCATATATTGGTGTACTTCTCCAAATAAGATTTTTGAATACATGGCCACTAATAATCCAATTTTAGCTCCAAATATAGGCTCAATTCCTGAAATTTTAAATGAATCAAATTCATATATTTTTAATATTGATGACGATTCAGATCTGATAGATAAAATTAGAATAATCATGAATAATGACAATAATATTATAACTAAGAAAGCTTTTAGCGATATATTAAATAATTATAGTATGGCAAAAAGAGTGAAAAAAATAATGAGTCTTTTAACTTAAAAACAACTTTGACTATAAAAAAATATTTTTTATAGTTAAAAACGAACTACAGATTAAAATCATGAATTTTCTATATATAATATCGAAGCATATCCTTTATAATGTCGGTGGAGCTGAAAAAAGCATTCTAAAATATGCAGATAAACTTGATTTTAAAAAGAAAATATTATTGGGGTTTAATTATCCTAATAAACAATTTCTAAGGAATAAAGGTTATGAGATTCAATTTTTAAATACAAGTTTGAATATAAGTAAGTTTTATTTTTTTGAGTATTTTATTAATAAATTCAAGATTAAAAAGCAAATTAAAAATTTAAATGTAAATCATATTATTTCTTACGGTATTTACTTCCCCATGATAATTAACAATTCTAATAATTGTTTTAAAGAACTACATATTCGATCAGAAACAGATTTAGGGATTTTCAAAAATTATAATTCAGGGTTTAAATATGGTTTAAAAATAATTTTTAAATTTTTAGAATATCCATTTGAGTATTATTATAAGAAAGAATTAAAAAAAGCAATTTTAATTTCAGACAAAATTATTTGTAATTCTAAATTTATGCAAACAAAGCTTTTTAAACTTTATGGCTGTAATTCTGAAGTTGTTTACCCTGAAGTTTCAATTTCCAAAAAGGGATTTGAAACTTCGAGAGAAGGAATTATTTTTATTGGTGATTCTATAATTAAGGGTCTTAATGTTGTTAAAGATATTGCTAAGAAAATACCGGAACATGATTTTTATATTTTTGGTAGAAATACTGTTAAAGAGACAAGAGTAAAAAATATTATTTATTGTCCATGGGAAGATGATGTTTTAAGTATTTACAAAAGAGCTAAGCTTGTAATAGTTCCATCACAATGGGAGGAAGCATATGGTAGGGTAGCTAAAGAATCTATTTTATTAAATATCCCTGTTTTGGTTTCTGATATTGGTGGATTAAATGAAGCAGTTGATTATGATGAAAATAGACTAGTTAAAAATTATACGATTGATGATGAGTGGGTTAAATGTATTAAAAAGATTCTTTAATGTTTTAAATTAAATATATGAAGTACAGTAAAAAAATAGTATCAATACAACATTTGAGAGGTCTGGCAGCTATTTCAGTTTTAGGAGCTCACACTTTTTGGGGTTTCGGAGATATAGGTGTTGATTTGTTTTTTGTTATTAGTGGTTTTATTATGTTTTATATCATTGATTTAAAACCCAACAAATCTAGTATATCTTTCTTTTTTGACAGGTATTTAAGAATTGCGCCTATTTATTATCTTTTTACCTTGTTATATGTTTTATCTGGTTTTACAACAATAACAGATTTAAATCAAATTATTCAAAGTTTGACTTTTGTGAAATATTTTGAAACATCTCCTTTGCTTTCCATTGGTTGGACTTTGGAATACGAATTTGCTTTTTATTCAATTTGTGCATTGTCAATTTTTTTATTCAAAAAGATATCATCAAGAAAGTATTTTATAATTTTTACACTTTTTGCTTTTTTTATTGTATTTGACTTAATTATATATAGCGATAAATTATATGGACATTTCTTAGAATTCTTTTTTGGCACTATTATATATGAATTATACAAGAAAAAAATATTGTTTTCAAACCAAATAATGCATCTAGGTTGTTTGTTGATTTTATCTGCTTTTTTAGTTGTTGGCCATAATTATTATTCAACAATAGGTTTTACGTATCTAAGATTCTTGGTTTTTGGTTTTCCATCTGCAATAATTCTTTATTTGGCTTTATCTAATGAAACGAAATGGCTTTCGAATAATTTTTTAAGTATTCTAGGAGATGCGTCATACTCAATATATATATCTCATACATTCGTATTTCATTGGTTATACAAAATAACTCAGATCAATAGACATGAATCACTTTATTTTGATATAATTAGTTTTTTCATTGCTATATGTTTTGGAGTTCTAGTGTATTACATCATTGAAAAACCATCTTATAATGCCATAAATAAACTTCGAAGAAATATTTTACTAAAAAAATTTAAATGAAGAGATTAGAAAATTTAAAAATATTATTTGATGCTCGCCATATTGAAAATATTTACAGCGGTCTCGGGCGTTACACATTTTCAGTATTAATTACATTAATAAAAAAAGGGAATTACCAAAAATTGGAAATAATTTTAGATTCAAATAATGATTATTCTCAAAATCCATTTTTTAAAGAATTAAGTTCATATTCTACATTCAAAATTACTTTTTTAAATGCACCATTATACAAATTTAAACACCACATAATAGTTTCTAGATTTGTTAATGAATCAAATTCAGACATTTACTTTTACCCTCACTTTGATGCGCCAATTTTTATTAGAAAAATAAAGGTAATTTTTGTTGTACATGACTTACTTCCGTTAGTGGTAAGTAACTATATTCAAAATTATAAAAAATTAAAGCAGTTTTTTTTCAAATCAATATTAAAAATCAATTTAAAAAAAAATAACACAAATTGTATTTCTGTTTCCAAATCCACAAAAAAAGATATATTAAAATATATAGATTCAAAATGTAAAGACAAGATTAAGGTGGTTTACGAGGATGCTTTTGATATTTCAATTAAAAATTTCAAAGATAATTATCATGTAAATAAAGTTTTAAATTTAAAATATCTCTTATACATTGGAGACAGAAGACCTCATAAAAACCTTCCGAAGATGATTGAAATATTTACTTTATTACAAAAAAAATATAATTACAATGGTTACTTTGTAATTGCTGGGAATGAAAAAAATTTTGATATTGATATTGATGGTATGGTTTCAAATAATGAAAAAATTAAATTAATAGGAAAAGTTTCTGATAATGAGTTGTTATCCTTATATAAGAACATGGAAAGTTTATTCTTTATTTCAAAATATGAAGGTTTTGGACTACCAATTATTGAATCAGCTAGATTTATGAAGAAAATTATAACAACTAAAACCAGTTCTTGTGGCGAGATAGCTCCCGAAAATGCACTACTTATAAATCATGATAATTCTATTGATTTAATTGGTAAAAAAGTTTTTGATTATTTAAAAAGCGATATTAAAATTAATAACATCGATTTTCTTAAGAATTTTTCTTGGGAAAAATCAGTAAATGAGATATTTAAAAATAAATTATAAGAATACTATGTGTGGAATTAATGGGGTTTATTCAAGGACTAAAGACAAGCAACTATTTCGCATAGTTTCTGAAATGAATGACGATATCATTCATAGAGGTCCTGATGATGATGGAGTATTTGAAGAGGTTAATAATGATTATTCTATTGCGATGGGTATGAGACGTCTATCTATTATTGATTTAAATACAGGGAAGCAACCTATCTTTTCTATAGATAAAACTAAGGTTATCGTTTTTAATGGGGAGATTTATAATTACAAGAAACTTAAATCACAACTAGCTAATCTTGGCGTAGAGTTTGAAACATCTTCTGATACAGAGGTTATTCTTAAATTATATGAAGAATACGGAGTAGATAGTTTTGGTATGTTAGACGGTATGTATGCATTTAGTATCTATGATAAAAATCTTGATAAAGTCTTTATAGCTAGAGATTTTTTTGGCGAAAAACCACTTTATTACTATCAACAAGAAAATAATTTATTTTGGGCCTCTGAATTAAAATCAATTAAAAATCAATGTGAAAATGAATTAATTTTATCAAAAAATAGTATTTCATTATTCTTTCAATTAACCTATATCCCTGCACCTCATACAATTTATGAAAATGTTTACAAACTTGAGGCAAATTCTTATATTGAGTTTGATTGTAGTAGAAATAATATAACCCTTAAAAAAATAAAAGAACCAGAACACTCAAATCAAAAATCTTATCAAAATATATCTTTTAAAGAAGCAAAAGTTATTACTAAAGATTTAATATTCGATTCGGTTAGATCTAGATCTATTTCAGATGTGCCTATTGGAACTTTTTTATCTGGTGGTGTTGATTCTTCAATAGTTTCCTATTGTTTGAGTAAGGAATTAGATAAGAAAATTGATACTTTTTCCATCGGATTTCAAAAAAAATCTTTTGATGAAAGTGATAAAGCAAGAACAGTTTCTAAGCTTATAAATTCAAATCATCATGAATATATAATATCGGATAAAGATTTAATAGATGATGCTAATAATATACTATTAAATTATGATGAACCTTTTGCAGATCCTTCTGCATTACCAACTTTTTTAGTTTCGAAATATACCAGTAATAATGTTAAAGTTGCCTTGACAGGTGATGGAGGTGATGAATTATTTGGTGGATATAATAAGTACTATATGGGTAAAATAAATAATATTTATTCAAAATATATTCCACAGAATTTACATAATTCATTATTGAAGAACTCTGATCGATTATTGAGTTCTAGAAGTGATAAAAGAGGGGGAGTATTCAAATTAAACAAGTTATTAAGAGCTGTAGACTACAATAATGATTTTTATTTTAAAATTATTTCTCTTGGCTTTCAAGAGAGAGAATTAATAAATTTATTTAATTTTTCTTCTAATAATAATGAATTACTAAATTATTATAGAGGTTCATCTAATAAAATTGTTTCAATAAATGATTTTAGAAATATTGACAGAAAACTTTCACTTGAGGGAGACCTTTTGGTAAAAGTAGATAGGGCTAGTATGCTAAGTTCAATTGAATGTAGATCTCCTTTTTTAAATAAAGATATTTTGAACTTCACATCTCAATTACCTGATAATTATTTATTAAAGGGATGGAATAAGAAATTTCTTTTAAAAGAATCTTTTAAAGAGTTTTTTCCAGAAAAATTTCTTGATAAATCCAAACAAGGCTTCGCTGTCCCCGTTGGAGATTGGTTAAAAACTTCTTTTAGCACTGAATTGTTAGGGTATATTGATAAAGACTTATTATTAAGTCAAAATATCTTTAATATTAATTTTATTACAAAATTGGTTGAAGACCATTTGAATTCAGTGATTGATAACACTTACAGAGTTTGGTCTTTTTATTGTTTTCAAAAATGGTATGTAAATAACATATTGTAATTTTAAATAAAATGAAAAACAAAAAAATTGCATTAATTGAAAATTCAGGAATCGACTTCTATAATTCTAGAATTAGATATGCTCTATATCTTAAAAATTTTGGTTATGAAGTTTATGCCATTGTACCTGACGACGGTTTTTTGGAGAAAATTAAATCTTGTGGTATAGATGTAATTTCAGTTTCAAATAATATTAGAGGTTATGGTATATTGAATAAACTAATTTTCGCAAAACATTTAATTAAGATTTTTAGGTCAAACAAATTTGATATTGTTCATACTTATAGGCTACAGCCAAATATTATAGGAACATTCATTGCGGGTTTTTTTACAAAAGCCAAAATAGTTAATCACATCACTGGACTAGGCTCAGCATTTAATTATTATTCAATTAAATATAAAATATTACAATTTATTACCAAGTTTTTATATAGTTTTAATTATTTTTTATTTAGACATCATTCTATTTTTCAGAATAATCAAGATATTTCCGATTTGGGTTTAATAAATAAATCATTTTGTGTTAAGGGTAGTGCTGTAAATGAAGAAAGGTTTAATTATGATTCATTATCACACATTAAAATAAATAGTTTAATCAAACAACATCATATTCAACAAGATGATACTATAAGTTTCCTCTTTGTTTCTAGGATGATCAAAGAAAAGGGCATTGTTGAGTTAATTGAAGGATTTAAGTTGTCTTCAAAAAAAAATAAAATACAATTATTAATTGTTGGTTGGTTCGATGAAGATAATGAATCATCATTAAATCAAAATTATTTTAATAGTCTAATAGAAGGTTATGACAATATTAAATTTTTAGGAAGACAAAATGATATACCTGAAATTATTTCACTTGTTGACGTATCAATTCTTCCAACTTATTACAGAGAAGGTACACCAAGGTTTTTATTAGAATCAATGGTTATGAAAAAACCAATAATCACAACTAAAATGCCTGGTTGTGATCATCTAATAATGAATAATAAGAACGGATTTTTGATTAAGCCAAGATCAATTAGTGCTATTGAAGAAAGTATAAATTTTATTTGTCAACAGGAATTATCAATAATGGGTGAGTCTAGTTACGAAATTTACAAAAGTGATTTCTCGGAAGATGTTGTTTACAAATCGTTAATTAAAATTTATGATAAAATATGAGAAACTATTTACTAAATATAAAAAAATAAATTAATTCTTTTGGATTCAAAGTAGTTTCTCATGATTTTGAAAGACCATGGGCAGGATTTTTAGTGATAGATGAAACACAAGCTCAAGATTTTTCTAACAAATTCTTTAAAGGTTTAGACGTAAATACCTTAAAAATAGGAGGAAAATTGAGTCCAAAAATACTCATAATAAAACCCAACGCTCGTTTTTCATGGCAATACCATAAAAGACGGGCAGAAATTTGTTAGGTATATAAAGGATCTGCTGGAATTACTAGAAGTGATTCTAATATTGAAAACGAAATGAAAGTATATAATGAAGGAGATCAAATCATTTTAAACCAAGGTGAGCGTCACCGTTTAATTGGTTTAGATGAAACTTCAGTTGTAGCAGAAATTTGGCAACATACCGATGCTAACCATCCTTCAGATGAAGACGATATTATACGAGTACAAGATGATTTTGGAAGATAAAAAGAATAATATGGGCAAGAAAAAAGGAATGATTGTATCTGGGTATTTTAATCCAATACACAAAGGGCATATTGAGTATTTTAACAATGCGAAAGCATTAGTAGACGAATTGTTTGTGATTGTAAATAGTGATCATCAAAGACAGTTAAAAGGATCTAAAGAATTTCAACAAGAGCAAGAACGTATTTTTATCGTCTCTAATATAAAATCTGTAAATCATTGTATTTTGTCTATAGATCAAGATAGAACTGTGTGTAAAACCATTGAGAAAATTGCTTTAGATTTTGGAGCTGATTATGATTTGAGTTTTGCCAATGGAGGAGATCAAAATAACAATACAATACCAGAAAGATCTATCTGTGATCAAATAGGAATTAATCTTATTGATGGACTGGGTGATAAAATACAGTCTAGCAGTTGGTTGCTAAAGAAGTAAACTTTTTTTGGTTACATTTGGTTTAGAATCTAAATTATATACACATGCCATTCGATCCAAAATCAGCAAAGAAAGCAGGTAAAAAATCTAAAAGAGGACCTGTTAAAAAAGAAGGGCCTTCCATCAAAGAAAAGATGGAAATACTCTATGAAAAAGTGCTGGATGATCTGCTTATAAACCAAGAAAAACTTACCAAAACAGAAAGAGTAAAAGTTTTTGTAACCCTGTCTAATTATATCTTTCCAAAAACAAAATCTGTACGAGACAAATTCACGCTGGAAAAATTAAAAGAGAAAAAAGAAGATCTCTTTAATCAAGATCCAGACCCTACCAAATAATTTTTAAGTAAAAAAAATAATCAATTGAAGTATAAAGAAACCCTTTTTTTTATTGCCAAGTGTTTGACTATTTCTTTGGAAAATAAGAATAGGCAAGAAATAGAAAAGCAATTAAAATCAATGTCTATAGACTGGGATGCTGTAGTAAAAGTAAGTACTGCTCATTATGTGTTTCCGGCAATGTATTGTAATTTAAAACGAGTCGATTTCTTACAATATTTGCCTAAAGAGTTGGTGAGCTATATGGAGCATATAACTGATTTAAACCGAGAGCGGAATAAGCAAATCCTTCAACAAGCACAGGAACTAAACAGCCTATTATTAGCAAATAACATTAGTCCTATATTTTTAAAAGGAACGGGTAACTTATTAGCAGACATTTATGATGATATTGCCGAAAGAATGGTGGGGGATATTGATTTTATTTTCTCAAAAGAAGACTATCCAAAAGCGATTGCTATTTTGAGAAAGTTTGGGTATTCTGAAGTAAAAAAACAGAAATATTATCCACCTGATGATTTTAGACATTATAGAAGACTTCAAAAAGAGAATAATATTGCAGCTATAGAAATTCACTCAAAGCTTTTAGGTATAAAAAAATATGCTTATGAGTTTGATTACAGCTTTGTAAAGAAAGACAGTCAGGTTGTAAATGGAGTTTCTGTATTGGGTTATGCAAATAAATTAAACTTATCCATCATTGCGAATCAAATAAATGACAATGGTTTTTATTATAAGACGATTAACTTACGAAATGCCTATGATGTTTTTTTAATGTCTAAAAAAACGAATGCAAAAGATGCGATGAATACTCTAGATAAGCTAAGCCATCCTTTAAATTGTTTTTTAGCCGCTTGTTATGAAGTTTTTAATAAAATAGATAGTTTAGAATACAACAATACAAAAAAGACAGCTTTATATTTAAGTGTTTTTAATAGTCAGTTAACCAATCCCAAACTATTTAATAGAAAATCTAAATTCAATAAGTATCTATATATAAAAAAGATATTAGATGTTCTCTGTAAGGCCATAATAAAAAAAAGGTATCGAGTTTTTTTGTTTAATCGTTTAACTGATAAAAAGTATTATAAAGAAAAATTAATTCAGTTAGGAATAAAAAAATAACATTACCAAATTACTCCCGCCTGTTGCATAAATAAAT
>Ga0115564_10001897_pt1 | contig 18681 bp, 16 predicted proteins | sample COGITO_mtgs_1105_7_FD_88680 | JGI IMG/M metagenome (GOLD analysis project Ga0115564, IMG submission 88680) | Pelagic marine microbial communities from North Sea - COGITO_mtgs_110523 | ecosystem: Environmental > Aquatic > Marine > Epipelagic | place: Germany:Helgoland, sampling site Kabeltonne...
AAAGGATATAAGAAAGCTACTCAACAACTCAATAGAATAGTAGCACATAGAGATGAGGTTATAAGCCTTAGAGACATTACTATCCACAGGTTAAGAGGGGAACTCAGTACTATAGTAGATAGAGAGGAATCACAAGCAAGACAAACACACTATAACAATTGGGCTAAAGAAATGGAGAGTAAGCCAATGATAACAAGAGAAGATATTTACGGTTGTAATCCTTAATAACAACACATAAAGCCCCCACAGGGGTAGACATACAGAGCCTAGAGATAGAGCCTTATATATAGTTTAAACGCTATATATAGGGCTCTTTTTGTATACATATAAGTCATATGCATTATTATTGTAATAGATTAATAATCAGTTATAGGGTATGTTTGTATAATGGTTCGAATCCTTAATTTAAGACACTTTATAGAGCCATACAGAGACTATCTATACATCCTAGTGTATAGTACTATATATATACTGTGTGTGTCGCTAATGCTCCTATATATTGATATATGTATTAGTGTCATACTGTCATATGGATTTAGTATATATGACGTATTGACGTAATATGAAGGGTTGAATAGGGGATTACCCAATGGCTAAGATTTCATACCATGTTTAATATGTGGGGGTATACTCGTGTTTAATATGTGGGGTATATATTAATATTGAAATATCTTTTCATTATTTATTGACATTCTAATTTTAGAAAAATAATTCAAATATAAAAGGTTATATATTTAGAGTGAAGTAGCAGAATTTTCTCCCCCTCTTTTTTTAATACTTAATTGATAATTACTAGTTATCTTGTTAGTAGCGACATTACTGTCGTGCTCGATTAATTGAATACAGTTTGGAGTATGCGAAGTATAAAGGTTTGTAATGTTTAATTACAACTGTGCAATTCTAATGGAGTCTTGGTTTATCTGGTCCAATGAGCTTCCATCTTTATTAGGTTCTCAAAGTATCCACGTACCTATTGTACATGTGACTGTTGTCTTATATAGATAACGCTATAGTTCTTAAAGTGTTTTTATTTATAAAAAACAAGACTTACAATAAAACGTTATATATATGTAATATATATAAAATATAATATGATAAAAGAATTTAATATTGAAGTGCCAACTACATTGTCTGGTATTTCGCTAAGTACATATCAATCTTGGATGAAAATACTTTATAAGTATCAAGAGTCTAATATGGATGATGAGAATTATTTAAAGATTAAAATGCTACAAACGTTTTGTAATTTAAGTATAGAGGATACACATAAGATTCCTCTTCATTCTTTTGATAATGTAATAAACCATATTAACAATTTATTTGCTGAGGAGTCTGAAACATTTATAGATACCTTTACATTTAAAGATTCTAAAGATGTTGAAATAGAATTTGGATTTATACCTAAATTAGATGATATGACTTTTGGTGAATATGTAGATTTAGATAAATACATTAATAATGTATCAACTTGGGATAAAGCTATGGCTGTTTTATTTAGACCTAAAACTAATATCCTAAACAACAAATATAAAATAGAAGATTATAAAGGTTCTAGCAAATGGTCTGAATATATGTTAGAAGCTCCTGTTGATGTTGTTCTTGGTGCAATGGCTTTTATAGGTCGTTTGCAAAATCAATTATTGAAACATACACTTCACTCTTCGAAGCAACAAGTGAAGGTGGGTCTGGAAGTAGCATCCAAGCAAATTTCGGAAGAAAATACGGATGGTTTCAATCAATTTACACTTTGGCTAAAGAAGATGCAGCTAAAATCGATGATGCAGTAAAACTCAATGTACACAGAGCATTACTTGTACTAGAATACGAAAAAGATAAAAATAGAGTTGAGGTCGCTCTTATTAAACGAGCTCATAATAAAAATAAATAACAATGACAAATAACGTATACCAAATATTAGATGACATGAAGGAGTTCTTAGTTGAAGGTCCTTTTACTAATACAGTATCATTTGGAGATATATCTGATGTTGACTTAGATAAGAACACTATATTTCCTTTAACACATATTAATATAGCTAATGCTGTAATTAAAGATTCTACAATAGAGTTTGATATAAACATATTAGCTATAGATATATTAGATGACAATAGTTTAGAGAATGATGAGTTTGATTACTTTTACGGTAATACTAACTTACAAGATATACTAAACAACCAATTATCTGTATTACAAAGATTACATGCTAATCTAACTAGAGGTAATTTAAAAGATAGTTTATTAACAACTGAAGAATCATTATCTGCTGAACCCTTTAAAGATAGATTCGTAAATGTATTAGCTGGATGGCAGACTACTGTTAGTTTAGTTGTACCTAATAATACAGGTAGAGGAGCATCTGGAGCTGATGGCTGTTAAGAAAGAATTAAATAAATTCATGATGAAAGCTCTTCATAATGTTGGGGAGTATTATACTGATTCTGTAAGAGAACAATTAATTAAAGATGGATTACAATCTAGTGGTGAGTTAGCTGCTAGTATTGACTATGAAATAGTTGATGGTAGTTTAGATATACTTAATGCTAAGTATGGTGGAGCTATAGACGAAGGTTCGTCACCAGCTAGACAACAAGGCAAGACAAGTAGAGCGATGTTGAAAAACATTATGGATTGGGCTAACATGAAAGGTATTAAACCTGAAAAGGGTACAATGAGAGATATGGCTTGGGCTATAGCTAAAACTGTAAAGAAAAAAGGTATAATACAAAGATACGGAAATCAAGGAGCTAAGATATACGATAGAGTATATTCTGAATTAGAAGAACGAATAGGTGCTGACTTAATGGAAGGTTACCAATTAGATATAAAAGAAAAACTAAATAAATTATAATGGCAAAAATATTAACTAAATCACCATACTTTATACAAAGCAGTATAGCTAACTTAGATAGCTGTATACTTAAGTTATATATATATGATGCATTACAAACTACTAACAGACCAATAGAAGCTACTTACGAGTTAAAAGCAACTGCTGTAAACAACTCAGTTACATTTGAAGTAGGTGAATTAATAGGAGACTATTTAGATTCAGATTTTGACGGTACTTATGAAACAGATGTTAGATGGGTAGATTATACAATTACTCAGACTATATCTGGCATACAAGGCACTGTTAGTTCTTTCACTCAGCATTATGCTGTTAGAGGATATTCTTATTTTGATGAAGGAGCTAATTACGATAGTGTTTCTGGATTGTTAACTGCTAGTAACTATAAACAAAAATTATCTACAGAAACAATTGACATACCTTTCAATACTAATAAAGTATCTGATTATGATGTATGCAATGTAGGTGGTGGTGTAACAAACGTTACCGTAGGTAATAGTAATTCATCTACTAATCAAATAGATTATGTTACTGTTCCAGCTAACTGTAGTCATGTAGACTTTAACTTAGATGCTGGTGGTACAGAAACTTTATATATAGAGAATGTATCAGAATGTAAGCATACTCCATATAGATTTACATTCTTAAATAAAGAAGGTGTACTAGAAGATGTGTGGATGTTTAAAAGAAGTCAATTATCAACTGAGGTTAAGTCTAAGGAATATATGAATAATCAAATTAACGGTTCTTCATTCTATTCAACAAACAATCATCAGTTCAGAAAAATTAATATATCTTCTAAAGAAAAATTAAGTGTTAATAGTGGATTTGTAAGAGAAGAGGAAAATGAAACATTTAAACAACTTATCTCATCAGAGAAAGTTTGGGTTAAATTTGAATCACAAATATTACCTGTTAATATTAAATCAGAAAGTATGGAGTTCAAAACAAGATTGAACGACAAATTAATTAACTATAGCCTTGATATTGAATTTGCGTTCAACAAGATTAATACAGTAAGATAAATGAAAAAACAAGTAGAATTATATATAGATAATGGTGACGGTTATTCTAAAATGGATATGTTTGACTTTGAGTCTATATCATATACAACTAGAATACAGGATATAAAGGATATAGCTAAGGTTTTAACAGACTATAGCCATCCTTTTACCGTACCAGCATCTTCTGCTAACAACAAAATATTTAAACATTATTATAAATATGACATAATAAATGGTTTTGACGCTAGATATAAGAGAGATGCTATAATAAAAATTAATGGGATAGACTTCAGAAAAGGTCAAATATCATTACAGAAGGCTAACCTTAAAAGAAATGAAGTATATAGTTACTCTTTAGTATTTTATGGAGAGACAGTCAGTCTAAAACAATTGTTTGGCAAAGATGAGCTAGAGGTTTTGACTGCTTCGCAGTCAGGATTGCTACTTGATTTTAGTTTAGATTACACTACTGATGTAGTATCAAAAGGATTCTCTGAAGGTTTTACTTACAATGGAACAACATTGAACAGAAACTTTGGCAGTTCCAATGTCGGAGACTACTGTTTCCCTTTTATCAGTGCTGAAGATTATCACTATTACGACTCGGCTGACGGTGCTTCACCAGCAGAAGGTTCTAATCATAGTAGAAATATTCATCCTGATGCATCTTATAACGCAAGTATAGAGCAATACACAGGAGTAAGGTCTTTATCTATGAAACCAGCTATTAGAATTAAATGGCTAGTAAAAGCTATAGAAGAAAAATATAATATTACATTTAGTGATGATTTCTTTTCTGATACTAATTTAGATTACTATGATATGTATATCTGGATGAATAGAGAGAAAGGAACTATAGATAATCAAATAGAAAGTTCTGAAACTCAATGGAGATTAGAAGACTTTCCTTATCTTAGTAATATACAAGGTACTTGTGGGGACGTTACTATTAATAATGGTACTGAATTCCCAGCTGGTTCTGCTAATGCTAACTTCCCTCAAGAGGGAGATTACAGGTATACATTAGAATTTACTATGACACCTAATAATAATGATGGTTTCTATTCACTACATGTAGAAGATGAGAATACAGGATTAGATTTAGGTGGTAATTTTACTAACACTACAGGAGTTCATAACTTCTCTGCTGTTGTAAGTGCATCTACTATATCTAAACCACTATTTACATTAAGTACTACTGGTGGAGTTAGTTCATGTACTATTACTGATGCTAAAGTAAGAAGAGAAGTGTATACATTAGGTCAAGGGCAAGGTGAACAAGATACTTGGGAATTTGATTGTTATGCTAACCATAGTTTTACTGGTGGTGTGCAGACATTATCTTCTGGTATTGACGTAGGTAAAAATCTACCTAAGATGACTATAATAAAATTCTTAGATACTATATTCAAAATGTTTAATTTAACTGCTTATTACAGAGATGGTGTTATTATAGTTAAAACATTAGATGATTATTACGATACTGGTAAAGACTATGATATAAGTAAGTATGTTGATTTTAGTAATAGTGAAGTAAGTAAAGCTTTATTATATGACCAGATTAACTTTACATTTGAAGGTAACGATACATTTGCTTTAAAGAACGCTAATGATATAACTAATGATGAATTTGGTAATGAGAAAGTAGACCATAGGTCAACTGCAATAGATTCACCTTTAGCTTTTGATGGTGCACAGAAATATGACGTTAAATTACCATTAGAAAAGCTTATGTATGAAAGAATGACAGACCAAGATGATGAAACTGTATTAACAGATGTACAATGGGGATGGATGGCTAATCAAGACCAACGTGCTATTAAAGGTAAACCTTTATTTACTTATTTAGATAAGATTCAAAGTGGTACTGAGATTAGATTTAGTTATACTGATGGTGGTACTTCTGTACTAAAGACTAGTTATATAATACCTATTAACACTCGTGTTTATGATGATGGTGGTACTCAACAATCTCAATCAAGTAACTGGGGTTCTGAATTTAATGAATATACAGGAGAAGAATTAACTGCTAGTTTATTTGACACTTATTATAAATCTTATATACAAGATATATATAACTTACAAACTAGATTAGTTCAACTAGAAGCTATATTACCAACTTCTTTATTGTTAGCTATAAACCCTAATGATAAGATGATTATAAATGGTAGAAGTTTCAAAGTTAATCAATATGAGACTAATTTAACTACAGGTAAAACTAAGTTTCAATTAATTACTGAACCTAATAGAATAACTAACATTAATCCTGAAGTATTATGATAGATATAAAATCAATAATAGATATGCTACAAACCTCTGATATAAATTCAGAGGAAGTAGCTTTCGCAAAAGGTAGATATAATTTACCTACTAACTATAAAGAAATAAAACAACTAATAAAACTAAGAAAGAATGGCTACAAGTAAAGATGTAATTAAGTCGTTTACTATTAAGGTAAATACCGAAAATGGTAAAGTAAAAATAGATGGTTTAACCAAATCTTACGTTGCTGCTGATGTGGCATTAGATAAGATGACTGCTGGTTTACAGCAAAATACTGCTGCATTAAACCAACAAGCAACTGCTGCTAATAAAGCTGGTGCTGCTACAGGTGGAGCTACTGCTGTGTCTTTGGAATTTGGTAGAGTTATATCGGATGCACCTTATGGAATACGAGGTGTTGCCAATAACATTACTCAAATGGCATCTCAGTTTTCACAGTTGGTAACTAAAGTTGACCCAGCTACTGGTGCTGCTGTAGGTTTTAAAGGAGCTGTAAGTGCAATTAGGACTTCTATAATGGGTCCTTTAGGTATATTACTAGCATTTACCACTGTAATTGCTGCTCTTGACTTCTTTGGTGGAAGTTTAACTAAAGCTAAGAAATCAATGGATGACTTTAAATCATCTGCTGCTGGAGCTGGTACTGACCTTAGAATATTACTTAGTCAGGTAGAAAGAGGTAATATAAGTCAACAAGATTTAGCTGAATCTGTAAGAAAAGCTAATGAAGAATACGAAGGTCTTAATTTAACGCTAGATGAGCATGGTAATCTTACTAATGAATCTACTGATGCTATAAGAGAGCAGATTGCTGTAATGGAGCAAAGAGCTTTTGCTGCTGCGTTAGAAGAAGAGATAGCTGAAAGACAAGCTAAAGTAATATCTACTCAATTAAAGTTAAGAAAACAGTTTAGTAAAGAAGATATTGAAGCTACAAGAGCTATGATGGAAGCTGATAAAATAGCTGAAGAACAATTTAGAGCTAGTGGAAAGAACGCTGGTGTACCTTTTTACGGTAAGATTGCTGCTGGTACTACAGAAGCTATAATGGCTGCTTACATAAGAGATGTAGATAGAGCTAAAGAGAAAGTAAATGAATTATCTGACATATTTGGTGATGATGAGTTTACTAATGTATTATTTGGTGGTAAATCAAGTGGTCGTGGTAAATCTAAACAAAGAATGGCTAAGGTATTTAAAGAAAAATATCTTGACTTACAGAAGTTAATACTTAAAAACAATCAAGAATTAGCTAAAATAGGTATAGAAAACCAAGTAACTTTAATAGAAATAGAGCAAGATACAGCTGATAAAGAGTTAAATATAAAGTTTGAAAGCTATAAAGCTCAACAAAAACTTAGATTAGATAACTATTTAAAGAGTATAGAGGGTACTGCCAATGAACAAGCTGCTGCTAAAGAAGCTAGAGCAAAGTTTGATTCTACTATATTACAAGCAGAAATAGATTTAGGTGAAGCTAGAGAGTCAATTAGATTGAATTATGCTGCTCAAATAGCTGAAAAGGAACAAGATATAGCTAGAGAATCTTATAATATAATGGTAGATGACGTATTTGATATAATAAATAGGTTTGAAACTGATGGAAGTGATGCTTTATTTGATTATAATGAAGCTAGAATACAAAAAGCTAACGAAATGAGAGAAAAAGCTCTTACAGCTAATTTAGACGCTGCTGTTGAAGGAGATGACACTATAGCTATTATGGAAGCCTCTAAAGCACTTTCTGACTTTCAATTTCAAGCTTATCAAGATGAATTAGATAGAGATAAGAAGCATTATGACGATAAAAAGAAGATTGTTCAAGAATATATAGGTTTTGCTAAAAATATAGGTAGTGCACTAGGTAAATTAGCTGGTGACAATGAAAAGATGCAAAAAGCTGCGTTATTAGTGAATAAAGGAGCTGCAACTGCTGATGTTGTTGTTAATGCACAAAAACAGATAATGGCTGCAAGAACTGCTCACTTAGGTAGAGTTGCTGCTGCTGCTGGTAATCCAATAGCTGAAAGAGCATCTAAAGTTAAGTTAATAGCAGATAAAGCTAAGACTATTATAGGTGGTGCTGCTTCTATTGCTAATATATGGGCAACTAGCACTAGCAAGAAGAATACTCTAGGTGGTTCTGGTGGTGATGGTGGTTCTGGTGGTGGAAGAACATTTGATTTTAACTTAGTTGGTTCAACTGGAGTTAATCAAGCTGCTCAAACTACTGCTGGTGCATTAGGTCAACCAGTACAAGCTTATGTTGTAAGTGGAGATATCACTAATCAACAACAATTAGATAATAATATTCAAGGTCAAGCTTCATTCGGTGAGGATGACGATTAAAACCAAACATATACCCTTATATCACGTTATATAGGGGTATATACAATTTAAATAAATAACAATGGAAAACAATGTTTACGAACTATTTATAGATGAAACTTTGGACATGGCTGGTATTGATGCAATTAGTATTGTAGAAAACCCAGCAATAGAAGAAGATTTTATTGCATTAAAAGCTGCTACTGTAGAATTACAGTCTATAGATAAAGAAAAAAGACTACTTATGGGAGCTGCTCTAATTCCTGATAAGAAAATACTTAGAGTTAATGCTGAAGGAGAGTATTACATATACTTTTCTAAAGATACTGTAAGAAGAGCATCAGAATTATTCCTAATGAAAGGTAATCAATCTAACAGTACACTAGAACACGAAGTAGATGTACAGGGATTAACAGTTGTAGAGTCTTGGATTATAGAAGACCCTATTAATGATAAATCTCGTAAATACAATATGAGCTTACCTGTAGGAACATGGATGGTATCAGTTAAATGTAATAACGATGAAATCTGGAATGATTATGTTAAAACAGGAGCTGTAAAAGGATTTTCAATAGAAGGATTCTTTACAGATAACTTAGCTGAAAAACCTCAATATGATGAAGCTGAATTAGCTGCATTAAAACAAATAGAAAAACTAACTGAATTACTTTCAGGAATGTAATATATTAAGGGTGCTTTAATTAGTGCCCTTTTTTTTTGACCCAATCATTAATAACATAAAACAAATACAATGGCACAAAGAGAAATTATAGGTGTATCTGACCCTACTCAATTACCGTTTGATGATATCGAAAGAATCTCAATCATTAATAACAACTCAGGTTCTAACACAATAGAGTCTGACTCTGGAGATGGTAGACAAGACATTATAAATGAATTAGTAAACGAACATTCTCAAGGTTACATAGGTTTATTATCTGACTTTTACTTTGGTGGAGCTGGTACTTCAACAGAGTTACTTATAGCAGATGTAGATGTATGGCAAGATGTAGTTATGACTATTCATCCTTTAGGTACTTCAGACCAAAGAGTAGAGGATATGAAAGAAGCACAAGCTTCAGGATATGAAGGTGATGGTTCTGTAGGTAATCCAATAAACTTATTACTAGAAGGATTAGTTGAAGCATCTTTTTGTACACTAAGAACTTCTTTAGACTTTACACCTGATGAAGATGGTGGTAGATTAGATTCTAGACTATTCGTAGAGAGACATATAGGGGCTGGAGATGACTTTACTATTAACGCTGCTGGTTTAGCAATGGAATCAGGAGCTGATGAAGCTTATCCTCACTTAGTATCTGTAGACTTCTTTGTTGGAGATACTATTGATACAAATGGACCTAACGATGCTGGTAAAATTAGATTTCAAATTAAATCTGATGTAACTGGAACGGTAACAATGAAAGAAATGGCATTATTCATAAACAGATAAATATAAACAACAATGGCAAATAAAGTAAAAATATATTCTACTCTTAAATCAGGTAAGGTATCCTTTGATGGTTCTAGAGTAAGAAATAAAGAGATAGGTTCACTTACTGTGAACGCTCACCCAACATTATCTGATAGAATACAGATAAAATCTAATACTGTATTTAGAAGAGGTTCTAGTTCAGTATATAGAACATTCTTTGGTAGATTAAATATTAATAGAATACAAAATCAAGCTGGTGTAGATTTAGTAGCTACATTAGGTATGGATAGAGATGCTGTAATAGCATACGTATTAGAACAAATAACTAAACCTATCGTAACAGAATACTTTGAGTATAATCCTATAACAGATAGATTAGAAGCAAATAAAAATATAGAAGTAAAGAAACATGGATTCTTTATTGGTGGTAAATACAAAATGGCATCTGGTAATAGTAACTTATACTATGAAGATTTAGCAACTAAAGCTAACTCATACCCTGTAATGGGAGAAGTACTAGACCAATCTCAACCAGAGAATCAAGTTGCTGGAGCTGGATACGAAACTCCTAAGATGAGAGTATTTGGTGATTTTCAATCTACTCCTTTAGGTGGTTCTGCTGTAGCTGATACTTCTATTGCTTATGATGGATTGAATTTCTTTCCGTTTAATATAAGCGGTGTAGGTATACAAGTTAAGTTAGCTGAAGCAATTACTGCTGACCAACAATTAAAATATGAAATAACTATTGATGATTTATCAGTATATATTCAATATCTACCTCAACAGGCATTGTCAGTTAATCAAGATTTAACTTGGTATTTTGACCATCCTTTAGATATAGAAACTGGTACTACATTAAGAGCTACTATATATAAAGTATCTACTGTAGATAACCAAGAGGTTATAGATGGTGTATTAAATGTATGTGAAGGTGATGCAAGTCCTACAAGATACCAAACAACTGTATTAAACAGATTCTTTGAAGATAAAGACTTAGAATTAGTATCTCCGTATACTAAATACCAAGCAATGGACTTTGGACTTGATTCTACAGGCTCTACGATACTTTTAAGGGACTTAAGCTTAGGAACAGACTCATTACTTCAACCACATGCTGTAAACACGTTAGAAGCTGTTGCAGACGGTACTACAATAAAGATTAAAGTAAAAGGTGGTGCTAAAGTAATAGTAGAGAGTTTACCAGTATCTGGATGTTCAATAGATGGGACTTCTGTTAACGCTGTATTAAACTTAGCTGTAGTAGAATTAAATAATATATTCACTAATACTGCTGGTTTTGCATCTGATGATACTTTCGCAAATAGCTTTACCTTAAGTGGAACTGATTTGACTATAGGATTAAATGATGGTACTTCTTATACAGTTGACGTAACTAGTTTAGGTGTATCTACTGATAACTTTGTTGTTAGTGGTGTTGTTAATGGTTCTGATATTGTATTAACAATGGATGATGCTAGTGAAATAACAATAGATGCAAGTAATATGATTAGTGGTTCTACAATGACTGCTACAAATGATAGATGGTATATATCTTATGGAGCTAATGCTAATTCTGAAGTAATTGGAACAGCTATAGACACTACACTAGTAGGTGGTACTCAATTAAGATTACAAGGACCTTATTATTTTGGTCAAACATTAGATAGAGGTTCAGAGTTTAGATATAATCACAATACAGGTAATCAATTAAGATTAGGTATATGGGATGGAGCTGAAATAGCTACTTCTTATACTGATATGGCAACTGCTTCTAACTGGAACACAGTATTTAGTTATGCTAATGGAACAGGTAAGTTTACTGATTCATCTAATGTAGATATATCAACTTATCATACTGGTGGTTATTCTGCAACTAATAATAATGTAATGGGTATCAAATTCTTAGAATCTGGTCACTTACAATTATGGGATTTTACTGCTAATGTATTAGTAGGACAAACTACAATAGCTTTATCTGTATCTGAATTTAATCTACAGTATGGTGGCTTTAATAATAGTGTATTCCCTAATGGAATTATATCTACTCAAGATTGGACAATAGTTCATGACTTTGATAATGATGAAGCTGGAATATTAAACGGTATACAAGACCATACAGTAATAAAAAGTAATATAGAAATAGAAAAAGGAGAAAAGCTAATGTTTATGTTAGATGAAGTTGGTCAAGGTGATTACTTTGGTACAAATTATTCTGCTGGAGCATCTGGAGTTGCAACTGCTGAAGAACAATTAAATAATGAGTTTTCTTACGCAACTAATGAAGCTTTAAGCTTTGAATTTAGTGGAGTTTCTGATTGGAATGTAAATACTAACGCTACATACTATTTTGATAATGGTGCTGGTGTAATAGGATACAGAAAAGGTGGAGCTGGTACAGTTCAAGGTATGTTCTCAATGAGATTTAATGATAATGGAAAATTAACTATCTTTAGTGAAGATAATAACGAGAAAGTAGCAACTGCTAAGATTGACCCAACTATTGGTTCTTCTGTTAGTTTATACTTTGGTGTAAAAGGAAATAGAGCGCATTATTCTATACCAGTTATATCTAAACAAACTATTGGTAGTGGTTCACAACCAGACATTAACTTTGTACCTACTGTTGCAGACCAAACTACAAGTATACAAGAAGGAGATGCTTTAAACTTTCAGATAGTTTCTAGTGATAATATAGTTAATCAATTTGTTGAATCAGATGCTCCTAGTTGGATGTTCTTGAATCAAGCAACTGGTATACTAAGTGGTACTGCACCAGCATTTGTTGGAACTAGTGCTGATACTATAGTAGTTAACTGTAAAGCTGGTAATGCTATTGGTGGAACTGTAGATTTTACAGTAACAGTAAGTGTAACTGAAATATCTTATACAAATAGTAAATCATTACAATTAGACCAATCTAGTAACTGGTTACAAGGTAATCCTGTTAATATGACTGCTCTTGAAAGAGCTAGTAATGGAGATGGTAGTGCTTGGACTATATCTATGTGGGTTAAACCTAATTCTAATACGTCTAATCAAACTCTATTAGTATATGGAGCTGGAGATGATTATAATGGTGGAGCTATTACATTAAAACAATCAGGTGGAACTTCTTTAGTGTTAAACTATGGAACTGTTTATGATAATATCATAATAGTAGCTGGAAATTCATTCGTAGCTAATACATGGCAACATGTTATGGTTACATTTGACGGTGGAACTACAGGGGTAGTTGCTAATGATTCAGCAGACTATTACAGTAGATTCAACGTATACATTGATGGTGTACTAAAATCTAATGTAGGAGTAGCTAGTAATAGTGGTTATGACGGTGTAATTGATGGTTCTAATCCTAGTGATAATATATTCAGAATAGGTAGAGCAAGTAATGTTCACAATAATTACTATGGTGGTATTATAAATCAAGTAGCTATTTGGGATACAGATGAAAGTGCTAACTTAGCGACTATATATAATAGTGGTGCAACTCAAGACTTAAGTCAATTGGCTTCTGCTCCATCTAACTACTATGAAATAGAATCTAGTATAACAACTGTTTCTGATGTAATTGGTTCTGCTGATTTAACTGGATATAACTTTAGTGCTTCAGATTTAGTATCTGATACACCTTAATAATAAATAATATATGAAAAATCAAACTTACAGTAGAACTTCTCCTACAGATGGGAGAAGGGCTACTCTAGGGGAAAACGGAAAGTACTCTAGAAAAAACAATAAAGGATATATAATCAATCAAGGTATCGGTAACTTAGATGGTCATACGTCTAGTACAGGGTCTAACAACTCTAGTTCTAGAACTGTTGATTCAACTTCTACTGATTACGACATATAACACATTGAAAAGCAAACAGTTTTTGCATTTTTACGTTATATTAACTATAAAATTAATATTATGAAAGCAACAGAAATTATTGCAAAATTTAAAGAAGTTTTGTTATCAACTGTTACTCCTGATGTTAAGGAAGAAGTAATTCTAGAAGAAGCAGCACAAGATGCAGCTATTGAGATGTCTCAAGAGGACAGCGTAGAAGTACAGACTGAATTATCTGAAGAAGTATCAGAAATTGAAGTATCAGAAGAAGAATTAGTAACTGAAGAATTAGAAGCATCTGAAGAAGTATCTGAAGAAGTGGAAACAGAAGTTGTTGAAGAAGCTGCTGAATTTTTATCATCTGAAGAAGTAATGTCTGAAGAAGTTGAACTTGCTGAGGAAGCACCTGTAGAGGAAGCGCCAGAAGTTAAAGCTGCACAACCAGAGTATGCATCTAAAGAAGATTTAGGTAAATTAAGTGCTGAGATATCTGCATTAGCTGACATGTTAAATAACATGAATCCTAAGAAAGATGTTCCTCAACAATTATCTGCTGAAGAAATCGAAGTAAAAGAAACTATAGAAGCTGAAGAAGCAGTTATTGCTGTATCTCCAGAAGCTGAAGTATCTAAAGCTCCGTCAAAATTAAACGTACCAATGAATAGAGGTACAAACACAAAATCTATTGTGTGGAATAAACTATTCGGAAATAATTAATAAATAATAAACAATTAAAAAAACGCTAAATTATGGCAACTACTACAAGTATTACAACTACTTATGCTGGAGAAAAAGCTGCTAGTTTTATCTCTGCTGCATTATTATCTTCTAACACTATCGAAAAAGGTGGTATGGAAGTTAAACCAAACATTAAATTCAAACAAGTATTAAGAAAATTAGAAACTGGTGATTTAATCGCTGACGGTTCTTGTGATTTCGATGCAACTTCTTCTGTAACTCTTACTGAAAGAACTATCGAGCCTAAAGAATTTCAAGTAAACCTTGCTCTTTGTAAGCAAGATTTCAGAAGTGACTGGGATGCTATTTCTATGGGAATGTCTGCACATGACAACTTACCAAAGTCTTTTCAAGATTACCTTTTAGCACATGTTGTTGCTAAAGTTGCTGCTAAGAATGAGCAGAATATCTGGAACGGAGCTGACGCTAACGCTGGTGAGTACGCTGGTTTATTAGAGCTTTTTGCTGCTGATGCTGACGTAATTGATGTTGTTGGAACTACTATCGATGCTTCTAACGTAATCGCTGAATTAGGTAAAGTTATTGATGCTATACCAGCTGAATTATACGGAAACGATGAGTTATCTATATACATTTCACAATCTACTGCAAGAGCTTATGTAAGAGCTCAAGCTGCTTTAGGATACAAAGATTTATACCACGTAGGTCAAACTTCAATGGACTTTGAAGGAACTAGACTTATGGTATGTAACGGTCTTCCAGCTAACAAAATGGTAGCTGCTGAAAAAGGTAACCTTTTCTTCGGTACTGGCTTAATGTCAGATATGAATGAGGTAAAAGTTATTGATATGGCTGATATCGATGGTTCTCAAAACGTAAGAATAGTAATCAGATTTACTGCTGCTGTTCAATACGCTTTAGGTGCTGAGGTAGTATTTTACGCTTAATCTTTAATAAATTAATAATCTTTAATATGCCCCTCTTTAATATAGAGGGGTTATATTATACAATACATAAATAATATGAGCTGTGATATCACATTAGGAAGACTAGAAGCATGTAAAACCTCTGTAGGTGGTTTGAAAGCTGTGTACTTCATAAACTATGATGGAACTCTTTTATCTGGTGCAACATTGACTGGTAATGAAATTACTGAAATCAACGCTGCTACTGACGTATTCAAATACGAATTAAAGGGTGACAATAATACTTTCGAAGAAGCTAATGAAAACAGTAGAGATAATGGAACTTCGTTCTTTACTCAAACTGGTACATTAGTATTGAAAGTACAAGACTCTGCTACTCAAGCAGAATTAACTTTACTAAGTTACGGTAGACCTCACGTAATTATCGAGGACCATAACGGAAACTTTAGATTAGCTGGTGCTAAGAATGGAGTTGAAGTATCTGTATCAACTTCTACAGGTGGTGCAATGGGAGACTTAAATGGTTACAATTTATCTTTTGAAGGTAAAGAAGTTAACCTTTCTACTTATGTTGACTCTGCACTTATGGGTGCTGTTGACGGTTTCGTTGTAACTGAAGGTGCTTAATATCTATAAATAGATTTAAGACAGAAATTTAGAGCTATCTCTTCTGGGGTAGCTCTTTTTTTTGCTTTATGTCAAACTAAAACAAAAACACTAAAATTGCGTTATAATACTATGATTATAACTAATACATTATCCATTCAAGTATTCAAGGCAATACTTAGGACAAACACAACATACGCTCCTAGCGATTTGACTATCACTCTATTACGAGAAGGTCAAGAAGATGCTACTACTTATGTAGCCGATAGTATTGTAGCTGAAACAAATTCTGTTTCTATTACTTACACTATTAATGACATTACTCTTTTAGATGGTCAAAGATTCTTACTTACCGTAACAGACACTAATAACAAAATGTTATTTAGAGATAAAATGGCAGTTGAAGGAGATGAACTTGATTCTACTGGTCAATTTACTTTTGTAGCAGACGAACTGTCTGAAGATGAATATACTTTGATAGATGTTAATACTTATGGTGGTAGTGATAAACATTACTCACATAATCAATCTTCTGCACAATCTACATGGAATATAACTCATAACTTAGGTAAGTTCCCAGCTATATCTGTTGTAGATTCTAGTAAGAACGTAGTTATAGGAGATGTCAAATATATAGATGCTAATAGCGTATCTATTACATTTACTGCTGCATTTAGTGGTAGAGCATACATGAATTAAAACAAAATATATATATATAATAATTTAAAACAATTAACTAATGGCAATTAAATATTTAAGTAATATTTCTTTAGAAGGAAATGAATTACAAAACGTAAAGATTCACCCAGCTGGTACAGCTCCAGCAAACGGAGCTGGTGGATTATGGTATGATACCTCAACGAATAAATTAATGGTAAACAATGGTTCTGCATGGTATTCTGTAAATGGTGATATTGAATCACTTTCTTCAGCTAATACAAATGTATTAACTATAGGTGGAACTGCTTCAGCTCCTACTGTAGATGCTGTAACTGCTGCTATTGCAGATGGTGGAACTGGATTAGCAACTGCTGACCAGATTTATGATTTCGTAACATCTCAGATAAACGCAATACCTTCAGAAACTGTAACAAGTTTAGCTTTTTCTGCTAATACATTGACATATACTGATGAGGATGGAAATGATACTGCTTTAGATTTATCATTATACTTAGATGACACTAACTTAGCTAGATTAACTTCTGGTACTATTGATAACACTACTGGTGTAGCTACATTTACAAGAGACGATTCTACTACATTCACTATCGATATGTCTGCATTCTTAGATGGTATTACAGTTAACAATACGTTAACAAGTACTTCTACAACTGAAGGACTATCTGCTGCTCAAGGTAAAGTATTAAAAGATTTAATAGATAACCTTCCTGATAACGATACTCAACTAACAGATGCTGAGATTGCTGCAATGGGATACATTAAAGATTATACTCCTACTGAAGCTGAAATTACAGCTCATGAAGCTGCTTTAAGTATAGCTTATTCTCAGGTAACTGGTGTTCCAAGCGCAAGTACAACGGTTTCTGGTATAATTGAAATAGCTACTAATACTGAAGCTAAAGCTGGTACTGATTCATCTAGAGCTGTTACTCCTCTAGGAATGAAACAAACTATTGACCAAGAGAATGATGCTAATAGAGTTAATGTATTGATTGGTGATGCAACTAATACGACTTTAACTGCAACACATAACTTTGGTAACGCTAAATGTTTAATATCTGTTACTGAAGTTGCTACAGGTGACGAAGTATACGCTCAAATAGAGAAAGATACTAACAGTATTGATTTAACATTTGGAACTGCTCCAGCATCTAACGCTTACGAGGTTAGTATTCTTAAAATGAGCTAATAATAATAATAATAATAATAATAACAACAATCCATCCTCTTTAATATAGTGGGTGGATTTGTTTAATATAATAGATATGAGTATAAAATTTGTAAAAGACATAGATGTAGACGGTTCTGGAACTTTTGAAGGTGATGTAACGGTAACTGGAGAAATTTACGGTAGAACAAGTGCTGCTTTCCCAGGATTAGGTGGATTAGGTTTTTATTCATTAGTGCCGTATTTACAAAATGCAAATCAAGGTGGATTAAAAATACAAGTACAGCAAGGTAACAGTTTAGTTGATGCTTTAACTTTAGACTTTTCAAAAAACGCAACTTTTGCAGGAAATGTAACAGCAGACTCATTCATTAAAGATAGTGCAACAAGTGATGATGTATTACTAGGAGATGGTACAACTACCTCTTTAAGTGGGATATCTGATGGTCATGCACATACTAATAAAGTTACTTTAGATAAATTCGGAGAAGATGTAAATGGTAAACCAACTTATAATGGAAATGTAGTAGATACTACTATAGCTCAAAGAGATGTTTATGATGGATTAGACTCAACTGATAATACAATAAGTTTATCTGCTTCTCAAGGTAAAGCTCTTAAAGATGCTCAAGACTTGAAAGTAGATGGTAGTGGTACTGCTAATTATGTATCTAAATGGAATGATAGTAATACGTTAGAAGATAGTGTTATATATGATGACGGTACTGACGTCGGTATCGGGACTACTAGTCCTATTTCTAAATTTACAGTTACTGGAACTGACAACACTAATCAAGCTAATATAGGACATTCTACTCAATCAGTTTTTATAAAAGTAAATGGAACAAATGTAGATTATAATTCTTCT
>Ga0115564_10001910_pt1 | contig 18627 bp, 17 predicted proteins | sample COGITO_mtgs_1105_7_FD_88680 | JGI IMG/M metagenome (GOLD analysis project Ga0115564, IMG submission 88680) | Pelagic marine microbial communities from North Sea - COGITO_mtgs_110523 | ecosystem: Environmental > Aquatic > Marine > Epipelagic | place: Germany:Helgoland, sampling site Kabeltonne...
AGCGCGCCCCGCCATCAAATCTCCGAATTCTCCCCAGCTTCCAGAACCCACCGCCGCGTCTCCGCCTCAGTCCGTCCCGTCCGCTGCCCCGTCGAAGCGTCTCTGCTCGTCCGGTAAGGGGGGGTTCTAAGGTTTGAATAACTTAGCCGCAAGCAGTTTTTGTAGAGAAATTCAAAAAACCGCTGATTTCTAGAATTATAGTTATAATTCAGCATCTTACGCCTATATTTTCAACTAAAGTTATCCACAGGCTGTGCTTTGGGCAGCTCATTCACGGGTTATCGACACCATATAGACCTGCTGAACCCCTCAGTGCGCCCGATTCACTCAGGAATCGCAGCCGATCTTTCAGAACCGGATTCGCTTTCAAGGCATATGTCAGCAGAATCAAAGGTCATTGGCGACAAGTAGGCCCTTACAGGCTGTCCTGTGCCCCGATAGCGTGCAATGCGGCCTGCCCTACTTCGATATCTTGTGCTGCACTGCCCGAACCCACGCCAATCCCGCCCACAAGGACGCCATCCATGTAGATTGGTAATCCACCACCCAGTCCGGTCACATCACCGCCCGTTGCCGCAGCAATCTGTAAATGTACCTGTTCGGGAATGGCGGATGATGGCCCACCGGTGGACGCTGCGGTCCGCGCTTTCGCAGCAGCGCTCTTGCGGCTGAGGTATTTCGCTCCCGTCATGCCGATATCACCCAACACCTCGCCGCTTGCATCCACAATGACAATACACTGCGGTTGCCCCATCGCTTCGGCTTGGGCCACTGCGGCTGCCAACATCTGGAGGGTCGCAGCGTGGGTCAGCGTCAGGGAAGGTTTTACATACATTATACGACGCCCTTTGTGGCGAAGGGCGAAACGCCATTCACGTTTAGGTATATAGAGTAGAGCGAGGTTGTGCCGCAGATGAACAGGCGGTTCAGTTTTTCACCTCCAAAGCACACATTCGCGACAAACTCAGGTATCTTAATCTTGCCGATCAACGCGCCGCCCGGCGACAGGCAATGCACCCCGTCCGCAGCAGACGTCCAGATGCGTCCCTGCGTATCCGGCCGGAAGCCGTCAAAGAACCCTTGGGTACATTCGGCAAACACGTCACCCCCCGAGAGCGTGCCATCCGCCAATACACTATGCCTACGTAGATGCGCCGGTCCGCCGGGCTGATGCGTGCCACCGGTGTCCGCAATATAAAGGTGCTGCTCATCGGGCGAAAACGCGAGACCGTTGGGTTTGATATAGTCGGCCGTCTCTTGGCAGATCGCGCCTTCGGGCGACACACTATATACATGACAGCCGTCCAACTCACTTTCCGCGCGCATCCCTTCATAATCCATCATGATCCCGTAGCTGGGATCGGTGAACCAGATGGAGCCATCGGACTTGACCACCACGTCATTGGGGGAGTTCAGCCGCTTGCCTTGAAAGCTGTCCGCAATCACCGTGATGGATCCATCATGTTCGGTGCGCGTCACCCGGCGGCTGAGGTGTTCACACGACACCAGCCGACCCTGACGGTCAACCGTATGACCGTTAGAATTGTTGGACGGCTGGCGGTAGGTCGAAACGGTGCCATCCGTATCATCCCAACGCAGAATGCGGTTGTTGGGAATATCGGACCATAACAGATACCGGCCAGCAGCGAACCATGCGGGCCCTTCGGACCAGCGTGCACCGGTCCAAAGACGCTCAACTCGCGCATGGCCGATCAAGCACTCTTCAAATGAAGGGTCCAACACTTCGACTTCTGTGCCTTCAAGCGTCCCGAACATGGTGGTCTCCTTTATCTGCGCGCGTCATCCGGCGCATGCCCCAACCGGGCGGTGGTCCCGCGTTACCGGGATGGCGCGGATCATCGCCCCATATGGCCTGATAGGTATCAATCGCGCGCCCCCGCATTTGAAGCTGCACAAACAATGTGCCAAGCACAACCCACCAGCTGCCGATGCCCATCCACATCCATTTGGGTGCGTTCACATCCCACAGGCCTATCACGATTGTAATGAAGGCCAGCATGATGACACTATATCCGATGCTCTTGTGCAGCCGCTCAAACCACACCCGCCACGGGGTCATGTCATAATGATCCCCGTGCAAACTGCCATCCGGCTGGGGCGCAGTTGGCCCGCCTTTGTCACCACGCATAAAGCCAAGGCAGACCTGAAACGCCAGACCGCCCAGCACCCCGTAGCCCAGCCAGCCATGCCACGACACCGGACGCCCCGCGACGCTGAAAATCAATGTGAAGCCGATGATGGAGAGGATCAGCACCGAAATCTGCCCGAACAGATGACACCACCACCAAAACTGGTTGTCCAACTCTCGCGGCCAGTCCTGCGTTGGCAGCACCTTGCAAAAACGCGCGATGATGATCGCAGCAGGCGCTACAATGCCCCAGCCCAACACCATCGACCGCGCGTGCCATGAAACTGCAAAGCCGACGTCATGCCCGCGCGTCGCGTCAATACCAGAGTGCAGCCAGTCCAACATCAGCCTTTGACCGCACCCGCTGTCATACCGGTAATGATCTGGCGGCTGGCAAAGAGCGTAAATATGATCGGCGGGATCGCCAGCAACATGCCCGTGGCCATGATCACACCCCATTCGACATTGAATTCAGACATGTTGTTCACAATCAGGATCGGCACGGTTTTCGTGTCACGGTCGGACAGTGCGGAGGCGAGCAGATATTCGTTCCATGCGATGCGAAAGGTAAAGATCGCCGCGGCAGCCAGCCCCGGCTTGATCAAGGGCAGCACGACTTTAAAGAACACCTGAAACGGCCCTGCCCCGTCAACACGCGCGGCCTCTTCCAGTGAACGCGGCACCTGCACGATAAAGCTTTGCAATATCCAGATCACAAACGGCAGGTTCATCGCGACATAGATCAGGATGATGCCCGAATGCGTCCCCGCAAGGCAAACATCGCCCCGCCCGCCCATCGTTTCGCGGATAAACCCACCGATCAATCCATCCTTGTCGAGACAAAACTCATTGTTCCACAGCCCAAACACCGGCACCAGCAACACCGCAGGCGGCACCATGCGCACCATCAGCGTGGTCAAGGACACCGTATCGCGCCCCATGAACCGGAACCGCACCAGCGCATAGGCCGCCATGCAGCCAATGATCAGCGTCAACACAGTTGAAACCAACGCGATAATCAGCGAGTTGATGAAAGCACCGCCGAATTTGATGGCACAAAAATCAAGGTGATCAATCTCGTACCAGAGCACGTCGCAAAGCGCCGTCTCGTAGTTCTGGATCGTCGGCAGGAACAGCAATCCGGTACTGCCTGAAATGATATCCACGTCCAGTTTGAACGAATTGACGAACATCAACAGGACCGGCCCAACTGACATAAAGACCAGCACTGCAATCAACGCGTAAAAGGCGGGGTTTTGACGTTCCTGTTTGGCGGCCATGATCAATCGTCCTCTTGGATCGCGGCGGCCAAACGCCGTGCGCGAGCCTCTTGCCATTTGGTGAACAGGAACATCGCCACGGTAAAGAACAGCAGCAGGATCAGCAGGTAGTTCGACATTGCCGCCGCCACGCCCAACTCGCGGAATTCCGTAGCGGTGCGGGAAATGCGCAAGGCTAGAATTTCGGTGCTCAGCCCCGGCCCCCCGGCGGTCATCACCAAAATCACTTCAAGCACCTTGAACGCATCAATCAGGCGCAGCAGGCAGGTGACGATCAGCACCGGCATCATCAACGGCAGCTTGATATGGATGATCTGTTGCCAGCCGGTCGCCCCGTCAATCTTGGCCGCTTCCAAAGCCGAACGTGGCAACGACTGCAACGCGGCCAGCGACAGGATAAAAATGAACGGCGTCCACTGCCAAATATCCGCGATGATGATCGACATCAGCGCATGATCACCCAGCCAATCGACCTTGGGCAATCCCCAGCTTTCCAGCGTGGTGTTAAACGTGCCCACCGTCGGATGATACATATACCGCCACATCAGACCCACCACGACAGGCGCGATCATCATCGGCAGGATAAACAGCGTGCGCAGCACCGACATGCCGCGAATGTTCCGGTCCAAGAGCAACGCAAGACCGACACCGATCAGCAGCTCAAGCGACACCACAAAGAACGCGAATTTCAGTGTAACAATCAGGCTTTCATGGAAATTCGGGTCATTCCACAAAAAGATGTAGTTCCGCAGGCCGACAAATTCAGCCTCACCAATCGACTGGCTCGGGTTCCAGGCGCGAAAACTGCCCCAGACCATATAGCCCAAGGGGTACAGCAGCGCTATGGCCATGATAATCGCGGCCGGTGCCATGAACATATAAGGAGTGAGCCGGTTGGCCCGTGCGATGCGCATTATGGGATCACTTCAAGCTTGCGGAAATCAGATCGGTTCGGGGCGCGCGTCGTGGTTTGCGCGCCCCTCTCCGGGAGGATTACTTCCAGGTATAATACCCGGCCTCTTCCATGACGGCCTGCGTGCGTTCCGCAACTCCATCAAGAGCTTCTTGGATGTCGAGACCTTCAGTCAACACTTTGGACATGGTCGTGCCGATGTCCGCATTGATCTTGCCCCAGACGGGGATGATTGGGCGCCAGTCAGGGTCGGCATATTTCAGCGCCTCACCAAAGGTGGCCGAGAACGGGTATTTCGCGTTCAGACCTGCATCTTGGTAAGTCGAGAACCGCGAGGGGTTGCCGCCTTCCATTGCGACCATCAGATCGCCCTCTTTCGACGTCAGCCATTGCATCAACAGGAACGCAGCTTCCTTGTGTTCAGCGTTCTTGGGGATCGCGATGCCGAAACCGCCAGTTTGCGACCCGCGGCGCACGCCCATCGGGTGCATGGCGTAGCCGACTTTGCCGACAACTTTGGACCGCTCGGGATCTTCAAAACCGGGCATGAACGCGATGGAATCGAGGAACATCGCCGCGTCGCCGTTGGAAAACGCGTTCGCCGCCTCTGAGGGACCAAAGCTCATCGCGCCTTCAGGGCCACAATCGACGATGGTTTTCAGCGCGTTGGCAGCTTCTACACCGGCTGCGTTGTTGATGATCGGGTTCCATTCGTCGTCAAACACACGGCCACCCAGCGGGGCAAGATGCAGCAAGAATGCGTGCGATGCCTGATGGCCAGAGGCTGCGCGCGATGCCATGCCGCCCATGCCCGGCTCAACCTCGGGGATTTTGCACGCCGCATCCAGCAATTGCGCATAGGTCTCTGGCTCGGCGATGCCGTGCTTTTGAAAGATATCCTTGCGGTAGGCCAGCACGGATGTTTCTGACCCGAAGGGAATACCAAAGAGTGATCCGGTCGGACCCGGCAAATACCCCTTGGCACCACCCGCAACACCGATGTTCTGGACGTAGCCGTCGATCAGGTCCGTCGCATCATAGGCTGGGTTCGCCAGTTTGGGGTTCATGAAAAACTTCGCAAGGTTCTCCAACTGGTCGGCATAGACATAATCCGCCTTTGAGAACACCACATAGGAAATCAGGTCATATTCACCCTCGTCCTGCGCCAGCTCTAGCGTCTGACGCTCGCGCATCTTCAGATATGGCAGCTGGTCCACCTCGACCTCGATACCAGTCTGGCGGGTGAATTCCGGCAGAATCTTGATCGCAGCGTCATAATGCGGGTGCGCCGGAAAGTTCACAATCAGCGTCGTACCGGCATATTCCGCATAAGGATTGGCAAACGCCGCCCCCGTCATAAAGGCCATGGTCGTCAGACCAACAGCCGTCGATTTCATCGTGTTAAACATGGTTTCTCCTCCCAAAGATTACTTATTCGCCTTTTACAAAGCGGCTTCACTCTCGCGATCAAACAAGTGGATACCCGCCGGATTGACCGCAAATTTCAACGTCTGGCCCAATGCCACAGGCGTGTCAGACCCCAATTCCACCATCACTTTGGCCGCCCCGCAGGTGCACAACAGCACCGATTGCGCGCCGACGTATTCAGATACCATTACATTCAATTCAAGCGCCTGATCCGGGGCACTGTCGGGCGCATAGGTCAAATCAGAGGGGCGCACGCCCAGCGTGACATGGCGCTTTTGCGCAGTCTTGGCGCTCGCGGCACGTGCCTCGGTCAGCACCAGATCAAAACCATCGCCGGTGATGAAAGTCTGGCCACCCCTATCTTCAATGATGCCCTCCAGAAAATTCATCGGCGGCATGCCCAGAAAACCTGCCACGAATTTGTTGACAGGGCGCTTGAACAGCTCTTGGGGTGTACCCTGCTGCTGAATATAGCCCGAATGCATCACCACGATCCGGTCAGCCAGCGTCATCGCCTCGATCTGGTCATGGGTCACGTAGATCATGTTTTTCTGGACGCGCTGGCTCATCAAGGCGAGTTCCGCGCGCATCTGGCCGCGCAGTTTGGCGTCCAAATTCGACAACGGCTCATCAAACAGGAAAATCCCCGCATCCCGCGTCAGCGCACGGCCCATCGCCACGCGCTGGCGCTGCCCGCCCGACAACTCGCCGGGTTTGCGCAACAGATAATCCGTCAGCCCAAGGGTCGCCGCGACATCACGCACCTTTGCGTCAATCTCGACCTTTGGCCGCTTTTGCAGCCGCAGCGCAAAGGACATGTTCTTGGCGACATTCATATGCGGGTAAAGCGCGTAGTCCTGAAACACCATCGCCAGATCACGGTCTTTCGGCTCCAAATGGCTGACAGGATTTCCATCAACGTAAATCTCGCCTTCGGTCACATCCTCCAGCCCTGCGATCATGCGCAAAGTCGTGGATTTTCCGCACCCCGACGGCCCGACCAGAACGGTGAATTCATTGTCCGCCATCTCAAGCTCGATGCCGTGCAACACCTGCACATCACCATACCGCTTGATCAGGTTTTCGAGATGGATTTTAGGCATGGGATTCCCTGATCACGCGTTGTTACCGGTCACATTAGGAAATGGGACCGGTAACACAAGCATTATTTCAAGCCAAATTTCTCAGCACTACGCTATTTTGAGAACTTCGTGCTTTCGCGCAGACTTAGCGTTACGTCGATATCCACCCAGCGCGGGGCCTGTTCAACATACCCCGCCGGGCTTCTGGTGGTCTGGATCAGTTCGGCGAGCAATTCACCTGCTGCTGTCCCGATGGCGCGCGGATCAACCGTCACTGTCGATATCGCGGGCGAGGAAAAGCGCGACACCTCAAAATTGCCGAAACCCGCGATGCCGATGTCACCGGGCACCGCTTTGCCCAATTGAGCCAGGGCCGACAGCGCCCCGAACGCAGGCGCATCAGAGACGCAAAAAATGCAGTCAATATCAGGATATGTCTCAAGCAGCATCCGCGCGCCTGCCGCACCGTCTTCGATGGACAGCGGCGGTTTGCCAATCTGCAAAATGCGGTGCGCGGACAAACCTGCTTGCGCCATCGCATCCAGATACCCCTTGCGGCGCGCCGCACCTCTGGTCCAATCATCGTCGTCTTCGCCCAAAAAAGCGATGTTGCGGTATCCCCCGTTAATCAACGCCTGAACCATCATGCACGCCGCTTTTCGGTTGGAAAAACCGATCGTGTGACCAATGGGATTTGCGGGTTGTTCCCACAATTCAATCACCGGAATGTTCGCGTCCGACAGCAATTGCACCGTGCGGTCCGAATGCCCGTCATAGGACAGCACAATCGCCTCGGGCCTGCGGCGCAGCATGCTCTCAACCAATGTCTCTTCGCGTTCGGCTGAATAATCGGTGTGCCCCAGCAGGATTTGCTGGTCGATTTTCTCCAGTTCTTCGGTCAGTGCCTGCACCGTTTCGGCAAAATGTAGGTTGCTCAGCGACGGCACCAACACTGCAACAAAGCCGGAGCGTTTGGTGGTCAAACTACCTGCCATCTGGTCCGGCACATAGTTCATTTCCCGCACGATTTGCAGGATGTGTTCGCGGGTTTCGCTGGAGACGGGGCTGTCTTTCTTGAGCGCCCGCGACACGGTCATCCGAGAGACCCCCGCCGCGCGCGCGACGTCCCGCATGGTGACAGAAGGGCCTGATTTTGGCGGGTGCGACACGCGAACAATCTCTGACAGTTGATGCGGCACCATGCGCCGTGGGCAAAGTCCGTGCAAGGGCACCGTTCTGCGCGATCTCAAATGTGGTCGGCAAAACCACGCTTTGCTTGTCTTCTGCGCGGCAATTCGCTTTTGTCAGGGCGAACCACTGCTGACACCCCACTGCCCAAGGAGACCGCCCATGTTTATCGAACCCTTCAAGGTCGAGATCTGGATGAACGAGTGGGAAACGCGCTGCACCCACAATCTGGCGGAAACCTGTGTGGCAAGCCTAACCATCGACGCGTTATTGCGGCTTTCGGGACGCAACGATTCAGACCTGTCAGAGCTATTGCCGATGAAAATGACCTATGGTGCAATCGAAGGGTCAGAGCGCCTGCGCACTGCGATTAGCACGCTGTATGACGGTCAGGATGTCGGGAACATCGTCGTCACGCATGGCACGATTGCGGCCAACGCGCTGATCCACAAGACCCTTGTGTCACGCGGGGATCACGTTGTGGCAATCGTTCCCACCTACCAACAGCATTATTCCATCCCCGCCAGCATTGAGGCAAATGTCGATAAGCTGCCGTTGCAGGCAGAGGACGGTTTTCTGCCTGATCTTGACGCGCTGCGCCGCCTTGTGACGCCGCAAACCAAGCTGATTGCGCTGACCAATCCCAACAATCCAACCGGTGCGCTGATAGGCCGTCCCATGCTGGAAGAAATCGCCGATATCGCCCGCAGCGTGGGTGCCTATGTTCTCTGCGATGAAGTCTACCGCGGGGCGGCCCAAACCGGGGACGGCATGTCAACGTCTATTGTCGAGGTCTACGAAAAAGGGATCAGCACGGCGGGCATGTCCAAGGTCTATTCCCTTGCTGGACTGCGTTTGGGGTGGATCATGGCGCCCGAGGACGTTGTTGAACAGGTCCTTATTCACAGGGATTACGACACGATATCAGTAGGGATGATCAACGACCACTTTGCCACCATGGCGCTTGAGAACAAAGACAAGCTGCTGGCGCGTACCCACGCGATCACGCGGGGAAACCTTGCTGTTCTGGACGCGTGGATCGCCGATGAGCCGCGCATTTCATGGGTAAAACCAAGTGCTGGTACGACGGCGATGCTGCGGGTTGATGCCCCCATGACATCGCGGGAGTTTTGCATTGATCTGCTGGACAAGACGGGTGTTCTGCTGACGCCGGGCGACGCGTTCGACATGGAGGGATATGTGCGGATCGGCTATGCAAACAGTCCTGACATTCTGACAGAGGGACTGACCAAGATGTCAGGCTACTTACGCGACCTGCCTGCCAGCTGACCCCGAAAGTGTGCTGTCAGGTGGTTGATATCGGGACTAATTGATTTCCTTTTGAACCAAGCACTACTGCAAGGCATTAGGCAGGAACAGCGCGATACTCGGGAACGCGATCAACAGGAACGCCATCGCCAGCATGGCAAGGCAATAGGGCAACGCGCCCAGCATCACCTCGTTCAGACTGCCCGACTTGCGCGCGCCCTGCACAACGTACAGATTCAGACCCACAGGCGGCGTGATCAGCGCCATTTCAATCAAAACAATCATCAAAATGCCGAACCAGATCACATCATAGCCTTGGGCAATCACCAGCGGCACGATGATCGGGATGGTCACGACCATGAGCGACAGGGTTTCGATAAAGAAGCCCAGCACGATATATAGCACGACCACCACAAGGATGGTTTTCAACGGGGTTAGGCCAAGGCCGGTCATGAACTCCGTCAACTCACGCCCCAAGCCGGCGGAGGCGAGAGTGAAGTTCAGGAACGATGCACCAATCACGATCAGCATGATCATCGAGGTGATCTTGACCGTGCCAGTCAGGCTCTGGCTCAGCATGTCCCAAGAAACACCCCCGAACATCAGCGCGATGACAAAGGCGCCGGCAACACCCACTGCGGCGGCCTCGGTCGGGGTGGCCCAGCCGCGATAGATTGCGCCCACGATCAAGCCGAACAGCAAAAGGATCGGGATCAGATCAACCAACGCGCGCAACATTTGCGGAAACGGAAAGGTGCGGCGTGTGCCGCCCAGATCAGGGCGCACAAGGCAGATCAGCACCGTGATCAACATAAACGACGCAGCCAGCGCCAAACCGGGGATCAAACCCGCCAGAAACAATTGCGGGATAGAGGATTGCGTCAGGAAACCGTAAACGATCAGATTGATTGACGGCGGGATCATGATGCCAAGCGTGCCGCCCGCGGCAATCGCGCCCGAGAACAGCTTGGGATCATAGCCCAGCTTTTCCGCCTGCGGCATAGCCACAGTTGCGACCGTCGCGGCGGTTGCGACGGAGGAGCCAGAAGTAGCCGAAAACATCGTCGCAGTCGCAATATTGGCGTGCACCAACCCGCCCGGCAGCCAAGACACCCAGCGATCAAGCGCTGCATAGGTACGCGTCGCCACGCCGCTGCGCACCAGAATTTCGCCGAGCAGAACGAAAAACGGTATCGCAATCAACGTGGCAGAATTGGACGAGGACCACACCATATTGCCAAGTCCCCGTGTCAACGGAAAGCTGGAAAAGAACGTATCAATGCCGAAGCCCAGCAAGAACAACACGATGCCGACAGGGATCGACAGGGCAAGCAACCCTAACAGGCCGATGGAAACATATCCGATCATTTCAGTGTCTCCTGTTCGGCGAATGCGCCGATAAAGCCTTCGGTGTCTGCATAGCGGCGTTTGACCAACAGACTAAGCGCGGCCAACGTCACCAAAGTAGACATCAGCGCAAACCACAACCATCCTGCAAACCACGGCAGATGCACCCAGACCAGAGGCGTCTCAAGCGGGGTATTCGCGGTTGAGCCGTTCTTGATTGACCGTTCCAGCACCGGCCACGCCTTGATCGCGATGGTGATGATGACACCCGACATGACGATCATCGCAAAGACATCAAACAGCGCACGTTTAAAGCTGTCGACCTGACTGCGCAGGATATCAATCCGCACATGCCCCATTTCCAACAGGGTATAGGACATTCCCCAAGCCGTCGCGAGCGCCATGGCGTAGCCCGCGATTTCTTCGGTGCCGCCAAGGGACGTACCAAACCGGCGCATGATGATATCTGTCAGCACAAAGGCCGCGCAGATCAGTAATCCTGCACCGACACACAGGGCAACGCCCTTGTTCAGCCTGCGCAGGGTATCAATCATCCTGAGTTCCATAATGGTGCGTCCCTTGTATGGGTTTAGAGGGTTTAGTTGATGGTGACGCCGACAACTTTGCCAACGCTGTCGTTCCAACGGGCTGCCCAATCGCCGCCCGCGCGCTCCGCCCATTCCGGCAACACTTCGCTGGTCAGAATGTCACGCGCCCGGTTAAAGTCTTCGTCGCTGACTTCCACAAGCGTCATGGACCGGGCATCGCCGGACGGGCATTCGCCGTTACCGGTCAAACACGCGATATCATTGACCAACGCGTCTTGTGCGCTTGCCCATGCGGGATCTTCGAAACCGGATTTAACCTGCTCGGTGATCAAGGTTTGAGTTGCGGCATCAAGGCCGTTCCATTTGTCCATGTTCATTGCCGTCACGACAGAATCCCAACCACCAAGCGGGATCGGCAGCAGATGTGTGGACACTTCCCACCAGCCCGCGCTGTAGCCGGAACCGGCACCGGTCACGGCACAATCAACCACGCCCTTTTGCAGCGCGCCCGGCACTTCGGAGAATGAAACGTTCACGCCTTCCGCGCCCAGCGCCTCAAGCAGTTTTGCGGTCATGCGGCCAGAGGCACGGACCTTGAGGCCTTCGAGATCGGACAGTTCCGAGATTTCAGCGTTACAGAAAACGACCTGCGGGGGGTAAGGCGCGATGGCCAAAACGTGGCTGTTAAAGCGGTCACGGTAGATATCCGACACCATGGGCCGTGCCGCATCTACCATCGCGCGCGCCTCATCCGCCGTCAGCGCCAGCAGCGGCACATCAAGGCCCTCAAGCTCTGGCGCGTCCGATACCGCATAATCGGCCACGGTCATCGCCACGTCGTAGACCCCTTGACCCAGCAGCGGATAAATGTCGCCCAGTCCAAGGCTCATCTGGTTGTGGGTCGTCAGCTCAACAGTGATGTTGCCGCCCGATGCCTCTGGCAGGGTTTTGCTCCAGAATGGGGCCTCGTACTGATTATGCAGCGGCAGGCTGGACCAACTGCCGACAACGGACAGATTTTCGGCCATTGCAGGTGCGGCCAGCGTGGTTGTTGCGGCCAAGAGGGCAAGTGTCTTTTTCATGGGTGGTGCTCCTTGTTGAATTAGGCAGTTTTCAGAATTGTTGTTTCCGCATCTTCGGCCACGTCCGAGATCAGCATGTGGCCGGGCGAATGGGTGATACACAGCGGCAGGTTTGCAGCCAAAAGGACATTCTGCGGGGTTACGCCGCAAGCCCAATAGACCGGGACTTCGCCGGGTTTGATTTCTACGGCCTCGCCCCAATCGGGCTGCGACAGGTCGGCAATGCCGATCTGCGCGGGGTCGCCTGTGGCAATCGGGGCGCCATGCGCTTGGGGATACTGGCCAGAGATGCGGGTGGCCTGGTCGACCAATGCAGCAGGGATCGGGCGCATGGTGACGACCATCTTGCCACTGAACGGCCCCGCAGGCACCAAATCAATGTTGGACCGAAACATCGGGACATTCTTGCCGGTCTCGATATGGCGCACTGGGATGCCATTGCGCAGCAGGGCGTTTTCAAACGTGAATGAACAGCCCAGCGCGACAGTCACCATATCACCTGTCCAGACGTTGGTGATGTCTGTTACTTCATCGCTAAGGTTTCCATCACGAAACACACGATATTTCGACACGTCCGAGCGGATGTCGATGTCATGGCCCAACGTGGGCAGGAACGGATCACCGCTGTCACTGACACCCACAATCGGGCACGGCTTGGGATTGCGCTGACAGAACCGCAGGAAATCCAGCGCATATCGTTCCGGCAGAATGGCAAGATTACACTGCAGCTTTCCGGCGGCCAGACCAGACGTGTGACCCTGATAGGCTCCGGCGCGGATTGCCGCACGTACGTCTTGTGCAAAGGCTCCGACAAGATCGGCGTATGCAATAGCTGTAACTGTCAAAAACCCGTCCCCCGTGTTGCAGACAAAGCATCACATGGTTCTTTAGTTTCATACAAATTATCATTTTATATCACATGTGATAGATAATTTGGATGTTACTTCGGGTGTGCCCGCTCCCAAGCCACAGCAATATCGCGGGCGGTTTTTGCACTGTTTTCAACAAGAAAGCTGCGCGGCTCTGACAGATATGACGCGGTAAAGGCCAGTGGTTGCGGCTGGTAATCTGCTTGAAACTCTACAATCTGACCCGAGGCTAGGTATTCATTCGCCAAGGCGCGCGGATAAGGCCCGACGGCGATTCCTGCTGCAATCATCTTGAGGCTGGCTGACAACGACGCCGACGCATAAACCCGTAACTTTGGCCCGACCCGCCGTGACAATTCCGACATCAATTCGCGGTAGGGACGCGTTTTGGTGGAATAGGAAATGACCGGGATTTTGCTTAGGTCCGTTTCGGGATTGGCGGTCGACCGGTACCAGTGCAGATCAAACGACGGCAGCGCGACGTTCTCGACCGAGAACTCCGATACCGGCCCCATCAGCAGCGCCAGATCAAGCCGTTGCTCCAGCAGATCGGCCCGCAGGTTCAGCGAGATATCGACCGTCAAATCCACATTCACCCTTGGATATTGTTGGCTGAACGCCTTGAGGAATTCAGGCAACCACGCCTGCGCAATCGTCTCGGACGCGCCAACACGAAACAGTCCTTCGGTCTCTGACGGGTTTGCAACGCGCTGTTTGATCTCTTCTTCAACGAACAGCATCTGTTCTGCATAGGACCGCAAAAGCGTGCCTTGTTTGGTCAGCACCAACTGCCCTGCCCCGCGTTCAAACAATTGCACACGCAACTCTTGTTCAAGGTTTGAAATACGCGTTGAGACAGCAGGTTGCGACAGGTTCAGCCGCTCTGCCGCCTTGCGAAACCCGCCCAAGCGCGCGACCCACAAAAAAGTGCGGATTTGGTCAAAAGTCATGGGTGCCTCTCATGCCGGACCACATGCGCCTGACTTTCCAAGGCTACCACGCATCGACATAGCGCGCACAGGGAACAGTCGGTCCCGCTGTCAGTAAAGCACGGGAAATCTCTTCGCGCGTTTGCGCGGGGTCAATCACAGCGTCGAACTCCAGCAGGCTGGCCGCATTAAGCGCCTTGCCCCTTTCGTACAGTTCCGCAACCAGACGCTGATACTCTGCCTCGCGCGCAACCGGGTCCGCGATGGCACACAGATGGTCGCGGTGGCCCAGCTTGACCGCGCCCTCCAACCCCATTGCGCCGACCTCACCGGATGGCCACGCACAGCAATATTGCGGGCGGTCGAACCCACCGCCGGCCATTGCCATCGCGCCCAACCCGTACGCTTTGCGCAGAATCACCGTGATCAGGGGTTGCGAAAAATGTGCGCCTGCGATGAACAAGCGCGAAATATGGGCGACCTGCCCGGTTTTTTCGACCTCGGGTCCGACCATGAAACCCGGCGTGTCGCACAAGGTCACGACCGGCACGCCCCAATTGTCGCACAACTGCAAGAACCGCGCGGCTTTGCCCCCTGCAAGCGCATCAATCGCGCCGCCCAGATGCAGCGGGTTGTTCGCCAAAAGTCCAACGGCACGGCCTTTGATCCGGGCAAATCCGGTGATCATGCCAACGCCAAATCCACGCCGAAGTTCAAGGAAACTGCCCGGATCAGCCACGGCATCGACCGCTGCGCGCATGTCATAGGCGCGGGTGCGGTCAACAGGCACGACATTGCGAAGCGCGTCGCCCGCATTCAACGCCTCTGTCGGTTCACACAACGAGGGCAGCCAAAGCAGTGTCTTGGTTGCAGCCACAGCACCCGCTTCATCCTCTGTCAGCAGGTCGATAACACCGTTCTCAACCTGAACCTGCGATGGCCCGATGTCGCGCGCACTGACGCTGCCCAATCCACCACCTTCGATCATCGCGGGACCGCCCATGCCGATCCAACTGTCCTTTGTTGCGATGCGCACATTACACACGCCAAACAGCGCGGCATTCCCGGCAAAGCAATAGCCCGATACGATCCCGATTTTGGGGCCTTTGTGCGCAGTGAAATGACGAAACGACGACACGTTCAGCCATGCCGCCATAACAGGTGCCACGTCATAATCATTGGGTCGCCCCCCGCCCCCTTCGGCGAACAGAACGATGGGCAGATCGTCTCGCGCGGCCAGTTCGATCAAGCGGTCCATCTTGCGGTGATGATTATAGCCTTGGGTGCCTGCCAGCACCATGTAATCCACTGCCATCGCTGCGACCGCACGCCCCGCGACGGTTCCGGTACCACAAATGATCCCGTCCCCTTGGGTGCGGGCCTGCAGATCGGACAAGGCGCGTTGGGTGCGCTGCGCAGCAACCGCCAGCGCGCCGTATTCCACAAATGATCCCGCATCAAAAAGGTCGTCGATATTCTTGCGCGCCGTACGCGCACCACTTGCGTGGCGCTTGGCAACAGCTTCTGGCCTGCTTCTGTCTTTCAGCAACGACATGCGCGCTTCAAACTCGGTAAAATCCGGGCGCGCGATCTGGGCTTGCTCGGGCATTTTGGCGGCTACCTCGGCAGGTTCTATCGTAATCAGAACCTCGCCCCCGTGCAATTCATCGCCCGGTGCAACGTGCACCCCTTTGATCACACCACTTGATCTTGCGCGGATATCATGCTGCATTTTCATTAACTCAGTGACCAGCAGAATGGCGCCTGCGGCCACCTCATCCCCGACCGCGACACGGATTTCTGAAACGACAGCGGCGTTTTCGGCTTTGATGATCTGCACACGCATCTCCTTTGGTTTTGCAACACTTGTGCGGAGGACGGGCCTGCAATTCAACATCAGAATTTGGATCATGCAGTAAATGCGTTGACGGCCCTTAGTGGCCGCCCCAAACTATGCGCCACTTCGTTCCCGCAAAGAAAAGGCCACACCGATGCAAATCACCTCCATGATCAGACGCGCCGCGCAAATAAATCCCAACGGGATTGCCACAATATTCGAGGGCCGTCAGCAAAGCTGGAGCGAGATGCTGGACCGTGTGGCGCGGCTTGCGGGTGCATTGCAGGCCGCGGGGATGAAGCCGGGGGACAGGGTTGCGCTGTTGTCGCTCAACTCGGACCGGTTTATCGAATATTACTTTGCGGTTGTCTGGGGCGGCGGCGCGATGATGCCGATGAACATCCGCTGGGCAGCAGCCGAATGCGCCTATGCGCTGAATGACGCGGGCGCGGAAATCCTGATCGTGGATGATGCATTCAAAGGGTTGGGCGCGCAGATCAAACCGCAGGTGCCGGGCCTGCATACAATGATTTATGCAGGCGATAGCGACACACCGGACGGCATGGTGAACTACGAAGAGATATTGACCGCAACAGATCCCGCTCCAGACGCAGGCCGCAGCGGTGATGATCTGGCAGGCGTGTTCTATACGGGCGGCACGACAGGTTTTCCCAAAGGCGTGATGCTATCGCACACAAACTTCTTTGTCGGCGGGGTCTCAAACGCACATGAAATCAACATGCAGGAGGGCACCGTTTACCTGCATGCGGCCCCGATGTTCCACATCGCTGATCTGATCTGGTTCAGCGCCATTACCTTCATGGCAGGCACCCATGTTGTGATCCCCATGTTCACACCGGACGGCACGCTTGCCGCGATTGAAAAACACCGCCCCAGTCAGGTGCTGCTGGTGCCTGTCATGCTGCAAATGGTGCTGCAAAGCGAGAAACTGGCGCAAACCGATGTCTCATCGCTCAAGCAGATCGCTTATGGCGCATCACCCATAACCGAAGCTGTATTGATCAAAGCGTTCAAGGCGTTCCCGAATGCATCGTTCATTCAGGCATTTGGGCAGACAGAACTTAGCCCTGTCGCAACCATCCTGTCGCCTGATTATCACGTGTTGGAAGGCCCCAAGTCGGGCAAATTGCGCTCTGCCGGGCGACCGACGCTCATTTGCGAAATCCGCATCGTGGATGAAAACCACGACGAGGTGCCGCGTGGTGACGTAGGGCAGATTGCAGTGAAAGGCCCCAATGCCATGCTGGGCTATTGGAACAAGCCGGAGGTCACTGCCGAAACCATCATCGACGGTTGGGTGATGACGGGTGATGCGGGATACATTGACGAGGACGGGTTCATTTTTCTGATGGACCGCGTCAAGGACATGATCGTGTCGGGGGGCGAAAACGTCTATTCCGCTGAGGTCGAGAATGCGCTGGGTCAGCACCCTGATGTGGCAACCAGCGCAGTGATCGGCATCCCGAGCGAACAATGGGGCGAAAGCGTCCATGCAATTGTGATTTTGCACCCCGGTGCGACGCCCAGCGTGGAGGAACTGCAAGCGCATTGTCATACGGTGATTGCAGGATACAAATGCCCGCGCACCATTGATTTCCGCACCGAACCCTTTCCGCTGTCGGGGGCCAACAAGGTTCTGAAAACAGAGCTGCGCAAGCCATTCTGGGAAGGCTCGGACCGCCAGATTTCCTGAATGCTGGCTCTAGATAGCACGCCCATCGAGCAAATCCGCCAAGATCGGGTTAGGGAACCTGCGGGTGATGGTTACGGCAAAAAAGGTCTCTCCGATACCGGGTAGCCTGTCGACTTCGATCAAAAGCCCGCTGGTCAATTCATCCTGCACAACGATGGGCGGCAGCACGGCAAGGCCAACACCCTCACGCGCCAACAAACGCATCATCGCCATATCGTCGACTTCGGCAGCGATCTGCGGCCTGAGCCCCAGACGGTCGAGCCAGGCATCAAAACCGATGCGAATACCGGTGTCCGACGTCGGCAGGATAAGCGACTGGGTCTTTAACAGTTCCACCACATCAGACGTATCTTTCAAAAGCGCGGCGGTGCCGACAAGGCTGACAGGTTGCTCTGACAACCGGTGCGATACAAAAGGCGTCACCGCGTCGCGCACAGGCGGTTGGTTGATCAGGACAACATCAAGGTTCTGCGCCTCGAGCGATTGCAGCAATTCGGCACTGCGGCCAGATCGCAGCACAATCTCGACATCCGCTCTGGCAAATATGGGCCGCAGGAATTCCATCTGAAAGTTGCGGGACAGCGTTGCCAGCGCACCCACACGTATCGCCTGACGGCCGCGTCCTTTATCTTGCAACGTGCCAATCAATTCGCGCCCGGCGGCAAATATCGCATCCGCATGGTCAAGCGCGATCCGGCCCGCTTCTGTCAGGATCAACTGGCGACCGCGCCGTTCAAACAGGTCATGCCCCAAATGGGCCTCAAGCTGTTTGATTTGAACGGAAACTGCCGATTGCGACAGGTTCAACCGCTCAGCGGTGCGGGTCAGGTTGCCATCATGGGCGACAGCCCAGAAATACCGAAGATGGTGATATACCGCTTCTACTCCAAAACCCGAAATTTCTCGTGGGTTATGATGCGGAAGTTGTCTGCGACCTTGTCGCGGAAGTTTTTCCAATCCTGCGGGATGGTTTCACGCATGAACGCGAGGAT
>Ga0115564_10001922_pt1 | contig 18532 bp, 17 predicted proteins | sample COGITO_mtgs_1105_7_FD_88680 | JGI IMG/M metagenome (GOLD analysis project Ga0115564, IMG submission 88680) | Pelagic marine microbial communities from North Sea - COGITO_mtgs_110523 | ecosystem: Environmental > Aquatic > Marine > Epipelagic | place: Germany:Helgoland, sampling site Kabeltonne...
TCAGCCGATCCGTTCGGCCCTGTCTTCGTTCTCATCTCGTATCCTTTCTAGGACTACGATGAACCTAAAACTCTCGCTAAGCAAAACTGCCGCTCTGTCTCAAAGCCCGTGACGGGATACATTACGTTTCAGGTGCAATGGTAAAAATAATATGAAACTCTTAAGCGCTATAACATCGGTAACGATCACAGCTTAATTCTCAAGTTGCTTTGTCCGCGTTATGTGAATTCGCGACCCTCGTGATTTCGCGGTTGCAGCGATTGGCCGGTTTGACGGGCCGCATCGCAGCAAGGCGATCAATGGGTGAATGGCCGGTAAGGGCAGGGTGCAGACTTCGCTCCTCCCTTTATGATCACCTGAGGTGAACTTTAACCCTTTGCTCTTGAAGCCTGCAGCGTTTAACGCGCCTCTTAGCCGATGTTGGAGCTGTGGAGACATCTTGACGGCTGAAGTGTCCTCATTATCTGAGGCAACAGCAGCCAGTGCCTCCCGCATACAGGTTTCACTCCCCTCTGATGTTTCAAGCCACTCGGCGACCTCATCAAACACACCAGGCGATCTCGAATGTCAGATCGAAGCCTTTGTCGATCACTACAATCATTAGCGCTACCACAATAGTTTAAGCAACGTGACACCCGATGACGTCTACTTTGGCCGCAACAAAGCCATCCTAATAGAAAGGGAAAAGATCAAGAAACAGACAATCAGACAGTGCCGCTTGCAACATCAAAAACAAGCCGCTTAATTGATCACATAAACGAACGAGAGCCTCTGATACCCAAATCGCCCTGACGTCTAACTTTATACGACGACGGACAACCTTGGTTCTAGACAAACGCTGTTATGCTGGATCAAAATAAAGTTGATATGATAGAAAGTTGAAGCATTGAGTATAGAAATCGTCCCTGACAGCTGGAGAATGGATGCGGCGACTGTCGCGAGCGCGTTCAAGACAGCGGCGATCCGCGCGCCCGATGCAATTTATTGCAAAAGTGCGACTGGTTCGTTGACCTACGCCCAGGCGGCCGGCGCGATCCAATCCCTAGCGGATGAGTTGCGTGCGGACGTTCAGGGACGTTCTGCTGCGTTGATCTTGCCGAACTCAAAAGCGTTTTTGATTGCCTATTTCGCGGTTCTATTCGCGGGTGGGAAACCTGCGTTGATCAATCATGGGCATCCCGCCCCAACGATTGCCAAATTGTTAGGTAGTCTTGATGCGGCAGTTGTTCTGTCGGACCATGAGCAAGGTAAAGGCACAACACGCCTTTTGAATGATGACCTTTTGGGGGTGCTGGTAAAACCTGTCGATATGAATGGGTTGATCGACCCCAGCACTTCAGAGGACATTGCCGCGATCATGTATTCAGGTGGCACGACGGGCTTGCCGAAACAGGTTCCACATTCAAACGCTTCCATTATTGCCACGATGGAACGTGGCGACTGGGGCTGGCGTACGCGCGCTGATGAAGTCTGGCTACCTGTAGCGCCTTTTACGCATATTTACGGGTTCCTAATGGGGCTGACCAACCCGATCATGCAATCCGGTACAACTGTTATTCCAGAGCGATTTCAACCTGACTTGATCGTGGATATGTTAGAAACTGAAAAAGTCACCATTTTTGGCGGTGGGCCCCCCGCGATCTATCAAGCGGTGATGGCGTCTAGCAAATTTGCGGATGCCAAGTTTACTAACTTGCGCATATGCCCTGGCGGCGGCGCGCCGTTTCCGCTGGATGTGCATAAGCGCTGGGAAGCGGCGACAGGCCTCAAGATTTATGAGGGCTACGGCATGACCGAGATCGCCCCGATTTCGATCAACACTGACGAGCATGGCGTAAAACCGGGATCAGCAGGTAAGGCCGTCCCAGATACTTTGATCGAGATTGTCGATCTTGAAACAGGTGATACGGTGCTACCCACAAGCGAAGCGGGGGAAATTCGTGTCAAAGGCCCGCATATGATGACAGGTTACACTGGCAATCCAGAAGAAACTGCAATCGCGCTACGACATGGGTTTGTCTACACTGGCGATATCGGAACGCTGGACAATGAGGGGTTCCTGACGATCACGGATCGCAAAAAGAACGTGATCTTTGTGAGCGGATTTAATGTCTTCCCGCGCGAGGTTGAAGAAATGTTGCTGACCCATCCAGCCATATCTGGGTCTTGCGTTGTGGCGCGCGCGCATAAGCGGTCCGGTGAGGTGCCTGTTGCCTTTGTTACATTGCGCTCAGATGTGGACGTGGCCAACATTATGGCTTTCTGCAAACACAACCTGATCGCTTATAAACTGCCTGAAGACGTGATCATCTTGCCAGAAATGCCGCTTACTCCGGCGGGTAAAGTTGATCGCACCGTTCTGCAATCCAGCTTGAAAGCACAGTCATGAACGATAAAATTGACGCTCTTAAGTCCCGTATGGTGCTGCCTGCTATCGCCGCGCCGATGTTTCTGGTCTCAAACCCAGAGACCGTCATTGCGTCGTGTAAAGCGGGTGTCATGGGATCGTTTCCTGCCCCGAATGCTCGGACCACTGATGATTTGCGGGGCTGGTTAACCCATATCAACGACAGTGTTTGCCAAGACGACGCGCCTTGGGCGATGAACATGATTACGCATTCCAGCTACGGTCGGTTCGAAGGTGAAATTGCCTTGGTAGAGGAATTTCAACCTGATTTAGTGATCACTGCTTTAGGGGGACCGCACCGTGTTACGCAACAGGTCCACGCCTATGGCGGCCTTGTTTTTGCGGATGTGATTTCCCCGAAACTCGCACAAAAAGCTTTGGACAAGGGCGCGGATGGTTTGGTTTTGGTCTGCTCGGGTGCAGGTGGGCATACCGGTGAATTTGCCATGCTGCCGTTCGTCGAAGAGGTGCGCAGCTTTTTTGATGGACCACTGATTGTTGGCGGCGGCATCGGCACGGGGCGCGCCGTTCGTGCGGTTGAAAATCTTGGTGTTGATTTTGCCTACCTTGGCACGCGTTTTCTTGCGGCGAATGAGACGATGATTAGCCAAGACTACCGCGAGATGGTTTGGCAGAGCGCGATGGAAGACCTGATCGCGTCGCGCGCCATTACAGGTGCCTTGGGCAACTGGATGCGCGCGAGTGTCGAAGCGGCAGGTCTAACTCTTGAAGATATGAAAGAAACCGTCAAAATTGATTTCTCCGGCGATATGCACGATGCTCCCAGAGGGTGGAAACACGTCTGGAGTGCCGGGCAAGGTGTCGGCGGAATTACCAAGTCAGAGAGCATTGCTGACGTTGTTGCCGAATTGTCAGGCGAGTATGCACAAGCGGTTTTTCGGCAAAGCAAAGGTAGCCGATATGCGGCAGCGGACAAAAACGAAAGCGGAGCATAAATTATGAGCATCAGCATTGAAGAGGTCGAGATCGTCAAAACCATCTTGAAGCATACAGAAGACGGCACGACAGATATGCAGCCAGAGCTGATGCGCAATCCGGTGACGATCTATACTGATCCTGATGTGTTGACCAAAGAGGTCGACGTATTGTTCCGTAAGTTCCCTATTATCATGGGACATTCCGAACAGCTCGATGGACCTGCGTCGTACTTTACCAACGATGAATTAGGCGTGCCGATCCTGATCACGCGCAACAATGACGGTGTCGTCAAAGCCTTTATGAACGTCTGTCGTCACCGCGGCGCGCGCTTGACTGATAGCGAATGTGGCCATGTAAAAACCTTCTCCTGCCCCTATCACAAATGGACTTACGATCTGAACGGTGATTTGCGTGGCTTGCCCCAAGCGGCTGGGTTTGGCGACATTGACAAGAAAGATTTGGGCCTCGTCGAACTCCCTGCCTTTGAGCGTTTTGGCTTGATCTGGGTGCGTCCGTCCGTCAGCGATGAACCGCTTGCTTTTGACGCATGGATCGCGCCGATGGCTGAGCAACTTGGCGGGCTCGGCCTGGACACGCACACTGTCTTTAAAACTTGGTCGTTGGATCGCAAAATGAACTGGCATCTCGCACTTGAGGGTTTTCAGGAATCTTATCACTTTTGCGGCGCACACGAACACACAGCCTGTTCCGCGTACCTTGATAATCAAAGCGTGTGGACGGACAACTACCCGCATGTGCGCCATTCCGTGCCGCTGCCAACGGTGATTGAGTTGAAAGACCAAGCACCAGAGGACTGGAATCCGCGCCCTTACTTTATGACGCAAAACTACGTGTTCCCCTGCAATTATGTGCAAGTGATGACGGATCACGTCTACATTCATACGATCATTCCAACGGGCCAAGACACCTGCATTTTCAAATGCATGATGCTGATCGCCGAGCCGCCAAAAACCGAAAAAGCAGAACGCTATTGGCAGAAAAATTACGATGTTATTCGCACCGTCTTTGATGAGGACTTCGAGATTGGTGAAAACATCCAGAAAGGTTTGAACACTGGCGCAAATACTGAGTTTCTGTTTGGTCGCTACGAAATTGGTTTGCACCTTGGCACCAAAGCAATCCACGATGCGCTTGCCGGAAAGCTGACCGCGTAAAAGTCGACGGAGACAAAGTATGCAATATGACCCTAGATCAGACAAATGCCCGCTGCCGTATTCGCCCTTTAAATCTTGCACAGTTCCCCGTCCTATTGGCTGGCTCAGCACAATTAGCCGTGATGGTGTGCCCAATCTTGCGCCCTATTCGCAGTGGCAAAACCTGACCTTTGATCCGCCTATGGTGATGTTCGCGGCCAACCAATATTCATCCGGTAAGCGCAAACACACGGTCATCAATGCCGAGGAAACTGGATGGTTTGTTTGGAACATGGCGACGTACGAATTGCGAGAGGCGGTTAATTTGTCCGCGATGGAAGTCGCGGCAGACGTGGACGAATTCGTGCATGCAGGTGTCACTGCTACGTCTTGTGTTGATGCCCCGGGACCTCGGGTAGCGGAAAGCCCTGCTCAGTTTGAATGCAAGTACCTGAGCACACACCGTTTGCGCGGCAGTTCAGAGCACGGCTGGGTCGATGTGGTCTACGGTGAAGTGGTGCGCATTCACGTAAAGGACGAAGTGATCACGCCTGAGGGCAAGTTGGATATCCCTAGCATTCGACCTTTGGCCCGTCTTGGCTATTACGATTACACTTCCGTCACCGAGACTTTTGAGATGAAAATTCCCGGGCCGAATGGGATGACAAACGTTGGTCTTGAGGGCAAACAATAACCGGCTAAGTTAGGTTTTGGACAGGCGAACATTATAGATCAAGGTGCGCCTGACTCTAGGACAACCCCAACATTTGACATGCCTGCGTCGAGTAGTTTCGGATTTGACATTGGACAAGCTGGTCTTCAACTTGTCGTAACTTCACGACAATCTCTTCCAGCTTGGGTCTCTTGATGTTAATCTCCTGTCCTCCGCTTTCCTTACTATAGGGGCGGACCACGTCAAAGGGGGAGGCTCAGGAGTTCTTTTTGAGCGATGCCAAATATCAGATTAGAAGCATAACCCAGCCTTTCCTATATGGTAAAATTCTATGTTATCAGACCATTGAGGTTTTAAGTAAAAATAATTACTCGGCTCGCTCAATCAAATCATACATCAACGAGCTATTAGCGTGATTAAAGCTCAAAAAGGGTAAATTATCTACATGTAAAACGTACTCTAACTTCTCTCCGGGATCAATATTTTTTCCCCTTACTGTCTGCACTTCTTCTGAATCATTATCATACTCGATCTTAAGTAACTTGTTCTTAAAGTCTAGGACAGTCATTTCAAACAAATGAACATTTCTAGCGTAATATAGTTTCGAATATTCTTTTAAGAGAATTTCATCTTCATTTATTTTAAAGGTAAAAGTTTCTCCGCCTGCCCCCCAACCACCCGCTGACATCCTAGTATGCGTAGATAAGCTGAAGTTATTCCCATCGAGACCCTCAATGGAATACTCAAGCATCACGCAAGGGTTCGTTAGTGCAGGGAGCAATTCGGTATTATGGTCAATTAATTTACCTTCAGAATTATGAACCGTAATTGCAAAAAATATGGGCTTATATGTTTCCGAAAAACAGCCATAATCATCATTAGTATTTGTGTCGATCTCCCAAGTAACGACTGTATAATCTCGTCCAGGGATCGACTGCTTTTCAGTAATTCTCCACGATCCATCTAGTCTGCCGTCGTCTTGGTCTTTTAATGCGAAAAAGTCACTTATTCGATCAAGGTAAGAACGCACCAGGCAAATAGTGTTTGAGTTACAGTTTAATTGATTATTTTTAATCCAAAGACGTTGTTTAGCTCGAGTATCCGTGCTCAGAAAGCTGGGGAATAGAACTTTATCTCCATAATCAGATTGTAGCTCAGATTCAAAATTAATTGAAACTTTCGTTTGAAATAAACTCGCTAACATTTCATCTAAAAGGCTCAACTCCGGATCGTTGCAGATAGCGATCTCAGTCTCCGTCGCTGCTCTGTCGCAGTCAAAGCTGGCAGCCGCCGCAATGCCTGGAATTCCCGCGACTAACATAAGGCTTATCAAGAGAGGTCTGATCATCTGCGGTCCCTCTAAGTACGTTGCTCTTAATTAAACTACGAGCAAGGACACTACGCCGCAAGCCGTACCACCCACCGCCTGCCTCACCCCCACCAAAAAAACTGGACACCCCTTTAGGGGGATGTCCGTGTCCGTCTGGACATGGCTCGGACGTGTCAGCTAGGTGGGCTGGGCGTTTGGTTAAAAACCATTGGTCCCGAAGATCTAGCTCTACGTTAATAGGTATGGGTTTACCTGTTCCCTTGATCGTATCGCTGGCTGGGCGCGGAGTGATCAGCCATCGGGGTGGTAACGCATGTGACGCTTGTTCTTACTGCGCTCTCTATTCAAAAAAACATATTTTCTAATGAATATATTTTTTCACCATAGACCGTGCAGCAGTAGAAAAATGCGTCGCAAGCGTCACAAGCGTCAGGAGAATGGGCCTCGAACTATAACTCTAAGGCCTTTAACGTATCGGGCTTTCCTGTCGCGGTCTTCGCCTAGCCCTAATCGTGTTAAGCGCTCTCGCAGGCCTTTATGGCTCATCAATTGGTTTATGCCGTTCTCCTGAGCCCAGTATTTATATGCTTAATAAACGTCACTCGTTTTTTCTCGCGCTTTTGGATCGCGTGAGCATGCGTCATCCACAAACTGCGCAACCTGATCGGCCTGTAATCTCTAACGCCTTCGTTCTCTTCACATCCATTACTCCTGTATTCGTCAAGGACCTCAGATGCTGTGAACGAGATGTCATTCTCTGCCAGAAAATCCTCGTATGGTACGGGGTCGGTTTCAGCCAAAGTGAGTGAGGCTGAGGCCATCAGACAGAAGAAGAGAGCATAGATATGATTCATGGCTCTGATCTAGCCACGCTTATAACCAACACTCAAGTTGTGGTCCGTTTCACGAGTATCACCAGAGCTTCACGCAAACGCAGCTTAATATTTAACTACAAACGAAAAGCTCTCTCATGGATCCATGATGATGCATGAAAACCTGATCAAAACTACGTATCAGTAGCATCCTCGAAGTGCTGGTACTTCCTTCCTCACTACACTCTGCATCATATAGGATTCCGTCAATTCCACGTATTGATGTAGGGTTTTTAAGATCACAGTAACTTTCTACACCAAAATATTGCTGTTGATAAATCACGTTTGGTCCACCATCACTACCTTGATAATCCAAATCACAACTCATCGCTGTTTTGGTACCATCCCATGAACCACTATACACACCATCAAAGTTTTGAGCGTTAGCTATGGTGCCCGATAACAACGTTATTGTGATAGCGGAAGTTGAAAATACTAATTTTTTTAACATCTCTATTTCTCCAAACTTACTTCAATAATTGACAATAATTGTGCTGGGCCCAATGCGGTTATAGGTTAAACAGGTGCTGCCAGCAGTCAATTTTATTATATCTGATCTAGCCACGCTTGTACCCAACACTCAGGTTGTGGTCAGTCTCACAGGTATCACCCGAGCAGCACTCAAAGATGTTAGACTTACAAATGGCACACTGTTCATGCCCATGAACGACTACAGGGTTCAGTGGTGGCTGACATCTGGGGCATCGCTGCTTGTGTGCATTGGCTGGGTGAAGAGTGTTGTCCACGGGTGTGATAACCTAAAAAGGAATATCATCGTTTGTCAGGGGTGGGCTGCTTTCTAATGAACCATAGCCATCATCTTGGCCAGTTGCCGGATAGGATACATCAGCACTAGACCCATCTCTGGACACCTTCCAAGCCTTTACATCGGTATACCAGCGCCCATTATATTCTCTACTTTCGAGGTCGATGGACACCTGTACAGTCTCATTTTGCTGGATGGCGAACTGTTCGATTTTCTCACCCCACGCCATGAAGCAAATCTTCTTTGGATACTGACCATCTGTCTGCAAAACATACTCTTGCTTCCGCCACTCACCATTGGCTGACTGTCCCGATTTAACGGGTAGGCATTCAATGATTTCACCTGTGATTTCCATCTATACCGTTGCTCCGTTTCCAACCTATTCAGCGTTTAGTGGTGGTCTGTACCAGCTGTTTTAACCATACCTCGAATAAAAATTCAGACCTTTAAACAGTCCGTCCCAATAAGCTCGACCATGTCAACAGCGCCCATTTATCGGACTTCGAAGTGCAGCTTGGGTTCTAGGTCCGTAAACGCCGTCTGGGACAAGACCATAAGCACGTTGAAATCTAGTAAGTGCTGCAACGGTCCGTTGCCCATAGACCCCATCAACAAAACTAAGCCCCAAGTTATTGCAGTGTCGGGTCAGTGCTTGCTGAATCACCAAAACACTTTGACGTGAAGGAGTAGGTCCTCTCAAACACTCTCGTGATCTGCTGCCAAGATCACACCTCAGCCGATTTCCAACCATTTCACTTGGTGCACGATGACAATGATACGGTCGGCTACCCGCATGGCAGCCTTGCGAGTTTAGTCCGCCAGAATGAGCAAATGCTTGATTGTTGGGAATGGCTATGAGGGCCGCCACCAATAGAAACAAACCTAGCCTCAGAAGGTGATTAACTGACATTTTTATTACTCCTCTAGCTAATAGACTTAGATTTCTGCCTGTTCATTTCACATTTTTACAAATGATTAACTTAGCTCAGCCCCCAATCTTACCAATCAGAGGAGGCCAATCACACTGATAGCCTTTACATGGCAGACTTAGATTAGCCTCAAAGTTGATTAGGTCGTCACTCAAAATTCCTTCATCTTCCATGCTGTGACTGGTGGAATGTGATCACCCTGCTAATGAAGAATTCTCTTCGAGACTTTTTCGACCGCGAAAATCGCACGCAAATTGGTCTACTGTGTCTTCCGGAATTTCCACACGGATTATTCAGAAACTGCGTTACTTACTCTTGCTATTCCTTTTCTTCGCTCGCAATTAGAAAAATCTTCTCACGTAACCAGATGTGCAAAGACGAACTGTTATGCCGCGCGGGCCAATAGCAATTGATCTGCGCGGATGCGGGGACGGGGCAGGGTCGAAAAACCAGTTGAGGCGTGAACTGCTGCGCAATCCGTGAGGGCATTGTCACGACAAGATCCGTGCCTGGAACCATCAGTCCGACATCTTCGGGGTTAGCAGTGCTGAGCGTCGGATTAATGACATGGCCAATGTCTTTGAGCGCTTTGCGAAACGGAGGCTGCCAAGTTTGCCCATAGTGAATTATCATGTGCGACGCTGCGGCAAATCGTTCAGGTGTAAATGTGCCTTTCGCGAGTTGATTGGTAGGGTCCATCAAGCAGACATAAGGATCTTCAAACAGGAATTTTCCGTAAAGTCCGCTTTCGTTGATTGTCATTGGAGACAGCGCCACGTCTGCGGCGCCTGTTCGTAACTGCTTGTTTGCATTGGTGAAACCTGTGATTAGATCAATTTTTAACCTTGGAGCCTCGCGCCTCAGATCCGACACGAGCTTTGGCAAGAGAACGGAACGCGACAGATACGTTGCCGAGATCGAGAGGGTCGTTTCGAGGGATCCGGGGTCGAACTCGATAGGGTGCGATGTGCGCTCAATGTCAGCCAAGATGCGCTCGGCTGTTTCAACAAGTTCGATGCATCGATCTGTCGGCGAAATTTGATTGCCCTGACGCACAAAAAGCGGATCTGAAAACGACCTGCGCAACCGTTCAACCGTATAGCTAACCGAGGATTGTTTGATGTTAAGCGCTTCCGCCGCAGCGGTGAAAGAGCGTAGTCGATAGACCAAGCAGAGCGTTTCTAAAGCGGCGAAATCTATTCTTTGTAGGGCTTTGTTCATAAGCGATTCTTTTCTACACCATCGAATTAATCGATAACATATATCAATGTTATAGGGTTGGTCTATCGACTTAGTGAGTGCCAAACTGACGTTACAGATACGTTCGGGAGGGATGCTATGAGCAAGTTTATTATCGCGCCACACATGCGCTTGCATGAGTGGATTGCTGTCGAGAAAGGCTATTTTGATGAGGTCGGTCTCGAATATGAGCTGGAAGATCAACTGCTTTCTGCTGCAGGTGATCGCCACGATCTTGGGGATCGCGTCGGAGCGTATCAAACCTTTGAAAAGGGACGCACCTGCGATGTCAGTTCAGCTTGTCATTGGACGGTCAACGTCGCGGCGGCATCAGGTCATGGCAAGCTTTATGCAAATGCTTACTCGGTCTCTCCATGCGGTATCTTCGTGCCGCATGACAGCGCCATTAGGACCCCTGAAGATCTAGCGAATGTTCCGATTTCAGTCGGTTACCAATCGGGCAGCCACTACTCTACGATCCAAGCGCTCGAGTCGTTTCTGTCGCACAATGAGATCAATCTTAGCTTTGCTGACGGCCTTTTATTCAAGCGGATGGAAAACCTGATTGATGGCGCTGTGCCGGCGGTCAGCTTGTTCAGCGGACCCTATTATTTCATGGAACAACTGGGCTATCGCAAGGTGCTCGACACTTCGTTCATGATGGCGGCTATGGTCGCAGAAGATGCCGATCTTGAGGATGTGGAGAAGTACTTCAGTGCCTTGCGCATGGCACAGAAAGACATTGACCTGCGCCAAGAGCTCTACACGCATTACTATCGCAACGAATTCCCAGAGCGTTTCAAGGATCAGATGGACACGCGACTGTTCGGCCCTGGTGAACGCATTGTGTTTGAACCTTATTCGCGTGAAATCTTTGATGAATCTCGTGAGTGGATTGCCGAACGCAATATCTTTGAAGATGGGCTTGGAGAGCTATCCTATGAGGAGTCTATCGTCGCGCCAAAGATGGCAGAACCAGCGGAGTAACATCTGCGTAGTAGAAAATTAATTAACAAATGCATTGATTTAACGAACAAATTCAATGCACCATTTGCAGATAAGGTCCTCCGACCACAAACGAGTCGGCATCGTAACGGGCCATCTGCCACAACGATCCAGGGAGAGATCTATGTATAGAAGAAGCTTTTTTGGCCTTGCAGCAGCATTGGCCGTTGCCGGTACATCTTTGTTTGCTCAAGATATGATTAAAATTGGTGCGATTGCACCTAAGACTGGGCCTCTTGCGGGTGGCGCTGTTGTAACGCAGTGGCCCAACGTGCGCCTTTGGGTGGAAGAAGTGAACGCGCGCGGCGGCTTGGACGTTGGTGGCAAGATGAAAATGCTCGAGCTGATCGAGTATGACGACAAAACTAATCCTGGCGAGCACATCAAATTGGCGCAGCGTCTTGCGACGCAAGACAAGGTCGATTTCATCGTCGCGCCTTATGGCACCGGCTTTAACATCGCGACCGCGCCAATCTATGGCAAGTTCGGATACCCGATGATTGCCGTCTCTGCGATTACCGACAAAATGGAAGAGCTGACAACGCGTTATCCCAACCTGTTCTTCACACTTGGTACGACAACCGCCTTCGTTGACGGTGTGAAAGAAATTTTGATCGAGCAACGTGACGCTGGCGCAATCGGTAACGAGGTAGCGATGGTCAACGTGGCTGATGCCTTCGGGATTGAGCTTGCAGATCGCGCGCGCGAGCTGTTCGGCGAAGCGGGTTTCGACATTGTCTATGACAAGTCTTATCCACTTGGCACGCCTGATCTGAGCCCCGTGATGAAGGGTGCCAAAGACAGTGGCGCGAAGGCATTTATTGCTTGGTCCTACCCACCTGATAGCTTCGGTCTTGCCGAGCAGGCGATCATCGAAGACCTCGACGTGAACCTTTATTACTCTGCGGTTGCGACAAGCTTCCCAGCGTTCAAAGGCGCTTATGGCAACAAGATCAACAACGTCTTGGGTGCTGGCGGTACTGATGTGGATAACCCAGCGATTGCGGCCTACCGCAAAGCGCATATGGATATCACGGGCGAAGTCGCGGACTATTGGGCCTCTGCCAACACATACGCATCCTTGCAAATCCTAGAGCAGGCGATTGTTGGCGCGGCCACGCTGGATCGCGATGTTGTCACTCAGTACATAAAAGACAACTCGTTTGATACGGTTATGGGCGAGCTGAGCTTTACCAACAACTTCTCCAACACCTTCTGGTCCGTGGGCCAATGGCAAGACGGCGTCTTTCGCGGTGTGAAGGGATCTAACGTGGAAGGTGCGGTTCCTGTGCGCGCCAAAAGCGGTTGGTCTGAGTAAAAAGAACTGGCACGGGCGGGGATATTCCCGCCCGACCACTCTCGGGGGATTTCATGCTGGACATACTCGTTTCCGGGCTGCTGTTGTCAGGCACTTATGCGCTTGTCGCGATGGGTCTGAATTTGCAATACGGTGTTGCGCGCATCATGAACCTCGCCAATGGCGAGGTGTTGGTCTTGGGGGCTTTGGCCGCATTCTGGCTTTACACGACAGCGCAAATCAGCCCGATCCTTACTGTTATTCTTGTGATCCCAGTCGCCTTTATCGGCAACTGGTTGATCTATCGTTTCCTACTGACACCTCTTGTGCGGCGTTCCAAATCGCAAGGAGCGCTTGAGGTCGATAGCATTCTCGCCACCTTTGGCATGTCGTTTATTTTCATCGGTATCATGGTCTCGATTGAGGGCGGCTTTTTCTTTTATAAATACCTGAGCGAACCGATCTCGATCTTGGGATCGACCACATCGCTGAACCGTCTTGTCGCTTTCTTGCTCGCGGTGCTCATCGCCGCCGCGCTCTATATTTGGTTGCATTACACACGCCCGGGCGTCGCGGTGCGCGCTGTATCCGTGTCCACCGAAGCCTCTGGGCTAGTGGGCATCAACGTGCCGCGCACCTCTGCTTTGGCATTCGCATTAGGCGGCACCATCACCGCTGTCGGCGGCGCGTTGATTTCAACCTTCATCACGCTTGATGCCTCTATCGGCGTCGTCTTTACGCTCAAAGCGCTTATCATCGTCATTATGGGCGGCGTTGGCGAAATTCGCGGGGCGATTGTTGCGGCGATCATCCTTGGCCTTGTGGAAACAGGTGTCGCCACATTGGTTGATCCGGGCCTTACACTTGCCGCCGCCTATTTTATCTTCGTCATCATCCTTCTATTCCGCCCGCAAGGCCTGTTCGGGAGACGTGCAGTATGAAGCCTGCAACGGTGCAAGAGCTTATCTGGGCAGGTGTGCTTGTAGCGCTGGCTGCGTTCTGGCCTATGATGTCCAATGGCTATTGGCTTGGGATTGGCGTCGATGTGATGATGTACACAGCGCTTGCCACATCGTGGATGCTGTTCTCTGGCCCGACGCATTATATCTCGCTCGCCTCTGCTGCATTCTTTGGGGTTGGCGGCTTCGTCGTTGGCTCTGGGATGAGCGATTATGACGCGAGTTTCTGGTCGATGCTGGCGCTGTCTGCTGTAATTGGTGGCGTTCTTGCTGCGCTGATCGGACTTGCGACACTTCGTTTGTCAGGGGTCTACTTCGTGATCTTTACGCTGGGTTTGGCAGAAATGATCCGCAATCTTGTGAGTTGGGTACAAAACAATTTCCTCGGCTCTCGCGGCCTTTATGTTTTGACGGACTTCACCGATGCACATCTTTATTGGATGCTGCTTGTGACTGCGGGTTGCGTCTACCTTCTGGGATGGATCATCAGCCGTTCGCGCCTTGGCTTTGCGCTGCGCATCATCGGCGGCGATGAAACCGTCGCGCGTCACGTCGGCATCAACACCGCCACGGCGAAGGTGATCCTGTTCACAACCACTGGCGTTTTCGGAGCCATCGTCGGTGCCATTATCGCCCCGCGTTGGAGCTACATTGAACCCAATCAAGTCTTCTCCCCCCAGCTGAGTTTCTTCGTCGTCATCATGGCGCTTTTGGGCGGCTCAGGACGGCTTTGGGGGCCTGTGGTTGGTGTCATCCCGTTCTTGTTGATCTGGAACTGGGTCGATTCAAACTTCTCCAATCAGTCGATCTTGGTACTCGGCGTTGCTTTTTTGGTGATCGTTTACTTCCTGCCGCACGGCTTTGTCGGGCGGATCGAACAGTTGCGCGCTAGCGCGAGGGGGCGGTCATGAAGCAAGCCAGCGCGGTCCTTTCGGTCAAGAACGTCACTAAACGATTTGGTGGATTGGTGGCTGTGTCGAACATGTCCTTTGATGTGGCCGAACATGAGATGGTTGGCATCATTGGGCCTAATGGTTCTGGCAAGACGACGATGATAAACATGATATCTGGGGTCTTCGCCCCGACAGACGGTCGGATTTCGCTGCGGGGGCGTTTGATTTCTGACGCTGCCCCTCAGATCATTGCACGCGAAGGTGTCGGGCGCACGTTTCAACTCGTACGATTATTGCCCGGGCTTTCTGTCTTGGAAAATGTCATGGCAGGTGCGGTTTATGGCCACAAACGCCGTTGGGGTCGCGATGCCGAAGATTTCGCGCATAGCGTTTTGGAGCGCGTTGGCATGGACGCGATGAGCCACGCGCCAGTGTCCTCGCTCACCTATATCGATCAAAAGCGCGTCGAGCTGGCGCGCACGTTGGCAGGCGAACCCAAGGTTCTTTTGCTCGATGAATGGCTCGCGGGGTTGAACCCGACCGAGCTTGAGACAGGGATTGAGCTGATTCACAATCTACGAAATGAGGGCCGCACGATTGTGATGGTTGAACACGTGATGGACGCGATCCGCTCCCTCTGTGATCGCTGCGTGGTCATGTCCTCAGGCGCCAAAATTGCTGAAGGCACGACGGAAGGCGTGCTCTCTGACCAAGACGTGATCCGTGCTTATCTGGGGGATGACGATGCTTGAAGTCACCAATCTCTCCGCCGCCTACGGCCAACATCCGTCGCTCAATGATGTCTCGATCAAAGTAAATGCAGGCGAAGTCGTCGTGATCCTTGGCGCGAATGGCGCGGGTAAATCGACGCTGCTGCGCGCGATTTCGGGGATCTGCGAAGGCAAAGTTTCAGGCGATGTGACGCTCAACGGCGAAAGCCTGACAGGCTTGTCCTCTGACGCTATCGTCGAAAAGGGCGTCGCGCTTGTGCCCGAAGGGCGCGGGATTTTTGGCGACTTGACGGTCGAAGAGAACCTGCTGCTGGGCGCATATTCTGCCCGTGCACGCGAGAGCGAACGCGAAAACCTTGAGCGTGTGTTGATGCAATTCCCGAAGCTGCGTGAACGTCAAAGTCAGATTGCGCGCACTATGTCGGGGGGCGAGCAACAGATGGTTGCGATTGGTCGCGCCATTATGTCTGCACCTGAGATTTTGATGCTGGATGAACCTTCGCTCGGTCTATCACCACTGCTGTGCAAAGAGCTGTTTCAGAACCTGACCCTTGTGAAAGACCTCGGCATCGGAGTGCTTTTGGTCGAGCAAAACGCCAAGCAAAGTCTGGCGATTGCGGGTCGCGGGTACTTGCTGGAAAACACTCGCGTCACCCATGAAGACACTGCCGCGCGCTTGGCCAATGACCCTGCTGTGCAACGTGCCTATCTTGGCGCGGGAAGTAAGAGCGCGACGAAAGCGCCAGCGCACGCCACGGCGCGGGTCGAAGTCACCAAGTCGATAAAACCGATGGGCGACCCCACCCCGCGTCGCAGTGCGGAGCAACAGATTGGTGGCTCGATTGATGATCTTGTTGCAGTGGCGACGAAGACTTCCGCCGACGCACCTAGAGGCACTGCTCCAGAAACTGCATCGGCCGCACGTCAATTGGCGAACTCAAAGATCGAAGTGGTGTTGAAAGACATCGAAAAAGCCGCGCAGAACGCCCGCCGCCGCGCACCGCGCAAGCCGCAACAAACGCGCGGATCTGTTCCCTCCAAGGCAGTGCCAGAGCAAGATCCAGCGCCGCCTCCCGTCATTGAAGTCTACAAACGCCCGCGCGTCGAGGTTTACCGCCGTCGCCCATCGGGCCAGTTCGAAAGGGATTGATATGTTAGACATGGCCACCTCCGCCCCCGCGATCAAGGGCATATACGTCGATGGTCAGTGGCATCAAACGCCGCGCCAGTTTGATGACATTAACCCCAATGATGGCTCCCTTTGGGCGCGCATTCCTGACGCGACGGGTGCTGATACAAAACGCGCGATTGATGCGGCGCAAGCGGCCTTTCCTGCGTGGGCTGCGCTGAAGTTTCAAGAGCGAGCAGATCTGATGCTCAAGGCCGCTGAAGTCATCGAACGCCGCGCTGATGACTACATCCCTGCCGCCCAGTTCGAGGGTGGGGGGTGGTATGGCAAAGGCGTCTATGAAACCAAGGTCATGCCCGAAATGTTCAAAGCTGCCGCCGCTGCGTGCTATGCGCCCATCGGTGAAGTTCTGCCATCGCTCAATGGCAAAGTGTCCAACGCCGTGCGTTCACCCATGGGGGTGATCGCGATCATCAGCCCTTGGAACATGCCTGGCATTTTGGCGACGCGTCCCTTTTCGGTGCCGATGGCGATGGGCAACACGATTGTGCTGAAACCCTCTGAGGAGACACCTTATTTGGGCGGTTTGTTCTTTGCGGAAGTTATGGAGGAAGCCGGCGTGCCGCCCGGTGTGTTCAACGTGATTACCTGTTCGCGCGATAATGTCGCCGAAGTCGGCGATGAGTTGGTCGACAACCCGAAAGTCAAAGGTGTTGCGTTCACAGGCTCTGCTGCGGTGGGTCGGCGCATTGCAGCTAAATGTGGCGCACATCTGAAAAAGGCCTGTATCGAACTCGGTGGCAAAGACAGTCTCATCGTTCTTGAAGACGCGGATATGGAGCGAGCGACATCCTCTGCAAGTTTTGGCGCGTTCATGCATCAGGGCCAAATCTGCATGAGCGTAGAAAAGGTGTTGGTGCAAGAAAAGGTCTATGAAGAATTCATGAAAGGCTTCGTGGCACGCGCGTCTAAACTGAAAACAGGCAATACCGCTGACAAAGCCAATGTGATCGGCCCTTTGATTAACGAACGTCAAGCGGAGCGTGTGAAGCACCAGCTTGAAGATGCCGTCGCGAAGGGGGCGAAGATCGTGCTCGGTGGTAAGGTCACTGGACGCTTTGTGGAACCAACGATTGTTACGGATGTGACGACAGACATGGACATTTGGCGTGATGAGACCTTTGGCCCAGTGGCTGTGGTCACGACGTTCAAGACCGACGCCGAAGCCATCGCGATGAACAATGACACGGAGTACGGTCTGTCAGCGGGCATTATCAGCGTCGATGAATACCGCGCAATGGACATTGCGCAGCATCTGCAAACGGGCATGTGCCATATCAACTGTTCGCCGATCAACGATGAAGCCCATGCGCCATTCGGGGGCACCAAAGCCAGCGGCTTGGGTCGTTATGGCGGGCGCTGGTCGCAAGAAAGCTTCTCTGAAACACGCTGGATCACGCTTGATCGTGGCCAGAAACAATATCCACCGGTGTTTTGAACATGAAAGATATCGTAAAAGGCAAGCGCATTTTGGTGACCGGCAGTTCCTCAGGGATCGGTCTTGAGACGGCCCGCGTGCTTTCCGAACAAGGAGCCGAAGTTTTGGGCGTCGATGTCAATAAGTGCTTCGAGCACGTTGATGAGTTCTACCGTGCGGACCTCTCGGATCCGCGCACCATTGATGCTCTGATTGATGTGCTGCCAGAGGGCATTGATGGGTTGGTGAACAACGCGGGGCTACCGCCAACGCAGCCTGCCAATCGATTGTTGCTCGTGAACTGGCTTGGGTTGAAACGTCTCACCTATGGGCTCATTCCGAAACTAACCGATGCGGCGAGCATCGTGAATGTCGCCTCGCTTGCAGGGCATGGCTGGCCGAATGCGGTCGATGCGGTCAAAGCGGCGGAGCATCTGGATTACCACAATCTTGATGAGTTTATCGAACGCTGGAAAGTGTCATCTGAGGGCGGCCGCAGCTACTTCTTTTCCAAAGAGCTGCTGATCACATGGACCATGCAAAACCGCTGGACTTGGCGCGATCGCGGCATTCGCATGAACGCGGTCAGTCCAGGGCCTGTAGATACGCCAATCCTAGCCGACTTTATCCAAACGCTCGGCGAGCGTGCGACAGAGGACCGTGACACGATGGATCGGCCCGGCACACCCGAAGATATTGCCCCTGTGATTATGTTCCTTTTATCGGACATGA
>Ga0115564_10001928_pt1 | contig 18476 bp, 25 predicted proteins | sample COGITO_mtgs_1105_7_FD_88680 | JGI IMG/M metagenome (GOLD analysis project Ga0115564, IMG submission 88680) | Pelagic marine microbial communities from North Sea - COGITO_mtgs_110523 | ecosystem: Environmental > Aquatic > Marine > Epipelagic | place: Germany:Helgoland, sampling site Kabeltonne...
AGTTTTATAATCCCTGAAGGTGTTTATCATAGAGTTAAACGTGGTAACGATAAATTAGTGATTAAAATAACTAAACTATAGTATGGAATTAGATAATACGATTAAAGTTATGAATCGATTTTTAGAAAATCTAGAATTTAAATTTAAAGGAAAATTACTAGGTGACTATACGTCCTCAGTGCCGGATTCTGATATTGACTTTAAATTTAAAATAGTAGGTTCTAAAAAAATGATTAGTGTTGGTGATTATTATGACTATTTAATTGTTGAGGTCAATTTAATTAGATTAAACGACCTTTTAAGTCAGTTGTTCTTTTCACCTGACGGAGATAGTGTGGGTGATATTGTAAAAATGTCTTTAGATTTTTTTTATTACGAATTAAATAACTATATTAGCAGTATACTTAGACCATTTGGTAATGAGTATAGAGTTAAAATTGATGAAATTAATTTAGATGGTATGGACCCCACAGATTGGGACGTTCTACCGGTCGCAATTGAGGATAAATCCGATGAATTCCCCTTCGATGAGACTATTGTGGGTGAAAGTAAGGTCAGGGTATTCGATAAGAATGTTTTATCCGAAGAATTAGTATGGTATAGAGACCGAGAGGACCGATTAGTTGAAATTATAGAAGGTAATGGGTGGGAACTCCAATTAGATGATAAATTACCCGTTAAAATGAATGATGGTGACAGTTTTATAATCCCTGAAGGTGTTTACCATAGAGTTAAACGTGGTAGTGATAAGTTAGTAATAAAAATTACTGCTTTGGTTTAAATCTGTTAAGTATTTTAGAGAGGATATCTCTAATTACTATAGATGAAACTGTTATAATACCAAAAGAAGATATTCTAATCGCCATTTCTTTAATTTCCGACGAATTAAAACCAGCTTGCTCAATTTTATATAACATAGGTAAAATTGGTACTAAGAATGCGTAAGCTAACATATTTGAAACTTTACTAAAAGTTATATTCAAAGACTCCAAAAACTTTATAAAACTATATTTAATTTCTTCAGTTTTTTTTAACCCCTTTAAAAAAATATCATATAAACCATTCTCGTTAAGTTTATTCATTAACAATTTTAAGGTTTCTTTATTTTCCAAATATAAAGTAGCCACTATACTAGTTAATATTAAGGATAAGTCCATATCGGAAATTTCTAAATTGTTTGTTTTTAAAAAATCACTAATAGGTTTCATAAAACCACCAATACTAGCCCCCCACGTTAACATAAATTCTAAATTAACTCCGGTAGTTTTAAAAGTCTCCTTAAATATTTTATCTGTGAATTCATAATTTTTTTTAATTATGTCCTCAACTTTAGATTTAATTGATTCTTTTATTAGTACCTTTTTTTGTTCTTCTGTTATTATAATATTAACATTCATAACTTATTATTTATATTTGGAGTATTTATAAGTAAATATCATACTATGTCAAAAAATAAAATAAATCCGGAATTAAAGTCAGGTGATAGGGTATCATTAATTCTCATGTCAGATGAGACATCGTTATCGTTAGGTGATGTTGGTACGGTCACATCTAAACAAAAAGTTTTTGGAATACCTCAATACGGTATAAAGTGGGATAATGGGTCAAGTTTATCACTCTTATCAGATGCTGACTATTGGATGTTGGAAGATGATTTTAAAGAGAAAAATGATAAATCTTTAAATGAAGACGATATACATAAAGACGCAATAAATAGGGTTGATTCATTCAAAATGTTTAATATGAAGTTTTTTATGGATTATTTAATTACGATTAGAGACAGCGGTATAGTTAATATGTACGGAGCATCTGATTTATTGTGGTTAGGTAAAAATAGAATAGAACATGAATTTAAATATAAACATATACCTGACGAAGAAAAATTTGATGAATTACTTGAAATGGCCGATACATCACAAATGTATATGATAAATGGGGTTATTAGTATACTAGAAAAAGAAGGGAAGGAATTGACCGATAGAAATATAAATAACTACCTAAAAAGGTATTCATTACAAATATTACAAAATTATATTTACATTCTATCATAAATCACATATTTATAAACAAAACAAACAATTATGAACGCATATTTTTTCAATATAACTAAAGACGAAAGAGAAAACATATTAGATAAGCATAAAGAAATTTATGACGGGTATGTAACAGAATACGCAAAACCGGAAGAACAACCTTTATATGTTCAAGATTTTGCTAACGATAAAAAGGGTATTACTGTTAATAATAACGGTGATGTAACCGAATATAAGAATGTTGGTATTAATGAGATGAAACATGATGGGAAATCAACTGGTCTGTTTTCGGATGAAGAACCTATTGATGAACAATTAGATATGGTTGGTGACGGTCCGGATGATTTAGAACATGGGACAAGTGATGAAGATGTTGACATAGATATGGACGAGTACTTTGAAGATAGTGAAGAAGGTAACCCATACGATTATATGGATTATGGAGGTTTTTTTAACGACGATGAATTAGAAGATGAAGAAGATAAAGAAGTTGTTATCTTAAGCATTAAAGAATCATTAGATATGTTTAAACGTTTTAGTGAGTATAACTAATTAATAAAAACCTACAATTAAAGATGGAGGTAAGTGAATTAATGTCATATTACATAAATGACATTTCAAATACGTTAGATGTTTCGTTTAAATTAATTGGAGACGAGGATGAGTTCATGAGAGTTGATGAGATTGACTTAACTGAAGTTGAAACATTCGGGTATAAGTTAAAAGATGAAATAGATATAGATTTATTTGATGGTTATGAAGAAGAAATAAATTATGAATATGAAACTACCGCATTTGATAAAAATGATTCGGAGTTCAATTATTATGAAGTCATTACATTCTTAAATCAATACTATCTAATATATCCTGAGAATTTACCAACCTCAGAACTTTTTTAATTTGGTAATAATTTTTTTTTTAAAAAAAGACTATTTATTTGTTATATGGTAATAGATGTCGATAATTTGATTACACTAATGAAAAACTTTACTTTCAGTTCTGTTGATTTTGACAAATCTGAAAGTGGTGAGATTGGTGAAGAGGAAACTACTGATACAGGCCCCGGTCCCGGTTACCCTCAGGTGACTAAATGGGAGACAGGTTTAGTTAGAGGGTCGTCTAATCAAACAGGTAATACTAAGTGGAAAGATAGTTATACCATAAAAAGAGGTAAAAGTAATACATTACTATAAAACAACATATTTATATTAAAAAGAATTAACATGTCTAAATACAATTTAAATGAAGGAAACGAATCTTTAAAGAAGATTCTATTATTGATGAAATACGATAATAAAAAAACTTTAACAGAAAATGTTGAGGAACTCGAAGAGGATAACTTTACAGATGGTGCCGGTGGATTCGCTGGAGGAGCTGCGGCAGGAGCAATTGCAGGGTCGGTTATTTTTCCAGGTGTAGGAACTGTTATTGGTGGTGCGATAGGAGGTCTATTGGGATTATTCAACAGTTCGGGTAACGCATATAGTCAAATAAGTGGTGCAATTACTCAATATTGTACACCTGAAAAATCAGGTAAACCTACAATGTCAGATAGTGAGTTAAATGCTATAGCCGATGAAATTTTTGATTCAGTTGATGGATGGGGAACCGATGAAGACGGAATTAAGTCCGCTCTTAGTGGTTTGGAAACTTTTCCTGATTTTTGTGCGATGGCTAAAAAATATCAAAGAAGACAAGGTGAAACTCTATTAGACGCATTAGATGGTGACATAGATGTAGATTCAACTTGGAGAAAATATATTTGGATACCTATAGTTGATATAATTGAGAGAACCAAAGAAACTATTCCACCTGAAGAACAAAAGGATGGTGATGAAGTTTTAGTACCTACACCTGAAGAGGGTAAAAAATCAAAATATAAAAAATGTACAGGAACTTATAAGAAGTACTGTTACAATAAAGAGGTTATAGGTAAAGTACAAGGATGTTTAGGAATTACAGACGACGGAGCTTTCGGACCTAAGACTCAAGAGGCTTTAGAAAAAGCAGGTTTTAAAAATGGATTTACTGATGCTGATGTTGAAAAAATATGTAAAAGTACGGGTGACGGTAAAAAAGAAGAACCTAATGTAAAAATAAAAGATGATACAAAAGACGAGGAGGAAATTGAAACTATAACAACTGATGTTGACACAACTACTGTTGATACGATTAATGTTCCTGATGCGAACTTAGGTAAATTTTAAATATAATATTATGAACGAACAAAACGAACAAAAAACCGAAGACCGTAGAAGATTAGAATATGCGGTTAAAAATAAATGTCTACCTAAATGGATAGAAGAACCTAAATATAGTGTTTATAAAGGTAAAGATGTTATAATTACAAACAAAGATGAATATGTGTTCTATGCTGATTTGACGGCCGAAAATACTAAAACAGGTAAAAAAGCGACATGGACATGTCAAGGATTACTTGATATCGAAGTAAAAAGTAACTCAGATAAATTAGTTTCAACTAAAGTTAGATTAACCCCTGAAGGATGTAAATCAACTTTAAAGGAGTATTTACTATCAGGTTTATTACATTATGGTAAAGTACTTGAAAAACAACACCCACAATTAAAAAAATTTAAATCTGAAATTATAAAATGTTACGGTGCTGGTATGTTCGAGGATATGGAACCTCTAACTAAAGATGATTTTATGGACTTTGACACAGAATCAGGTATGGCAAGAATACCACTTAGAAAAAAATTATCGCCATTCGGATTCCTTAAGGGAGGTAAAGAATTAAGTTTTAAAGAAGTATGGAGAATCTTAACTAATAAAAGTAGAAGTGGTAAAGTTACCCGAAACTATATTATTAGAGAATCAAAAAAAGATGAACTATCAAGTATCATCAAAGAAAATTTAAACTTAATGTCTAGATTAAAAAAAAAAACATTAACTGAGGAACGTAATATAGTTAAAAATAGATTTTCTGTCTTAACTGAAGGGAGAGATATTAAAACAAACATAGAAAAAAATTCATTTGCGGATGATATTATATTAGAAATGTTTGAACTAAGGTCTCAAGGTTTTGAAACCGATGTTATTAGTGAAGGTTTATTTGATATGATAGGAGGGTTATTTGGAGCCGCCGGAGGTGGAATAGGTCAGATAATCAAAGAAAAAATGGCCTCTTGGTTAATTTCTAAATTAGGTGTTAGTACTGATAGTTACTTATCCAATTTTATTATAGTTGCTTTTGGTAACTTACCTCTTACTGATTACGGTAAATTAACTGACTGTAAATTCTTAAGTGATTTAATAACAAACTCAGTAGTCGAATCAATTGCTCTTAATGTTGAGAAAAAAACAGGTAAAGATGGTGTGTTCATGGATTTACTACGTAACATTGCCGGAGATTATTTTAAAGACAGTGCTGTGGAAAACAAAATTTCAGGATTCTTAGAAGGTTTAATATGTCCATTAATGGGTGGTATAAAAACTAAAATGAAAGATGCTGAAGAAGAGATTAAGGCCAATATAGTTGGGGCTTAATGATGCTTAAGGGGTAGAACCCTTAAAGAATAAACCAATTAAAAGAAAGGGGGTATTCAGTATCTAAAATAAGGTGTCATTTTTTGACACCTTTTTTTATTATACAAATTTAACTAATCGCCCTACCCTTTAAGATTTTCCAATCCTGTTCAGGTCTAACCTCGAGGTTGGTCTCCCAAGCGCCTTCTAAAGTATTCATAGGTATACCCAATTCTCTACCCATAGTGATAATAGCGTTGATGTCTTTAGGGAAACAAGTCCCACCGAACCCAACTCTACCATCAGGACCCGGAACGTGTAAATGTGAATCAGCAATTCTACCGTCAGACACAAAACCGAATTTAGCCGTATCCCAATCAACATCTAATGATTGTGATAACCTATAATACTCATTCATAAGACTAATCTTAGCTGCGAAGTAAGTATTATTCATATATTTAACGAATTCAGCCGTAACTGAGTCGGTTAAAATCACATTTCTATTCATAAATCTCTCATCAAACAATTCTTTAACTCGAGATACTAAACTATCCTCACCCCCTATTATTATTCTAGCTTGAGTTAACATATCTAATTTGGACGTCCTTTCGGTTAAGAATTCAGGTGAGAATACGATATTTAAACCGAATTCCTCAACTAATTTCTTTGTTGTTCCCGGTAATACTGTGGACTTAATTATGAATATGGATTCAGAATCTTTATTAATCCCACTAAAAAAATCTTTAATGAATGATAAATCCTGTTCCCCACTTTCCCTCATTGGGGTTGGTAAACATACGAATATAAATTCCTGTTTTAATACCTCGTCTAAAGTGTGTGTTGTCTTTAGTGGGTTGATGTCATAAATTCTAACATCGGTTGTTGGAGAGAAGGCAAATGCTTGTGATTCACCTACGAATCCATTACCTATTACCCCTACTGTTTTTTTCATATTTTTTTTTTTAATTATGGACAAATAATATTTTATTTGTTTTATATTTTATATAAATCTATATTTATAAATAGCATGGATGATGAAAAAATGAAATACGATTTTAATATAATTATAACGACTTACAACCGAGAGAAAATGTTAAAAAGTTTATTAGACGATATATTTAAAGATAATAAATATAGGGTTTTGGTAACTATTTTTGACGACTCTAGTGATAAACCTTATGACCTATCAGGGTACGACGTTAAATACATCAGATATGTAAAAAACAACGGATTAAAAAAACTGTGGAGAATTATAGGGGATACGTTCAAGTATTGTCAGAAGATAGAGTCAACTTACCATATGTATTTACAGGACGATTTAAGGTTAAAAGATAATTTCTTCGATGAGTGTGTTAGGTTGTTTAATAAAATACCTGACGATAAAAAAGTAACATTAGGGACGTTAATGGTTGAAAGTCAAAGAAATCAAAAAAAGTGGACTAATATTTTACCTGTGGAATATGATGGTTATTATAAAACACAGTGGTGTGAATTAGTCTTTATGTGTAAATATAAGTTTTTCGAGGTGTTGGATTTTAAAATGAACCCAATCCCGTTAAAACGATGGAAACATAATCCAAATATTAGTAGTGGTGTCGGACAACAGATAAGTCTTAGGATTTTGGAATCAGGTTATAATATGTATCACGTCATAGACTCTTTATGTACACACGGAACACACGAATCCCAATTATTTGGGGATTATAGAAAACAAGAAAAATTAATAGCGATATGATATTCACGGTATACGATAATCAAATAAACCTTAATGTGGTTGGATTACAAAAAAGAGTATTTGACATATATGGTGTTGAGATAAACCAAGTGAGGATTGATAATTGGGTTAGTCATGGAAAATCGGTGGATGATATTCTAAGAGGGTTAACGGACCCAAATGAGGTGGTGGTGTTATTCGACATTGACTCAATTCCTCTTAATCCGGACATAGTCCCTAAATCAATAAAATGGTGTGAAGAAAATGTTGGTATTATTTCCGTCGCCCAAAGAGCGGTGAAGTTAAAAAACCCGATAATACACGGAGGCCCCTCATTTATGGTATTTAGTATTGACACATTTAATAAATTAGGGAGACCATCATTTGAAACTAACCAACGTTCAGACTGCGGCGCCGAAATGACTTATGAGGCGAGAAAAAGAGGGGTTGAGGTTAGATTGATGTATCCAACAACTGTGGAAAGGAAGGATTACATCTTAGATGGTAATGTTAAATTTGGGATGGGAACTAACTATGAAAATAATATTTATCACGCGTTTGAATCCAGATTTGACAATGAAAACCATTATTTTATTGATAAATGTGAAGATATAATTAAAAATAATGGATAAAGTAATATGTAATGTCAGTTCTTATAATAGACCTGAGACCTTAATTAAAGCAATAGATTCAATCTATAGTCAATGTGACGTAATTAACGTGGCTTTAAATAGTTACGATGAAATCCCGATTGAACTTTACGACAAAAAAATAAATCTATTAATTACGGATAATGAGAAGGGAGATGCTTATAAATTTACTAATCTCAACATCTCGGACGGATATTTCCTAACCATAGATGATGATTTGATATACCCCGAAAACTACACCAAGTATGTTATCGATAAAATAGAGGAATATAATAGAAAGTCTATTATTACTTTTCACGGTAGGTCTTTTAATGAGTTCCCCATCAATAGTTACTATAATGTCAAAACCAATGTTAGTCATTTTAAAAGTAGGTTAAATGAAGATATTAAAGTTCAATTTGGGGGGACAGGTGTAATGGGGTTTCACACCGATTTATTAAAATTGGACCTCAACTACTTCAAATACCCGAATATGGCTGACATATGGATTGGTAAATACGCTAAGGAGCGCAGTATAGATATCGTATGTTCTAAAAGGAAAAAAAATTTTATACTACAACAGGATATTGATGAAAGTATCTACGGGTCATATAATAGGGGTGATGAAATACAAACCGAAATAGTGAACTCTATTTACGAAAATAAAGAAGTAAGTATTATAGTCCCAACATTTGATAATGTTGAATTTATCGATGATTGTGTCAACTCCATTATTGAATCTTGTCGAGGTATTAAATATGAGATTTTAATCGGTATAGATAATTGTCCGAATACCTTAAAACATATTAAGACCAAAAGTTATAATCAAAACACTAAATTTTATTATTTTAACGAAAACGTTGGTCCGTATAAAATTAAAAATACTCTATCGTTAATTTCGAAGTCGAACTCTTTGATATTTTTTGATTCAGACGATTTAATGAGGCCCAATATGGTTCAAAACATTGTTTACAAACTAAAATCTTATGATTGTGTGAAACCTAAATATGGTGAGTTTGGTGAGAATCACAGACATAATAATAATAATTCGAATAATTGGGGTGAAGGTGTTTTTGGGATTAGAAAATCTATTTTTTCCCACTATAACGGGTTCGAACCATGGAGATGTGCTGCCGATTCGGATTTCATGGGTCGATTAACACATAATAAAGTTAGAATGTATTTATCTCAGGAAATATTATTTGATAGACGAATACATAGTAAAAATTTGACCCTAACTGATGAAACGGGTTTTATGTCGGAAGTAAGGGCTAAATATATAAAAATTAGTAAAAGTAGGACTGATTTTGGACCACTACCGACTTTATCGGTGTCCGAATTTAAGATTTTAGATACTGAATTATCTGTTGAATATTTCGAACCGATAAAGAACGTAAAAACTAATTTTGATGTAAAAAACCATATACCTAAAGATTTTCAACGGAAAAATAAATCATCAGATATCAGTTCAACTACTGAATCCAATAAAGAAATTAGTGAGGTCAAGAATCCGGTTAACTACGACCAAATAAATCAATCCTTAAAGACTAAAAGAGTTTATATACCTAAAAAAGATGAACCTTCAAAACAAAATAAACCTGATAGTAGAAACGACTTATTCAAGTTAAAAAAAGAAATTTCAGATATTATTAAGGGTTTTTCACCTAATGAAACGAATGTAATAAAACAAACCAAATCTAAACCCGTTATACAAAATAAAAATAAAGTTTATATCCCAAAAAATATTCCATCAAAAAGGGTAGATAAAAATAATGATGTAGCTAAAATACAAAAAGGTTCTATTGCGGAATTGGCGAATAAGATGGGTTTTGGGGATGGTAAAATAAAAAAAGGTCGTTGATATGAAAAATATGTTTAAGGAAAAAATTAAAAACTCTCATTTTCATAAATTTTCAGGTATTGCCCCGGAAGGTTTTATAATGATACCTAAAAAAACTTTAGAACGATTTAAAGACTCGAATTTTTGGGAGGAATGGAAAAATGACCATTCAATATTAGAGAAGTATTCAATCGAAGATAGTAAAGACGATTTTTAACTTTAAATTTGTCAATTTTAATTATTATTCGTATATTTGTTATATAAAAAATAATAAACATGACTGAGATAGAAATCCAAAAAATAATTAACGAAGTTTATCCTAAGATAGAGAAACATTACGGATACTCTAAATTTGTTCCGGAGTGTACTCCTTATGTGGAAACTCACTATAATATTTATGCTAGATATAGTGGAGAACCTGAAGCGAAAGGTGATGAGGATGGGTGTCACGCCGAATACGATAGAACGGATAATAGTATTGTTATTTATTGGCCTAACATGGTAAGTAGAAAACATGTTATTCAAACCTTAGTCCACGAATATCAACATTATTTACAGTCACCAAGCTGGTTCAAAAGATATTATAATATGGGTTATGTGTATTCAAATCACCCATATGAAATACAGGCTTATGATGAGGAAAAAAATTGGACACTTTTCAATTAATAATGTACTTATTCTGATAAACATTTAATAAAAAAATTATGACTAATGACCAACAAAATGGGAATACTCAAATTAATAGTGAGAGAAATAACTTTAATCGTAAAGTATCTGTCTTATCAATATTGGGAAAATCTAAAAAAGTACAATGGAACGGTAGAAGAAGGTATCAAAATATATAAGTAAAAAATGAATATATTGGTATTAGGTGACGGATTATTAGGGTCTGAAATTATAAATCAAACAAAATGGGACTATATGTCTCGTAAGAAAGACGGTATAGAGGCGTCACTTTTTAATGAGTGGAAAAATGATTTATTAGAGTATGATGTGATTTTAAATTGTATTGCAAACACAAATACGTACTCCAAAAATAAGGAAACCCATACAGATTTAAATTATCGTTTTGTTAGAGATTTAGTATCATTTTGTAATAAATTTAATAAAAAATTAGTTCATATGTCCACAGACTATATTTACGCTAATTCAGACAATGATAGAAAAGAAACTGATGTTCCGGTTCATCATTCAAGCTGGTATGGTTATACCAAATTATTGGGTGATGCTCATGTTGAATTAGAGTGTGATAATTTTTTAATTTGTAGGTTATCTCATAAACCCACCCCCTTTCCTTACAGTGATGCTTGGTTTGATGTAATAACTAACGCCGATTACACACCAAAAATAGTACAATTACTTGTAGATTTAATAAATAATAATGGGGTTGGAATATATAATATTGGAACGGAGGTAAAAACTATATTTCAATTAGCGAGTAAAACTAAGAAAGTTAATGGTATTTCATCACCAAATAACGTACCTAAAGATGTTACTATGAACATTAATAAACTTAATTTAAATAAAATATCATAATATGAAATATATTGCACTTGCTATTACATATCTATCTTTTTTTAGTCTAATAGGGTACTCCTGTTACATTTCTATGAGTTTAACTCCTTTATGGGCTTTATTGTTGGGTCCAGCAATTATAAATTCAATTAGTAAATTTAATGAAAACCAATAACTTTTTTATTAAACATTATATTTATTATAAGATGTTTAAAGGGTTATAAAACAAAACATCACTATATTAAAATTTAACTATGTTCACGTCAGAAGTAATGATTGCCTTTATTACCGGGGTTTTAGGTCCCGTTCTCTTATTGGTTGTCAAAAATATAATAGAAAAGAAAAAATTAAAAAAACCTGATATGGTTTTAGATGCTTTAAAACTAGGTAAACTTGTTGAAAGTAAAATGGAGGATATTAAAGATGAATTCAAAGCTGACCGTGTATGGATAACTCAATTTCATAATGGTGGTCATTTTTATCCGACAGGTAAATCTATTGCTAAGTTTTCAGTAATGTATGAAACAGTATCTACGGGAGTTCCGTCCATACAACATAATTTTCAAAATATACCGGTTAATTTATTTTCTAAATCGATGAACGCATTATTTTCAAATGATACTATTGAGATACCTGACTATAAAGATGAGACCGTCGCAACTTATGGTTTAAAGTATATCGCACAAGACACGGGTTGTAAATCGGGATACTTATTCGCTATCAAAACTATAGATGATAAGTTTATCGGTGTGTTAGGTCTTGATTACACTAAAAGAAAAACAAAACTAAATGATGATGATGTTAATCATCTTATGGTACATTCATCGTCTTTTGGTGGAGTATTGATGAATGGAGATATATGATAAAAATAATTAACTTATACGAAAAATATGTTCCGATTAAGGATTTAACTGATGGTAACGTAAAAGTAGACAGTGATATTTCTACTGATAAAATAAATAGTTATTTATTAGATGACCTTAAATCCGTGTCTAAAAGTACCGGTATTAAAATTCAAATAACGACCGCTAAATCTGACCATAGTAAAGGTACCAAATCAGGTAATACCAGTAGACACCACACTAATCAAGCGGTAGATATAGCCAAACTAAATGGTCAGGGCTCTAATAACGCATCTAACGGTAAAAATGGTAGTTCTCAGTTTAGGGTTAATGGTAATAAAATTAAAGATGCCTTAGTAAAAATGGGTTATAATTGGAATGGTGAAGGTAAATCAAACCCTAAAGCGGTATTATGGCAAACTAATATAGGTGGTAATCATTTTAACCATTTACACGTCTCTAATACTACCGGAGAGAGTTCACCTCCAATTGATACTAAGTCGTCAGATGATGACGTCGCATCGTCCACAGACACGAAGATAGATAAACAAGACGCCACATATACCCCTATTGAAGGTGGGTTAGGTATATTGGATAAAGCGGTTACGAATTTTGCTAATAGTGTAACTACTACGGCAAACGAATCCGTCCAAAACGAAATAAATAGATTTAAAGAATTACTATGATAAATTTTAATATTAATAATAGGGGAAATAACAAGACTTTAGATTTAAACTATGAAAAACTAAAAATTAGACAAGATAAGGGAGATAGTATAAAATCACCTGTTAACGGTAAAATATTGGAGTTTGATGATGATAATTGTGGTGGTAGAGTTGTTATTTCATTTGAATATGAAAATAAGGAATATACCTTAGTAATGTGTGAAGTTATTCGTAGAAATTATAGATTATCAACTAATAAAATAACGGTAGGTGATGATATAGGTGTTTCAACAGGTAGACCATTGTTTATCACAGTTAATGATAATAGAAATGAACCTGTTAAATTATCTAAATTCTCAGATGGCCATAGAAAAGATGAATATAGATATGATGGAAATAATGTAGGAAAAGGTACGTTTTTTGATTATATGGTTGATTCGTTATATTCTTCACTAGGTGCTGATAAGTCAAAAAAAGTTAATGAAAATATAGAAAAAATTAAAAAATTACTTTAACTCTCTATCAATATCTCTTTGAATATCTTTATTTTTTATATGTTCTCTTTTGTCGTATGTTTTTTTACCCTTAGATAATACTATATCTACTTTCACTAATCCTAAGTCATTTATAAAAACTCTGTAAGGTATTATAGTTAAACCATTCACTAATTCTTTCTCTAATTTATTTAATTCCTTACGTTTTAATAATAATTTTTTATCTCTATTAGAGTCATGAGATGAACCATACCCATAATCAGATATAGACATACCCTTCACAAATAATTCTCCATTATCGAAATAACAATAGCTTTCTGAAATTGAAACTTTACCTAATCTAATAGATTTAACTTCAGAGCCGACTAATTTAATACCTGAGGTTATAGTTTTTATAAACGTATACTCAAATTTTGCCTTCTTGTTAATTACATTAGTTAATTTTATCATTTGTTTTTAATTATTACATAACAAATATAAATAAAAAAAACCGAACATTGTCGGTTTTCCTTTTTTTATTAAACTACTTTTTGTTAAATTACTTTTTTTTAGATTTTTCACAAAAATCTATTCTCTCATTTAATAACCTGTTTTGAGTTTCAATTCTTCTTTCTAAATTTTGTCTATTGACGTTAATAAGGTTTTCCAATCTTTCAAACTGTATATCATTATTAGTTAAACCGGATACCTTATTTTTAACTATTTTAATTATTTTAATTAAACCTAAGATAAATAAAACAATTAAACCTCCTGATAGAGCTGATATTAAATCCATAATTTTTAATTTTTAACTTTTATAAAATAAAAACCCCAAACTTAATTGGGGTTTTTTGGCTAATACGATGAGAATACTCGTTTTAATTAAAAGTCTTTTAAAGGATTATTTTTTCCCTTTGTTTCCACTGTCTTTTGAACAGTAACTTTCAGTGACGATTAGTTAGACCAATCACTTCTTAAGGTTTTGTATACTCTCTCATTACTTAACTCTCTTTAGTCTTGCGGACTAATTAAAGATTCGACTCTTTAGAGGTTTTTAGTGAGAATACGATTGAACTTGCGATTCTCTCGTGCTATGGACTCCCCATAACTATGTAGTCACCTTTCTACAAAACCTAACACACACTTTCGCTCTACATCTAATTGTATAGTTTGTGTGTTGTGGATTGTCCAAGTAGTGGTGTGTTTAAAGATTTGAAGTCGTTTAAACTACAAAATACTTAACTACTCAGTGAAATGTCCCCATCTCGATATTTTAAGACTACTTCACATCAGTACCTTGGTAGGTTATTGATGGGGATGATGTCGACACCACTCGTTACTCATCTTACCTTTCGGTTTTAAGTTATCTCTTATAATGGAACTCGCAATCATATTTTTGGAAAAATACTTTTTACTTAATTCCTATGAGTTATTCTTATTGGAGTCCCCTCCTCAACTTGATAATCCACATTACCAAGTCACCCATCCACTTTCTCTACAGTGTCACCCTCGATAATGAAGGACAGATGATATCTCACTTGTATACTCGACCTCAATAATCCGTAGATTCTTAAGACGCAAAATCACTAACACAAGTAACTTCACTTTATACTACTTTCGTAGTTTATTTAACGACGATATACCGCCGATTATCTATTATCAAAAACACCTAAGTGTTTTTGATGGATAAACCAATATTTTAAAGAACGTTTTAAGGTTTCCCTTAATTGTTTGACAAATATACATAATAAATACGTGTCTGTCAAGTAAAAACTCATTTTTTTTTGTTTTAAGTGGTAATGGCGGGTATATTTTTCAATTCCACTTTAAATGTTAAGGGGCTTTACTCATAAGAGTAGTTCACAGTCTTTATTTGGATACATACCATTACGGTCGACTGAATATTAACCTTTACTTAAAACTATATCCGGGTGTTTGCTCTACCATCTGAGCTACAACATCTTTCGGTGTTGGAGGTTTTCGAGACCTCGACACGACACCCGTGTATTTTCAATGAACTTATTTTCTTCTACAAAGATAAGATAATTATTTTAAACTATCAAATCTTTTTTTGTTTTTTTTTTGTGGAGGTAGAGGGACTCGAACCCTCGTGTCGAATATTCCAACTACTAAGGACTACACGTTTAGGTCAGTATTTTCTAATACTCCGAAATTTGTTGTCTTGTTCTTCACCATCGTTAGACAACCACCAATGGACCATTCGATTTAAGATTCAATGGTACTTCACCTTTTTAGGAGTTTCTGTTCCTAGGTGTTTCACTCACTTACCCGATGTAGTGGATGCGTCTACGCTACCGCTACTTCATCAGCTCTAAGTAAACCTACAGCTGACATCTTATTTAAAACGTCTCCGTTTGAAATTGGTATTCATAGATTTAAGTGATAGAATACGTCTCACTACGTGCCCCGAATAATTGACAAATACCGGTCAATTCCAAGTTACCCCCATATTTTCAAAGAACATTTAAAAAAAACACTTTTACTATTTGTGATTTTCTTCTACAAAGATAAGTATTATTTATACAAATCCAAATATTTTTATATTTATTTTTATAAATACATTTAAAATTTCTAATAATGTGAAAAAGGGTAATAAAATATATAACGAAACTAAAGTCATATACGATGGTGATGATTATATAGTTGTAAAACCTCTTACTACCGAATCTATTTTATATTTCACAGATGGTAATAAAGATTACGCCAAATTATTTGAAAAGTATAAGGATGATGAGGATACATATTTAGTTGTAGATAAGAGGGATACACCGGCTATTTTCTATGGAATTCAAAATAATAATGGTAATATACGCATTTATTATTTTAATAGTCTCAATAAATTCGATGGGTATAATTTCGAAAATATAGAGATTTCAGATTTTAATACTTCGATTCCATCTGTAGTTAGGGATTCAATAAACCCATTTTTATATGAAGGAACCACCTACGGAATTTTAAAAGACATAAAAAACGGTAAAGATTTTAGTTTGAATGATTTGCGGGATTCTTCAGATATTATCGGTAAAATTAGATATAATGAAAAACGTCCGGGTAAAAGTATGGTGTCGATAATATTTGACGACGTCGAAGAATACTTTACTACTATGGGGGCCAGTGAAGATTCATTATACCTAATTAGAGATTTATTTGGTGGTGGTTATTATAATTCGTTTGAAATTGTTAATTACGACCAAAGTTATGAGGATTGGCTGGAAGGTTATTTAATAAGTTCATTTAATGAAAAAAATAATAAATTATTATATGATATTTTAAGATATATTTCACCTGAATTACTTTCTAAATCGTCCCAACGAGGGGACCAATGGAATAGGAGTACTTCTAAATTACTTCTTGATATGTTCGAAAAACAAATTGATTTTATTATTAGTGATTACACTGATTCAGAAAACTCATGTAGAGTTGAACAATTAAAAAAAGATATAAAGGAGGATGCTTGTGATGTGTTAGGGGAATATGGTATTTTTATGGGAGATTGTTTTAGTAGATACTTTACTACTGTGAATATACTTCTCCGATTATATGAAAAAATAGATGACAAGAGTGTGTCTTTAAAGTATTTGTTCAGTGAATTAGTTGATGGCGATAATATGGATTATCAAGATTGGATGTATGAGTCATGGTGTCAGGAAGATTTTGCAGATGAGTTAAACGAACAAATAACTAACTCTTTAACATCAATAATTGAACATATTAATGATTCCGAAGAATTTATAGATGCCGTCGAATATGGTAGATTGTATGATAAATATGTTGGTAAGTATGGTTTAGAAAATTCTCATAAAAGTCCAATTTCTGATGACAAATTCTTTGTCATACGAGGGATAAATAGTCAAAATAATAAATTAATTGTAGGGGTAGGTGAAAATCAATTTGGTCATTTTAAAGACAGAGAATATGATGAGGAAGGTTTTAATCTATTCTTAAATCAACCTGAATTGTTTTAAAAAAATATTATGGAAACTCAAGAATACGAAAACAGAGAATATATGATTTTTAATGTAAGTGAATTACCTGACATTAATTTTAACGAGGTTTTAGAAACTTCAATAGACACGGTTAGAAAGTCCGTGGATGGTGTTAAAACATTTGTTAAGTGGGAAGGTACGACAACACCACCTACAGTTCAATCTTTAACCTATAAAGAGGGACCATATACCCACACTGAAATTTCAACGATATTAGCAACTCCTGAGTGGACCGATAACACACAACCTGATTAATTTAAAGAAATATTTTATTATTTCATTTATTTTTATTATCTTTGAAGTATGGAAAAATATTACTCATTATTGAAAGACGTTTTATCTGTCCCGACAAAAACTTATCAGGAAGAAAAAATGATAGAATTTTTAACTAATTGGTTAGAAACCAATGGTTATGACTATTATGTACAAGATAATGGTAATATTTACGTAACAAAAACTACTAGTGAAATTGATGAAAACTTTCATTATCCTTGTGTAGTATCACATACTGATACAGTTCACACTATTGACACTATTAACTTATTTGAAGTTGACTTACCTAATTATTTAGATGAGGTTAAACCATCTTTAATGGCTTTAAACGATGAGGGAATTCAAACAGGTATTGGTGGTGATGATAAAGCCGGAGTATTTGCCTGTTTGGTGTTACTACAAGAACTACCTGATTTAAAAGTAGCGTTTTTTGTTTCTGAGGAAACAGGTTGTCATGGGTCAAAAGCATCTGACGATGATTTTTTTAAAGATGTGGGATACGCAATCCAATTCGATGCACCTGAGAATTGGATGGTTAGTGAATTTCTTATGGGTGTTAAATTATTTGAAAGGGATAGTGAGTTTTTTAAAGTTTGTGATGAAGTTATTACTGAAACATTTGACGGTCGTCAGATATATGGTAGTCACCCATATACCGATGTTTTAATGTTAAAGAAAAAATACGACTTCTCGTGTATTAATTTTTCTATAGGTTATTACAACTATCACACTAGTAACGAATATGTAGTAATTGATGAAATATATACCGGAATAGAAACCGGTAAACGTATAATCGAGGGGTTGGGTACCACGAAACACAAGTTAAAACATAAAACTATCAATGAACCATATTATTTATAACACTCTTAGGAGTGTTTTTTTTTTATTTACATATTTATAACTAAAGAAAAATACTATGGACAAATTTATAATTAATGAGGATGAGAAGAATAGAATATTAAATCTACATGAATCGGCAACTAAAAGACAATATTTACC
>Ga0115564_10001931_pt1 | contig 18466 bp, 14 predicted proteins | sample COGITO_mtgs_1105_7_FD_88680 | JGI IMG/M metagenome (GOLD analysis project Ga0115564, IMG submission 88680) | Pelagic marine microbial communities from North Sea - COGITO_mtgs_110523 | ecosystem: Environmental > Aquatic > Marine > Epipelagic | place: Germany:Helgoland, sampling site Kabeltonne...
AATCCTGTTTGTCCTAACGTTCCGTAAACCTCATCGGTACTTACGTGATAAAACAACTTGTCTTTAAAGTTATTTTTCCAAGTGTCTTTAAAAGCATTTAATAGAATCGTGGTGCCAAGAATGTTGGTTTTAATAAACGCTAAAGGGTCTTTGATCGACCGGTCGACATGAGACTCCGCCGCTAGGTGAATAACTCGATCAAACTTGTGTTTTTGAAATAACTCATTTATGAAAGTCTCATCTGTGATGTCACCTTTTATAAAGGTGTAGTTTGGCTTGGATTCTATCGCTTTTAAATTCTCTAGATTTCCTGCATAGGTCAATGCGTCTAAATTATAAACGTGATACTCTGGATACTTTTCCACAAACAAGGTTAAGACATGCGAGCCTATAAAACCAGCGCCGCCCGTTACTAAAATAGTCATACCGTAGTTTTATACTTTTCTAAAAATTTAAAAAACTCTAACCCTAATAAAATAATGAAGGCGAGTAAAAACAAGACGATCGTATAATACAATTTGACACTATATTCATTTCCAAAAAGATTTTTGGTGTTGCTTGCAAACCCTGAGTCTTGCTTATTAGAAATGGTTTCAATGATAAATTGCTTATCGAGTAATTCTCTTTCTATTTCAACCAATTCTTTCCTCAACTCCAAATCACTTTTGTATAACTCGTATTCTTTGGTTTTATCGGTTTCGCCTGAGCCTTCAAAAGTGATGCCGATTTCAGAGGCTTTATCCGAACTCAGCCCTTGTTCTAAAACGCGTTTGTAAGTACTTTGAAGCGAATCTGACTTAACCAATGCTAATTCCAATCCTTCCTTGGTTTTGTTGAGACTTGCGATGTCTTTATTCTGCTCGTTTATAAAAAATGGGTTGGAATTAATGGACTCAACAATACTTTCAAAAACAGATTTAAAACTATTTCTCTGGGTCGAGCTGATCTGCACCTGCTGATATATATGCGTGTAGTCTTCATTGTTTCGCAAGAAGTCTTCATACTCAATTTTGGTTGCCGCCAAAGAGTCTAGTTTTTTAACGTAGTCATTAAAGGCAAGAAGTTTATCGTTTTTGCTTACTACCGGTTCAACTTGAAATGACAAAATCGATTCGGCCTTCTCTGTATCTAAATTTAAAACAGTGCCTAAGGTTTCATAATCCCCTTGTCTTACCAAATCATTATAGTAACTTACAGCGTTATACAGGTTTTCTCCTGTTGGATAATTTTGAACGACCGTCACTGAAGATTCATATTTAGGAACCGACGACTTACCCTTTAAAACCCCAATTATAAGTCCTGATATCCCCGCTAATGCTAGAATAATAATTCTTTTTTTTACGAAAAAAACGAGCCATACAAATGCTAAGAAAATGCTCTTAAAAATGTTGTATATAAAGTTAAAGAAACGATCAAAGGCATTTCCAATAAGCTTAAAAAGTTGCCCTAAATCAACTTCTTCTGAAGTGTTGGGTGTGTTCGAATTTGTACTCATAATGTGCTAATTAAAAATCTGTTGTAAAATTTGTTTGGTAATTAAATACGTTGGTTTGACACCGCTTGAGCCAAGACCTCCAGAAGCCAACGTGCTTCCTGTTTCAAGTGGGTTGTCACTAGCATAATAAGCGTACCTTACTTTGACATTAGGGTTGATGCTATGCCTGACTTTAGAAGCTGCTTGAATGGCTTTTTGATAGTGTGCACCCTCCATTTCCAATCCAATAACATTCCAGGTGGAGTCGTGGAAAAACTTTAAAAGATCTTTGTTTTGAAGGGACGTGCCCAAAACAGTCACCATCGTGCCTTCAAATACTCTTAAATTTTTGGTGTCGAAATCTTCAAGAGTTAACTCATTTTTAAAAGGATAATTATCGGCGGTACCTTCAAAGATATGGGCCGATGGTATCATAATATCTCCTTTTGACCCTTCTAAAATCCCTGCCTTACCCATGATAGAAATAGAATCTACCTCAAGGTGAATATCCCTTTCAGTAGTTTTAAAAGGCTTTAACAGTTCGTCAATCGTTTCATAAGCTTGCTCTCCAAAAGCGTAGTCCATAACAATAATAACAGGTGCATCCTTGGCGGGCTCAAATGCAAATGACGTGTTTGAAAAATCGATCTTTGATGTGTCAAATATCTGAACATCTATATTGGTTCCTGAAGTGTCTTTTATATCAATCATCCCTTCTTGCAACGCTAATTGTTTCGTTTTGTTGCGAAGGGACTGGTTTTCTTCTTTACTTAATTGTTCATATACCGTAAAAATATCATGTTTAGCACATAACGTTTTAAGGGCTTTGGGCGCATGAAGCGTGTTCATTACACTGTGTAAGTTTGCAGAAATAACATGGATTGGACGATTGAGTAATTGGTGTTTCTGAAGCGTTTCTTTAATGGTATTCGCCCAGACCTCTCCATATATATGGTGTCCCAAGCGTTCTCTAAGAACAGGACTAAAACTAATCGTTCTTTTAGAATTATCAACGATTTCTTCAATCGCACGCTTTCCAAGCCAATAAATAAGATGTAAAAAATGATCTGGTTGAGTGGCTGTAGAAAATTGATCATACACCTCTAAAATTTCTTCAAATGTACGTCCTAAAATATTTCCCGTATGCGTAATTGCTAATTCTCGTTCTTTTTGATTTAGCTTTTTCTTTGAAAGCACTGCCGTTTCCAGTTTCACCCAGTCTCTAGTTGTGGTTCCTTTGTCATCGATTACCACCCGTTTTGCAATTTTATGAGACTCAATAAACATGAATGTTAAATGGGTCAATATATCATAAATCTCAGAACGTCCACGTGTGATTTCGATATTCATCTGCTCAAAATCAATTCGATAACAATCTCGACGCCGTTTTGAAGGAACAATCACCTCAAAATGTGAATTCCCAAATCCTTCAGCACTCGTTAAATTGATTAAAATACACTCTTCGATGCCCACGGGAAGTCTATCGACAACATAAAGTAGCCCTTCTAATTCTGTCTTATCACCTGCAATAGACCCATAAATTTCGGGGCGCAATTGCAGTAATGCTTGACGCAATGTTTCTCCAGAAACTCCCATTGGCTTATAAAACCCTCGGTTGAATAGATGTCGCATCGTTAAATACATGCGTTCAATCGCATGAGAACTCTCTTGGGCTCTGGAGCGTATGATATTTTTAGTATGGTGTTGATTCATTTGTTGTACAAATATAAGCTAAATAGTCTGATTATTTTTAATCAGACTGTCCGCTATTTTTCGATCGTTAGATAATCGCGGCGTTTTATTTTGCCCTCCGAGTTTGCCAATCGTTTTCATGTAGTTTTGAAAACCGTCTTTTTTTACCTGAGTAATTTTTAAGGGCTGCAAAACTTTTCCTTGGATCAGGTCTAGATAGTAACTGTTTTGGAGCTGTAATGCTTGATCGATTTTAATCTCAAACTTCTCAATATCTGATGGCGGTTTTTCAAACTCAATAAACCATTCGTGATAGGGCAGCCCTTCAGAAGGAGCAATTTGAGGAGCTACCGTAAATTCACTCACGCTGATATCTGTCGTTTTTAGAGCGCTTAAAAGCGATTGCTCAACTTCCTTTGCAATCACATGTTCTCCAAAAGCAGAGATAAAATGTTTGATTCGTCCACTAACAATTACCTTAAATGGCGCTAAGGACGTAAACTGAATTGTATCTCCAATATTATAGGCCCAAAGCCCAGCGTTCGTTGAAATAATCATTACATAGTTCACCCCCTTTTGGACGTCTTTTAACGTCAATCGCTTTGGGTCTGGATCAAAAAAGCTGTCTGCAACAATAAATTCATAAAACATCCCTGAGTCTAATTGAAGAAGCATTCCGGGGTCGTTTTGTTGGTCTTGAAATGCAAAAAAACCCTCGCTTGCAGGGTAAAGTTCTACGTTGTCCACCTTTCTTCCTATTAACGTTTCAAATTTGGATCGGTAGGGCTCATAATTTACCCCTCCAAAAATAAAAAGACTAAGGTTTTTAAAAATGTCTCCTACTTTTTGATCTTTTTCTTCGATTAGTTTTTCAAAATACATTTGAACCCAAGAAGGGATGCCTGCAATGACAGTCATGTCTTCACTAACGGTTTCTTGAACGATTGTATTTACTTTCGTTTCCCAATCTTCAATACAATTGGTTTCCCAAGAAGGAAGTCTATTTTTCTGAAGGTATTTAGGGACATAGTGGGCTACAATGCCTGATAACCGTCCCAGTTGAATGCCATTTTTGGTTTCAAGAACGGGGCTTCCTTGTAGGAAAATCATTTTTCCACTCACGATTTGAGTGTTTCCTGTTTGATGAATGTATAATAAGATTGCACTTTTTGCTGCTTCTATATGACCCGGCATGCTTTCTTTGGTAATGGGAATGTATTTGGCTCCCGATGTTGTTCCGGAGGTTTTAGCAAAATACAGCGGCTTGCCTTTCCAAAGAACATCTGATTCTCCTGCTACAACCTTTTCAATATAGGGCTTCAAGGCTTCATAATCCCGTATAGGAACGCGCTTTACAAACTCTTCGTGGGAGTTTATATTGATAAAATCATGGTCTTTTCCAAATTGTGTAGAGCGAGCCTCTGAAATTAAAGAGTGAAACACTTTTTGTTGCGTTTCAATAGGATTGGAGGCCCATTTATTGATTTTATTATACGTTTTGGCCGCGTATAGTTTTGCGAAGAACGCTTTAAGTGATGGCATTTTGGTTGGCTTTAAAAGTCAATAAAAGTTGACGGGTTTAACGGGGTTCCATTATACCACAATTCGAAATGTAAATGGGGCCCTGTACTCAGCTCTCCTGAAGCCCCAGAAATAGCAATGACTTCACGAGATTTTACAAAGTCGCCTTGTGATTTTGTGAGAGATGAGTTGTGTTTGTAAACTGAAATTAATTCATCACCATGATCAATAATAATGACATATCCCGTGTCTGAAGTCCAAGACGAAAAAATAACCCGACCATCTGCAGTGGCTTTTACAGGTGTGTTTTTTGGGACAATTATATCAACCGCATAATGTACTTCGCTTGGGTCAAACCCTGCGCTCAAAGAACCATTAACTGGTGGGAAAAAAACAAAGTTTGTAATCGAGGTTGCAGAATCAAACAGGTTATATTTGTCTTCATTATTGATTTTTTCTCTCAAAATTGAATCCGCCTTAGAGGGCTTTAAATCCAAAACATCTGTGTCTGTTTGAGCTGCTTTAAAAATGGAATCTTTATTAATCACAACCGCACTCACTTCCCCTCGTAAAACCCTTTTAACAGAACTAAGATAAACATCGTTCCTATTTATAACACTTAACAAAGAATCGGTTTTAAAATCAAGCATCATTGCTTGTTTTTGAAGCGACGTTGAGGAGTATCCAGGAATGTATTCTCGCAAAGGAGTAAAGGCAATAATAACCGAAGTAATCGCTATGAGCAGAACAGCTGCTAAAAAGCTTAAGACAAACACATTTAAGCGGGTAAGCTTGACTGCTAGCCGTTCTTCAAAAGTATCTTCATTTAAAACAACTAAGCGGTATTTGTGAAGAAGCTTTTTTTTGAGTTTCTTTTTTTCTGAGTTTTTTCTACGCATTTCAAGACAAAATTAAATAAAAATTAGGCGATTCCTATCTTTATAATTGACTAAAGTTTAAAATACCTCTATATTTAAAGGATAATTATTAACTTTGTAATCTAAATTTATAACACTATGAACACGTATATGTTACCTCTAGCTATCGGAGCGCCACAAATTATTTTAATTGTGGTTGTGGTTCTTTTGTTGTTTGGCGGCAAAAAAATTCCTGAACTGATGAAAGGTTTAGGAGGCGGAATCAAAGAATTCAAAAAAGCCAGTCAAGAAGAAACAAAAGACGTTGAAGAGAAAAAAGACTAAATAAATCCCGGCTTCGCTGGGATTTATTGTTTTATGAGTATCGATTGTATAATCGCCTCTAGCTCAAAGATATAATCGCGCTTCCGAACCGAAGGCGCAAACACAAATCCTTCCGCAACTAAATAGCGATTGTTTATGGTGTCTTGTATCCAGTAATTAATGAAAGGACCTGACATAAATGCATCTTTCACTTGCCAAAGACTTTTTGTTTCATAACTATTCAGAGTTGCAACTTTAGCCTTCCCAAAGAAAGCTGTATATGCTTTTTCTGTGGTCATATAACTGCCCTCTACGGGGCCTTCTATGTATTGTTTACCTATCGAATCGCGCACTTTTATCACACGTTTTGCGAGCACATCTTCTGTGAGTGTTTGATCATAAGGAAGTGTGTATAGTAGCAAATTTACAGTCCCTGTTTTAATATCTCTTCGAATCCAGAAAAAGTCGTTTTCTTGCTTTGCAATTCGATAAATAGAAGGAAACTGAATTTTTATCCCTAGTTGTTTTGTGATCGCCTCAGAATTAAATAGTGATTTTTTTGAACGCCGCTGCTTTTCCTGTATCTCTTGTGTTTTAAATGTTTTTTTTATTTTGGCTTGATTTGTCTGTAGCTGATCAATAATCTCTTGATTTGTCATTCCATTAACGACGACCATTTTTTGGGGGGCTGCATACGGGTTTGTATAAAATTTTGTAGAAGGGGCAACGCCTTTCGTTATTTTTAAAACAAGTCGAGTATTTTTTACAAAGCCCGAAAAAACAGAGGTTGGTATTTGACGTAAGCTAAATTGAGGTTCATCTTGAGGCAATCCATATAAAGGAGCTCCAACAGTCGACCTTATGGCTTCACCTACAGAAGAATCCCATAAGTTGTTGTCAATCACTACCGATAAATCATTGATGTTTCCCGATGATTGTGGTTTGTAAACTTTTTTGGTGTTCGAATCCTCACAAGCCGTCAATCCTAAAAATAAACATAACACTTTTATATAAACTCTCATCGTATCGTTTTTTAATTAGAAATAATCAACGTCATTCCTGGTTTTAATTTACTGTCCCAAATATCATTCCATTCTCTAAGGTTTTGAATAGAAATTCCTGTTAATGTATTTGAAATACTCCAGAGAGAATCTCCTGCCTTAACCAAATATGTTGTTTTGTTGGATTTACTTTCGGTTGCTTTCTTAGCGGATTTAGTTAAACGAACCGCAGTTGGGTTGCGAGAGTAAATTGTCAATCGCTGCCCTATTTTTAAATCATTTGTTCGTAGTCCATTCCATTTTTTTATTTGACTGACTCTAACTTTGAAATTCCGAGCAATTTTCCCTAAATAATCTCCAGATTTAACTTTATATCGGATTTTAGAATCAATATCAAAAAACTGAGGCAAGGGCTTCTCTCTCGCTTCAAATTCGGCCTTAGAAAACGCATAAATGTCCTGCTCATCTTGAACAAAATCTCCAATTTTAACGAGAGGGAGCCTGAGCGTATATGTTTTATCTTTTAAAGCTGGTATAATATCCAGTTTGTAGGATGGATTTAGAAATTGAAGCATTTCAATTTTTGTATCTGTGAGTTCCGCAACATGGTCTAAAGAGAGCATCTGTTTCACATGAATCGTATCTGTTGAAATAATAGGAAATTGATTTTTATCGACATTAAACCCATGGGCGTCGGCATATTCAAAAAGATACATCGTAGCTAAAAAAGCAGGGAGATAGCCTGCTGTTTCACTTGGTAAAAATGAACGAATATTCCAGTAATTTTGATACCCACCAGAACGACGAATCGCTTTTGTAACGTTTCCAGGTCCCGAATTATAGGCAGCTAAAGCTAGATCCCAATCTCCAAAAGTTTTATATAATGACCCTAAATATTTAGCGGCGGCATTGGTTGACTTTAAGGGGTCGCAACGTTCGTCCACATAACTGCTTACTTCAAGTCCATATTGCTTGCCTGTTGCGAACATAAACTGCCAAAGTCCAGTCGCGCCAACACGCGATTTGGCACACGGTTTGAGCGCAGATTCTACCACCGCCAAATATTTAATTTCTAACGGAAGGTTGTGTTTGTCTAAAACTGCTTCAAACATTGGAAAATAATAATGACTCCGACTGATTAGCGTTTCGGTCGAACGTTTTCGGTGCTTTAAATAGCTCTTTATGACGCTTTCCAAAGAAGGATTATATTCTATATTAAAGGGCGTTTTGGCATTAAGAATCGCCAATCGTTTTTTGAGGGTGTCGGTTGGTAATTCTGGATAATAGATTGCTTCATATGACTGGTTAGAAACGGCACTCGTGAGTGTGTCATATAGAGTGTTATTGTACAGTTCGCTAAGCCACTGTTTTTCTATTTGTTGAACGCTGAGTGAGTTTCGTTGAATCGAATCGATCTTAGGGGTGCTTACAACACTCAAGCTATCCATGCTTTGACTCTGTAAATGACCAACAGTTAAAACTGCTAAAAACAAAAAAACTCTCATCTTCATTCTTTAAAACAATTATTGTTATGAGAAGGCAATTCGTACTAAAAACGGTCTTCTTATTCAGAAATAGCTGCAATCCCTGGAAGTGTTTTTCCTTCTAAACTTTCTAGCATTGCGCCACCACCAGTACTCACATAACTCACTTTCTTCTCGAATCCAAACTGTTTCACCGCCGCTACCGAATCGCCGCCACCAACAAGTGAAAAAGCGCCTTTTTTGGTTGCTTCTGCTATGGAATTTCCTAAGGCAATCGTACCGCTAGAAAAGGTGTCCATTTCAAAAACACCTAGGGGGCCGTTCCATAAAATAGTTTTACATTGCTGAACAACGTCATGAAATATTGCTTTTGATTTTGGCCCGCAATCTAGGCCTTGCCAATTTTCAGGGATTTCTCTAACATCGACAACTTGTGTGTTTGCAGTGTTGCTGAAATCGTCGGCAGCCAAAACATCCACAGGGATATGAATTTGAACATTTTTTGCTTTCGCTCTGTCAAGAATCTGAAGGGCTAATTCCATTTTGTCATCTTCACAAATAGAATCTCCTACATGACCGCCAAGAGCTTTTACAAACGTAAAAGTCATCCCACCGCCAATAATCATATGATCGACTTTATCTAAAATATTATCAATAATAGTGATTTTAGAAGAAACCTTAGCCCCGCCTAAAATTGCCAAAACTGGTTTTTCTCCTGTTTTCATTACTTTATCGATACTTTCAATTTCTTGAGCCAATAAACTTCCAAAACATTTATTGTCTGGAAAAAACTGAGCAATAATCGTTGTAGAAGCGTGCGCTCTATGAGCGGTCCCAAAAGCATCGTTGATATAAAAATCTCCTAGTTTAGAGAGGGCTTCAGCAAATTCTGCGTCGCCTTTGGTTTCTTCAGAATGGTATCTTAAATTTTCTAATAAAAGAACCTGACCAGGTTGAAGGTTTGCTGATGCAGCTTGTGCTTCTTCTCCAATACAATCACTAGAAAATAAAACTTCAACCCCTAAAATAGTTTCTAGTTTACTTACAATATGGCGTAATGAAAATGCAGGCTCTTGGGCTTTTGGACGGCCCAAATGAGACATTAAAATACAACTTCCTCCATCCTGTAAAACTTTCATAATGGTTGGTTTGGCGGAAACGATACGTGTAGCATCTGCAACCTCAAACAAATCATTTAAAGGCACATTAAAATCAACCCTAATTAATGCTTTTGTATTTTTAAAATTTACGTTCTGTATTGTTTTCATTTCTTTGAAAAAAATTTGTTTAATTTATAAGATTCCAAAGGTAAGTATTTCTTTTAGCCTATGAAATATCAGCATAAGAAAGTTATGAGGAAACTCAAGAAATGAGAAAAACATAATTTATTGTTTATAAACGTTTAGGGTGTGTCAATTTTAAATAAGATTCAATTAAATCTTCTATCTTTGTTTTATGACTTTTGATGCTATTATAGGGCAGTCTTTTTTAAAAACCCACTTGAAACAGGGGGTGAGTTCTGGGCGAATTCCACATGCACAGCTTTACGTTGGAAAACAAGGCGTGGGAGCACTGCCAATGGCGATTGCTTATGCCAATTATTTAATGACTCTCCAAGAAAACGGTGTGGGAAAGATCAACCCGTTAACACACCCAAACATTCATTTTGCATATCCTGTTACGACAAGTGACAAGGTTAAGTCCAAACCAATTTCATCTAACTATCTCCCCGAATGGCGTTCATTCATGGAGTCGAATCCTTATGGGTCTATTAACGATTGGTATGAGCTGGTTGGTGTTGGGAATAAACAAGGGAATATTGGTGTCGATGAAGCAAATGACATAGTCTCTAAAATGTCTTTAAAAGCATTTAATGGTGGCTACAAAGTAATGATTATATGGATGGCAGAGAAAATGAATTCGATGTGTGCGAATAAACTTTTGAAGCTCATTGAAGAGCCCGCAGAGAAAACAGTATTTATTTTAATCACAGAAGATGAGGAGCAAATAATAAGCACTATACGATCTCGATGTCAAACGATACATTTAAATCCGCTTTCCGAGGACGCCATAAAAGAAGTTCTTATAAACAAGCATGGCGCCGAGGCCGGTTTGGCGCAAAATATTGCGCACCAAGCGGAGGGAAGTTATAGTAGAGCGCTTGATTTATTAAGTCAACAACCTGAGGATCTTCAATTTGAAACTTGGTTCATTGCTTGGGTAAGAACTGCGTTTCAAGCTAAGAGTAACAAACAATCCATAAATAGTTTAATGGCTTGGAGTGACGAAATATCTAAAACTGGTCGCGAGATTCAAAAACAATTCTTGGACTATAGTTTACGATTTTTTAGACAAGCGATGCTGTTTAATTACGACGCTAAAAGCTTGGTTTTCATGAAGTTAAACGACAAAACATTTAAATTCGAAAAATTTGCGCCTTTTATTGACGCTTCAAATATTGTAGAAATTTCTAAAGAAATTGAACTCGCTAATTATCATATTGAGCGGAATGCCAATGCAAAAATTGTATTAACGGATTTGTCCATAAAACTAACCCGCCTTTTACATCTTAAAAAAGCTTAATTTTTGGAGTAACTCTTATTTAGTTCTTCCAATATTTTTTGAGTTAAATCAGAAGCGTCTTCACCATATAATACACTCCCAGCTTCATTACTTCCTAGAATATAATTATAGCCGTTGGACTGCCCATAGGCTCTAACAAAGTCTTTGACCGTTGAAATAATAGAATCGTTAAGGTTTTGGCTTTCTTGAGCAATTTGTTGTTGTTCAAATTGTACACGCTGCGACAATAACTGTTCTTTTTGCTGAAGTTCTTGTGAAAGTTTCTGAACTGCAGATTGGGACATTTTACGCGCTTTTAATTCCGCTTCTTTAATTTCTAATTCAAAAGCAGAACGCAAACTATCTGTACGCATTTTAAATGCTTCAATTTTAATTTGAAGTTTCGCTTCAATATCTTTACGTTCTTGGTAATCATTTATAAGAACCGTATTATCTACAAAGCCTATTTTTTGTTGCTGACAAGCAGAAAAAGCTAAAATCGATAAAAGTGCCAAAGCTAATTTTTTCATAAGAGTGTAATTTGGATGAAGTTGTAAAAGTAAAAAAGTTATTGCAATATTATGAAAAATTTGTGTCAGATTTTATTTATAGACAAAAACTATCAAAACTGTTTTGTTTAATTGTGAAAGACTATCAAAAACAAGCGCTATAAAAGGCTTTTTTTTAGCGCTAAAACAAAGCGCCTACAAATATATTGCGTCAGCCATAGAAACAACGCTAGAGCGCCTTAAAACGCTAATTCTTGTTTTTTAACACATATATAAGCGAAGAATACTCTCCAGATTTTAGCGCTTTTAAATTTGAAAGAAAACCAATCCATAAACTATTTAAAAATCGATGGGAACCGGTTTTTAATTTATTTGAAAGTAAACTAACATAATAGGCGTCCATTTGTAAAGGGTGTGTAGATTCTAATTTGATGTGAACTTCAGAAAACACCTTTGAGATTGACTGCTGAGAAAAATGCCACAAATGTCTTGGAACGTCATACGCTGCCCAGTAATCTTTGAAATAAAGGGCGTCAAAACTTTTAAAGTTTGGAACCGCCACTACAATACGTCCGTTTGGTTTCAGTAGTTTCTGTAATGTTTCTATGTCTTCATCTAAGTTTGGAAGGTGTTCCAACACATGCCAAAGAGTGATCACATCAAATGAGTTGAGAGGCAGTTGACCAAAGGCATCAGAATCAAAAACAGTATTGGGTGCTTTAGAATTTGCTAGGTTCCGAGCAGCCGAATTAGGCTCAATGCCGGTAACTGTCCAACCTTTGTTTTTGGCCGCTCTTAAGAAAAATCCTGTGCCTGCTCCGACATCTAATAGCGCCGCTTGTTTCGGCTGAAAGGGCTTTAAGAGACGTAACTTTCGTTTCACAGAAACATATCGAACAACGTGATAAAGCACATCGAATAAAGAACGACGCTGATTGGTGTGGGATATATAATTTGTTTCTGGATAGTAGTTTGAAAGCGTAGAGGCTATGGGTTTGGGATGTGTATAAAGCAAGGCTCTAGAGTCGTCATAGCGTAGCTCGAAAGCCTCTCCGCTAACGGCATGGTCTTTAAGTTTTAGATAAATTTGATTTGTTTTCATAACGTTCCACGTGGAACAATTGCAGTTTATTAACGCCCCATGTAGACTAATAAAACAGAAATGTCATTAGGGGAAACTCCACTAATTCTTGAAGCTTGCGCAACAGTTACAGGCTGAACGTTCTTCAGCTTTTCGCGGGCCTCATAACTCATGGATTTGATTTGAGAATAGTCATATCCCTTAGGAATTTTGACATATTCTAAGCGTGTTAATTTATCTGCATTGTTTTTTTCTTTAGCAATATAACCCGAATATTTTACCTGAATCTCCGTTTGCTCAATCACTTCGTTATCTAAATTATGATCGCGAATGTAAGACTCAACAGGTTCAAATTTACGAACATCTTCAATACCAATATTGGGTCTTGTAAATATTTTAAATAGTTTATCCGATTGTCGTATTGGTGTGGACTGTTTAGCCTCTAAGATCGGGTTGGCATCTTCGGGTTTGATGCTTTGTGTTCTAAAAAACCCCACAAACGCCTCTGCTTTAGAAAGCTTTTCCTCCATGCGTCTCAACCGTTTTTCGCTTGAAATCCCTAAGTCATATCCTTTGGGTGTCAAACGGATATCGGCATTATCTTGTCTAAGTAGTGTTCTGTATTCTGCTCGTGAGGTGAACATTCGATACGGTTCTTCCGTTCCCTTAGTTATTAAGTCATCGATCAAAACACCTATATAGGCTTCATTTCGTTTTAATATGAAAGACTCCTTTTCTTGAACCATAAGACTCGCATTGATCCCCGCCATTAAACCTTGAGAGGCTGCTTCTTCATAGCCTGTGGTACCATTGATTTGCCCTGCAAAATAAAGCCCCTTAATAATCTTTGTTTCTAACGAATGTGTCAACTGAGTAGGGGGGAAGTAATCATATTCGATTGCGTAACCAGGTCTAAAAAACTTGACATTCTCGAATCCTTTGACCGCACTTAAAGCTTTAAACTGGACATCTTCAGGAAGGGAGGTGGAAAACCCATTCACATAGTATTCAACAGTATTCCAACCTTCTGGTTCCACGAAAATTTGATGGCTGTCTTTATCCGCAAAACGATTAATTTTATCTTCAATCGAGGGACAGTATCGAGGCCCTAAACTTTGGATACGGCCATTGAACATCGGAGAACGGTCAAAGCCTTCTCGTAGTAAATTATGAACCTCTGAGCTCGTATGTGACATATGACAAGAACGCTGCGTTGTGAGCGGCTTGGTCACATCGGAATATGAAAACTTTTCGGGGACTATATCACCAGGTTGTTCGGACATTTTAGAAAAATCTAAGGAACGTCCATCTACTCTTGGGGGTGTTCCAGTTTTCATTCGGCCGGAATCAAACCCTAAATCAATGAGCTGTTCAGTAATGCCCGTAGCAGCTTTTTCTCCTGCCCGACCACCGCCAAAATTTTTATCACCGATATGAATTAATCCATTTAAAAAAGTACCATTCGTCAACACAACAGACTTTGCTCTGATCTGTAAGCCTAGTGAAGTTTTCACCCCCTTGACAGTATCGCCTTCAACGATAAGACCAGTTACCATTTCTTGATAAAAATCGAGATTTTTGGTTTGTTCTAGCATCAATCGCCAGTCTTCAGCGAAACGCATCCGATCACTTTGTACGCGTGGACTCCACATCGCGGGACCCTTCGATTTGTTAAGCATTTTAAATTGAATCGCGGAGGTGTCACTTACGATACCGCTATAGCCACCGAGCGCGTCAATTTCACGAACAATTTGTCCTTTAGCAATCCCTCCCATGGCAGGATTGCAAGACATCTGTGCAATGTTTTGAAGGTTCATCGTCACAAGGAGTGTGCGACTGCCCATGTTGGCGGCAGCGGCAGCAGCTTCGCTTCCAGCGTGCCCTCCTCCAACTACAATTACGTCGTAAATTTTATTAAACATTATAACATTGTTTAATGTTCCACGTGGAACAAATCGTTTGAAGATGCAAATATAAGGGTTTAGAAAAAATTAATCGTTACGTTGTTGAAGATAGAAATCTTCTTTTGTTCGCATCAATGCGGCATCAGATTTGGACTTATCCTTATAACCACAATAATGCAGAACACCATGCGCCATTACCCTAGAAAGTTCTGTGTCAAAAGACTGATTAAATTCGATTGCATTCTCGCGTACCCGTTCAATTGAAATAAAGATCTCGCCATGAATCTCTTTTCCTATAGAATAATCAAAACTAATAACGTCCGTCAAAGTATCATGATTTAAAAACTCTACGTTCAAATTGTGTAAAAAAGCATCATCACAAAACACAATTGAGACCTCGCCTTCATTATAATTTTCCTGAGAGATGATTGCTGTTAACCAGTCTGAAACGGCTGATTGGTTTGAAATTTCGAAGTTGGTTTCTGAGTGAAAACTAATCATTTGGGTTCTTAAAATATTCTTGTACTTTTTGCTTAAATTCCTGTCGCAAAGGTAAGCTTTGTCGATTTAATATCTCTGTTGTATTAAAATATTGTTTAATCACCTCTGGATTTGGAGCTGGAGACTGGAAACGATCTGCTTTACTGGTGTCAGCAACGCGTTTTGTATCTTCACCTTGTTGCAACGCTGCCTTTTCTAATTTTAACAATTGATGCTTAAGCGCCTTCATGTCTTGTAAAGACTTTGGCGTAACCCCTTGATTTATAAGGTTTTGTTCAATTTTTTCCATAGCATTAAGAAGGTTAAGAGCGCCTTGTCCGATCCCTTTTTTGTCTAACAATTCTTGCAGTGCATTTCTCAATTCTTGTTGCTTTTTAAAAATCTCAAACAACTCACCGGTATCACCTTCAGAGTCACCACCAAGACCACTTGGCTTAGCGCTGTTTCTCTGACCTTTGTCACCTGGAGCGCCGTCATCAACTGGTTTTGAGCTAGAATCCCCTTCACCAGAATCCTTATTTGAATCGGCTTTTCCCTTCTCAGAACCTTGCTTTTCACCGTTTGGTTTTTTTCCGTTCTCGTTGAGCTGCTTTTCCATCTCTTTGTTTAAAGCCTCTTGACTCATAATAATATCGGGTAATTGCATCTCGCCTTCGCCTTGGCCTGGGGAAAGCTGCATTTCCATTTGCATGGAATTTAAAGTATTGCTCAACAGGTCTGCTAATTTATTGGTCGAGGAAACCACAAATTGTTGAGCCGAGACCCCTTTTCGAGTATCGTTTTCTGAAAGTAATTCTAAACTTTTATCAATATTAAAAAACACATCCGTGATCTCAGAATTGACTTGCTCAGAGATCTTAGGCTGACGCAAGGAAAGTGCAAACAAGCTATCGTCCACGTGCTCAAAATGCTCCCTAAGATTGCTTTGTTTCACAAGTCGTTGCGCATAGTCGTTATTATTAGACGGCGAGGTCTTAAAACGATTCATTAAGGCCTCTTGATCAAAGGAAAACAAAAGTAAGTTGTCTAAAATTTGACGTAACATCTCAACATCTTCATTCATTTGTTCGGCAGAACCACTGCCCATTTGATTCGACATTTTTTTTCCCATTTGTCGCATCTTTTGTGCCGCCTTCCTTTGGCTTTTTTGAGCCTTTGAAAGTTGACTGGTTTTGTCTTTAGGGTTAGATGATTTTTCTTTTTTACCTAAATCTTCACTGGCATTTTCTTGATCTTTTTGAATCGATTTTTCTAGATTAGGGTCATCGGGAATCGAAAGCGGTTTTGACAACGCCTCGTTATCTTTCTTCAAATCATTTAATTGTTTTAAGAGATCCTTGAAGTCGTCATTCAATTGATCTTGAGCAGATTTAGAGTTTTGCTCCGACGATTCTTTAGATAATTCAGACTGTGCTTCAGATAATTTATTTAAGGCTTCTTGGAGTTGCTCTGCTTTTTTGGTCACATAATAGCGTTTCGTAAGCTCGAGTAATTGCTCTAAGCTCCGCTGTTTATTCTTGTTTTGTTTGGCCATTTCTTCCAGTTTTTCAGCCAATTGTTCCTTGTTGATTTTATCGGTAACTTTTTTAAGCTCCTCAAGAAGTTTTTCGTCTTTTTGAAGCGTTTCCTTCTGTGCGTCTAATCGTTTTTCTAGCTGTTCTTTAAAAGGGTCCTTTTTTTTAGATTTATTAAACTGATTTAAATTCTTCTTCATTTTGTTGTTGAATTTCTTCAACATTTGATCTTGCACTTTTTGACGTTCTAAGAATGATTTTAGTTTTTGTTGATCACTGAAATTCAACTGAGGTGTTTGTTTTTGATTTTGAGACAACTCTTTAAGTGATTGGTCTTGTTCAGCCATGGAGTTTAACGCTTTTTGAAATGCCGTTGATAACTCGTTCTGTTCTTGAAGTTGAAGTTCTTCAAGTGTGATTTGGCTTTTGGAATTATAGTTAAAAACACGACTTCTAGTAGACTTGTTTTGATGGAACGGATCATTATCAAAAACCTCAAAATAAAGGGCATAAGCAGTGTCCTCAATTAATTCTAAATTAGATGGAAAAGCGTATGTGAATTCTTGAAACGTCTGCACATTAGCAGGCAGTAAAAGTGATTTCGACTTAGTGGGGTTGTCCATTGGATAATAATGAAGTTTTAGGGAATTGATCCCATAATCATCTGAGATTTGGCCGTAAAAAAATAGGGTTTCTTGATAGGTAGAATCCTGTTTCATTTCTACTTTGATTGTGGGCCGTTGATCTTTAATGGTTTGGATGGTAAACGCTAAGTTTTCATAATTCTTAAGTTGAGCGTTACTCGTTTGAATCGTATAACTTAAAGACTCAAACAACTGTTTGCTAAATTGAAACTTTTGATTATTGGCTTCAAAAAATAGCGCCTTGTCTTTGTATGCAAAGACTACGGAGTCCGTTGACTTAGTGGTTAGTTCCCACCTCAACTTGGTTCCTTCTGGGATCGTGGCATTCCCATTGTTCGCAATTTTTTGATCTGTTTTGCCCGTATAAGTTGGGTAGTCTAAGTATAAATCAAAATGAAGTAAGACTGGTGTGTTTATGAGGTCTAGATGATATGGTTTAGAAATAACGTCTCCCGCAATTAAGGTAAAGTTGACGGGCGCTTTTAACTGGCGGAATTCATGTTCAAAAACGCCTAATTGCGGTTGATTCAATATATAAGACGCGTTGTCATAAACAATTTGAACTTCTTCAGGAATGACAGAACCCACTGTTTTTACAACCAACGTAAAAGACGTGTTTTCAATGGCCTCAAGCGGGTTGTTCATCACAAAAAAAGAAAACGGCGCCGGCGGAAAATAGGTGGTTTGATAATTGACAACCCGTTTTAAACTGTCTGTAAACACCGCTTGCTTGCCAAACATAAAAAACACAAAAACAATAAGAATTGGCACAACGGCATACCTAAGATATTTTAAATTATCCTTCAGGTTTACGGCGTTTTTAAACGGAACTAAACTCAAGTTTTTGGATTTCTGTTCGATGCTGGCTAAAAGAAACTCTGTGTGTTGCGATTGTTGGTTCAGCTGAAGGACATTTAAAAGTTTGTCCTTCACTTCCGGAAAATGTTTACCGACCATTTTAGAGGCTGTTTCATTGTCAATGCCTTTTTGGATTTTAAAATATTTTGCCAATGGAATGAAAATCAACCTATAAAAAAGAAAAGCCTCAAAACCAACAACACACCAAAACAAGAGGGTTCTTCCAAAAGGATTTAGCCAAAAAAAGTGTTCAATAATCAGTGTAAATAACCCATACAGCAAACCAATAGCAACAAACAGCAGCAACCCTTTCAGTAAAGCGCTGATATAATAGCGTCTGATGAATTGTTCTAATTTTTGCTCTATGTTGTGAAACCCTTCCAGTTAAAACCTTGTTTAAAAAAATAAAATTACAATAATATTCCATATTGATGGTGGCTTTATCATAATATGTGAAGAAAAATAAGGAATGAATATAAGACGCCATTGCAATGAGTGCTTGATTTAAAAAAGAATAAAAAACTTCATTTGTTTTGGACA
>Ga0115564_10001950_pt1 | contig 18403 bp, 17 predicted proteins | sample COGITO_mtgs_1105_7_FD_88680 | JGI IMG/M metagenome (GOLD analysis project Ga0115564, IMG submission 88680) | Pelagic marine microbial communities from North Sea - COGITO_mtgs_110523 | ecosystem: Environmental > Aquatic > Marine > Epipelagic | place: Germany:Helgoland, sampling site Kabeltonne...
AAGCGCTGTTGATCGCGGCAAAGGAGCTCTTGTCCTACGGGTTCATTCGATCCCGCTACCATCAGGCATGGACCTGCCCGGACGCGAGCCAGGTGCAGGCCGAGGCTGACTGCTTGTTCCAGCACTCCTTGCCCGCAGGCAGCAGAAGGCTGCTCGCACGGGCGGTAGTTGATCCTGCTGCGACCCAGGGGCGACCCCGATTCAGACTTCGACGCCTGCTGAACCTGCCCCTGGCCCTGGAGTGGGCCCAGCAGCGAGGAAACACCTGGATCAGCCCGGCGGAAGTGCGTCAACGCTCGTCCCGCACAAAGGCATGAACGACAGATCAGAGAATTCGGTGTGATGAAGATACGGGCCATCATCACCGTTTTGATTTTCTTGCTGTTCACGCTGGAAAAGCACTCCCTGGGTAGGGGCCTATTTGGCTTGCAGGAAATAGCGTTTTTATCGATCGGGCTGTCCTATTTCATCTCCATTTGGGTCTTTGGCATCCAAAGGTTGGTCCTGCTGTTCCTGTCGATCATCAACCTGTCCGTCGTGCTGTTCATCTTCACCATGCAAGAATTCGAGCAGCTGGCAAATCTGTCCAATTCGCTTCTCATCATCTTGAGTTTCCCGGTCGCGCTACAGATCGCCCGCTATTTTCGGGCCCAAGACCTGAGGTTGTTGACGACGATTTTTGTCGGGGTGGTGGTCATCTTCACGGTTGTGGGGGGGCTGGTTTCAGGCTGGACAGTGTCCTACCTCGGCGACACACGTCAGGTGCGGCTGATCGGCGGCTGGGAGAAGCCAACGTTCCTGGCTGAAGCAGCCTGTCTGATCATTTTCTTAGTGATCACAAGCACGAGGGACCAGCAGCTGTCCGGGGTGGGAAAATGGCCCCAGACCGCGAAGATAGTGATCCTTGTCGCGGTACTGACCATCATTGCGACGGGCTCTCGTGCGGCTCTGGGTACCAGTTTGATTTTTCTCTATTCCGTCTGGCTGGGGACCAATCGCAGGGAAAACAGAATTTTACTCAATATTTCTTTTCTCGCGGTCGCGCTGTTGTTTGTTTTTTGGTCCATCAACCAGGGCATCAGTATCGACACATTAGACCGCGCAGCAGGCAGTCGTTGGACCATGATTTCCGTTGAAATTGAGACCCATTTGATCACGCTCGGCTACTGGCTGTTCGGCAACCATGACGCCTACATGGTCTTCTTGGAGAATGATGTTTTCCAAAATCGCGTCTTCCACATAGATTCCTTCTTTGCGGAACGGTTAGTCATCACCGGCCTGTTTGGTTTGATCTTACTGGGGCTGAGCATCCTCAATTTCTATTCCAATATGGACCTTGTGGGGCGGGCCGTTGTTGTGAGTCTCCTGTTTTACGGACTTTTCGAGCACGGTATTTTCAACCTGACATCGATGTTCGCGTACTTTTCCCTGCTGATCGCGGCAAGCTCAGCGCAGAAGGCACTGGTCAGAAGGGCGCGTCTCTCGGCCGATGCCGCCCACGGTACAGCCCTTCGTCCTGCGCGCTAGGCGCCAAGACCAAGATCCGCCACCTGCGCGTTCATTCCGCTTTTTTTAGGAAGTGCGGCATGGCACCGCTCGAAACCGAAGCCAATCCCAACATCCGGATTGGACCACTTCGATGGGGCAAGCCAGTTTTGTGCGAGGGCAAAATAGACCTCTTCAAGCTTCTCAAGGATAATTGCGATGCGTAAGATATACCTTGCTGGCCACCTTGGCATGGTAGGACGCGCGATACTGCGGCAGATACTCGCGCGCGGCAAAACCACCATCATCACACGCACGCATGCGAAACTGGACCTGACTGACCAGGCCGCCGTACAGGCATTCATGCAGGCTGAGCGCCCTGACGTGGTGATCCTGGCCGCCGCTAAGGTGGGAGGGATTTTGGCAAACAACAGCTATCCCGCTGATTTCATCTATCAAAACCTGATGATCGAGGCGAACGTGATCCATGGGGCCTTTACCGCTGGCGTCACGCGGCTGCTACAGCTTGGGTCATCGTGCATCTACCCCCGTGATGTGCCACAGCCGATGCGCGAAGACGCGCTCCTGACTGGCGAGCTAGAGCCGACAAACGAGCCTTATGCCATCGCCAAGATCGCTGGGATCAAGCTTTGTGAAAGCTATAACCGTCAGTATGGAACCGACTATCGCTCGGTTATGCCAACTAATCTCTACGGCCCTGGTGACAACTTTCACACCGAGAACAGCCACGTCCTTCCCGCGCTAATCCGTCGGTTTCACGAAGCGGTGGTGTCAGGGGTTGAGGAGGTTGAGATTTGGGGAACGGGGACACCGCGCAGAGAGTTCCTGCACGTCGATGACATGGCCGCCGCCTCGCTGTTTGTGCTCGATTTGCCAGAGGCAGAGTATGCAGCAAACACCCAGCCAATGTTGAGCCATATCAACGTCGGCTGTGGTGCTGACATCTCAATTCTTGAACTGGCCCAGAAGATAGCTGCGATCACTGGCTACAAGGGCCGCATCATGACCGACCCCAGCAAACCAGACGGCACACCAAGAAAGCTAATGGATGTTTCGCGGCTAACCCAAATGGGCTGGTCCGCGCAAATCGGTTTGGATGAGGGTTTAGCCCAAACCTACCAATGGTTTTTGGCAAGCATTGATAAACCACGCGATTAGAGACGCTATATGACGCCAATTATTCACCCGGTACTCTTGTGTGGCGGGTCCGGCACGCGGCTGTGGCCGCTGTCGCGAAAGTCCTATCCCAAGCAGTTTGTCGAACTCGCAAGCAAGGAAAGCCTCTATCAGGCCTCAGCTCGGCGGCTAACGGGGCCGGGATTTGCTGCGCCGACGCTCGTAACGGCAGCTGACTTCCGGTTCATCGCGATCGAACAATTGGCTGCGCTCGAAACCCTTCCTGCTGACATCCTGATTGAGCCTGCTGCCAAGAACACGGCTGCCGCGATCTGTGCAGCAGCGCTGGCGCTGGATGCCCGGGAGTCCGGCGGGCTCATGCTGTTGGCGCCCTCGGATCATGTCATCCCCGAGGTTGAGCGGTTCCAAGCCGCGGTTGAGGCGGCTGCACCGACGGCCCAAGCCGGTCAGTTGGTGACCTTCGGTATTCGCCCGAACAGACCGGAGACCGGCTATGGTTGGCTCGAGCTCTCGATCCCCACGTCTGATTTTGCGCCAGAGCCCCAGCCGCTCAAAGGCTTCGTTGAAAAGCCTGATCTGGCCTCAGCCGAGGCACTGCTTGCCGGCGGTATGCACCTCTGGAACGCCGGTATTTTCCTGTTCTCAACCACCGCGATCCTTGAGGCCTTCGCGGCCTATGCGCCAGAAGTCCTGCGCGCCTGCCGCGCTGCCTTCGAGGGCGCAGAGAAGGACCTCTCCTTTACCCGTCTCGCCCCCGAGCCCTGGAACACCTTGCCCGACATCTCGATCGACTATGCGGTGATGGAGAAGGCGCCAAACCTGTCAGTGGTTCCCTATGGTGGTGCTTGGTCCGATCTGGGCGACTGGCAGGCCGTGTGGCGGGACGCAGAGACCGATGACAGCGGAACCGTCACTACAGGCCCGGCGACAGCGCTTGAGTGCCAAGACACGTTGCTGCATGCGACCAGCGAAGACCAAAAGCTGGTCGGTCTTGGGCTTACCGATATCGTCGCAGTTGCCATGCCCGACGCGGTTCTGGTTGCCCACAAAGACCGCGCCCAAGAGGTCAAGCAGGTGGTTGCCACGCTGAAGGCTCAGGGCGTGGCACAGGCAGAGACCTTGCCCCGCGATTACCGCCCCTGGGGGTGGTACGAGCGCCTAGTGGTCGGCCAGCGGTTTCAGGTAAAGCGCATTGTCGTCCACCCCGGCGAAGCGCTGTCCCTGCAAAGCCACCACCACCGAGCCGAGCACTGGATCGTGGTCGAAGGCACGGCCAAAGTGACCATTGGTGAAGACGTTCAGCTCGTCTCCGAGAACCAGTCCGTCTACATCCCATTGGGCGCCGTGCATCGCATGGAAAACCCCGGTAAATTGCTTTTGACTTTGATTGAGGTCCAAACCGGTAGTTACCTCGGCGAGGATGACATCATTCGCTACGAAGACGCATACGCACGCGGTCAGGGCGCCAGAGGTTAGGGTTTCGTACGCGGTCATCGGCTGCAATTCGCCGCAAACATGAGGTCGGAGAGGGCCTTCCTCAGACAAGCATTCTCCATGTCTTTAAGCCGCTTAGCCATCACTCAGCTCCTCCTCTAAGGAACCAATCCTACCTCAAAGGATGGACCATTTTTTCGGCGGCAGTCCAGCGGGACCGGATCGCAAGCCGTCGGTGTGGTGGGCCAATGCGATGGTAAAAGTACACAGAAATTCACGCTAAAAAAACGTTGCATATGGTAACGAATTTATAAGGAAGAAATGGTGCCGAAGCCCAGATTCGAACTGGGGACACACGGATTTTCAATCCGTTGCTCTACCAACTGAGCTACTTCGGCATCCTGAGGCTGAGGTGTTGGTCAGGAGCCCTACGGACTCTCCCCTCAACGCGTGATGAAGTTGTTTAGACCCCCGCTGACCAGAGAACAAGGGCAGATTTTTTAAGCGCCGGAATGTGGCTCATGCATGAGAAGCATAGGCGCGCAACTTGAGCATCAAGCCTCTCGGTCTAGCGGCAAAACCTCGCCCAGTTCAGCGTCATCGTCCGGGTCAGGCTCTTCCACGGCCGGGATCGCGTAGGCACCGGTCAGCCAGCGGTTGAGATCCACGTCACGGCATCGATCAGAACAGAACGGGCGAGCTTGTGGGGTTTCCGGCTTGCCGCAGGTTGGGCAGGCCGCTAGTGCGGATTTTTTCATGGGTGCGAGGTCAGCCATCGCGGGTCGCTTCCAAAGCTTTGGCGTAAGATAAAGGCACGCGGTTGACGAGATCAACCTGGGCGCGTTGCTGCTCAGGGATCGAGAACCCCCGTCGTGCCCGCGTGATGAGGCCGATGCCTAAATGATTCACGGGCTCCACGTCAAATTGGCACGTGGGGTGTTCCATCAGTCCACGGAGATGTTCGGTCAAACGAGCCCGCTCGGCCTTGGTTTCAAGATTGAGGAAATCAACGACGATGAGACCACCGAGGTTAAGGGCTTGCACCACACGTGCGACTTCGGCAGCAGCGCGGTTGTTGGTCTCCAGGCGCTCAGAAGCGCGCACAGTCGCATTCACGTCGATCATGGTGCCGGTAAAGCCCGGTTCGACCAGCAGCGATAAACCTCCCTTTAGCGGTACATACAGTCCATCGGTAACGTTCCATTGCGGATCGGCGGGATTTACGCTGTCAGAGGGGAAAAAGTCGACGGCGATATCGGCGCGTGCGCCTCGGATGGCTGCGACGGCTTCCGGCTTGCTCAAACAGACCACGGCGTCGGCGGTCTCGACCAGCGCGGAGAGAGGATCCACTGCGCTGCGCAGCAGCTGTGCTTTGCCTTTCGAGGTCGCAACCTCGGGAATGGGGGGGATCAGGCGGCCACGCGGGCCTTTATCTTCGCGGGCGTCCGTGATGATTTCAACGCAAACCCAGGACCCCTCGCGGATGTTGGCCCTTTCCTTGAGCGGTACCATGGTGCGCTGATCGGCGCCGGTCCCGGTTGTCAGACGCGGGGGAATAGCCTTGCCAGTGTCAAGAAAGGCGACGCCCAGCGTCTTTGAGACTTCCTGAACACGAGCCCAGAGTTTGGCGCCCGAACCCAGTGGAGTGGACCAGGGCCGCATCCAGGGCCAGTCGATCACGCGCGTCACGATCGGCGCTTCCAGGTCATGGGGTGGGCCTGCGCGAACGATTAGATCGCGCTGAGCGGGTTGATCGATCACGTAAAGCGTGTTCATAGGCGGAAACCTGCACCGGTGAGCTGGGCATGGGTCACGGCCAGATCGAGCCCCATGACGTTGGTGTAAGACCCATTGATCCACGGAATGAAACGGGCGAAGGCCCCTTGTATGGCGTAACCGCCCGCTTTTCCCTGCCACTCTTCACTGGCGATGTACCAGTCGATTTCCTGCACGCTCAGCCGCTTGATGGCGACGCGGGTCATCGAAACCTCGCTGCTGGGCGCATGCCCGGGACGCACGATAGCTTGTCCGGTGTAGACACGGTGTCGACGGCCGCTGAGCAGTGCGAGAAAGGCACGCGCCTGTTCAGCGTCGGTGGGTTTTTCGAGGATCCGCCGACCAACCGCAACGGTTGTGTCTGCGGCGAGCACGGCGGCATCCGGGTTGGCCTGGGCCATCACACGCGCCTTTTCACACGCCAATCGCTCGACGTAGGCAGCGGGAAGCTCACCGTGTTTCGGTGTCTCGTCGATGTCGGCGGGCCGAATGGCGTCAGGAACCACGCCAATCCGCGCCAGGAGTTCCTTTCGACGAGGACTGGCGCTGGCGAGGATAAGGCGCATCTATTTATAGCGGAACGTGATCCGCCCCTTGGACAAGTCGTAAGGTGTCATTTCGACCTGGACGCGATCACCAGCGAGAACCCGGATCTTGTTCTTCCGCATCTTGCCTGACGTGTGCGCCAGAATTTGGTGGTCGTTGTCCAGTTTTACCTTGAACATGGCGTTTGGCAGGATTTCCAGCACTTCGCCTGTGAATTCAATCAGATCTTCTTTTGCCATGTGTGGCTTTACTTACCCTGTTTAATGAGGCGAGAGAGTCCGCCCAGTCGTGGTGGCAGATAGGGCCAAGGGACGGTCGAGGTCAAGGTGCAGGCGTGAAAACCGGGTGATAATCACGAAAAATCAAAGCGTTCCTTAATTCTGGCACGAATTTGGTCTCTGGTTTCTCGGTAGGCATCGAGTTTCATGTCGCGTGTGCCGTCAACGAGACTGGGGTCAAGCACGTCCCAACTTTCCACATCGGTCGCCTGTGCCCGCATAGCCTCCAGTGCTTCGCCTTCCGCCTGCTTCGACAGCGCGACGATCAGGTCGTAGCCCCCATCGCTGTGTGCGTCGAAGGGTTTTGCCTGATGCCGGTGCATATCAACACCTTGCTCACCTAGTACCGAAACCACGAACCCATCGATATCGGTGGGGTACAGGCCCGCTGAAGCTACGAAAACACCGGACCGTCTGGCGTGCTTGAGTTCGTCTTTCATCAACCCTTCAGCCAGCGGGCTGCGGATGGCATTACGCGTGCAGAGAAAAAGCACGGATCCGGGGAGATTGCTCATTCGAGGGTATCCTTCCGGCCTAAATAGAGTGCAAACAGCAGCGTAATCAGCCGGCGTGCTGTGTTCAGATCAGTCTCAACTTTACCCTCCAACCGATCTCGAAGCAGTTCTGCAACATCGTTATGAACACCGCGCCTTGCCATATCGATAGACTCGATTCGTGCTGCTGAGGCGGTATGGATCGCGTCGTTGTAGGCTGTGCAAATGTCGTAATATTCCGCCAATGGCGCTCTGAAAGTTTTCAGAGAAATCAGCAGGAAATAGGGTTTTTCGGCGCTGCTAACGGGACTGATCTCAAAGACGAGTTTGCCTTCGTGCTCGTTCAGCTTCAGCTTAAAGGGGCCCTGGTCCGCGAAAGTAGCTGGTTTGAAGATATTGTCTTCAATCAGATCAAAAATCGCGATTTGCTGGTCTTGCTGCGCCTCGGGGGAGAGGTGCGCATGAAAAACGTCCCCCAGTTCGACGATGGCGAGTTTGTCGGTCATGACTAGTGATTACCACGGATGGCAATGGATCGCGCGTGTGCGCTCAGACCTTCTGCCTCGGCCAGTCGCCGCGCCGGTGCGCCCAATTCAGCGAGGGCGTCAGGGGAGAGCCCAAGAAATGTCGTCCGCTTCATGAAATCAAGAACACCAAGGCCAGAGGCATAGCGGGCCGCGCGCGCGGTCGGCAGAACGTGGTTGGGACCAGCGATATAATCCCCCATAGGCTCAGGCGTAAACCGGCCCAGGAAGGCCGACCCTGCATTCCGTATTTTGCCAAACAGTGCCTTTGGCGCTTCCGTTGCGATTTCGAGGTGCTCGGGTGCCAGGCGGTCTACGAGGTTTTCGCATGCGCTGACATCGTTCACCAGAATAATGCCACCGTTGTTTTGCCAGCTCGCACCGGCAATCTCTGCGCGGGGCAGGGTTTTGAGTTGGGCTTCAACGGCCTGTTCAACGGCCTGCGCAAAGCGGTAATCGTCGGTGATGAGTATCGATTGCGCATCGGCGTCGTGCTCGGCCTGTGACAGCAGATCGGCGGCGATCCAGGCGGGATCGTTGTCTCTATCAGCCACCACGAGGATCTCTGAAGGACCAGCAATCATGTCGATACCGACCTGACCAAAGACCCGGCGTTTGGCCGCGGCGACATAAGCGTTACCCGGCCCGACAATCTTGTCCACGGGGGCAACCTCTTCGGTGCCATAGGCCATCGCGGCAACGGCCTGTGCGCCGCCGATACGATAAATTTCCGTGACGCCGCATAGATGCGCTGCGGTTAACACCAGGGCGTTAACCTCACCATTGGGGGTCGGCACGCACATGGCAATTCGGGGCACGCCGGCCACCCGTGCCGGAATGGCGTTCATGTAGACTGAGGAAGGGTAAGCCGCCTGTCCGCCAGGGACATAGATCCCCGCCGCAGAAACCGAGGTCCAACGCCAACCAAGTTCCACGCCGACGTCATCGGTGTAACCTTCATCCTGGGGGCGTTGGCGTTCGTGGAACGACTGCACTCGTGCAATTGCGAGTTCCAGCGCCGCGCGGTCCTCAGCACCAACCGACGCGGCCGCGTCGTCAATCTCGGCCACTGAGAATCGTGCCGTCTCACTGACATCGAGGCGGTCAAACCGGGCCGTATATTCCGCAACCGCCGCGTGTTTGCGGGCGCGGACATCATCGATGATCTCGGCTACGGCCGCGTCCACGTCCACCGAGACTTCGCGCTTGAGGGACAGGAACTCCTGAAAGCGTGCTTCGAAATCCTCGTCGCTCTGGTTTAGCCAAAAGACCATCTATGCTGTCTCACTCATTTGCGATTCACGGACCGCGTCGCGGAAGGCGTTGATCCAGGCCAAAATCCGCCGGGAGTCCGTCTTCAGCGCCGAGCGGTTCACCACAAGGCGTGCCGTCGAATGCATGATGACTTCTTCCTCGATCAGCCCGTTCATTTGCAATGTTGTTCCCGTCGAGACCAGGTCAACAATCCGCGACGCCATGCCCAGCATTGGACCCAACTCGATCGCGCCGTTGAGCTTGATACACTCCGCATGAATCCCCTTCTGCGCGAAGTGCTTGCGCGTGACATTGGGATATTTTGTTGCCACGCGCAGGTGCGAGCGCCCGGTAAGCGGAACTGCGTCCAGACTGGCTTGCGGGCCGGCGACAGACAGTCGGCAAGCACCAAAGCCAAGATCGACCGGCACGTACAGTTCCGAAAAGTTGAATTCAGCCAAAACGTCAGCGCCAACAACCCCCATCTGCGCACCGCCAAATCCGACAAAAGTGGCGACGTCAAATGGCTTGACCGGGATCAGGTCGATCTCCGGAGACGCCGTTCCAAAGCGTAAGCGCCGGTCAGACTTATCGTGAAACGCCGCTTCTGGGGCGGCGCCAATGGCTTCGAGAACCGGCTGGCAGTCACCCGCCAAGCGGCCTTTGGGAAGGGCAAGTACGAGTGCTTCACTCATGGGTCTTCAGCTTTCCTCGCTCAGGGTTGGGGCTTGCGCGGCAATTTCTGCCAGATCATCGCCGTGCTCAGGCTTGCGCTGAGTAGGCCACGGCTCGCCCAAATCCTCAAGGAACACGCGAATATTCGGACCGGAGAGGCGGATTGCGGATTCACCGGAGCAGACGATGGTCAAACCCTTGTCATCGGGGACCAGTGCCATGATCGAAACAAACTGGTCGCGTGATCCGCGTTTGATCGCCTTGGTGCGAGCACCGGTAATGCCTTCCACTGTCAGGGCTGCAAAGCTGCGGGTGTAGCCGCTGGTGATGTCGTCCTGAAACCGGGCATCAGCCTGATCATCCGACGCGCCAGCAGAATCCTGCGTATCGAAAGCGGTTGCGCGTTCCCACTGAAATCGGTTGAGAATGGCCACAAACCGGCGCTTGTCGTCTTCGATGGTCATATCACTGGGTACAAAGATAGCGTCTTGCGTCAGTCCTGACAGCATGACGATGTCCCGGCTTTCCCGGCCTAGGAGTTTCAGTCGTTCGTTCGATGCCATGATTCTGGTGTTGCTCTAGTCTTGTCGCTTAATGGACGCGCCAACGGCCGAAAGCTTGGCTTCGATCCGCTCGTAACCTCGGTCCAGATGGTGAATGTCCCCAAGGCGAGTTTCCCCTTCTGCGGCCAAACCGGCAAGGATCAAAGAGGCTGAAGCACGCAGGTCTGTTGCCATCACCGGTGCGCCAAAGAGCTTTTTGACCCCCCGCACCACGGCAACACGGCCATCCACGTCGATATCTGCACCCATGCGAATCAGCTCTGGAACATGCATGTAGCGGTTTTCAAAGATGGTCTCGGTCAGAACCGCAGTGCCAGTTGCAACAACCATCAGAGACATGATCTGCGCCTGTAGATCCGTTGGGAAACCGGGGTAGGGCTCAGTGGTAACGTTGGTACTATTGGGACGTTCAGTCGTGGATGCCACGTGGAGGCCGGTCCCGAGTTGCGTGCAGATCGTGCCGCTGGCTTCCAGAACCGACGACAGTGACCCCAGATGTTCCAAGCGAGCGTTCTTCAAAATCAGCTCGCCGCCCGTAATTGCCGCAGCGACGGCAAAGGTTCCTGCTTCAATCCGGTCGGAGACAACCTGGTGCTGGACGCCAGAGAGGCGTTCTACGCCGTCGATGATCAGGTGACTGGTCCCCACGCCAGATATCTGTGCGCCCATGCGGATCAGGCATTGGCACAAGTCAACGATTTCAGGCTCTTGTGCCGCATTAAACATTTCCGTGCGGCCTTCAGCCAGGGACGCCGCCATGACCAGGTTTTCGGTTGCGCCGACTGAGACCTTGGGGAAGTTGATTTGGGCGCCTTGCAGCCGGCCCATTCCACCCTGCGGGGTTTGTGCCACGACATAGCCATCGCGCAGGTCAATCTGTGCGCCCATGGCTTCCAGGCCCATAAGGTGCAGATCAACCGGTCGAGAACCGATGGCGCACCCTCCGGGCAGGCTAACCTCCGCCCGCCCCTGGCGCGCCAGCAAAGGTCCAAGAACAAGGATCGAGGCTCGCATCTGGCTGACAAGGTCATAGGGAGCTCGAATAGACGTGATTTCTGGCGTTGCGAGCCTGATAACCGGAAGGCCGTTTTCGGCAGCTGTTCCGATATGCGATGCGTCGATCTGCGTGCCCAAGCCCTTTAGGACGTTGGACAACGTGGAAATATCATGCAGGTCAGGGCAGTTGGTGAGTGTGACCGGTTCGTCCGTTAGCAACGTTACGGCCATGAGCGGCAAGGCTGCATTTTTTGCACCCGAAACGGCAATCTCGCCCTTCAGTTGATTACCGCCGGAAACAACAATTTCAGCCATAGCGTTCGATCTACCTCAATTTCGAAATCAGGCCGGTCCCCTCCGGCATTCGTCGACAAGCCCCTTGCCCCAGTCCGTCACTTAAGCACCCAATCGAGCAAATGGTACGGCGTCTTCTTGCAAAGATTGAGCAATCAGCACAACCGCCAGAACTGCCGGTTAGAGGCGCGGCAGCGTAACGCCAGTTTGGCCCATATATTTCCCAGCACGGTCGGCATAGGAAACCTCGCACGGATCGTCCCCCTGGAAAAACAAGAACTGGCAGGCCCCTTCGTTGGCGTAGATTTTAGCGGGTAGAGGCGTGGTGTTGGAGAACTCCAAGGTCACGTGACCTTCCCACTCCGGCTCAAGCGGTGTGACATTGACGATGATACCGCAGCGGGCATAGGTCGATTTACCAACACAGACCACCAACACGTCGCGCGGAATCCGAAAGTATTCAACCGTCCGTGCCAGGGCAAAAGAGTTGGGAGGGATGATACACACGTCGGTCTGGCGCTCGACAAAGCTGTCGTTGCTAAACTCCTTGGGATCAACCACTGCTGAATCAATGTTGGTGAAAATGCGGAAATCTTCGGCCACGCGCGCATCATAGCCATAGGAGCTCAACCCATAGGAAATCATTCCCTCGCGCTTCTGAGCTTCGACAAATGGCTCGATCATGCCCTGATTGGCAAGGTCGCGGATCTTGTGATCAGGAAGAATGCCCACGGCTTTATGACTCCGATTGTTCCGTTTTGGGTTGCTTTGCGGTTTCCTGCGCCAGCTCTTCAGCACTACGCGCCCGACCCTGTGACTTGCGTCGTCTGAGGTTAGACCTGAGCGCGTTGGCGAGGCGATCTGCGCGCGTATCCGATTTGGCTTTGTCGTTTTCCATCGTGTGAACAGGGAGTGCGGTAGCCAAAGTCATTGGTCAAGTCAGCAGCCTGTGGAAACTTTCTTTGAGGCCGTCACGTCATGAGGAAGGCTCCGCATTTGCTGCTGCTCTGCTGCTTCGACGACGCTCTCAATCCAGACGTCTTTGACCCATTGTCCGTTCAAACTGACCAAGACTCAGGACATGAGTCTGATTTCCTCCGAATAGGGTGTAGAGCCTTAAAGATTTTTAGGAAAAAATGCGCATTATTCTGGCATTTGTGCCAATGGAACCATAAAAATCCGAAAATAACCGCTCCAGAAAATTAGAAAGCCATATAAGTGAATAACTATTGAAATATTTATAATGAAAAACTCCTATAATCTTGTAATCTATTGGACTAATACATTATTATACACTGCGTATGTAAAAATGAGCCTGTAAATACAAATAATAGGATTAGCTATACTTTATAGCTTGATGTCTGTTGAATTTCCTTTTTCCTTAAAATTTATCATAAAAAGGTAATGGCAGAGTCGACCTTACGGAAGGGCGGCTTTGATGGGAGGAAATTCACATGACAGTTGCCGTAGTATTGTTTTCCGGTCAGTCACTCATTGATCGATGGTTTCGGGAGGGAGAGGAATTTGAGGGTATTTTGGCTGCAGAGGTCTTTCGCACGGCCTTCTTGAATGACAATCCCGAGTACTCCGACCTCATCATGATCGACGGCGCGACGGGCGGCACGCCGTTGTTTGGCCAAACGAGTGGTTTCATCGCGCTCGATGGTGCGGATTTCACGCCGGGGCCGGAATTGCTGCACGCGTACGATCAAATCGACGATGCCCTTTCGGGACAGCGCAAGTTGGACTTTGTTGGAACTGTGTGGGGGCAGGGTCATAGCAATACGGGCCGGCTGGGCAATGATTGGGAAACCGGCAACACCAACTCGTTTGAAGATCAATACAAAAGCGGGCTGGAATGGGTGCTTCAGGCCCTGGACGACTACGTCGTTTCGAACCACGCCTCCGCCTTTAACCGCCAAAGTGACGACCCACAGGTCTTTATCCAGCATATTGGTCGGCGAACCCGCGATGACGGAGACTCGGTTGATGGTTTGAACGATATTAAGGACATTCAGTCCGAAGTCGCTGACGCCAACGGGCACTACCACATCGCCTCAGAGGGCTATGATCTTGAAATGCCTGACGGTACGCACCCCTCGCCGGAAGCTTTTCAGGAACTCGCAGCCCGAATGGCCCACTTCATCAGCACGGGTGAACAAGGCCCGGAGGTAACAGACATTCGGGTTCTGAACGCGAATGGTAAAGGTAAGGTGATTCTCACCTTTGATCAGTCCGGCTCAATCGACGACGCAGACATCAAGCTGAAGGCCGATGCGAAAGACCTGTTGCAAGTCATCGATAGTACGGTGCTCGACAGCGGTGGCTTTGCCCAGGAAAAATCCATTGGTGTCAGTTCTGTCAAAGTGAAGGACGGCACGATCATCTTCAAGCTCGACCGTGAGATTGAAGGATCCGAGGTCACCGTTTCATACGGGTACGCCGGCGTGCTCAGCGAGGCCGCACTTTCAGAACGGGGCGATGGCGATGACGTTGTCGAACCCATCGGCATCAAGGTTTCAAATCCGGCCAAGCCGGACGAAAAGCTGTTCCTGCCGATGATTGCTTTCCGCGAAGACGTTAACGTTGAGGGCAGCAGCAGCGATGGTGTCGATCTTGGGGAGTTAAAGCGCGGGGTTTCTGCGGAAGATGACTTCACTGGCAGGGGCTATATCCTCTACAGCGAAGACAGCTTGTTCGACATCTACGCACCGAACTATTCCTCCTATCAGGCAACGAATTTCATGGCCGTCTACCACGACGGTGACCAGTGGAATTATTTCAACAATGAACGCTCCTTCGCTTTCGACCCCAATGAGTTGTCGAATGCCGTTCTGGTCGCTTCGGTGAATTTCAACACTGACCGGGTTGAAATGCTGGAAGGCGAAAAGGGCTTTGTCCACAACATTCAATCTGGCTACGCGAGCGGCACCATCGATGTCATTGCAAACTGGTACAACGGCGAGGTCAACGAAGGCGAATTTGGCATCGAAAACGGGATTCTGGTTCTTCAGGCTAAGCACAGGGCTGACACGGGTGAGTTTGGTCGAGGGGTTGCGGCTCAGGACAATTTTAGTGGCAAGGGTTACATCCTCTACACGACCGAAAATCTCCAGGACGTTTATACCGGTTCAATCCATCCCAGTCAGGCCGAGCACTTCGTCGCCGTCTACAAACAAAACGGTGACTGGTATCGGTTTAACAATGAGACTGCCATCGAGTTCGAGCCTAACGATCTCGCGAACGCCGTTTTGGTTGCCAAAGTGGACTACGGCGCCGATGAGGTCACCATGCTGAATGGTGTGAACACGACCATTGGTGGCGTCCAAGCAGGCTATCTCCGGGGCAGTTTGGAGGTTGTGGTCAACCAGTGGAATGGTGAGGCCAATTTGGGTGATTTCGACTTGGATGGCAGCAGTCTGGTCCTCTACTCCTCGGATTACCTGCTCAGTTAAGCCAAGGCGAGGGCGGAGACTGTCGGTGAGGTGCTGCGCCGCACAGTCTCTGGACCCGCGTAACTCTGAACATGTTTCCGCCAGCAGCGGATAGCCGTGCTTCCTGACTCGCATGGGTTACCCCTTGCGCGACGTCACTGAAGGTGGCAATACCGCTCGCAACAAACGGTGCTGCTGTAGCTCAGGGGTAGAGCACGTCATTGGTAATGACGAGGCCGGGAGTTCGAATCTCCCCAGCAGCACCATTTTCCCTCAGTCTAAATCACGATCTAAACCCTGCTGCCCTCATGGGGTAGTCCATGGCCTGTCTTTGACGGGGATGGTCCCGCAATGACCGTCCGCGAGGCCTGGCCCTTGTGTGACTGCACGTTGAGCCGGTTCGCGCATCGTTATTTGTGATGCGCCTCACAGCTCACGCGCCGGAACGAGAGGTTGTGGTCCCGCCCTAAGTTAGCCATGGATTAATGCCATAATTGGATATGGTTGATTGATGGAAGCATCCCTATGAAGCGCTTTTTATTTATATTGATATCACTACCTATGATTTTAGCGAATAATAGATGTGAACCGATTTATAAAACTCTCGGAATGGGCGATACGCAGGAATTTTCAAATCAAAATAGCACTGTGTCTGAAGGCCAAAACTTTCTAAATGCTGATAATTCATTCTTGAAAGATTCCGATGAAGATGAATTGATATATGAAAATAGTCAGTGTTATTCAAATACTTACTCAGAATACATTGGAAAAAATCTAGATGATTTCTATGATGATAATACTATTTCTTCATTTTTAAGAATTATACATCCTGGGCAAGTGGTTTCTTATGATTACAGGCCGGAACGCTTGAATGTTCAAATTGACATGAGTGAAAAAATTACTCGATTCTATTGTGGGTGAAAAACATAAGGGAAAAATACTAAAAACTAGAAAATAGAATCGACCAACCGCTTGCGTCCTGCATTAGACAAAATAGTCCATTTGCATTAACGTCACCTTCAGAATTCAGGCTTCTAGAGGGTGTTTGCGTTATGTCATCAGGCAGTGACGAGCAGGATTTTGTCGTCGTCGGGGGAAATCTTTATGACACCACGCCACCGCCGCCGATTCCAACACCCATCGTGCCGCCCGAACCTGCGCCAATTGACGATCATCCTGACGTCCCATCTGTAGGCCAGACAGATCCGGTCAAAAACAACCTGTTTTTGGACCTAAGCATCGCGGCACTTAATACGCCTCAATTCGTACCGAATGACCCGCTGTATAGCTCCCAATGGCACATCTCCATGATGGGAAACATGGAAGAGGTCTGGAATGAGTACACAGGGGATGGCGTCACTGTTGGCGTTTACGATGACGGCTTTGAATTCACCCATGCCGACCTTGCAGCGAACTACAATGCTTCCGCGCACCTTGTTCATGCAGGCGAAACGTTTGATCCGACCCCAGTCCAACAGGCGCCGGACATCAATGGCAATGTAGATGCTCATGGGACAGCAGTTGGTGGTTTGATTGGTGCGGTTGGAGATAACAGCATTGGCGTGACCGGTGGCGGTTTTGAGGCCACGCTGACAGGTGTGAATTTCCTGGTAGATGTTCAGTCGTTCCGAAGCTCTGACACCAGCACATCGTACTGGAACCGGTACGATGCGGCCTTCGCTTGGGCGGGCAACTTCGATATAATGAATAACAGCTGGGGGAGCACCCCGCTGTACTCTCAGGACGCCACAACGTCCTACTCAAAATACATAATGCAGGAAAATTTTGAAGATATTAGTGCAACCGGCCGGGGTGGTTTGGGGACGCTGATCGTTCATGCGACCGGCAATGACAATGCTAACGCAAATGGTGATGGAACCAATGCGTTCCGCCAAACCATCTCGATTGCTGCGACGGACCAGAACGGGGATGCTGAGAGCTACACGAATTGGGGTTCTGGCGTCCTGGTCGCTGCGCCAGCGGGCGCAGTGACGACGGACTTGTCGGGCAGCAATGGCTATAACGGTAGTAGCGGCACCGCTGGGGACTATGCGGACGACTTCAACGGCACATCGGCGGCCACGCCGGTTACGTCCGGTGTGCTGTCATTGGTCCTGGAAGCAAACGACAATCTGGGATGGCGTGATGTCCACAATATCCTGGCAGAATCTGCGGCGCTGACCGGGTCCAACTACGGTGCCCCCGCAACAAATTATGAAGATTCATCGTGGGGTAATACCGGGGCGAGCAATTGGAATGGCGGCGGCCATGCCTTCCACCTGAGCTACGGCTACGGCCTGGTGAATCCGCTGGCGGCAGTCCGGATGGCGGAGGCGTGGGGTGACTTTTACAGCGCTCCTTACACCAGCGCCAACGAAGTCAATGCGAGCGGCGACTACACCGGGTCTTCAGTCAGTATCCCTGACAATTCCAGCACGAATCTCGACGTTGTCGTTTCAAGTGATATCGAAGTCGAAACAGCACTGGTGACCGTTGAACTCAGCCACACCGACAGCGAGGAGCTGCAGCTCAGCCTGGTCACTCCGAACGGCGCGGAGATACCGCTCTTCGATCAAGAGGTGATGTACGACTACTACAACTACGGCTTCTACTACGGCGAAGATGCCTATCCATGGATTGACTCAAACGTTCTAAAATTCTTCGAGACAACCACCACTTGGACCTTCGAAGTCGCGGCTTTGCGTGGCTACGAGAGTGCGGGGACGTGGAAGCTCAAGGCGGGCGAAGTTGACTCAGATGGCACCTCGTCCGGCACCATCAACGATGTCGACATTGCGTTCTTCGGTGCGCCGCTGACGACGGATGACGTTCACACGCTCACGAACGATTTCCCGACGCTGAAGAACGTGGACAGCGGGCGCGACCCCATCAGTGACGCCGATGGCGGGACTGACTGGCTCAACGCCGTTGCCGTTTATAACGACATCACGGTTAATCTGCAGTCCGGAATTTCTGTTGGCGGGACCAGTTGGGCGACCCTGGACGGATCGATCGAAAACATCGCCACCAGCGATGGTGATGACGACATCACGGGTACCGCGGGTGACAACAAGGTTCTTGCCGGCCGTGGCGATGATACGGTCAACGCGCTGGGTGGCGATGATGAGGTCGATGGTCAGGCCGGAAATGATACAATCGTGCATAGCGACGGCGCGAACACCTATATCGGTGGCGATGGTACGGACCAGTTGAGCGCGACATCGCAGACCAGTGGCAGCGTGTCCTGGAGCGTTGATGGCAACAGCCAGCTTGTTATGACCGATGGCAGCTCAAGCAGTATTGTCTCAGATACTATTGAGAGCATCGCCTTCTCGAACGAATCGCTTACCTACGCCGCGGCCTATAGCCTGGCCAATGGGTCCAATGCTGTTCCAGTGTTCACTTCCGGCACGTCGGTCAACTTTGCCGAGAACGGAACCGGGGTGGCGTACACGGCGCAGGCGACGGATGCGGATGCGGATACGTTGACCT
>Ga0115564_10001952_pt1 | contig 18399 bp, 12 predicted proteins | sample COGITO_mtgs_1105_7_FD_88680 | JGI IMG/M metagenome (GOLD analysis project Ga0115564, IMG submission 88680) | Pelagic marine microbial communities from North Sea - COGITO_mtgs_110523 | ecosystem: Environmental > Aquatic > Marine > Epipelagic | place: Germany:Helgoland, sampling site Kabeltonne...
ACAAACCTAATCCTTATCACTGGGTCCTTTTTTCGTGAATTCACTCAGAGGTATTTCGACAAAAGCAATGGCACGACGATGAAATGAAAAGGTAGTGGCTAAATCACCATTTCCTGATTGCAAAAAGGCTGGGTAGGATAGCTGCTTGCCGCCCACATAAAAACAAGTTCACTTTTCCGCTCATTGCTTCAAAAATTGAGCTAACCGCAGTGGTGAGGGTAAAAGTAGTCACTAAAACTATTTTGTTAAGTTGTTAAACGATGAATAACTATCAGAATTAATATTAGCTATTGTCAATAGGATTTCACTTTTTACCGAAACACTTTGGAAAGGGAAAATTGCAATTTATTTACAAATTTTGAACTAACTGACACAGTAAAGGTTTTAGGAGTGGGCATGATGCAGAGCAAAAATTTTAAAGGCGGCGCTTTGATGTTTATCGTGGCTATGTTCATGAGCATTGACGCCATGATTATAAGAGTTCTGGCTGGTGAAATTCACCCGTTTTTCATTGTTTTCACCAGAGCTGTCTTTGGATTGCTTATCCTTCTTCCGTGGCTCATTCAAAAACCTGCTATATTAAAGACATCCGGACACAAGCTTCACATTCTGAGAGCGAGCATAAAGCTGGTAGGATTAAGCGCACTTTTTTTTGCATTGGCAAATGCGTCACTCTCAGCAGTTACAACTATTAGTTTTGCAGCGCCTTTTTTTGTAATGCTGGGTGCTTGGATATTTTTTTCGGAAAAACTTCACCCTTCAAGAATTATCGCCCTCCTTATTGGTTTCAGTGGTGTGGTCGTCGTTTTACAACCGGGACATAATGACATTAATATAGCTTTAGTTCTGGCTGTCTTTTCAGCACTTGCTATAGCTACCATTCAGTTAATTCTGAAATATCAGGGTCAAAAAGAAAATGCTGATACAATTGTGGCGTGGAATTTAATTGTTACTGTTCCACTAGCATTAATACCTGCTATGTGGGCGTGGAACAATCCGACTGCGTTTCAGTGGTTTCTTCTTGCACTTCAGGGAGCTAACGGCGCTTTAGCACAATTTCTTGGTGCCAGAGCATTTCAATTATCAGATGCCTCTTTAATCGCGCCTATTGATTTTGTGCGATTGCCTATGGTTGGGTTTGGAGCCTTTCTTTTGTTTCAAGAAGTTCCAAGCTTATCAACTTGGTATGGAGCTATAATAATTTTTATCGCTTTCCTTGTATTAACTTATGGGAGCCGAAAAAATTCAAATAATTCCCCATCAAAATTTTCTAATTCTAGTTAAAAATTTTATTTATAGACTCAAAACTTAATTTCAAACACTATTTGGTTAGAAGTCTGTAAGACTTTAAATCAAAAATTCGACACAGTTGTCGGCGTGAATGTTTTGTCAGTACTCGCAGTTTGTCTGACAGATGCAAGATAAATAAGCTGCATGATATAGGAGGAAAGTAGTTATGAAATATTCAAACTATTTTAAGTCAGTATTAGTTGCTATATTAATCTCGCTTCCACTCTCAGTGAAAGCCAATGATGTAACAATCGTATTATCAGAGGAACTCGATATTGTTGATCCCTGTGAAGCGTCGCGTTCAAATATAGGACGTGTTATTGCCCAAAATGTATCTGAAACGATTACAGAACTTGTTCCAGGCAAGGGCCTTCAGCCCCGCCTTGCAGAAAGCTGGGAAGACCAAGGAAACGGAACCTGGCGCTTTAATTTACGCAAAGGGGTTTTGTTCTCAGATGGCAGTGCTTTTGACGCTGAAGATGTAGCACATTCCCTGAAGCGCATCAAAAGTGATCAACTTTCATGCGAAATTGGCATAAAATACTTTGGTGGCATTGAAATATCAACAAATATCATAGATGCCCATACAATTGACATTACAGCTAACCCTGCGCAGCCTATTTTACCCCTTCTGATGTCTGTGGTGACTGCTATGCGCTCTACTGAGCCAATGGACAAGTATGTAAACAGCCCTGTTGGAACTGGTCCATATACGTTCGACCAATACCTTCGTGGTATGCAAATCAACCTCTCAGCTAATACTAATTATTGGGGCGGCAGTTCTGCTGTTAAGTCAGCAAAGTATATTTTCCGCTCTGATAGCTCTGTTAGAGCTGCAATGGTATCAACTGGTGAAGCAGATATTGCGACAAATATAGCTTTGCAGGACGCGACCAACGCAGGTACAGACTTCTCATACCCAAATTCAGAAACACTTTATCTGCGGGTAGATAATGAGGTTGCGCCAACAAATGATGTTAGAATAAGAAGAGCACTCAACCATGCAGTTGATAGAGAGGCGTTCATTGGGACAATTTTAGCTAATGGTACAATCCCTGCCACAGGAATGACACCACCCTCAACTATTGGCTATAATCATGACTTGAGGCCGTTCAGCTTTGATCCAAAGAAAGCGAAAGAACTCATAGCTCAAGCAAAGGCGGATGGTGTTCCTGTTGAAAAAGAAATTCGGCTTATTGGCCGCACAAACAATTTTGCAAATGTGCAGGAAACTATGGAAGCGTTGCAGGCCATGCTTCAAGATGTTGGTTTCAACGTAAAATTAGAAATGTATGAAGTCGCAGAATGGCTTGACCTATATTCCAAGCCATATGCAGCGGATAGAGGCCCCATCATCGTTGAAGCTATGCATGATAATGCAAATGGAGATCCTGTCTTCTCTATGTTTTTCAAATATGCAACAGGTGGTGCTCAATCTGGTAGAGATGACTTAAAACTAGATAAAATGATTGCTGATGCAACTGCCGCTACTGGTGCAAAAAGAGAAGCAATGTGGAAAAATACTATGGCTTATATTCATGATGAAGCTGTCATAGACATTCTTCTATTCCATATGGTTGGCTTTAGTAGAGTTAATGAGCGCCTGGACTTCATTCCGACAATTAAAACTAATAGTGAACTCCAGCTTTCACAAATTTCATTCAAATGAAATTGAAAATATTATAATTATAATAGCCAGGGATAATATGTAACCTCTGGCTATTTTTCTAAATTGGAATGGGTTAATTGACTAATTTCTTAATTAAACGAGCGGTAACAAGTGCGCTATCTCTTTTTATTTTGGTAGTTCTTGTTTTTTTTCTAATTAGGTTAACTGGCGACCCAGCTAGTTTGTTCCTTCCCCTAGACGCATCGGAAGAAGCAAAAGAAAAGTTTCGTGATTTGAACGGGTTAAATGACCCCATATTACATCAATTTTTCCAGTATTTTTCTGATCTTATACGTCTGGATTTTGGTATTTCGTTGCGCCGCGCTGAGCCAGCAATAGATTCAGTCCTGCGTGGATTTAAATGGACGCTTCAATTAGCCGCAATCACAATGTCATTGGTAGCTTCTCTCGCGATTATAATTGGTTCAATAGCTGCCTTCCGAGTTGGTGGTTTTTTCGACCGTATCGTCACGTTTTTCTCATTGATTGGAGCAAGTGCTCCAGATTTTTGGATTGCAATTGTAGCGATTGTTGTATTCTCAGTGGGCCTTGGGTGGCTTCCAACATCGGGAACGGGAACGGTCTTCCATTGGGTGTTGCCAATATCAGTTTTATTTATAAGACCATTCGGACTAATTCTTCAGGTTGTTCGTGGCTCGATGCTAAATGTACTGAGTGCAGGATATATAAAGACTGCGCGCGCTAAAGGTGTCAAGGATACCGCTATAGTATTTGTGCACGGCCTGAGAAATGCAATGCTGCCAGTTATTACAGTGATTGGCGACCAAGCTGCTGGCATATTGAATGGCGCTGTTATTGTGGAGACAATTTTTGGTTTCCCAGGCGTTGGTAAACTAATGATTGACTCTATCTTGCAGCGAGATTTTGCTGTTGTTTTGGCCTCTATCATCATCACAGCAGTTGCTATTTTTGTGATGAATATTCTAATTGATATTATATATGCAATTTTAGACCCCCGGATTCGGTATTAATCTCTATGGCAAAATCACCCCCCACTGCCAAGGATAACAATACGAGGCGCTTTGTTTTCAACGCGTGGCTGTTGATGTTGGCACGCGACAGATTTGCGCTCTTTGCTGCAATTTTTTTGCTTGTATTGGTTGGTGTGGCCCTAGTGGGTTCGTTTGCATTAGAGGATGTCGCTACAAAGCAGAATTTAAGGGGCAGAAATGCTCCACCGTTCGATTTTAACAAAGACTGGATATTTTGGCTGGGGGGTGACGCGCTTGGTCGACCTTTATTAGCGCGCATTTTCTTAGCCTCTCGTAATACTTTAATGATTGCCGCTTCCGCAGTTAGTTTTTCTCTCATTATTGGCTGTTTTCTTGGATTAATAGCCGGGTATACTTCTAAATTTTTTAGTCATCTAATCCTGCGTGTTGCCGATGTGATTATGTCTTTCCCATCTCTTTTGCTAGCAGTTATTATCCTCTATATGCTTCCTCCTTCAGTTATAAATATTGTTGTTGTACTTGCTATAACGCGCATTCCTATCTACCTACGAACTGCTCGGGCAGAGGTATTGGAGATCAGGGAAAGAATGTTTATTCAGGCAGCCACCGTAATGGGCGCGTCTAATAAACGGATTATTTTTCGTCATATTCTGCCAATCATCATTCCAACAATGGTGACAATTGCTACATTAGATTTTGCATTTGTTATGTTAGCTGAGAGCTCACTGTCTTTTCTAGGAATTGGCATTCAGCCACCTGAAATTACCTGGGGATTGATGGTTGCACAGGGACGTCCTTATCTTACCACAGCATGGTGGCTGTCATTTTGGCCAGGCCTTGCCATTATTCTAACGACCTTAAGCCTCAACCTGCTTTCCAATTGGCTACGCGTAGTTCTTGACCCACAGCAAAGATGGCGTATGGAAATTGGAGACCAAAAAAATGGCTGAACACCTGCTGGAAATAAAAGATTTGGCTGTGGTCTTTCACACTATTGCTGGGCAAGTCCAGGCAGTGAACGGTGTAAATTTACATCTCGACAAGGGCGAAGTATTAGCCATATTGGGCGAAAGCGGTTCAGGGAAATCTGTTACAGCATCTGCCGTTCTTAATCTAATAGATATGCCACCAGGTGAAATTACTGCAGGTGAAATAAGGTTCAAAGGGGAAAACCTATTTGACATGCCTCCTGCACGAAGACGAGACATTAACGGCAAAAATATTGCTATGATTTTTCAGGATCCGCTTAGTTACCTCAATCCAGTTTATAGAATTGGCTGGCAGATAGAAGAAGCGTTGAAAGTGCACGGGGCAAAAGAAAAGGAAGCCCGGCTAGAAACGCTAAGGTTACTAGAAAAAGTTGGTATTACAGAACCGATTAGTGCTGCAAGAAAATACCCACATCAATTTTCAGGCGGGCAGCGGCAACGTGTAATGATAGCTATGGCATTAGCTCTGCGCCCAGATATTTTAATCGCAGATGAGCCCACAACTGCTCTTGATGTTACAGTTCAAGCGCAAATCCTTGATCTCCTCGTGAATCTACAAAAAGAAACAGGGATGGCCCTACTGATTATAACCCACGACCTAGGAGTTGTAGCAGAGGTAGCAAATCGCGTTATCGTAATGCAAAACGGAAAAGTGATTGAAGCTGGCTCTGTAAGGGATATTTATTTTAAACCTAGCCATAAATATACAAAGCAATTGATTAAAGCCGCCCCCGGTAAGGGGAAATTTTCATTAGGAATTTCGTCATCTAACCCACTTTTATCTGTTTCGAAAATTTCTAAAAATTATGGTGTTTTTCGGGCATTAAAAGACATCAGCTTTGATTTAATGGAAGGTGAAACGGTTGCAATTGTTGGTGAAAGTGGTTCTGGAAAATCAACAACAGCAAAAATTCTTTTGCGACTGGAAAATGCGAATAGTGGTTCTGTATTTTATCAGAATCAGGACATCTTAACACTGTCCGACCAAGACCTTTTAAAAAAACGCCGCGATATTCAAATGGTGTTTCAAGATCCCTCACAAAGTTTGAACCCCCGCATGACCGTATTACAACTCATCTCAGAAGCATGGGTAATTCACCCTGATGTTCTGCCAAAAAATAAGTGGCTACGAAGGGTTGAAGACCTTCTTGAGCAGGTGGGTCTTGAAAAAGAATATGTAAGACGGTTTCCTCATCAACTTTCTGGTGGACAGCTTCAGCGTATTGCTATCGCTCGAGCACTCGCGCTTGAGCCAAAAATTATCATCTGTGATGAAGCGGTATCTGCGTTAGATGTATCAGTTCAGGCACAAGTAATTAGTTTGCTTAAAAAGCTTAAGAAAGATTTAGGGTTAAGTTACATTTTTATTGCTCATGATTTACCCGTAGTCCGCGATTTTGCAGATCGCGTTATCGTAATGAAAGAGGGGCAAATTATTGAAACAGGTCTTGCTAAAGATATCTTTCTAAAACCTCAGAAAAAATATACGCAGGAACTATTATTAGCCTCTTTGGAACCAGATCCAGATGTTCAATTAGCTCGAAGAAATACGCGCAAAAAATTGCTGGAATATAAAATTTAGTTCAATCTAGGGATGTATATATTGTACTATTAAACAGATGTGTTGCTGTTAGAAGGGTTGCTTTTTGAGGAAATATAAATGGATAATTATAAACATCCACATATCTTGATCACAGGCGCAGCAAGCGGAATTGGCGCCGCCTGTGCAAAACAGCTTGCGGGTTGTGGTTGCAACCTTTTCCTTCATACGGGCACTCAAACTGAAAAATTACATAAACTTGCAAATGAGCTTCGAGAAGAGAACAATGCTACTGTTTTCTGTTTTACCTACGACTTTTGGAATGAAAATAGTGTCTCAAACTTTATTAATCATGTAATCGAGGACGCTGGGTACATTGATCAGTTGGTTATTAATGCCGGCTATGCTGATAAGGGCGATTTCGAAACCCTGACTGCTAAAAAGCTAAATGATGCACTAGCTGTTATGGTTGAAGCTCCAGCAAAACTCATTCGTGCCTTTATTGCTGATATAAAAAAGAGCGAACAGGGCCGTATTGTTTCAATTTCCTCATTTGTGAACAAAACATCGGGCCTTAATGATACCTTTTTTACAGCTACGGCTACTGCAAAAAGTGCACTTGAGGGGCTGACATTGCAAGCAGCTAGACAGTTACGACTTAGCCCTGCCACAGCCAATATCATTTCACCCGGCTACACTCGAAAAGACAAAAAAGAGTCCGCATTTTCTGAGAAACAGTGGGAACAGTTAGAATCACAATTGCCGTCAGGAAAACTAGTAGAGCCGTATGAGGTGGCAAGTCTTGTATCGTATTTGTTGTCTAAGAATGGTGCAATGATTACCGGCCAAAATATTATTATAGATAATGGGCTTAGTTTAAAATGAGCGCTGATACAATTATAGTTTCAACGACCATAATTTTAGTTCTTCTTTGCCGACCCATCAAAGAACCGAGGCCCTGAGACGCAGGGCCTGCGTCCTCCAGCCCCCACCCCCTTAAAGAAGAAGAAAAGCTAATTTCGCAACTGTAGCAGTAACCCCAAAATGAAAAAGCAGTGCTTCATTAAGCTACATTTCTTGAATAAAGTGTGGGGTTAAATATGGGGTCCAAATTAGAGCTACAATAAAAAATGACCCATAATCATAGACTTATAAAAGGATTCGTCAGACCGTCTCTCCACCATTAGATTCTCCAAAAATGCTAACGCGTGATGCACTCAAAATAGTATTTTTTTGATGAAGTGTGCGATGGCATAGCTTTGGGGCATATAAAACCACGCGGATGCCTGCAACCTGATAATTGTGCTCAGCAGTCTGACGTGTTTGTCCTTTCCCATTAATTCATAAAATGCTTATATTTAACAGTGATGATTATTCGTCTTATATCATTCCGTGCTGAAAAAATAACTGTGAGACGCTCTCTTGCGTCATAGGTCTGGATAATTAATGCTGTTTCGCCTTATTATGTTATTTTCGATCTTTCCTTTTTTTGTTTGTCACTCCGCCTCTCTCGCAACGGAAAATACGGTATCAGCTGAAAAAAAGTTAGTATCATTGCTTCCCAAAAGTGAATTTGCAACTGTGACGGCAGTGAATTGGCTAGCAAAAACTACGATGCCACAAGTCACTGATAAACCGATGTCATCCAGAGATGTCTCATATATTCTTCGTAAGACCGGGTTTGAACCATCGCCCTTAGAAGTATCACAATGGGTTGGTGAGTATAGGTCCACTCTTATTGCAAATCTAATCGAAGGCCTTAAGACTGATCCGGTAAATAACTATCCTGCATGGACAAAATTAGAACCGCGCTATTGGGGACAAAATGATTGGCCTGAGGGCAAACGTAATGCCTTTCGAAGTGCTCGTCGGCAGGAAGTCTCTGAGCTAAGGCAATGGTGGATAACACAAATGCTTGCCTCAAAAAGTCCGCTGGCAGAGAGGATGGTTTTATTCTGGGAAAACACTTTTGTGGCAGGGTTTAGTGGATTAGACGAGAAGTCTCATGCCCAGTGGATGCATCATAAAACGATACGCAATCATGCAACGGGTAACTATCGTGAACTCGCACATTCAATGGTTAAAGACCCGGCTGTTTTAATTTATCTGGATAACAACCGGAATCAAAAACAGTCGCCAAATGAAAATCTGGCACGTGAACTCTTTGAGCTTTTTACTCTGGGTGAGGGTAATTATTCAGAAAGTGACATCAAGGAAGCTGCTAAAGCTCTGGCTGGTTGGCATGTATCAGAATTTGGCAAAATTAGCTTTTTGGAAAATTCATGGGCGCGTGATTTTTCCAAAAAGGAAATATTTGGTGTTAGGAAAAAATTTGATGGCGAAGGCCTCGTAAACCTTATTTTGAGGCATCAAAAAGCATCGGAATTTGTTGTGAGGCGGCTATGGTCTGAATTTGTCTCTTTAGAGCCCATGCCGACTGAGGCTCTCGCGCATTGGAGTGAAGCATTCAGGAAAACAGATTACGAAATTTCTGAATTGCTAACGATAATGTTAAATTCATCTTACTTTTGGGATGAAAAATATCGAGCTACATCTGTAAAATCACCAGCAGAGCTATTGGTTGGTATGGTGAGAATGGCGCAGCATACTGGAATTCCAATTTCAGTTCTTGATGCACGGCTTGCTGATATGGGGCAGGTCTTGTTTGACCCCCCAGATGTGAGCGGCTGGGGCTATGGCGATTATTGGATTGATGCAGCAAAACTGATAGAAAGAGAGCAGTTTCAGGACCTATTTTCACGCAGCCTAAATGATAAAAATATGATGCAAGGCGAAATCAAAAATAGTGCTGATATAAGCATGTCACTAAAAAAAGAGTTTAATATAATTAAGCTAAAATTAGCTGGCGAAGCCTATCAAGGGATGCCTCCGTATCGTGTCTCTATTAAACATGCCGGTGGCAAGTGGTTCTCAGGTATCAAATATCTGCAATCTGCACGCGATACCGAACGGCTTGGTCGGTATGAGGACGAGAGCCAATGGGTCTGGGAAAATATTTTGTTAGAGGTTCCTCATGACATAGAAGATATTGAGCAGATTGGCGTAAGATTTGTTACTGATGCCGCTGGTAATGGCGGCGATAGAAATCTTTTTGTCGGCGCTGTCGAGTGGCAAGGTACGGTTTTGCCAGGCTCTTTGGGTGTTCAGAGCCCCGGATGCCAAAATGATAATGGCGGAAGAACAAGCCATCCTGAGCGGTTATACTGTGCAGGAGAGCTTACATTAGAGTGGAAAAAACTAACAAAGCAGCTCGCTCAGGAACAAACTGACATAACGCAAAAGAGCCTATTTGAAACAAACGAGCTTGTGTTGCTGTGGCTAAAACCGCCTAGTGAAGGCAAGTGGCAATCAATAGATCTGATGTTTGATAACTTAACTTTTTTAGACCGAAATTGGGATTATTTTGGCTTTAAAGTCGTCGTAGATACGGAACGAGGAAATCATTTCCATATTGCATTCGATGAAGATCGGTGTCTTCCAAGTTGTTTTGTGAGATGGCCGACAGGTGCCTGGAAAGATAAGCTGGGCCTTCGGCATAGTGTTGTATCATTTAATTCTACAGATGATTGGGCAATCAAACAGTATTTTGGGCTAAAGAAAGCTGATAAGGAGTTTGTAAAATCAATTATATCGCTTATGCCTCGAATAACAGAATTAGTAGCGAACACGCTTAGCCATCGCGAGCCTGACTCCAAAAATATTTGGATGGAAAGAATGGGTGAGTTTCAGAGGTTTGCTAATATGAAACGCTGGACTCCTAAAAATGGCTACAGGTTAGTTGAACATAATGCGTCTCAATCAGAGGCAACTCTAAACATGAATAATATGCAATCCATGATGGCGCCAATAGCATTAGACGATACAAAATATACTCTTGGCTCAGGAGAGGCGATTACATTTGATGAATGGCATGCCCAGCTTGAAACATTTCTAACGCTTGCATCAGAGCCACTGGAGAGTTGGATGTTAAGTCATTATGAAGGAGAGCGTTTAACCGACCTTAAGCAAGTTGTTATGAGTCCTTATCTGAATATTAAATGAGGTTATGTGATGGATATATTAAGACGTAATTTAATGTCATGGATGGCCATAATGGCGATGAATCCAACACTTAGTTGGGCATCGAGTTTTTCTAATAAATACCTTGTCCTAGTAGAACTTAAAGGCGCGAATGATGGGATTAATACTCTGGCGCCGTTTGAAACCGACAATTATCAGAAATTCCGTCCAAATTTACACCTTAAAAAGGATCAAATAATCGATGTCGGTCAAAGCCCGCTCGTTGGCCGGGTGGGCCTGGCTCAGTCTATGTCTGCACTTGATGGGTCAATTTCTGAGGATCTTGCTATGATTCAGGGGGTTGGATATCCAGGGCAGAACCGGTCTCACTTTAAGTCGATTGCTATTTGGGAGACTGGCGGCGATGGGCAAAATTCACGCACGACTGGATGGTTAACTAAGTCACTTGAGAAGCTATATTCGAGTGATGAGGTTGTTGCGCATGGAGCAAGTCTTGAGGGGTCTCTTGGCCTGTTTGCTCGCGGGGATGGGGTGTATGTAAGTATGGCGCGTTTAAATCAGCTCGCTGGGTTAAGCGCCTCTGATGCCTCAACATCAGTAAATTCTTTGATGAAAAAAATTATCAAAAAGAAAGCTGACTTATCTCAGGCCTCAACGCAACTCAGTCAAAAATTAGCACGTTTCCCTGCGGGGCGATTACCTCGTCGGATGCCTTATGGCAATTTTTCAACACAGTTAACAGATGTCTTGAGGGTAATAGGGTCTGAGACTGCCATCCCTGTTATGCATGTACAGCATGGCTCGTTCGATACGCATGAGGGGCAAAAATGGCAACATCCAAGGCTGCTTTCTGATTTGGCAGAAGGGCTTGCATCATTTCGCCAAAATTTGATTAAAATGGGAAGATGGGATGATGTATTGGTTGTCACCTATTCAGAATTTGGACGGCGTGTTGCTGAAAATGGTGCAGAGGGAACAGACCATGGTACAGCATCAGTCCAATTTGCAATGGGCGGTAAGGTGAATGCCGGTCTTTATGGTGATTATCCCAGTCTTGATAAGCTGGAGGATGGAGACTTAATTCATACTATGGATTATCGGTCAATCTATGAGCTCGTTTGCTCATCCTGGTTGCGCGAAAAAAACAATGAATGGCATGATTATTCAGACACCCGTCTTAGCACCCTGATATCGTGAGACTAAGCGGTAATGTTTATGTCGCCGCATCAAGACCCACGCTGAATCATATCAGCCGCCTTTTCGGCAATCATATAGGTAGGCGCATTCGTGTTTGCCGAGGTAATTAAGGGCATTACTGATGCATCAACCACGCGCAATCTTTCAACGCCGCGAACCTTCAACTCCGGCGTGACAACCGCATTTTTATCAACACCCATACGGCAGGTGCCAACACAATGATAGACCGTACCGCCGCCGGATTGAATCGCAGACAGAATTTCATCATCTGTCTGAACCTGATTGCCGGGCACCATTTCATCATGCCATAATGTTTTGAATGGCGGTTGCTGATATATGTTTCGCAGCATTTTAATGCCGGCAACCATTGTTTTCTGATCAAGCTCAGTAGAAAGATAATTTGGTTGTATTGTTGGGTCGGCCGCTGGATCGGGCGAGGCAATATCAATCCTGCCGCGTGATTCTGGATGGCATTGCCATACTGCAGCTGTGAAACCGGAATAGCTATGCAAAGGCTCGCCAGGCTTATCAACCGAAAGTGGCATGACATTGAACTGCACATCAGGGGCGGCAGTTGGTGCATGTTCGGTGCGCCCTGCACCACCAACCTGGCCAGCGCCAACAGTTAATGGCCCGCGGCCTTTAATTAGCCAGTCAAACCCCATTTTCATAAGCGCGAGGGGGCTGCGTACCTGATTGTTCAAGGACACCGGATCATTCATTTTTAGGATCGTACGCATCTGGTAATGATCCTGTAAATTGCCACCAACCTCAGGCCGGTCCACCACAACCGGTATATCAAGCTGCGATAACAGCTTTGCTGGCCCTACCCCAGATAATTGCAAGATCTGCGGTGATTGAATGGCACCGGCACAAAGAATAATTTCTGCTTCTGCGCTTATGGTTGTGCTTGTTCCTTTATGCTTTACCCGGACACCTGTTGCCACGCCATCAGTGATAATAATTTTCTCAACCATCGTTTCTGTGATTACGGTTAGATTGTCCCGTGATAACACTGGCTTCAAAAAAGCCGCCGCCGCACTAGAGCGCAAACGCTTGCCAATCGAAAGATGATAGGCCCCAACCCCATAGGTGGACGCCCCATTAAAATCGTCATTTTCTGGCAGGCCAAGATGCTGGGCTGCGGCTACCCAAGCTTCGCAATGGGGATGATGATTGCGCAATTCTGAGACTCGCAGATCGCCGTGATGGCCATGGAATTGTGATGGCGCGCCGGAAAATTGTTCTAGTTTGCGAAAATAGGGAAGCACATCATTATATGACCAGCCTTTATTGCCCAAGGCGTCCCAGCCATCAAAGTTTTCTTTTTGCCCGCGAATAAAAATTAATCCATTAATGCTACTTGATCCGCCAATGACCCGGCCCCGCGGCCAGATAATCGAGCGCCCAGCCGTACCGGCACTGGGGCTGGTTGGGAAATGCCGCGAAACAGCTGGGTTATTAATCGATTTAAAATAGCCTACAGGTAACTTAATCCAGAGATTCCGGTCCCAACTTCCAGCCTCTATCAACAGAATTTTATAGTCAGGGTTAGATGATATCCGGTTCGCAAGAAGACAGCCCGCAGACCCCGCGCCGATAATAATATGCGTATATGTATGATGAGCAAAATTCATAATAAATATCTAAACATTCTATTTGTAGTATGTTAGAATTTTTACTATTGCTTCTGTGATTTGGCAAGCCTTTTCACCAAAGGATAACAGGCATGACAAGATTGCATAAATGCAAAATAGGCCAACCGGCTGCCGGAGTAAGTGCTGCAACAATGAGCGCCGCTGGACCACTGCCGCTTTATTATCAGCTTTATGAAACCCTTCGATCGCAAATCCTTGATGGTGCTTGGGCTAATGGTGATTTCCTCCCCCCTATTCCTGTATTGGCACTAGATTTCAGTGTGGCCACCGTCACGGTTCGTCAGGCGCTTGCCCTGTTGCAAAAAGATGGGCTGGTTCACTCACAGCGTGGGCGTGGTACGGTCATCACATCGTCTTTCTTGCCATCACAACCGCTCCAACTTGAATCAACGGTTACCAAGATTCTTGATCTTTATGCCGAGGACAGCCCCGAAGTTGACCCGATTGATGAGGGGGTTAGCATGCCGCCGGTGGGTGCGGATGATGTCAATCTTTTGCCATCTTACTTTTTTATAAAGCGGGCGCATATTCGCAATGGTGAGCGTTATTGCCTGATTACATTTTTTCTGGCTGAAACCATATTCCGGAAGAATGAAAATGAGTTTCGAAATAATCTGGCACTGCCCATTCTATTCTCGCTTGATGATATTGGCATTGCCCGAGCGTGGCAGTCACTACGCCTTGAAAAGGCGGACAAATCAACATCGACAATCCTGAAATTGCCCGCCAGCGACCCGATTGCACATGTTAAAAGATATATTACCAATGCACAGAATAACCTTGTCTATTTTGCTGACGTTCGGTATCGGGCGGATGCTATCCAATATAATATGGAGCTTAAAATATGATTAATATTAGCAAACTTGATGTGATGGTATATCGCTTCCCGCTTGCGATACCAGTGCAAACATCATTCGGTCTTATGCAGGAGCGGCCCATGGTTCTGGTTAAATTAACAACCGATGATGGTATTGTTGGCTGGGGTGAGATCTGGTGTAATTTTCCAAATGTTGGCGCAGAACATCGTGCCCATTTAACCCGCGATGTTTTTGCCCCGCTTGTTCTATCAAAAAATCATGCTACGCCCGAAGCCGCCTTTGACTTTTTGACTAAGGCAACATGGGTTCTTGGGTTGCAAACTGGTGAAACTGGCCCTTTGGCGCAATGTATTGCCGGCATTGAAATTGCGCTATCCGATATTTACGGCAAGCAAAAAGCAATGCCGTTATGGAAATTATATGGCGGTAAGAGTGGGGATGTTCCGGTTTATGCTAGCGGGATTAATCCGACTAACCCTACTGATATTGCCAGCAAAGCACTTGAACTGGGCTATTGCGGGCTAAAGCTTAAGATTGGATTTGGCCAGAAACGTGACTGCGAAAATCTTGCGGCCCTGCGGCACCTTGCTGGCGATAAGATATGCCTTATGGCCGATGCTAATCAGGCATGGCAGCTTGATGAGGCGCTTGTGATGAGTGATGCGTTGGCCGAATTTGATCTTGACTGGCTTGAAGAACCAATCGCTACGGATCGCCCATTACAGGAATGGAAATCTTTGAAGAAAGCGGCATCAATGCCCATCGCGGCTGGCGAGAATATTTCAGGCGAACAGGATTTTGACATCGTTATAAATGACAATATTTTAACGGTAATCCAGCCCGACCTCGCGAAATGGGGCGGCCTTAGTAAAACCATTCCCATTGCGAAAAATATTATCGCCGCTGGTAAACGCTATTGCCCGCATTACCTTGGCGGCGGCATTGGGCTGGTGGCATCAGCGCATGCGCTTGCGGCTGTTGGCGGGGATGGTATTTTGGAAGTCGACATAAATCCGAACCCATTACGCACTAACTTGGTTGGCGACATGCTGACGTTAGTTCCGGGGATGGCAAGCCTTGGGTCTTTGCCAGGGCTTGGCTATGAGCCTGACCTTGCTACGTTAAAAAAGTACCAAGTGCTATAAAATCAAAAAGCAGATTTAGGGTAGGTCACGCTTGGCGCTAGGCCGCCTTGCCGTGGAGTGGTCTAGTCGCCAAAATCAATTTCACCGCGCATCATCCGGTCAATCATTGCCGATGAAAGCGCTGGTAAATCGGGTGGTATTGTTGCAGCACGGGGTAATCGCAGCCTTGATTTTGTAGCATCAACCCCATCGCGGCGAACATAGCGTTCATCATCCCCTTGAAAGGCAACATAGTCCCAACTCGGTTTTGTGCCCGGCAGGTTTGCAATAAAGCTTCGGCGGCGCTGGCTTTCAATAATCTTTATCATCAGCATGTCTGGGTCATAGCCCTCCATGCAAATCGCCTTTAACGCGTTCAGTATTGGCAAATAGGCGGCATCTCCTGCAAGGTTTATGAGCTCATTAGTGTCAGCGTCGAGATCAAAAAAAAGGTCAGGGTGCCCATGGGTAAAGATATATTTATACCGCCCTTTCTTGACCATGCGACAGGGTACGCATGGCCCAATCGCCAAATAATCAGAGATTACGCAATCACCCCATTTGTGCGTCTTGCCAGATAGAAGGGGTGCAAGGCTATGCCCCGCCAATTCTGATATTGCAGGTGCCAGTGGCCCTGCATCCTTGCCTGCCAAACCAATGAATGTTGGCAGCAGATCAACTAGCGAGCAGTTCGATTGAATCCGTATATTCGGGGTATTACGACGGTCTGAAATAATCAGCGGCACACGTGCTGACCATTCCCAGAAACATTGTTTGAACCACATCCCACGTTCACCCATCATCTCGCCATGATCTGATGTAAAAACCACAACTGTATTATCGCGCAAACCGGTTTCATCTAATTGATCAAGTATCTGGCCAAGCTTTTCATCGAGATAGGAAATCATCGCATAATAAGCATGTTTCGCCATCAGCAGATTGTCAGTACTTATGCTGTGCCGATGCCGGCCATGCGCAAAGAACAATGACTTGGAGAGATAATCAAGATCAGCAAATGGTATTTCGGGCACTGTTGGTAAATCGATATCATTATGATCATAGAGGTCCCAGTAACGCTGCGATACGTTGAAGGGCGTGTGCGGACTGGTAAATGAAACGACGCCAAAGAAGGGCCTTTCATCATCTGAGCGGGCAAAGTCATAGATTTTGCGATACGCTTGATAGGCAACATCATCATCATAATCTTCTTGCATCGTGCGAATACATGGGCCTGCCTCAACAACCCCGTTAAGCGCTGTTCCTGATGGCACAAAGGCAGGGCCGGCAGACCAGTCGGCTATCCATTGAAAGTCGGCTGGATAAACATCGGTTGTTAACCGGTCTTCAAATCCATGCAGTTGGTCCGGCCCAATGAAATGCATCTTACCACATAGAAATGTTTGATAGCCCTGCGCACGCATGAAATGCGCCATCGTTGGTGTTGAAGAGGCAATTTCATTAGCATTATCATACACATCAATATCAGGGCTTAACCGCCCAGTGAGCATAGATGCCCTGCTGGGAACACATAGCGGGTTATTGGAATAATTATTGGTAAAGACAGCACCCTCGGCAGCCAGCCTTTCCAGATTTGGGGTCTTGCAGACCATATTACCATAAAGTGAGAGAGCCTGTGCCGCCAGTTGGTCGGCCATAACCAGAAGAATATTAGGTTGTTTATTCATGTGGTAGCTACCTTTGGCATCTCAAAGCCAAAGCGGTTAAAAGCTTCAGCGGGTGCGTCTAGTCGCACCATGTTTTCAATAATGAGTTGGCGCATTTGCGCAATTTTTTGTGGATTATCAAGTGGTGTTGTTTGCCCGGGGTCTGTTTGTAAATCAAACAGCTGAGACTGCTGATCGGCAAATGGCATGCCCTGCACCTCAACCGGTAGGCCATCGTCACTCGTTTTCGGCGGCAACTTCAAAACTGATACACCCTTAGTAAAGGAAAATGAAGGATGCAATGTTGCATCCAGCAATTCGGTGATCGAAAAGCGTGTTGTCATTCGGGTTGGCATCAGCGTGTATTCAAACAGATGCTCGGCCGCATCTACTACCGGATAATGAAAATAGCTATAGCGCCCATCACAGACATTTATTGCGGCACCAAAATAGCCAAAGATTAAACTGTCCCGCTGGTCATCATCTGCAGCTAATAATGGCATCAAGGACCTGCTGGTGACATCTTTTGGGATTTGCTGACCAGCCATATCCAGAATGGTTGGCATAATATCCGCAGTTTGGCTAAGCGCGCTGCGCCGCATTCCGCCCTGGTCGGAAAAATCAGGATGAAAAATCATCAGTGGGATATGTGCTATCTCATCATATACGGGCATGCGGTTCTTGGCCCACCAATCATGCTCGCCAAGCAAAAACCCATGATCAGTTGTCAGGACTAACGCTGTATCAGACCAAAGATCATACGAATCAAAGAAATCTAGTAGTTGCCCGAAATATTCATCTGTCATAGTAACAAGCGCCGCATAGTTGGCCCTAAGTTCGGCAACTTCTTCCGGCGTTTCTGTAACGCGGTCGTAAATCGGCCAATCTAGAATTGGGCCCTTATAACTTGTTGGATAAAGGTCACGGAACCGGGGCGGCGCATGAAACGGCTCATGCGGGTCAAAACATTCCAGCTGTAATAGCCAGCTATCCGCCTGATAATTCTTATGCAGAAAATCATCTGCCATTTTGAATAGTTGCGGCGCGCAATAATCTTCTTCATTCTTGATATATTGGCGGTTGATCATATAATTGGTGCGGTGATGCTGAACTGGATGATGTGCGGCTTTTAGCTGATCAAGATTAGGGTCTACCTCGGCTTTCCACCGGTCAATGGCTTGGCCTCGGACCAGTTCCCAAGATGAAAAACGCTGATGATATGTAGCCCCACCATCGGCAAAATAATGGTGATGGTCGGTAATCAGATGGCTGTAGACACCATTTTGTTTTAGCAATTCGGGGAATGAATCATCAAATGGCTCGAGCGGGCCCCAACTGCGATGCAGGAAATGACTTCGGCCGGTGTGAAGATCACGCCTGGCCGGCATGCACGGCAAACTGCCAACATAATGATTATCAAAGGTAATCGCGCGGT
>Ga0115564_10001958_pt1 | contig 18308 bp, 10 predicted proteins | sample COGITO_mtgs_1105_7_FD_88680 | JGI IMG/M metagenome (GOLD analysis project Ga0115564, IMG submission 88680) | Pelagic marine microbial communities from North Sea - COGITO_mtgs_110523 | ecosystem: Environmental > Aquatic > Marine > Epipelagic | place: Germany:Helgoland, sampling site Kabeltonne...
ATCGAAAATTTGGACCATAGATTTGCTATGGGTGAGAATTACAACCTTCGGACCACTTCTTTAATTTGGGAGTTTTTTAGTAGATATTAAAAATTGATTTTACTACTCTAACTCTAAAAAATTGTTTTTTTTATAAAATCACTATGGGTTTAGAAACCCCATACCCAAAAGCATGATGAGTTTCCTCATATTTATAAAAAAATCCTGAGTTATCTTCTGTATAAAGCATATTTTGACTTAAATAAAAAAATCCCGAAAACAAATAGTTATCGGGATTAATTTGCGGAGAGACAGGGATTCGAACCCTGGCAACACTTACACGTTGACAGATTAGCAATCTGCTCCATTACCACTCTGGCACCTCTCCAAAATTAAAATAATAAAAGTGCAAATGTAATTTTTTAATCATTATTAAGCAATGCTTTTTTTAAAAAAATAACTGCCAAATTATTCAGGGTATTCAACACGTAAATGGTAAATATTAATAAGCTTATCGATGAATACTTTTTTTACTAATTCGATATCGTATAAGGTAATGTTTGAATTCATAAATTGTTTTTCATCCATTTGTTGATCAACAATTTTATTTACAAAATCTTTTAATAATTCTATGGTAGGCTCTTTCAAACTTTTAGAGGCAGCTTCTACACTGTCAGCCATCATTAAAATTGCAGTTTCTTTTGAAAAAGGCTTGGGTCCAGGGTATGAAAAATCTTCGCTTAAAGCCTCTCCATAGAGCTCTTCTTGTTTTTTATAAAAAAAATAAACTTTTGATGTACCGTGATGTGTTCGAATAAAATCGACTACACGATCTGGTAGATTTATTTTTTTGGCCAATTCTACTCCCTTAATAACATGATTAATTATTATGCGTGCACTTTCTTCGGGGTTAATATCATTGTGAGGAGAAATACTTCCTCTTTGATTTTCGCTAAAAAAAATGGAGTTTCCAATTTTTCCGATATCGTGATAAAGTGCGCCAACTCGAGTTAATAATGCATTTGCTCCAATTGTACTTGCTGCAGATTCTGCAAGATTAGAAACTTGAAGAGAGTGATGAAAAGTACCCGGTGCTTTATCAGAAAAGTCTTTGAAAAAATCAGAATTCGTGTCTGATAATTCGAGTAATGAAACATCGGATACCAAATTAAATAATTTTTCAAATAAATAAATTAGAGGTTGTACAAATAAGGTAAATACTCCATTGAGAACAAAAAGCATTATAATATTGAACGAAATTCCAGTTATTCCTCCTTCGTGTATTATAAAAAAAGCAAAATAACCGATGAGGTAAATAAAAATAATCTGTCCAACCGATATAAAAAGGTTGGCTCTTTTATATAATTCAGAGACAGATAAAATCGTCACAATCCCCGCCATGATTTGTAAAAAAATATACTCAAAGCTGTTGGGAACAATAAAACCCAATAACAAAACGGTAATGACATGAACAAACAACCCTAAGCGAGCATCAAAAAAAGCCTTTAAAAGCAGGGGTAAGATACAAATAGGGACTATGTATAAAAACCTATTGTCAAAGTTTAATACGCTGATAGTAAGACTTATAATTAAAATAACATTACAAAAAATAAAAGTCAACTTTGTATTGTTATCAAAAATCATTCGACGGTATTTGTATATGAAGAGAAACAACATCAAAAGAGTGAGTCCAACCAACAAAATATAACCAGCCAAAATCCAATATATATTAGCATCACTATACAAACTGGAATCGTATTGTTGTTTTAGTGAAACTAATTCTTGAAAATTGATTTCATCAATCAATTCCCCTTTAGAAATCAATAAACTCCCCATTATGATGATGTCTCTCGAAATGGCAAGGTTTGAATAAGCTTCTTCCAGAAGTTGATCATTGAATCGAGCATCATATTCCAGATTAGGTTCTATACTTTCAAATAAGAGCTTATAATATTCATTTTTATATTGTGAAAAAGGGCTAGAAGAAAGTTCACCTTCTATGTATTGCGAAAGTTCTTCGGGTTTAAGTAAGTCATTAAACTTCATTTCAATCTCATCACGACCTTGTATCAAACCTACCTGTTCCCCACCCTGATGAACATAATTCAAGGGTAGAACACCTGTTTTATACACTTCTCTAAGTAAATCTAAGCCAAAATCAAAATGCTCTTTATAACGGTTAGATTTTACTGGAAAAGTAAAATAAGTAGGGAAGCTTTGCGTATAAACTGCTTCTGCTTTAGTAATAACTAATTCATTTTTATTAAAATAGGTTGGTGTTTCTTTTTTAAGTTGTTCTTTTTCTAACAAAAGCTCCTCCTCGGACTTTAGTATCGCAAAATCAAAAGGCGCATATAGGTTCTCATTTTGCCATGCCTGTCCTTTTCTAAACTCATATTTAAATTGACCTTTGGTAGGAAATAAATAAACAATAAATAAACAACTGAAGACATAAAGAAATGCCTTATAAATCATTGATTGGTAGTTGAAAAACCATTGCAGTATTTTCTTCATAAAATAATTTCTCCGGAAATGATTTCTATTTAATATTGATTGATGATCAAAATCTTTTGATTTCAAAGGTAAGAAAATGATTCCTTCGTTGTTATTTTAAATTATCATCTCTGCTGGTGGACTAAAATTGATTATTTTAGCTGCAGTTTTAAAACGGGTCTTATTAAATATACTTTTTAAAATGAAGTACGGCATTTGTCCATTGGGGATTATTCCTTTAAGAAATGATTATAATCACAGGAGTGAATTAGTTTCTCAGGTACTTTACGGTGACTGTTTTAAAATTATTGATCAGAGAAAAGGATGGTTCAAAATAAGGAATCAATGGGATGGATATGAAGGATGGATTACAAAGAATCAATGTGTTGAAATTCCTGAAGAAGTATACAAAAGACAAGAATCATCTGAATTAAAACACGCTGCAAACCTCATTGACTGCATTAGTCTTCCAAATTCAGAACTGTTTCCAATCCCCTTAGGTAGCGATCTTCGTTCAATTGATTTTTTAAATCATAAATTTGAGGGAGAATTTACAACTACCAAGAATAAAAACCAACTTGTAAAAACAGCTTTCACTTATTTACATGCACCTTATTTGTGGGGAGGTAAAACACCCTTGGGTATCGATTGCTCAGGTTTTACACAAATGGTTTATAAACTCAATGGCATCGCTTTAAAACGAGATGCCTCAGAGCAAGCAAAACAAGGCACTACATTAAGTTTTATTGAAGAAAGTGAACCCGGAGATTTGGCTTTTTTTGATGATAAAGAAGGAAACATCATTCATGTAGGAATCCTATTACAAGGGCACAGAATTATTCATGCCCATGGTAAAGTCCGAATTGATTCAATTGATCAAACTGGAATTTATAACAAAGAAAGCCAAAATCACTCCCATAAACTTAGGATGATCAAGAAAATTATTGAATAAAAAAAGCCTTCATAAATGAAGGCTTTTTTTAGGTTAAATATTTTAAATTATTCTAAAAGTTTTTTCATTTCCATAAACCCTTCATTATCTCCTATTGTGCCGTAGATATTCTTTAAAGTACGAATTGCTTCAAGATTTGAAGAATTAATCGAAATAAGTTTTTTGAGAACCGGAACACATTCTAGATAAACAGATTCACGTTTTTCTTTTAAAACGTCGTAACTAGCATTATCTGCTCTTGAATTTCCTAGAGAATTCATTTCTTCAACTATGGATGATTCGTCTTCTAAAATCAAAGCTACAAGGTTCAAATAAGCACTTTCCATGGAAGGATCCAATTCAATTGCTTTTTCATAATAGGTTCTGGAACTTTCTTTATTTCCCAAATCATTATTAACAACCCCTAGGTTGAAATAAAGGTTTGCATTTGTGGGATCCTGAGCTATTGCCTCTCCCATAAGTTCTTTGAATTTTTCTTTTTCACCCAGCTCAATGTATATATTTGCCTCTGTCAAAATTAAACCTAAATCACCTGGATTTTCTGATCGAGCTTCTTTTACCGCTTTTATTGCATTTTCTTTTTGACCCAATTGATTGTAAATCAAAGCAATATTTTTAACGATTTCTGGAAACCTTGATTCTGAATCTTCAGTCCTAAAGTTGGTGTATTCAGTAGATTTTTGAAAAATATTATATTCCGATTCCGAAACCTCTCTTTCAGTATTGTTTTCTGCTTCGGTAACAAAATACTGTGTTTGTATACCCGAATACTTTAAGTCTTTTAACTGGATATAAAATTGAAGTGCTAATTGATAATCAGGCGCATTTACAGCATTTGAAGCTGCATAATACAAATAATCTATATTCGCTTCTTTGTCGCACTGGTAACCCAAATATAAGTTATTAGCTGAAGCAAGAAATTCTTTATTTTCAGATTGATCAATTGCTGTTTGGACTACCTCAGCGGCAAGTAAATCGTTCTGATCTTTAACCTTTGTTTTTAACGCAGGGTCTTTTGCAGCTAGTTGAAGAAAATCATAAGAAGCTTGATACTCCTTTTCAGCAAAAGAGATTTGAGAAAGTAATAAGTTATATGCTGAAAAATATTTCAACTCAGCTGCTTCGAGAAGGTTCTTATTAGTTTCTAAAGATGCTTTTGCTTCAGAAATTTTTGCGGATTTAAATAATTTCTGAGCTTGTTTAAGTTCCTTTTTTTGGGACCAAGTAAAAGTTGTTACAAAAACAAAAAGTAGTGTTAATAGGTGTTTCATTTTTATGGTTTGTTGTTTAATAAATTTTATTCAATGTTTGTGCCATCATTTTCTGGTGTTGGAAGCTCCTCAGTATTGTCTGAAATTTCTTCTTCATCCTTCATTACTTTGGCTACAGCAGCAATGGTATCACTTCCTTTGAGATTAATTAGTTTAACCCCTTGAGTTGCTCTACCCATTACGCGTAGGTTAGCAACATCCATACGGATTGCAATACCTGATTTGTTGATGATCATCAAATCATCCAAGTCACTTACGTTTTTAATGGAAACTAGACTACCTGTTTTATCTGTAATTGAGAGTGTCTTCACACCTTTTCCTCCACGATTGGTAGTTCTATAATCTTCTAGGCTTGATCGTTTTCCATATCCATTTTCGGAAACTACCAAGATTTCAGTCTCAGGATCACTCACAGAAACCATACCTATTACTTCGTCCGTTGGCCCGTTGAGAGTTATTCCACGAACTCCAGAGGCATTTCGACCCATGGGACGTGTTTTATTTTCTTCAAATCTAATTGCCTTTCCAGACTTTACAGCAAGGAGAATTTGACTGTTACCTGTGGTTAGTTTAGCTTCAAGTAATTCATCATCATCTTTGATGGTAATTGCATTGATACCGTTAGCTCTGGGACGAGAATATTGTTCTAATAAAGTCTTTTTAACTTGACCTTTCTTAGTAGCCATAATCACATAATGATTATTGATATAGTCTTCATCCTTTAGATCTTGGGTGTTAATGAATGCTTTTACTTTGTCATCCTGTTCAATATTAATTAGATTTTGAATGGCTCTCCCTTTTGCGATTTTTGAACCTTCTGGGATTTCATAGACTCGCATCCAAAAACATTTCCCCTTTTGGGTAAAGAATAGCATATATTGATGGTTAGTTCCAACAAATAAATGCTCTAAGAAATCTTCATTTCGAGTTGTTGAAGCCTTTTGACCAACTCCCCCTCTATTCTGAGTTTTGTATTCTGATAAAGGAGTACGTTTAATGTAACCTGCATGAGAAATTGTAATGACTACTTTTTCATCAGGAATCATATCCTCAATACTAAAATTCCCGCCAGCAAATTCAATAACAGATCGTCGCTCATCTCCATACTTGTCTTTAATCACAAGGAGTTCATCGATAATGATTTGCATTCTCCGTTCTTTTTTGTCAAGAATATCTTTAAGATCCTTTATGGTTTTCATTAAAGCCTCAAACTCTGCTCTTAATTTATCTTGTTCAAGACCGGTAAGCTGACGCAAACGCATCTCAACAATTGCTTTTGCTTGAATTTCTGTTAACTTAAAGTTTTTAATTAATTTTTCACGAGCCTCATCGGCATTAGAGGAAGAACGAATCAAAGCAATAACTTTATCAATATTGTCTGAGGCGATGATTAGACCTTCAAGGATATGTGAACGATCTTCAGCTTTCTTGAGTTCAAATTTTGTTCTTCTAACAACCACTTCATGTCGATGCTCAACAAAATGATGAATCATTTCCTTTAAATTCAAGAGTTGAGGTCTTCCATTCACTAGGGCAATATTATTTACACTAAAAGAAGATTGAAGTGAAGTATATTTAAAGAGTTTGTTTAAAACGATATTTGGTATTGCATCTCGTTTCAAAATATAAACAATTCGCATTCCTTTTCTGTCTGATTCATCTCTGATATTAGAGATTCCCTCTATTTTTTTATCATTTATCAACTCAGCGGTTTTGCGAATCATTTCAGCCTTGTTAACTTGATAAGGTATTTCTGTTACAATAATACACTCGCGCCCATTAACTTCTTCAATGTTGGCTTTTGCACGAAGGACTACTCTTCCTCTCCCCGTATGAAAAGCATCACGAACACCATCATAACCGTAAATAGTCCCTCCAGTAGGAAAATCTGGAGCCTTTATGGTTTGAATCAATTCATCAATTGAGATATCATTATCATTAATGTATTGAATAGTACCGTCAATAACTTCAGTAATGTTGTGAGGTGGCATATTAGTTGCCATACCCACTGCAATCCCAGAAGCTCCGTTTATCAATAAATTTGGAACACGTGTAGGAAGGACTTTGGGTTCTTTCAAGGTGTCATCAAAATTCAATTGATGATCTACAGTTTCTTTATCGATATCTGCCAATAAATCCTCTGACATTTTGCGCATTCTTGCTTCAGTATATCGCATTGCTGCCGGACTATCTCCATCTATCGAACCAAAATTACCCTGACCATCCACTAATAAATAACGTAAACTCCATTCTTGAGCCATACGAACCATAGTATCATAAACAGAAGTATCTCCGTGGGGATGATACTTACCTAAAACTTCTCCAACAATTCTTGCAGATTTTTTGTAAGAAGTACTCGAACGTATACCAAGTTCATGCATTCCAAATAAAACACGTCGATGAACAGGCTTTAAACCATCTCGAACATCAGGAAGTGCACGTGACACAATGACAGACATTGAATAGTCAATGTAAGCCGATTTCATTTCATCTTCAATATTGATGGGTATGAGTTTTTCCCCTTCTGCCATATTAATTTCGTTTTTTATTACTAACTGCTAAAATATGTATTTATACCCTAAACTCTACAGCTATTTAAACTTTTTGTACTTGAATTTATCAACATATTCAAAGTGTTAAAAATAAAAAATTAACTGCAAGTCATTTTGGAATTATCAAAAAAATTTTGTCTATTAGCTATTGTAATCTCTGATGTTGGAACAATTTTTGAAGTAATAGAAAAAAAACCAAAAAAGCATGGATGATAATTTTTCACCAAGAGTTAAAGATGTTATTTCTTTCAGTAAGGAAGAGGCACTACGTTTGGGTCATGATTATATAGGCACCGAACATTTAATGCTGGGGATTTTGAGGGATGGAGAAGGAAAAGCAATTTCAATTTTAAATGCAATTGAGGTTGACTTGGATAATCTTAGAAGAAAAGTAGAAATTCTAAACCCTGCTCTATTGGATCATAATGGGCTAGAAAATTCGAAAAAAAACTTACACCTTACACGTCAGGCAGAAAGAGCTCTCAAAACCACTTTTTTAGAAGCTAAATTATTTCAAAGTGATTTAATAAATACAGCTCATTTGCTTTTGTGTATTCTCAGAAATGAAAATGACCCCATAACTAAATTACTTGAAAATCTAAACATTAATTATGACTCAGTAAAAGAACAATTCAAGCTCCTGCTTACATCTGATAATGATTATTCTGATTTTAGCACTTCGGCTTCTTTTTCAGACGAAAAAGAAGAAGATGCTGATGATGGAAAAAAGAATCCTTTTACCCCTACTTCAGAATCCAACAAAGGAAAGAAATCCAAGACTCCAGTTTTAGATAATTTTGGAAAAGACATTACTGCTCTTGCTCGACAAGATAAATTAGACCCTGTAGTTGGTCGTGAAAAAGAAATTGAACGCGTTTCTCAAATATTAAGTAGACGTAAAAAAAACAACCCGCTTCTTATTGGAGAACCTGGTGTTGGTAAATCTGCAATTGCAGAAGGACTTGCTTTACGTATTATTCAAAAAAAGGTTTCTCGTGTTTTGTATGGAAAACGATTAGTTACACTTGATTTAGCAAGTTTAGTTGCTGGAACCAAATACCGAGGACAATTTGAAGAACGCATGAAAGCCGTTATGAATGAATTAGAAAAGAATGATGACATCATTCTTTTTATCGATGAAATTCATACCATCGTTGGGGCAGGTGGCGCAACGGGAAGCTTAGATGCTTCAAATATGTTTAAACCAGCATTAGCAAGAGGTGAGATCCAATGCATTGGAGCAACTACCTTGGACGAATATCGTCAAAGTATTGAAAAAGATGGAGCACTTGAACGTCGTTTTCAAAAAGTCCTTGTGGAACAAACTACCGAAGAAGAAACCATCGAAATTCTTCAAAATATAAAAGATAAATACGAAAGTCACCACAACGTGACTTACAACGATGATGCAATAACTGCTTGTGTAGAGCTTACCAGTCGTTATGTTTCTGATCGTTTTCTTCCCGACAAAGCTATTGATGCTCTCGATGAAGCGGGATCACGTGTTCACATCAATAATATGAATGTTCCCCAAGAAGTCATCAACTTGGAAGAAGAATTAGAACGTGTAAAAGACCATAAAAACGAAGTTGTAAAAAAACAAAAATACGAAGAGGCTGCAAAACTCAGAGATGACGAGAAAAGAGTTGAACGTAATTTACTAACCGCTCAAGAAAAATGGCATGAAGAATCAAAACTCAATAGGGTTGAAGTAAATGAAAAACACATTTCTGATGTTGTTTCAATGATGACTGGTATCCCAGTTAATAAAATCATCAAATCCGAAAAAAATAAGCTTTCTAAATTAACTGAAACCATAGGATCTAAACTCATCGGCCAAAAAGACGCTGTTGAAAAGGTAGTAAAAGCTATACAGCGCAATAGAGCTGGATTAAAAGCTGCTGACAAACCGATAGGATCATTTATTTTTCTTGGACAAACTGGGGTCGGTAAAACCCAACTGGCTAAAATATTAGCTAGCGAAATGTTTGAATCTGAAGAAAATTTGATTCGAATTGATATGAGTGAATACATGGAGAAATTTGCGATTTCAAGATTAATAGGAGCACCTCCTGGTTATGTAGGTTATGAAGAAGGTGGTCAGTTGAGTGAAAAAGTAAGACGCAAGCCCTATTCGGTTATCTTATTGGATGAAGTAGAAAAAGCACATCCAGATGTATTTAATATGTTACTTCAAGTATTGGATGATGGTTTTTTAACAGACAGTTTAGGAAGAAAAATAAATTTCCAGAATACAATAATTATAATGACTTCAAACATTGGTGCTCGAAAGTTAAAAGACTTTGGAACAGGTGTTGGGTTTTCTACCGCTTCTCAAAAAGCACAAGCTGAAGATATCGAAAAAGGAGTAATTGAAAGTGCTTTGAAAAAAACATTTGCACCTGAGTTCCTTAACCGCGTAGACGATTTAGTAATCTTCAATACCCTTGAAAAAAAGGATATTATGAAAATTGTTGATATCGAGTTAGAGAAGCTTATAAAACGAATAAGCAAATTGGGGTACCAGATGAGTTTAACTAAGAAAGGAAAAGATTTCATCGGGGAAAAAGGCTATGATAAAAAATACGGTGCTCGACCTCTTTCAAGAGCAATTCAAAAATATCTAGAAGATTTAATAGCAGAAGAAATTGTAAATAATCGAATTAATGATGGTGATAAAATCTCTTTGGACTGGGATGGAAAATCAGAACAATTATCCCTTAAAATAAACGGATAAATTTCATTGATCGTAACATTTTTAGGTTAAAATTAATGAATAAACATTTTATACAAAAAAAATGACTAATTAGTTTTAATTCAATCTCGTTTGGATTATTTTTGCCAAATGAAACTTACGAAAGAATCTTTTTTTGATTTTTTAGGTACTAATACTGATGTATTAGTTTTTGCCTTTACTTTTTTTTTAACTACAGTAATAACCCCATAGGGGTATTCCTCAATATTTAAACTGTAGCAATTGAATTCATTTCAAAAAATAATATCTTATATCGCGAAAAATTGGGTTTTAATTTTTACAAATTCCTGATTTTTAGCTCTTTACAAAATACAATCGTATGAAAATCCTAAAATTCGGCGGAACATCAGTAGCTAATTCAAAGAACCTAGACCTCGTGTCCGATATAGTAGCATCTGAAAAAGAAACTAGTGTAATTGTAGTCTCTGCATTAGGTGGTATAACCGATTTACTAATATTAGCTTTAAACAAAGCTGCAGAAGGAGAAAATAATTTTACTCAAATATTAGAAGAAATTGAACAGCGTCATCTTGAGCCAATTCGATCGAGTATTCCCTCAACAAAACAAAGCGGGATTATTAGCTTTTTAAAGTCAGAGCTGAATCGATTAGAAACGATACTTGAAGGTGTTATGATGTTAAGGGAAGTAACTTCAAAAGCTACTGCAAAAGTTTCGGGTTATGGAGAACGTTTGTCCAGTACAATCATTTTTGAAATATTCAAACACAAAGGTTTTGATATTATTTTAAAAGATGGAAGAGAATTAATTGAAACTCAAATTCAAAACAAAAGATTAGTAATCAATTGGAAAAACACTGAATTCAAAACAAAGGAATTTTTTAAAACTAATACTGCAAAAATAACTTTAGTGCCAGGATTTGTAGCTCGGAATGAAGAAGGAACCACTACAACCTTAGGAAGAGGTGGTTCTGATTTTTCTGCAGCTGTTTTGGCTCATGTCTTAGATTCTATTTCTCTTGAAATATGGACAGATGTGAGCGGAATGTACACCGCTAATCCAAAAATTGTAACACAGGCCAGACCCATACCAAAGCTTTCTTATTTAGAAGCAATGGAATTATCTCATTTTGGGGCAAAAGTAATCTTCCCTCCTACATTGCAACCGCTGGTAGAAAAAGAAATTCCAGTTTACATTAAGAATACCTTTGCACCTCAAGATCAAGGGACAAAAATTGACAGCAAAATTAGTAAACAAAATGGAACTGTTGTCAAAGGGATTAGTCATATAGACCAAATTAGTTTGATTAGCCTTGAAGGTAGTGGAATGGTTGGAATTCCGGGTTTTTCAAAACGTTTATTTGAAGTATTATCTTTTTCTCAAATCAATGTAATTATGATTACTCAAGCTTCCTCGGAACATTCAATTTGCATTGCGGTTCAAACTGATGAAGCAAAAGAAGCAAAAAAGGTAATCGATGAAGAATTTGCTTTTGAAATTTCTCTTAATAAAGTTGCACCTACAAAAGTTGAAGACGAACTTGTAAATATTGCTATTGTTGGAGACAACATGAAAAGCCATCAAGGAATTAGTGGTAAAATGTTCAGTACCCTTGGAGCAAATAATGTCAACATTCGAGCAATAGCTCAAGGAGCTTCTGAACGGAACATCTCCATAATGATTAACAAAAAAGATACTCGAAAAGCCCTGAACACCCTGCATGAGACCTTTTTTGAAAATGACATTAAAGAATTAAACTTGTTTGTTATTGGAGTTGGTAATGTAGGTAGTAAACTTTTAGAACAAATTCAAAAACAACAAGAATACCTAAAAGAGAATTTACTGCTTCGGATTAGAGTTATTGCAATTTCAAATTCAAGAACAATGGTTCTGGGGAATGAAAATTTAGATTTAAAAAATTGGAAATCAGAAATTGAAAAAGGCCAATCAGCAGATGTAAATAAATTTTTTGAACACGCAAAAAGTCTTAATCTAAGAAACAGTATTTTTGTTGACAATACAGCAAGCACATCAATTGCATACGAATACGAGCGCTACTTAAATAATAATATCGGTGTGGTTACTTGTAATAAAATTGCTTGTGCCGATACTTTAGGAAATTATATGAACTTAAAAAAATCCTCTCGCAAATACGGAAGTCCATTCTTATTTGAAACTAATGTAGGAGCAGGATTACCTATTATCGATACCTTAAACAACTTAATTGCTTCCGGAGATCAAGTATTAAAAATTCAAGCGGTTCTATCTGGAAGTTTAAATTTTATATTCAACAACTTTAAAGAAGGAACTAATTTTAGAGATGTTGTTATTGAAGCTCAAACTGAAGGATACACTGAACCAGACCCTAAAATTGATTTAAGTGGAATAGATGTTGCACGAAAAATTTTGATTTTAGCTCGTGAGAGCGGGTTGAAAATCGAATTAGATGATATTGAAAATGTACCCTTTTTACCACATGAATGTCTTGAAACTCCAGATAATGAAACCTTTTTTGAATCCCTTACTAAACACAAAGAGCATTTTGAATCATTATTGACTCAAGCTAGATCAAAAAATTCACGACTCAAATATGTTGCTCAACTCGAAAACGGGAAAGCTAAAGTAGGGCTTCAAGAAATTCCAGAGGGTCATGATTTTTATAATCTTGAAGGCAGTGACAACATTATTTTATTTTATACAAATCGCTATTTAGATCAACCACTAATCGTAAAAGGAGCTGGAGCTGGAGCGGAAGTTACAGCCTCTGGGATTTTTGCAGACATCATAAGAATTGGTAAACGATAATTTATGAATGAAATTAAACTTTTTTGTCCAGCTAGTGTAGCCAATGTTTCCTGTGGTTTTGATGTACTTGGTTTTTGTTTAGAACCGATTGGTGACGAAATGGTTATCCGTAAAACTTCAAAAAAAGGAATTCATATAATCAAGATTGAGGGTCAAAAACTTCCACTCGAAACTCAAAAAAATGTTGCTGGTGTTGCAGCTTTAGCACTTCTTGAGGACCACCCTTGTAATTATGGTTTTGAAATTGAAATATATAAGGGAATCAAAGCAGGAAGTGGAATAGGAAGCAGTGCTGCAAGCTCGGCTGGTGCCGTTTTCGGAATTAATGAACTTATGGGTAAACCCTTGAGTAGAAATGAGCTTATTAAGTATGCCATGAAGGGAGAAAAGCTAGCAAGCGGATCAGCTCATGCGGATAACGTATCACCCGTATTGCTTGGAGGTTTTACACTTGTACGATGTTCAAAAACACCTGACATTATTGCCTTGCCTTTTCCTTCAGAGCTTTACGCTACCGTAATCCATCCCAAAATAGAGTTAAGAACATCTGATGCTCGTGCGGTTCTCAAAAAGAAAATTCATTTAGACAAGGCTATCGAACAATGGGGTAATTTAGCAGCACTCGTAAGTGGATTATACACCAATAATTTTGACTCAATCAAAAATTCTTTGGTAGATGTTATTATTGAACCCCATCGATCAGCTTTAATACCAGGTTTTCAAGAATTGAAAAAAGTAGCTATTGAATCAGGGGCATTAGGTTGTGGAATTTCAGGTTCAGGACCCTCAGTTTTTGCTCTTTCCAAGGGCCATAAAACAGCACTTGAAGTCCAAAATGGAATGAACAATACTTATAAAAAGTTTAATATTGAATATGAACTTCATTTATCTAGAATTAATCCCAAAGGAATTCACATCATCTCAAGCAAATGATCTATTACAGTTTAAATAAAAAGTCAACTTCGACTGAGTTTCCCGAGGCAGTTGTAAGGGGTATTGCTCCAGATAGAGGATTATACTTTCCAGAAAAAATTCACCGACTACCTAGTTCTTTTTTTGAAAACATAGAACATATGTCTATTCCTGAAATAGCTTTTAATGTAATTGAACCCTTTGTGAAAGGAAGTATTCCTGAAAAAGAGCTTCGAAACATCATTGAAGAAACTTTAGATTTTGATTTTCCTGTTGTTCCCATAACCGATCAAATTGCAACCTTAGAGCTATTTCAAGGACCAACACTTGCATTCAAAGATGTTGGAGCGCGATTTATGGCTCGTTGTTTAGGTTATTTCAACAAAAAAAATAATGCTCAAAAAGTAACGGTTCTTGTCGCTACATCTGGGGACACTGGTGGAGCTGTTGCCAATGGTTTTCTGGGAGTCCCAGGAATTGAAGTAGTAATTTTATATCCAAAAGGAAAAGTAAGTAAAGTTCAGGAACAACAACTAACCACTTTGGGTGAAAACATAACTGCATTAGAAGTTAATGGTGTATTTGATGATTGTCAAGACATGGTAAAAACAGCCTTTTTGGATGAAAGCATAACCAATAATAAACAGCTGACTTCAGCAAACTCAATTAATGTTGCTCGTTGGTTACCACAAATGTTTTATTATTTCATTGCTTACAGAACCTTAAAAAAACAAAACAAATCACTTGTTTTTTCTGTACCAAGTGGGAATTTTGGAAATATCTGTGCTGGTCTTATGGCACGTGAAATTGGTTTGCCAATTGATCATTTTGTGGCTAGCACAAATATCAATGATGTAGTTCCTGAATATTTACAAACAGGCATTTACACTCCCAAAAAATCATCTCCTACCCTATCAAACGCAATGGATGTAGGAGATCCATCAAATTTTATTAGGATTTTAAAAATCTTTGAGAATGATTTTGATCTTTTAAAAGAAACTTTATCCGGTTATTGTTTTACAGATGCTGATACTCGAGAAGCATTAAAAGAAATTCATGAAATATCGGGATATGTAGCTGATCCTCATGGAGCTGTAGGATATTTAGGTTTAAAAAAACATTTGAAAAAACATCCTGATAAATATGGAATTTTTCTTGAAACAGCTCATCCAGTCAAATTTCTTGACACTGTAGAAGAAACTTTGGATTTAAAAGTCGAAATTCCAGATCGACTCAAAGAAACTTTATCCAAAACCAAAAATAGTATTTCCATTAAAGATTATGAAGACCTCAAAGCATTTTTGCTTAGTTAAAGAATCTCTAATCTAACTGGGGTAAAAGAAATTGATCTAAGGGGCTTGATTCTTTCATGAGAACTTCTATATCCTTCCAAGACCTTGGTGCATTGGCTGATAAGTTAACTGGACCGTTTTCTGTAATCAAAATATCATCTTCAATTCTGATTCCTATTCCCCACCACTTTGGATCACAAGGGCTGTTTTTGGGAATATAAATCCCTGGTTCAACTGTGATAATAGAATTCGCTTTGAATGGTCCATAATTCGATAAATCATGTACATCCAATCCAATATGATGAGCAGCGCCATGAGGATAATAAGTTCTAAACTGATTCTCTGACTCAATGATCCCCAAACTCTTAAGCCCTTTTGCAACAACCTTCTGGGTAATTTGGGTAATTTGAGCAGAAGTGTTTCCTACTCGAGCTGCTTCAATCCCAGCATTCTGAGCTTCGTACACAATTTGATACAAGAGTTTCTGAGGTTCTGAAAAAATACCACTTTTTGGAATCGTTCGAGTTACATCAGCAGTATAACCCTCGTATTCTGCTCCCAAATCCATTAAAATTAAATCTGAATCCAAACCTGCTTCATCATTTTCTATGTAATGCAATACGCAGGCATTTGACCCAGCCCCAACTATTGAAGGATATCCTTCATAAGCTGCTCCGTATTTTTTGAATACAAACTCATGAATTCCTTGAATTTCTCGTTCAGTCATATCAGGTTGCATTGCTTTCATCACCTCTCGTTGTCCAATCGCTGATATTTCAATGGCTTTTTTCAACAAGTATATTTCCTCTTCCGCTTTAACCTCTCTCATATCACCTAAAATTTTTTCCAAAAGTTCTACATCAAAAAATTGATCTTTAAGAATAAAAGCAACTTGCATCTTCAGATCATCTGGAACTTCTAAAGTTGAAGAATTTAAGAAGTTTTGAATCGCTGGATTTTCAGCTATAGACTGATTTCTTTTTGAATGCCATCTAATTTCATTTTTAAGTTTTTCAGCATTTTCTGATTTAACAGTTCTAATTCGTTTTAGAAGTTGGTGCTGTAAACGATTAAAATCTTTGGGGTAATTAATATTTTCTTTAAAAGTACGTTTAAGATCATAAAGGTCATATGGATCGTTCTTATCGTTCCTAACATCATTATTAAAATCAAAAATCAAAACTTCGTCAAATAAAGTGAAATTCAATTGATTCTCTACAAAATCAGAGCGTAAGGAAATTCGATCAATACCCAAATTTTTAGCTCCCTCTAGGCCTAATCGGGATCCATTCCATTGTTCCTCTCTTGCATTTCGTTCTTGTATAAAAAGTTGATCAAAATAATACCCATCATCGTCCTTTTGAGGATTTTTATAAATTACTAAAACCGCTTGAGGTTCATTGAATCCGGTCAAGTAATAAAAATTAGGATCTGGATGATACACATAATCTACATCATTTGCACGATTACGCACAGGATTAGCAAATAAAACAGCTACACTATTTGCAGGCATTTTTGAACGCAATGCCTCACGTTTGGATTTGTGAAAGTCAGGAGTCAATTTTGCTTTTTGTACACTTATTGAAACAATAAAAAAGAAAAAAATGATAAAAGGAAGAAATGGTTTTTGCATATTGATTTTAATTTTTTCAAACTGAAAATACGTTAAAAGAACCTATCTTTATGCTCAAATATACCAATAAAAAACCCAATCAAAATGTTAAAAACTATTCTTCATGACACCCATGTTTCCCTTGGAGCAAAAATGATTCCTTTCGGTGGCTTTTTGATGCCAGTTCAATATGAAGGAGTTACAAAAGAACATCTTACAGTTCGGAAAAATATCGGAGTTTTTGATGTATCGCATATGGGAGAGTTTTTCGTAGAAGGCCCAAATGCAGTTGGATTACTTCAACACATTTGAAGTAATGACATAACAAAACTCAGTCCAGGAAAAGCACAATATAATTACCTTCCCAATACAAAAGGTGGTGTAGTTGACGATTTAATTGTTTATCAATTGACAGAAAATCGCTATTTATTGGTTGTAAATGCCTCTAACATTGAAAAGGATTGGAATTGGATAAATGAACAAAACAAAATTTACAATGCAAAACTTATAAATGCTTCCGATGAATACTCTTTATTAGCTGTTCAAGGTCCAAAAGCTATTGAAGCTATGCAATCCCTGACTACAATTGAACTTAATCATCTTCCATTTTATGCACATCAAACAGGAGTTTTTGCAGGTATAAGTGACATATTAGTGGCAACTACGGGTTATACAGGTTCTGGAGGTTTAGAAATCTACATCCCAAATGCTAAGGTTAAAGAGGTTTGGAATGCAATATTTGAAGCCGGTAAGGATTTTGGAATCCAACCCATTGGATTAGCTGCAAGGGATACGCTCAGATTAGAAATGGGTTACTGTCTTTATGGTAATGAAATAAATGAAAACCAATCTCCAATAGAGGCAGGATTGGGTTGGATAACTCGTTCCGAAACTAAATTTATAAATTCAGAAACTCTAGGCAAACAAAAAAGAGAAGGAACTGATATTAGTTTAGTGGGATTTGAATTACAAGAACGAGGAATTCCAAGAACCGATCACAAACTTTTTGATAACAGTGGTAATTTAATTGGACGAGTAACTTCTGGAACTCAAGCTCCCTCATTAAATATTGGGATTGGCTTGGGATATGTACCAAAAAAGTTCAGTGAAGTTGGTTCAGAAATACAGCTTCAGGTTAGAAATAAAATGCTTAGTGCCAAAATAATCTCATTACCTTTTTATAAGGCATAAACCGATTTCATTTTGAAAAAAATATTAATTCTTGGAGGAAGTGGTTTTATAGGCAACTCACTTTACCGAGAATTGAACCCTTATTTTGACACCTACGGCACCTATTTCAATGAAAATAAGTACTCAAAACAACAAAATTTTTTTTATTATAGTCTTAAAGACAGCAATATACTATCGATTTTAAAAAAGGTAAAACCACAACTTATAATATCCTGCTTACGAGGCCCCTTTAAAGAGCAATTAAAATGTCATGAACATCTAGTAACCTACATTCAAAACTTCAATTGCCGTTTAATGTTTCTCTCTTCCTCGAATGTGTTTGATGCGTTTGAACACTACCCATCTTATGAATTTGACAAAACATTGTCTGAAAGTCCTTATGGACGTTTTAAAATTAGAATTGAAAACAGCCTTTTAAAATTACCTCCCTCCAGATACGTAATTGCTCGTCTCCCAATGGTTTTTGGAAATAATGCTCCAAGAACTAAAGAAATTGAAATTCTGGTTGCATCAAATCAGCCTATAGAAGTATTTC
>Ga0115564_10001961_pt1 | contig 18301 bp, 17 predicted proteins | sample COGITO_mtgs_1105_7_FD_88680 | JGI IMG/M metagenome (GOLD analysis project Ga0115564, IMG submission 88680) | Pelagic marine microbial communities from North Sea - COGITO_mtgs_110523 | ecosystem: Environmental > Aquatic > Marine > Epipelagic | place: Germany:Helgoland, sampling site Kabeltonne...
AACCAGCAATGCCGATGCCAAGCGTTCCTATTGCCACAACTGCGATAAACCACGCGATTAGGGCCTTAATGGGCTGCCGAACAGCCCATGCTGATAAACCGGGCATGAAACTCCTAAAAAATCAAACGCTCACATTGGGATATGAAATTGTAGCAGGATCTAAACAGTGCTCAGATCCTGGGTGCTACCCCTCCAAATCCCCCACTGCCTCGAGTTCAGCCCCCACCGTTTCCATGGCTATTTGCCAGCACACCGCCGGGGCGTAACCCTTGCGTTGCAGCAGGCTCGCAATCCGTCGGATCGCAACTTTACCTTCCAGCTCGTGCACGCTGCGGTACTTCTTGGCCGCTAGTTGGTATGCCCGGTCCCGAGTGTCCTGGTCACTGATTTGTTTCACAGCAACGTCAATCAATTCGCTGTCAATGTCTTTGTTGATCAACTCGCGGGTGAGAACACTCGGGGCCAAACCCCGGGAACGATGCCGGCTTCGCACCCAGTCAAGGGCGTACTGTGCGTCGTCGATGTAGCCCATTGACTCCACGCGATCCAACACAGTGTCGATCTCTTTCGACTCGAACTCTTTACCCAGTAGGTAGGTGCGCAGTTCTCCCCTTGAGCGAGGAGCCGCATTCAGTCGGCGCATCACAACCGACATAATTTGTGACTCCTCGCTCGACGGGACACCGCTAGCATGTTCCCAGTTCATCAAGCGACGCTGCTACTCGTCTTCGTCTTGGGTTTCGACACCTTTTGTAGCCTTTGGCGCTTTTGCGGGTGCTACTTCCGCAGGTTCATCAATTTTTGCGCCCATACCAAGTTGCTCGAGAATTCGTTTCTCAATCTCGTTTGCTAAGTCCAGATTATCTTTAAGGAAAGTCCGTGCGTTTTCCTTCCCCTGTCCCAACTGGTCGCCTTCATAGGTGTACCACGCTCCTGCCTTGCGAACAATCCCCTGATCCACTCCAATATCGATGAGTGAACCCTCGCGGGAAATTCCTTCCCCGTACAAGATGTCGAACTCAGCTTGCTTAAAAGGCGGTGCAACTTTGTTCTTGACAACTTTAATCCGGGTGCGGTTACCCACAGCTTCGGTTCCGCCTTTGAGGGTCTCAATCCGGCGCACATCGAGTCGGACCGAGGAGTAGAACTTCAAAGCCTTGCCACCCGTTGTGGTCTCGGGTGAACCAAACATCACGCCGATCTTTTCGCGCAATTGGTTGATAAATATGGCTGTGGTGTTTGTGTTACTCAGCGGACCAGCCATCTTGCGCAAGGCCTGGCTCATAAGCCGCGCCTGAAGGCCCATGTGTGAATCTCCCATGTCACCTTCAATCTCTGCTCGAGGCGTGAGCGCGGCTACCGAGTCAATGACTACCAGATCAATTGCACCCGAGCGCACGAGCGTGTCACAAATTTCCAGTGCTTGTTCTCCCGTGTCTGGTTGAGATACGTAAAGGTTGTCAAGGTCTACCCCAAGATTTCCGGCGTACTCTGGGTCAAGGGCGTGCTCCGCGTCAATAAAGGCCGCCAGTCCGCCACGCGCCTGCACACTAGCGATGGCATGAAGGGCCACAGTCGTTTTACCCGAAGATTCTGGACCGTAAATCTCAACAATTCGACCGCGTGGCAATCCGCCAATGCCGAGCGCGATGTCAAGTGCAATTGATCCGGTCGGAATTACCTCAATGGGAACACGCTCGGAATCGCCAAGGCGCATCAGCGAGCCCTTACCAAACTGACGCTCAATCTGGGCTAGCGCGCTATCAAGGGCCTTTTCGCGGTCCTTCTCTGTATTTGCCATGCTGTTCTCCTCAACCCTGGGTCCATGATCTCAGCTGCTCTGCAGCTGGAACACTTCACTTTTTTATGTGTGCCTGAGGCTAGGTGCGAGCACTGACATTTACTCCAGATGATTTCCTGATGTGGATAAGCATCTAGGGCTGTTGATAACTCGACCCAGCGATGTGAGCCTATATCGAACGTGCGTTCGAAGGCTCGCGACACGCCGGAAGGCTGATCCAGATGATCAAGGCGGCCAGTGGGAGGGTCGCAAGCGCGCAGAGCCACAGGTACCCGCCCCACCACATAATGATTCCCGCGGCTACCCCGCCCAAGGCTCCGGCTGCGTTCATGGACAGATCCGACAGCCCCTGCACTGAAGCTGTCTCTTCGGCGCCAACGGAGTCGGTGACTAAAGTCGAACCAGCAATCAGTGTAAAAGACCAGCCCAGGCCAAGAAGGAACAATCCGATCCCCAAAATCACGACATTATCCGCCGGTGCCAGCCCCGAAATCACACAACTCGCGCCGAGAATTATTGCTCCAACAATGATCATGGGGACCCGACCGAAGCGATCAACCGCGCTTCCCACCAGTGGTGAGAAGGCATACATTCCGGCGACATGCACGCTGATCACTAGGCCGATTAGTTGCAGTGTTACATCTACATGGGCCATATGGACGGGTGTCATCACCATCACCATAATCATGACGACCTGCCCGATCGAGATTGTCGCTATTCCCAGAACCGCTCGAGGTCGGGTGCGTAAATGTTCGATTCCATCACGCAATTTCGGGTTGGGAATCTTGTTTCCTGGATCTGCCGCTTGACGCACTTGCCGCGCAAGAACAAACGGATCCGGTCGCAGTGCCACAACCAGTATCGCGACCGCCAGAGTCAAAGATATCCCGGCAATTACATATGCTCCAGAAAGCTGCGGCAGCCCCAGACTCAAGCCCACTGAGCCACTGAAGTTGAGAAGGTTTGGCCCGAGCACCGCACCAATTGTTGCCGCCCACACCACATAGGACAACGAGCGTGCCCGTTGCTCTGGCAGTGCTAAGTCTGTCGCGGCGTATCGCGCCTGGAGACTGGCCGCACTGGCGACACCGACAAAGAGTGAACCGATCAGAACCAGCGCCACCTGACGCGATACCGCGCCACCAATCACCAGAATTGCTCCCAGAATTCCTATACCGTAACCAGTGGCCAGCGCTGGCCTGCGTCCTTTGGTCAAAGCGATCCGTGCGAGAGGCAGTGCAAAAATCGCGGCGCCCAGCACTCCCGTTGTTTGCGCGAGACCAGCAAAAACTTCCGAGCCCGTCAGTGATGCGGCCAATAATGCTCCGGCAGGCATTGAACCTGCAATCGCGACTCCGCCACATATTTGCGCGGCCGACAGAGTCGCAATGGAACGTTTGTGGACAGAAGCCACTCCAGACGGGTGTAACGATTTGGGTGCCCACTTGGTTCGACTGGCTCCCGTGGCGTGACTCACGTGTGAACCCTAGAGCAAGGTGCCCGGCACTTCGACGAAATCGCACACGGCGCGCCATATCTCGGCGGTCTGCACGCCCGCCGACACTGCGCCATCAACAGTGTCACCCAGACCGGGCAACACGATGTCTTTGCGCCACGAGGCGCAGTGATCTGGCCCAATCACGTGCTCGAGTCGCTCGGACATGTCACTCAGACGCACAACTACCAGCCATCAACTATCAGCTATCAACTTATGAGGTGCACACTAAATCGCAGAAATGGCGTTTGGGTAGGTAATAGGCTCCACAGATTCAGCGTGGGCAACTTGAGTACTCACTGAGGCCAAAATATCAGATAGTGACACATCCAAGGCTCCGCAGATAGCCGCGATCAGCTCAGAGGATGCTTCTTTTTGCCCGCGCTCAATTTCGGACAGGTAACCGAGTGAGACCGAAGCGGCCCCTGAAATATCACGCAGGGTACGACCTTGATCTTGACGACGACGGCGAAGTTCATCACCGATCACGTTGCGTAAAACGATCATGTCCAGTTCCTTTCCTCTGCGAACTCACACCTGCTGCTCTCTACCAATACCCACATCGTACTCGCACTACCTGACCTGCGCCGATCTTAGCTTAGGTTTGAGGGTGGAGCCCGTCAAATACTGCTTGGGTAAAGACTAAATCTAGTGCTGCTGTAACGGCCACCTCCCTGATCACGTTTCGGGCAGAGCCTGACGTGGGCAGATCCTTAACACCTGCTAAATCGACCGAAATCGCACCACTCGACGTCTTGGACGCAAATCCCAGCCACACGGTTCCCTGCGCAACACCCCTGTGAGGTCCCGGCCCGGCAACCCCGGTCGTGGAGAGCGCGTAGTCCGTCCCAAATAGCTTGCGAACCCGCTGCGCCATGTTGGTGGCCACTTCAGCCGAAACGGCACCGTCGGCTAGCTCGGTCTCACTAAACCCCAGGACTGCCCGCTTTGCCTCCAGGGAATAGGTGGTCACACCTCCCGCAAACACTGTAGATGCGCCGGCAATATCCACCAGCGCACTGGCTAGATCACCGCCTGTTAAGGACTCTGCCGTGCAGATGCTCTTCCCGTTGGCGTGCAATAGTTCAACTACCCGCGCTGCACCACGCCTCGTCGAGCTCATCTGCGAACGACCTCAATCTCCTTGCGCAATTGCGTCGCTTTTCGCACATAAGCAATCGCCGTACCTAGTGTCAGTATTACGGCTAACGCCATAACAGAAATTTTTGACACGTCCCACAGGGTGAGAAATGACTCCGGCACCGAGGTCGGCCACTCGACCAGATACATGCTGATCGCAATTATTTGAGCAAGTGTTTTAGTTTTGCCACCGCGCGAGGCCGAGATCACCCCGTGTTCAATCACCCAGAATCGAACAAGTGTGACTCCAATTTCTCTCGTAATTATCACGATCGTGACCCACCATGGAAGCGCCCCAAGATAGGACAGGCCGATAAGTGCAACCCCGGTCAGAAATTTGTCGGCGATCGGATCGGCAATTTTCCCCAATGTTGTGATTAAACCGTACTTACGCGCTACAAAACCGTCCAGAAAATCGGTTAACGATGCGAGCAAAAATACGAGCGTGGCCCAATTGCGCGCGGATTGGGAATCATGCAGTAACAAGTAACCCAAAAGGGGAACTGCCGCCACACGCAGTGCGGTAAGTGCATTTGCAATATTCCACGCTGAAGTACTGTTCGGCAAATCAGCCGCATGGTCGGGCGGGAGCGGGTGCGATGGCACTAATTTTCCAGTTCCGCGATCAGGTCAACGCCACTGCTGTCAGTGACTCTCACGGACACTAGCTGGCCGATCCCCAGTGCCTTGGTCCCCGCAACTCCCGAAATTTGCGTCTCACCGTCATCAGGTCCTTGGTGTCCAGCGTGACCGATGTAGCAGTGAGATTCCTCGTCGAAGGACTCGATAACGACCTGCACTAACTCGCCGATTCGATCTTGGGCTCGCTGAGCCATCAGCTCGTCAACGAGATCGGTAATCCGGCGTACCCGCGCATCGATTACGCCTTGGTCAACTTTAGGCTCAAGATTAAACGCCTCAGTACCTTCCTCATCACTGTAGGAAAAAACCCCCACCGCATCAAGTCGTGCCTGCTCTAAAAATGCGATGAGCTCTGCAAATTCTTCATCGCTTTCACCCGGGAAACCGACAATCACGTTACTGCGAATTCCAGCAGAGGGTGAAAGATCTCGAATCGTCGCAATGAGTTCGAGGAATGAATCCTTACCGCCGAAGCGTTTCATTCGGCGTAGCAATGTGCCCGACGCATGCTGGAACGACAAATCGAAATACGGAGCGACAACCTCAGTGTTCGCCATGACGGTCAATAGATCTGGTCGAACTTCGGCCGGTTGCAGGTACGCGACCCGAATTCGAGCAATATCAGTACCCTGGCCAATCGCGGGGAGTAAGGACTCCAGTAACCGCAAATCCCCTAGGTCCTTGCCATATGAGGTCGAGTTCTCGCTCACCAGGACGGCTTCGGTAACACCAAGGCCCGCCAGCCAAGCCACCTCCGCCACCACATCAGCGGGCGGTCGCGAAATGAATGAGCCACGAAATGAAGGGATCGCACAAAAGGTGCACCGACGGTCACACCCTGACGCCAGCTTTACCGGAGCTACCGGTGAATTCTCAAGTCGTGTGCGCAAAATCGGTGGCTGCCACGCTAACGCGCCGTCTGCAGCGGGCATTACTTCTTGTGAGCCGTGTCCGGGAATCGGGTTGGTGTTAGCCGCGCGGTCAACTGGGCTAATAGGCAATAATGCCCGACGATCACTCGGCGTGTGGGCCGTGATCTTTTCCCCACGCATCACCGCATCAAGGCGCTCGCCGATATTCGGGTAGTCGTCGAAGCTGAGCACTGCATCAGCTTCGGGTAAGTCATTCGCCAACTCAGAACCGTACCTTTGCGCCAAGCAACCCACCGCAACTACCGCCTTGGTTGCCCCGCCGCTATCTTTAAGATCTGCTGCCTCAATGATCGTGTTAATTGAATCCGCCTTCGCGATGTCCACGAAGCCACAGGTGTTCACCATTACCGCTTCGGCATGCTCAGCATCCTTGACCAAAGTCCAACCCTGGGACTCTAATCTTGCGGCAAGCTCCTCGGAATCCACTTCGTTGCGGGCACAGCCCATAGTGATGATTGCAACAGTTTTTTCCGACACCCCGAAAGCCTATCCCCCACGGATTGAAAGGATTAAGCCCGGAAGTTCATCAGCTGAAACCAGCACATCGCGAGCCTTCGACCCTTCGCTGGGTCCCACGACCCCACGGGACTCCATCAGGTCCATTAAGCGCCCAGCTTTGGCGAATCCGACCCTTAGCTTGCGTTGCAGCATTGAGGTTGAGCCAAATTGGGTTCCCACAACCAGCTCAACCGCCTGCAGCAGTACGTCAAGATCGTCGCCAATATCTGCGTCAATGTCTTTCGTTGACGCAGCAGGCATAGTCACATCGTCAAGATAATCCGTGGCCCATTGGTCCTTGCAATGGGCCACGACGTCACGGATCTCGTGCTCGGATACAAAAGCACCCTGAATCCGCATTGTCTTATTCTCGCCCATGGGGAGGAAAAGCCCGTCCCCTTGGCCGACGAGTTTTTCAGCGCCAGGCTGATCCAAAATCACCCGACTGTCCGTGAGGCTTGATGTAGCAAACGCTAGACGGCTGGGAACGTTTGCCTTGATTAGGCCAGTAACAACATCAACACTGGGCCGTTGCGTTGCAAGAACCAAATGAATACCGGCAGCACGTGCCAACTGGGTGATGCGCACAACGCAATCCTCAACATCGCGTGGAGCAACCATCATGAGATCAGCGAGTTCGTCAACAATTATCAACAGATATGGATACGCCTCGATTTTGCGCTGTGAGCCTGGTAGTGGCTTCACCTTGCCTGAACGAACCGCCTTATTGAAGTCATCAATATGCCTAAACCCAAACGTAGAAAGATCGTCATAGCGTCGATCCATTTCTTTAACAACCCATTGCAATGCATCCGCTGCCTTTTTCGGGCTAATGATGATCGGCGTGATCAAGTGCGGCACGCCTTCATAAATTGTTAACTCGACCCGCTTGGGATCAATCAGAATCATGCGCACTTCCTCCGGGGTTGAGCGCATCAAAATTGAGGTAATCAGCGAGTTGATGCAGCTACTTTTACCTGCGCCCGTCGCCCCAGCCACCAGAATGTGGGGCATTTTGGCTAGGTTTGCAACAACGAAACCACCCTCGACATCCTTTCCTAAAGCCACCACCATTGGATGCTGGTCGTTAGCCGCAACATTGCTTTTGAGGACATCTCCTAAAGCAACCAACTCGCGATCGGTATTGGGGATTTCAATCCCAATGGCTTTTTTGCCGGGAATAGGACTAAGAATTCGGACCTCTGCGCTGGCTACTGCATACGCAATATTTTTGCTCAGAGCGGTCACTCGTTCTACTTTTACACTTGGTCCTAGCTCAATTTCGTATCGAGTCACTGTGGGGCCCCGCATAAATCCGACTACTCGGGCATCAATGCCAAATTGGGTCAGTACCTCAGTCAGCGCGTTGACAACATGGTCATTAGCTTTCGTGGCTGTCTTGTGCGCGGGCCCCAATTTAAGCAAGTCTCCCTTGGGCAGTCGGTAGGCAGTACGAGGAGTCAGTGGCAATTGTTCGGCAACCTGGTGTGTGGCAACGATCTCGGTCGCATTTTTGGCGCGTACGGCCGCAGTGCTGGCGGACACGATAATCGTGTCATCACGCGAATCCGTGTGTGTGCGTGCGGTGGAATCTATTCCCGCCATGAGCGCGGCGGCGGGGCGTTCATCTTCGGTCGGAATCGGCGAGATGAATGGTTCATCTCCCACCAATGTAAAATCTGAATGATCCACCCGCAACACTCCATTGGGATCTGCAAAACCCGGTGAGACATATATTTCACCACCCAATTCAGGCTCGAAAACTTCCTCTTTGTGCTCACTCTCGGCTTCCACACAAAGAGAAACTCCCCCGCGAACCCGGCCAAAACCACCCATCGCAATTTCGCGTAAGCGTGCGATTGTGGTTTTGGTGAGTACCAAGTATCCAAAAAAACCCAGAATTACCAGTAACAACCCGCTCACAATTGAACCTAGCGCCGCTCCTACCGGAGCGGTAACAATCCACCCAAGCGTGCCACCGGCACTGTTCATGGCGTCGGCGCCATCACTGGGGGTTGAGGTGCCTTGGGCCAAATGCCACAGACCGAGCACGCTGACAACTAGTGCCGCGGTGCCAATTGCTAGCCGTCCGGTCGCCCCGTTTTGGTCCGGGTGACGAAGAAAACGCCACGCTAGTGCGATGAGAAGGACTGGCGTAATCCATGCTAATGCTCCGAATAATGAAGTGGCCAGCATTGCTGTCCATGAAATAAACCATCCGTCAACGCCAAACCAGGTGGCTGCAACCAAAATAATCGCCCCGGCAATGAGGGACAGACCGAGTCCATCCCGGCGGACAGCCGGGTCAAGCTCTTTTGCGCCACGACCAATTCTCCGTGCCGCACCGCCAGCTAAGTGGGCAATACCGGTCCAGGTTCGACCAATTGCGCGGGCAATCCCGGCAAACGCTCTCGGTACCGGACCTGGTCTGGCCGGCCTTGAATTCTTGCCCCGCGGGCGGGCAGGTGTCTTCTTTTTTGGGTTGCTTTTTGCCTTGCTCGGGGAAGATCCACGCGTGCGCGTAGACGTGCGGGAAGCCATAGCCACGAGCGTACCGACTGTCTAAGCTAATTCCCTGCAGTCACATACGTCCCGCGTGTCACAGATTGACACCTTTACGGGCTAATGCCCCCCTTTGATCCCGATCACAACCGGAACGATCATGGGGCGGCGGCGGTGGGTGGTTCCGACCCATTTGCCCACAATTTTCCGGGCTTTTTGGGAAAGCTCATGGGGGTCTTCGATCCCCTCTTCCATCGCCTGAACTAAGGTTTTTGCTACTTCAATTGCCACTTTCGTTGTATCTGAGGTTTCTCCGACCCCACGATCAATAATTTCTGGGCCAGCCACAACGCTGCAATTGGCAATGTCAACGGCTGCATAGACCGATATAAAGCCCTCTTCACCCAGGATCAATCGGTCGTTAAGCAAGCTTTCATCCACGCTCCCTACGCTGGTGCCATCGACATATACCTCCCGCAATGGATAGACACCGCACAACCGCGCCTGATCGCGATCTAGGTCAATACACGTCCCATTGGTCGCAACAAGCACGTGATCCGCGGGCACTCCCACACTGCGCGCAAGTAGCGCATTTGCCTTGAGGTGTCGCCACTCGCCGTGAATCGGCATCACGTATTGTGGTTTGACCACGTTAAATACATAACGCAATTCACCAGCGGCTGCGTGTCCGGACACATGAACGAGAGCATTCCCTTTGTGAACAACATCAGCACCGAGCGCCGTTAACCCGTTAATGACCCGATAGATCGCATTCTCGTTACCAGGAATAAGAGATGAAGCAAGAACTATTGTGTCGTCCTCTCCGACCGAGATATCGTGGCTACGGTTAGCAATTCGCGACAGCACCGCCATCGGCTCACCCTGGGACCCTGTACAAATTAGCACCGCTTTGTCATCGGGCAATTTGGACAGTTCATCTAATGAGATCAAAGTGTCACCAGGAATTTCTAAAAACCCCAGGTCACGCGCCACGTTCATGTTGCGCACCATGGATCGACCCACGAATGCAATTTTCCGGTTATGCGAGACCGCGAGATCAATTATCTGTTGGATCCGATGCACATGGGATGCAAACGATGCAACGATTACTCGACCCTTTGCCCGACTAAATACTCGTTCGAGCACGGGAACAATATCTTTCTCGCTGGACACAAAACCAGGTACCTCGGCATTCGTGCTGTCCACCATCAAGATGTCAACACCTAACTCACCTAGTCGGGCGAAACTCGCGAGGTCGGTGATTCTTCCATCAAGAGGTAACTGGTCCATCTTGAAATCGCCCGTATGCAGTACCCGGCCGGCCGGGGTGTTGATCCCAATTGCCATAGCGTCAGGGATCGAGTGATTTACTGCCAAAAACTCAAGCTCAAATGGACCGACCTTTTCAACTGCTCGATCCGCAACACACATCGTGAATGCCTTGATGCGATGCTCCTTCAATTTGGCTTCAATAAAAGCGAGTGTTAACGCTGAGCCGATAATGGGGATATCAGATCGGTGCCGCAGAAGGTAGGGGACCGCGCCAATATGGTCTTCATGACCATGGGTGAGCACGATGGCATCAACATCGTTGATCCGATCAACGATCGGCTCAAAATCGGGCAGGATTAAATCAACGCCAGGGTGAGACTCCTCCGGAAACAAGACACCACAGTCAATAATGAGTAATCGGGATTCGTATTCAAATACCGTCATATTGCGACCGATCTCACCCAGACCCCCCAGAGGCATGATTCGTAAAGATCCGGGAGCTAATGATGGCGGCGCGGGCAAATCAGGTAGGAACATGTAATCAGTCCTTAATATTTTCTAGAAAGCGCACATCACGCAAAGGGAACAACACCTCCCGCAGCCAGATCAATGCGTAATTGTTCGATCTCGCTCGGGGTTGCATTTACTAACGGAAGTCGAACCGGTCCGCTGGGCAAGCCTTGAAGGTGTAGTGCAGCCTTAATCAAAATTACGCCTTGGGCGCGAAACACCCCCGTGTACACGGGCAAAAGTGATTCATTTATTGTGCGGGCGGCCTCAACTTCACCGTTCCCAAACAACTTCGCCATTTTTGCGAGACGATCCCCCACAAGATGACCCACGACGGACACCATCCCACCTGCACCCAATGCCAGCAAAGCAAGGTTGAGTGAATCTTCACCGCTGTACCACGCCAAATCTGTGCGCGCCATGACCCATTGGGATGCTTCTAAGTCACCCTTTGCATCTTTATTCGCGATTATCCGGGGGTGCTCCGCCAATCGGACCAAAGTTTCCGTTTCAATCGCGACCCCAGTACGGCGAGGGATGTCATAGGTCATCAAGGGTAATTCGGTGCTATCAGCGATTGCCCAGAAATGCTCAAAAATTCCCTGCTGAGGTGGCCGATTGTAATACGGTGCAGAAGCCATGAGTGCGTGCACGCCCGCCTTTTGGGCCGCTTTCGCGCTAGAAATCGAGTGTGTGGTGTCATTCGTTCCCACCCCAGCAATCACCGTGGCGCGATCACCCACGGCTTCCACTACCGCCTGCAAAAGTGCCAGATCCTCAGCATCAGTTTTCGTTGCGGCTTCCCCAGTAGTTCCATTGATGACGAGTCCTTCGTGACCAAGATTGTCAACCAAATGGCTCGCTAAGCGCTGGGCTCCATTTAGATCTTGACTGCCGTCAGGCTGGAAGGGTGTGATCATCGCGGTGAGCATCACTCCGAACGGGCTTTTCATACACCAAGCCTACCGTGACCGGCTAAGGCGCAACCCGCCCATGCTCATTGAAAGCCGAATGTGTCAATGGCATCAACTGTGCAAAATGATCTTCATAGACCTCTGCCACCATTTCAATCTCCCGCTGCGGGTAGGACACAAAATGTGATCCCTCCACTTTGCGCCGGAGGGAAAGGAAATTCATGAGGGCTCGCGCATTCATGGTTACATACGCCGATGAATAGATGGTCACGGGAAGCACCATTCGGGCGACTTCACGGGCAACACCTGCCTCGAGCATCTCCAGATAACCCGAATAAGCAGCGGTACAGGATTCTTGAATAGTGCGTTCCACCAGTTCAGATTGGGCCGGGGTGCCGGGGTGAAACTCGTATGCGCCCGGCTTTCCCGACTGAACAAGTGGGCGTTCATGGCTGGGAACGTAGAAGACCGGGAGTAACTCGCGATAGCGAGCAGATTCTTCGTTGTAACTCGCGATCCGGTGGCGCATATGCTCGCGCCACACAAAAATTGGCGCCTTCACGAAAAAGGTCATGGAATTATGTTCAAACGGGCTGCCATGACGGTCGCGCATTAAATAATTGATCAAGCCGGCGCTACGCTGGGGATCAGCATCCACGTCCTCGAGCGATTGCTCCCCCACAGTTGAGACTCGCGCAGCAAAAACAACGTCAGCATCACTTGCATTAGCACGAACCAACTCAACGGTGATGTCACTTCGAAACTCGATTCCCACGATCCTGATCCTACTGCGTGATCGGACACAGATACCGTAACGACGTGGACATAACACGATTGGCGAACGCCACTGACTCCGATCAGATCACACATCTTCAAATCACAAACTGGAAGCTCTCTCATCCTGAGATTGCACACCTACTGGATGCCGAGGATGTCCAATCGCAGTGGGCGCACGCGATAACTGATCAAGGAGCCCGCGGGCGCGTACTTATCTGCGAGCGAGACGGAATTCTCGTAGGCGTTGCGGCGGTCGAATTTGACCAGGACATAGGGCACCTATCGCTGATCGAAGTGGCCCCTGATCTACGTCGGACTCTGATTGGATCACGGTTACTCAATGCGGCAGCCGACCTCGCTCACAAAAGTGGATGTATGCGATTAAATTGCTGGCTCAATGAAGACCAGCATGACGGTCGGCTTTTCTTAGAATCCACCGGATGGGGGATTTCCGGCGCCAGCCGAACCCTTGGCACGGTTACCGACGACCCCGACCGCACGGTCGTCGCACACCAAATTGAGTTGACCACGAGTCTGGAAACCGAATAACGAGACGCGGCAATTTCCCGCTTATAGTGGGGAATAGATCCATGTGTGAGCCCGAGAAGTAAGCATGTGAATAGGAATCTGAAGCCATGCCGCCCACGCCCAGTGGACAGGTACGCGGATGGAATCACCATAATCACAGCCGTTAGCCTAACGCAATTATATGTGCGATTGTGAGGGGCAGAATGGGTTGGATGCGCAACCACCGCAAGTCCGGCGGTGAAAGCCAGTCGATTCACACCAATGCGCTGGGAATAGGAATCGCTACCGGTGCCTACGCCCTCTCGTTTGGTGCAATCTCGGTCGCCAGTGGGCTGAGCGTTCTGCAAACCCAATCCTTGTCACTTTTCATGTTCACCGGCGCTTCTCAATTTGCCTTTGTTGGCGTAATTGGAGCCGGTGGCGGTGCAGTGATCGCCGTGGTCACCGCACTCCTACTCGGTGCGCGCAATAGTTTGTACGCTCTCTCATTAGGGCCGGTGCTCACGCCAAAGAAAAAGGAAGTGCCCTTTACGGCTCTTTTGACAATTGACGAATCGACCGCAATGGCGTTGCGATACAACGCATCGAGAAAGGCGTCTCGTCGCGCTTTTTTTGCCACCGGACTCAGTGTCTACGTTTTTTGGAATATTGGTACCGCTTTAGGTTCCCTTGGTGCCAGCGCGCTTTCAGACCCTGGGGTTTTGGGCCTTGATGCCGCAATCCCAGCTGGCTTTCTCGCCTTGCTCTGGCCCCGCCTCACGTCAGGATCCGGCAGCGAAAATCGGAAAATGTGGACCGTAGCTGTGGCCAGCGCTGTGCTGGCCATGATGTTGATTCCCTTTCTGCGCCCCGGGCTTCCCGTACTCTTCAGCGCCCTAGTTGCCGTTGCTGCGAGCCTATTGTGGAGCAAAGCCTCCCCACCTTCTGAGGAAAATTAGTCATGTGGGCGAGCATTCTTATTGCCTCATTAGGCACTTATGTGGAAAAACTACTCGGCTATTTGCTGCCCCAACGCATATTGAAACGCGAATCAGTGCGACGAATGACCGGATTGCTTCCCGTTTCACTTCTCGCGGCGTTGGTAGCTGTCCAAACATTCGCCAGCGACCAAGCATTTCTCATCGACGCTCGGGTCCTTGGACTGGGCGTTGCAGTAGTTGCCCTGCTCCTGCGCGCGCCCTTTCTTGTGGTGATTCTTGTTGCCGCGGCAAGTACCGCTCTGGTTCGCTGGTTAGGGTGGATGCCCTAATGGGTGAACCTTCATTTCGCAAGCCGATCTTTGGTGCCGTGTGGCGATATCCCGAACCAGACTTGCGTCGACTGCAGCGCGTGGGCCGGCGTGGCCTGTTGCGGCTCGCTGTCCTGACACCACTAACTTTCGGCGTGATGTCGTTGCTGGCAATTAGCCTTGTTTATGCGACATCAGGAATCGCGCTATTGGAAGCGGCGCTTATTGGCACTATGGCTGCGAGTGTTTGCGTGTTGGTATTTCGAGGCTGGATGCTGGGAACGTTTATCAATGGCAACGGTTTCAAAATAGTCACACTGTTAGCCACTCACTCCGGGCATTGGCGCAACAGTTATTGCGTTGAAATCCGACACACGACTTGGGCAATTTTAGGAATTCCCATTGCCCTTCGCAGCCGCAGAGTTGTTCTCAGTCAAAATGGCGGCCCAGACCTCATGACGCATGTGTACTGTGGCAGCATTGACGGCATTTTTTCCAGTGAAAGACTAGATGTACTTTTTCAGTTACTTCGTAGGTGGAGCATTCCCGAATAAAGGTTCGGAAGTCCCGGTGAACAGATGGGAAATCTAGCGTTCAGCTTCCTAGTGGCAGTACATTTTCTAAACCAACCACAACCCCGTCAATGTGGCTCATTTCCTTGATCGCAATCAATACACCCTGCATAAAAGAATCGCGACTCAATGAGTCATGTGCGATCGTGAGGGTTTCACCGGTCGACCCAAATACTACTTCTTGGTGTGCGACCAATCCGCGTAGTCTCACCGAATGAATCGGAACCCCATTCACGCTGGTCCCTCGCGCGCCCAGATCGCGAGGATCTGTTGCATCCGGGCTGGGTGCGTGACCCTGTCTCGCTTCCGCAATCTTTTCGGCTGTGAAGCGAGACGTCCCTGAGGGCGCATCCACTTTTTCTGGGTGGTGAGACTCAACAATTTCCACGGATTCAAAATATGGTGCAGCGATTGCGGAAAAAGCAACCATGAGAACTGCACCCATACTGAAATTCGGTGCAATAAGAACTCGCGAATTTGCTCGTTGACCTGCCCAGAGCCTGAGAGTTTCCACACGTTCGGGCGTAAGGCCCGATGTTCCCACCACCGCATGAATTCCATTTTTAATACAAAAAGCAAGATTCTCCATCACGACGGCAGGGTTAGTGAAATCCACCACTACTTCACAACGTGCCTTCAATAATTCTTCAAGTGAATCATCAATGTCTACCGCTGCAACCAATTCACATTGTGCGTCAGTTTGTATGGCTGCGACCACACTGGACCCCATTTTGCCATTTGCACCGATAACGCCTACTCGGATCTTCTTGCCCATGGCTGTCCTTCCCTATGCGCGCGAGATCGAAGTTGGTGGGACAAATCCTATGGGAGGCTTCAACTTCTTGTACGGGCCGATCACGCTCAGCGCTAACGGTTCACTGAGAAATTCCCTCGCCATCGCGTTTACATCCGAGACCTCCACTTGATCTACCCGTGCGAGGACATCTTCCACGCAGAGCAGTTCCTCTTGATACAGCTCCGATTTAGCGATGCGGCTCATGCGGGCTCCCGTATCTTCTTGGCCAAGCACCGTTCCACCTTTTACCTGGCCCTTGGCTCTTCGTAATTCCGAGCTCGTAACCCCTATGTCAACTAAGTCAGCGAGCTCCTTCTGACACACGTCAAGAACTTGATCCAGCTTTGTGGGGATACAACCAGCGTAAATTCCGAAAATCCCTGAGTCCCGAAAGCTCTGCGAGTAGGCGAACACGGAATAGGCGAGCCCGCGTTGTTCTCGCACCGCTTGGAAAAGTCGAGAACTCATGCCCCCACCTAATACTGTGGACAGGATTGCCCCGGTAAAACGACGATCATCGCCCCGAATCATTCCGTGCGTTCCCATCACGACGTGTGCCTGCTCGGTCTTCCGCGTGTCCAGTGAGCTGATGGCAGTGCCAGCCTTGATCTTTCCCTCTCTCGATCCAAGACCCGCTTTCGCGTTACGCAGATGCGTTTTGGGACTGGCTTCAAGTGCCTTTTCGACCAGACGCACTGCCCGAGAATGATCAACGTCACCGGCGATCGCCACCACGAGTGAGTCGGACTGGTAAAACTTTGCATAAAAATTAATGATCGAACGGCGGGTTATCCCCACAATGGTGTGGGCGGTACCCAAGATAGGGCGACCTAACGCGGTGTCTCCAAAGAGGGTTCGTGCGAATTGATCATGCACCAGATCGCTGGGGTCATCGTCAACCATTGCGATCTCTTCAAGTATTACTCCACGCTCGCCCTCAATGTCCTCCAACGTGAGTTGGGCATCAGTGACCACGTCGCAAAGAACATCAATCGCAAGCGGAAGATCCACGGCCAACACCTTGGCGTAGTAGCAGGTGTGCTCTTTACTTGTGAAAGCATTAATGTCGCCACCGACCGACTCGATCGCGGCTGCTATTTCCAAAGCTGAACGCTTCGATGTGCCCTTAAAAAGCAAGTGCTCCAAGTAATGGGCCGCACCCGTATGCGACCCCTTTTCGTCCCGTGAACCTGCATCAACCCAGATGCCAATGCTGGCCGAATGAACACCAGGAACTTTCTCAGTGATAACCCGAACCCCGCTGGACAGGACGGACCGACGAACTAACGAGCCATCCGTCCCTGCCAGCAGAGTTTTAGTTTTTGCCATTATTCGGCCGAATCAGCACTTTCTGCAGGAACCGCGATCAAGGAAAGCTTCCCACGAGGATCAATCTCTTTGATCTCAACCTGGATCTTGTCGCCGACTTTGAGAACTTCTTCCACGGTCTCGATCCGCCCCTTACCTGCATATTTTTTGACTTCAGAAATATGCAACAGACCGTCTTTGCCTGGCACCAGTGAGATAAATGCACCGAAGGCAGCAGTTTTCACTACTGTCCCTAGGTAGCGCTCCCCCACCTCTGGCATTGTTGGGTTTGCAATCTGATTAATTGCATTACGGGCGGCTTCTGCCGAAGGACCATCGGTAGCTCCAATGTAAATGGTGCCATCGTCTTCGATGCTAATGTCAGCGCCGGTTTCCTCTTGGATCTGTTTAATAATTTTGCCCTTCGGGCCAATTACCTCACCGATCTTGTCAACGGGAACGGTAACCGCAATCACTCGAGGCGCCGTTGCCGCCATTTCGTCAGGATTATCGATTGCTTCGTTCATAACTTCCAAGATGGTGAAGCGGGCGTCGCGTGCCTGTGTCAATGCACTCGCAAGCACTTCAGCTGGAATTCCGTCAAGCTTGGTATCCAGCTGCAACGCTGTCACAAAATTTCGAGTTCCAGCAACTTTAAAGTCCATGTCGCCAAATGCGTCTTCAGCGCCCAAGATGTCGGTCAAGGCAACATACTTCTGTTCCCCGTCCACGATTCCAGAGATCAGGCCCATGGCAATACCTGCAACCGGTGCCCTCAAGGGCACGCCCGCATTAAGAAGTGACATGGTCGATGCACATACAGACCCCATCGACGTTGAACCATTTGATCCCAGTGCTTCAGACACCTGGCGTATCGCATAAGGAAATTCCTCACGGGTGGGCAGAACCGGCATGAGTGCACGCTCAGCCAGGGCACCATGTCCAATTTCGCGGCGCTTCGGCGACCCGACTCGGCCGGTCTCCCCAGTTGAGTAAGGCGGGAAGTTGTAGTTGTGCATGTAGCGCTTACGACTCTCAGGGTTAAGTGTGTCGAGTAGCTGCTCCATGCGAAGCATGTTGAGCGTTGTCACTCCGAGGATTTGAGTTTCGCCACGTTCGAACAGTGCTGAACCATGTACTCGCGGTATGACGTCAACTTCCGCGGAAAGCGTGCGGATGTCTGCCAAACCACGCCCATCAATGCGAACACCATCCGCGAGTACGCGTTCGCGCACCAAGTTCTTCGTGACTGAGCGAAGTGCGGCGCTCACTTCCTTTTCGCGTCCCTCAAATTTCGTACCCAGCGCCGCAAGGACGTCTGCTTTGATTTCGTCGAGGCGCTCTTCGCGCTCAGCCTTAAAAACAATAGTGAGAGCTTCGGTGACC
>Ga0115564_10001962_pt1 | contig 18297 bp, 17 predicted proteins | sample COGITO_mtgs_1105_7_FD_88680 | JGI IMG/M metagenome (GOLD analysis project Ga0115564, IMG submission 88680) | Pelagic marine microbial communities from North Sea - COGITO_mtgs_110523 | ecosystem: Environmental > Aquatic > Marine > Epipelagic | place: Germany:Helgoland, sampling site Kabeltonne...
CAGATCCAGATGGATTTGGAGATTAATTGGGGATCCATTAAAAACAAAAAACATATTAGGCTGGGTGTTATAACCTGACTAATCTTCATTGGTAAAACACACCACGCAAACGGATGTGAAATTAATGCAAAAAACAGTATTTGAAAGTTGGTGACTACCAATTAAGTACAAGTTTAAAATAATTACATCAAAAAAAGACTAGCGATGGTAGTCGAGACATAGTATAAGTTAACAAATAAATAATTTGAGCCAATTAAAAAAAGGAGCAATACTCTCTTACATAACTATATTCTTAACCAATATTGTTGGTTTGCTGCTTACTCCATTTATTATTAAGAGTTTAGGGAATGCTGAATACGGATTATATACCTTAATAGGTGCATTTGTAGGTTATATTAGTATTTTAGATTTTGGATTAAACACTACTATTGTTCGTTTTGTTGCTATGTATAGAGCAGTAAAAAATAAAAAAGAAGAAGAAAATTTTTTATTTATAACGATGTGTATTTATGGACTAATATCTCTAATAATTGTATTAGTTGGAGTGGTCTTATACTTTAATTTAGAAACTATTTTTTCAAACACTTTAACATTAGATGAGCTTTCTAAGGCAAAACAAATGTTTCTTATTTTAATTTTTAATCTAGCGATTACATTACCTGGAGGATCGTTTACAGCTATCTGTTCAGGCTATGAACATTTTGTTTTTCCAAGAACTATAAATATAATAAGATATATTGTACGATCTGCATTAGTATTAGGCTTGTTGCTTAATGGAGGTGATTCAATTAGTTTAGTTTTGTTAGACACCGTAATGAATATATTGGTGATTTTATTCAATGGGTTATATGTATTTAAAAAATTAAAAGTTACATTCAAATTTTATGAATTTAAAACCCCTTTGGTAAAAGAAATATTTTCATATTCTATATGGGTTTTTATTTTAGTATTAATATCTCAACTACAATGGAAGGCAGGGCAAGTAATAATTGGTGTAATAACAAATACTAACTTAGTAGCAATCTATGCAGTTGGAATTATGCTAGGTTCTTATTATGGTGCTTTTTCATCTGCAATTACAGGAGTATTTTTACCTAGAGCAACAAAAATGATAGTAGAGAATGCTAAAGGAAAGGAATTAACATTGATGATGATAAAAATAGGAAGATTAGTTTTTCTAGTACTAATGATATTATTTAGTGGCTTTATATTATTTGGAAAACAGTTTGTTCTTTTATGGGTTGGAGACACCTATATAGATTCGTGGTTTGTGGCTCTAATAATTATGATCGGATATACGACTACTTTAATACAAGGTTTTGCTAACGAAATTTTAAAAGCAAAAAGTTTATTTAAATACAAAGCTATTGTTTATTTTATTTTCCTAAGTTTTGGGACATTAAGTGGTGCATTTATGGTTAAAACCTATGGTATAATTGGAATGGTAACCGGAACAACAATTGGTTGGATTATAGCACAAATAATTATGAATATTTATTTTAGTAAGGTTATACATTTAGACATACCTCTATTCTTTAAAAAAATCTATTCTAAAACAATACCTTCATTATTTATAATTATGGTTATTGGATATTTTATAGAAAACATTTCAGGAGTTGGATGGATAAATTTAGGTATAAAATTGGTTTTATATAGTAGTGTGTATATTACAATAATGTATTTTTTTGGAATACTGGAGAGCGAAAAAGAAATTTTTAAAAAATTGATAACCTTTTTAAGGATAAAGTAATATTAAATTGACATATAATAAAAAAACAAGGGTCTACAACCCATAACAATTTTATCATTATTAATTACGATGTTTGGATTGGTGCTAGCAGTGTTATTCGTCCAGGAATTACAATTGGCAAAGGTTCAGTGATAGCTGCAGCAAGTAATTTAACTAAGGATGTTGAAGAAAACGCTATTGTTGCAGGTAATCCAGCGAAGTTGTTAAAATATAGAGGTTAATATATAATTCATATGGAAAAGAAAATATTTAGAATAGAAATGCATTTTTAGATAACAAAATGTAAGCTAATAATTTTAATAAGAGAAGATGTATTTTAATTCCATAGATTTTGCCATATTTTTACCTTTAGTATTTATACTTTATTGGTTTGTATTTAATAAAGATTTAAAATTTCAAAACCTTTTAATAGTAGTTGCTAGTTATGTATTTTATGGTTGGTGGGATTGGAGATTTTTATTTCTTATCATATTTAGCACCATTATTGATTATGCTGTTGGACAGAATCTAAGAAATGAAGAAAAGAAGATTAAAAGAAAAGTATTACTCTGGACAAGTATTATTGTAAACCTTGGATTTTTAGGTTTATTTAAATACTATAATTTCTTTTTAGAAAACTTTGTTAGCGCCTTTAGTCTATTTGGAATGGAAATACAGGCTAATACTCTTAGTATTATTCTTCCAGTAGGAATTAGCTTTTACACCTTTCAGACCTTAAGTTACACTATTGATGCATACAAAAAGAAGTTAGAACCCACTAAAGATTTTATTGCATTTTCAGCTTTTGTTTGTTTCTTTCCACAATTGGTAGCGGGGCCTATTGAAAGAGCAACGAACTTATTACCTCAATTTTATAAAAAAAGAAAATTTGAATATAATAAAGCAGTTGATGGTATGCGTCAAATTCTTTGGGGTTTATTTAAAAAAGTAGTGATTGCTGATAATTGTGCTGAGTTTGCAAATCAAATATTTAATAACTCAGCTGATATGAATGGCAGTACTTTAATAATCGGAGCTATATTCTTTACATTTCAAATTTATGGAGATTTCTCTGGTTATTCTGATATCGCAATTGGAACATCAAGACTCTTTGGTTTTAACTTAAAGCAGAATTTTGCTACTCCTTACTTTTCAAGAGATATTGCAGAGTTTTGGAGGCGTTGGCATATTTCCTTATCAACTTGGTTTAGAGATTACTTGTATATACCACTAGGTGGAAGTAGAGGTGGAACATTAATGAAGGTTCGGAATACATTTATCATATTTATTGTAAGTGGGTTTTGGCACGGAGCTAATTGGACTTTTATTGTCTGGGGAGCATTAAACGCTGTTTATTTTATTCCGTTGTTACTGTTAAATAAGAATAGAGCAAATACTGATACGGTGGCACAAGGAAAGTATTTACCAACCTTAAGGGAATTTTTTAATATGGGAATCACTTTTGCTCTCACAGTATTGGCATGGATATTTTTCAGAGCTGAAAGCATTGAACATGCTTGGAGTTATCTTTCAGGAATATTTTCAATATCAATAATGCAAATACCATATTTTCCAGGGATAGGTTTAACCATTCCTATAGTTGTTTTGATAATTTTATTTGTCATTGTGGAGTGGCTAGGGAGAGATTACAAATATGCTATAGCTTATTTAGATTTAAAAATAAAAAGGCCTTTTAAGTGGACAATATACCTTACAATTATTTTAATTTGTTACTTTTTTGGTAATTTTTCAAAAAGTATAGAGTTTATTTATTTCCAATTTTAATTATGAAAAAATTCTACCAAAATATTTTCTTTTTTACTGTTTTAATATTAATAGTTAATTTTTTGTTATTGAAAATAGCTGATGACCTCTATTTTAGGAAATATGAAAAAGTAGACCTAAGTTACAATACTTATTTAATGTCAGATTCTCATGGTCATACTTTAGGAAATTTAACAGAGAATTTTGGTATTTACAACTTTTCAGCTGGTAGTGAATCTTATTTTGATATATATAGAAAAGTAAAGTTCTTGATTAATCACTCTAAAATAGATAAACTTTTAATTACTGTTGACGATCATACATTATCAATGTATAGAGAAAGTAAGAATAACTTGGATAGATCAGCTTTTTTTTACGAATTGGATTTAAAAAACAACTTTAATGAGTCGCTTAAATCATTAGAAAATAAGTTTGTTAAGAGGTACTTTGTGTTGAGTAACATTAAAGCTAGAGATGTTATTAAATTATATTTTAATTCAAAATTAATAAAGAAAAATATTGTTAAAAAAGATTGGGAAGATTGGAGTCACAAAAAACAAAAAGAGAGTTCAATAAATAGGTTTAATTTTCAATTCAGTTATAAAAAATCAAATATGCTAACTTCTTCGTTACAAGAAATAATTAATCTTTGCAAAAACAATAATATTGAGCTTATTGGAATTAAATTTCCATTAACTAAAGAATATATTTCAATTCTAGGAGATAATAGTTTTGGAGCTGACAATATTTTTGAATCTAATAATATAAGGGTTATTAATTTTAAAAAAATTTATTTAAAAAATGATGAGTATTTTCGTGATCAGGATCATTTAAATAGAAAAGGTAGTATTGAGTTTGTGAAAACCTTGTCTAATGAATTTTAAAAAAAATCGATTAGCATGCAGCCATTAGTTTCAATAACCTTAGCGACATATAATATCGAATCATTTATTCAGCTAAGTTTGGAATGTATTCTAAAGCAAACTTTACAAAATATTGAAGTGATTTGTTTTGATGATGCATCTACAGATAATACGGCTTATATATTAAAGGAAATTGCAAAAACTGACTCTAGATTAAAAGTGATATTTAAATCTAAAAATGAAGGATTGGCAGTAGCTCGTAATGAGGCTTTAGAGTTGGCGAGAGGAAAATATATCTGTTTTGTAGATGGCGATGATTTAATGGACAAAAATCTTTTTGAAAAAGCATATGCACTTGCAGAACAGACTAATTGTAATATGGTACTGTGGGACTATTTAACTTTTTGGGATGAATATCAAATTAAATCAAAAAAACTAGAACTATCTTCATTAGTGTCAATTTCAGACAAAGATAAAGTTGCTTTATTAGAAAGACCGGCATTTACCTGGATTAAGTTGATTAAAACTGAAACGATTAGAAACCTTAGAATTCAATTCCCAAACGGGTTAACCAAACAAGATATCCCTGTTCACTGGGAATTGATAACCAAAATTGATAGTATAGCAATTTTACCTGAGAGGTTGAGCTATTATAGGCAACAACCCAATGCAACTTCATATAAAACAGATGTAAGATTATTTGATATTGCAATTATAATGGATATTGTAAAAAGAAATCTTATTGAAAACCAATACTATGAAGTGTATAAAAATGTTTTTTTGAAACAACAATTAAGTCTATTAAGTGTGATGTATGATTTTATAGACAAGCCTTTTAAGTGCGATGCAATTACAATAATAAAAAAAAGAATTGGAGAAGATCAATTAAATTATATCTATAGTAAGAATCCTTTATTGTTGCAATCAAGATTATTCCATAAAGCATTACAAGGCTCAGTAATTCATAAAATGTATTTTAAAATATGGCTGATATTTAGAGGATTTTATAGAAAAATATTGAACTAAAAAAAGATGCATATAGTTTATTTAATAGAGCGAATAGATAAAGAAGGTGGGATTCAACGTAGTTTAACAGTGCGTGTAAATGAATTAATTAAAAGGTATAATTATAGTGTTACTATAGTTTGTACAGATAAAGAGAGTGGAATTCCTATATATAATTTAAATAAAGAGGTTAATTTAATTTTTTTAGAAGCATTAACAAGTAAAAAATCAGTAATAGGTAGGATTCATTTACGATTTAAACAATCAAAAAAAATCATAGTAGATTTGAATCCAGATATTGTAATAAGTGTGAAATATACCTTGCATAACTTGTTTTTTAAAATGATTTGTTCAAAGACTAAATTGATTTCAGAAATTAGAGAACCATTAGAACAATACAATGATGGTATAAGTAATTCTTTTAAATCTAAATTATATCAGAAACTACGTAATTACACTTTAAGAATTCAAGATGTCATGATAGTTTTAACCAACGCCGACAAGAAAAGTTGGGGATTTAAAAATATTAAAGTGGTTCCTAATCCACTAACGGTTCATTCAGATGAAGTAAGTAAACTTAAGAACCCTCAAGTATTAGCCATAGGTAGATTGCATAAAGTAAAGGGCTTTGATAAATTATTAGACGTTTGGAAAATTGTAGTTCAAAAGCACCAAAATTGGATTCTTAAAATTTGTGGAGAGGGAGAAGAATATGAGACATTAGTTTCTAAAACAAATGATTTGGAATTGAGTGAAAATGTGATTTTTACAAACAAGTATTTACCAGTAGTTCCAGAGTTCTTAAATTCGTCCATTTTTGTGCTGACTTCTAAATTTGAAGCCTTTGGGAATGTGTTGGTTGAAGCAAAAATATGTGGAGTCCCAATAGTTGCTTTTGATGCTCCTAATGGCCCAAGAGAAATCATTATTGAAGGTAAAGATGGATTTGTAGTTGGTTTAAATGATATTGAAGCAATGGCAGATAAAATATTTTATTTAATTGAGAATCCAGATATAAGAAAAAAAATGGGATTATTAGCTAAACAAAATTCAGAGATATATGATGTTGAAACTATAATTGAACAGTACAATGATATATTAGTTAGTTGTTAAAAAAAAATAATTGTAGACATGAAAATCAAAAGAATACTACATATTATAGGTAAAATGGATCGTGCTGGTGCAGAGACTATGGTCATGAATTTATATAGGACTATTGACCATACTCAATTTCAATTTGATTTTGTAGTTTTTTCTAAAGATAAAGGAGATTTCGATGAAGAAATTATTTCAATTGGAGGTAAAATATTTACTATAACTGAGATGAACCCTATAAAAAGAATGTTAGCTCTAAAGAAGTTATTGTTTACACATCCAGAATATAGAATAGTACATTGTCATACCTTGTTTAGCAATGCGTTTCATTTGTGGGCTGCATACATGGCAAAAGTGCCTAATAGGATAGTACATTCTCATAGTACTAGTGACATATCAAAAAGTAAATTAGCTAGTATTTTATATAAATATGTATCAAGAAAATTAATTAAAAAATATGCTACTAATTACATAGGTTGCGGGCAAGCTGCAGCATATTTTTTATTTCCAGAACAAAAAGAAGTAATGTTCTTACCTAACGCTATTGATACAAATTACTTTGCTGCAATAGGAGAAACAAAAAAGAATTATATAAATAATGAATTTGATTTAAAGCAGGATTACTTAAAAATTATTCAAGTTGGTCGTTTACACCAAGTAAAGAATCCATTATTTTCAATACAAATAGCCAGAGAATTAAAAAATAGGGGAATAAAATTTTTATTTTTATTTATTGGGCAAGGTGAATTATATGATACAATGAAAAAGAAAATTGAATCGTATAATTTAAAAAAAGAAGTTTATTTGCTCGGCGTGCGTAAAGATATACCAGAATTAATGGCTGGTGCTGATGTTTTGTTAATGCCATCTTTATATGAAGGTTTTCCTGTTGTTTTGGTAGAGTCACAATCTGTTGGTCTCAAAGGTTTAATAGCAGATAATATTTCATCTGAAGTTGACCTTGGTGTTGATTTAATAGAATATGAATCTATAAATTCAAATACTTCGAAATGGGTTGATAAATTACTAGATTTGAAATTAAATAAGAAAATAAATAAAGAGGAGAGAATACAAAAAATGACAGATTTAGGATTTGATATAAACGGGAGTATAAGCTTATTAACAAATTTGTATAAATCGATGGCTTAATATGTTTGATATAATTCCTCCACAATATTCTACACCCATTTTTCATAATACTATTTTGTTTATAGTTTTGTTTTTATCATTTCAATTGGTTTTTAAACGCTATGTAATACAAGGTTCTTTAAAAAAGGATTATTTGTCTATCGTACTGCTACTGTTTGTAATTTTATATATGGGTTTACGGCCGATGAGTGGAGGAGGATTTGGAGATATGTACACTTATAGAATAGATTTCAATAATTATGCTAATGGAGCTGACCTTAGAAAAAATATAGATTTTTTATGGGAAAATTTTGTTAAATTTTGTAGTGGTATCATGACCGATAGATGGTTTTTCTTGGTTTGTGCAATAATATACACAACTCCCATATATGTTGCTTCAAAAAACTGGCTTGGTAGAGATAAGTATATTCTTTTTCTAATGTTCATAGCTTCTTTTTCATTTTGGCCTTATGGAACAAACGGTATTCGAAATGGCATTGCAACTTCTATTTTTATTTTGGCAATTTCCTATGTCAATAAAAGATATTTAACTTATTCTTTATTAGTTGTCACTTATTTTATACATGGCAGTCTTATTATACCTATTACAACTTATGTGCTCACATCATTTTATAAAAACCCACGGCATTATTTATTAGGATGGGTACTATGTATCCTGATATCATTGTCTTTTGAAGGATTATTTGAGAGTTTTTTTTATTCACTAGGTTTTGAAGATGATCGGACTTCTTATTTAATCCAAGGAAATATAAATAATGATGATTTCGCTTATACTGGTTTTCGTTGGGATTTTTTAATCTATAGTAGTGCTGCAGTCTTCGCTGGATATTATTTCATTATAAGAAGGAAGTTTAACGACAAAATATACATACAAATATTTAATATATATACAATATCAAATGCTTTTTGGATATTAATAATTCGCGCAAATTTTTCAAATAGATTTGCTTATTTGTCTTGGTTTTTGATGGCGTTGGTTATATTTTATCCATTTTTTAAAGCTAATTTTTTTAAAAACCAACATAAAGTGTTGGCTTATGTTGTATTGTGTTATTTTGGTTTTACCTATCTCATGTTTTTAATCAATTAAATAATGAAGCTTTCAGTTATTATACCTGTTTATAACGTAGAAAAGTATATTGAAAAATGTATTCTTTCAGTAATTAATAATGACCTAGAACTTATAGAATATGAAATTATTGTGGTAGATGATGAATCCCCAGATGGTAGTGTTATTATTATTAAAAAAATGCAGAAACGTTACCCTCAGGTTAAACTGTTTAGGCAAAATAATTTAGGACTTGGAGGAGCAAGAAATACAGGAATTAAAAATGCATCTGGTAAATACATTATCTTTTTAGATGCAGATGATTATTTTAAAGAAAATAGTCTTAACAATATAGTAGAGTCTGCAATTACCAACAAATTAGATATATTAGAGTTTGGTGCTATAGGGGCTACAGAGGAAGGAATAGAAGTATATAAGAGCTCAAGAGCAACTTATGATATTGTTACGGGTTTTGAATATTTAGACAAAACAACTTATATGGATTCTGCTTGTAATAAACTATATTCAGTTTCTTTTTTGAATAAACACAAGTTAAGTTTTAAGGAACGTATTTTTATTGAGGATTTTGAATTTAACACAAGAGCTTTTTATTATGCAAAACGGGTTAAAGCAGTCGAGGATATTTTGGGATGTTTTGTGCAAACATCAAATTCAATTACACGAAATACAAGTATTGAAAAGAATTCCAAAATGGTTAGTGATATTGAAGAAGTTATAGATTTAACTATTAAATTTGAGGAAGAAGAATCAAACTTTAGTTCAAAGGTTAATAATGTTTTTAAAGAGCGTATTGCAATTTTAACCGTAACATTATTATTGAATTTAATAAAATTATCCATAGATAAAAAACAACGCAAATTAATTATAGAAAATTTAAAGCTCAAAAAATTATATCCTATCAAAACATCTATAAGAAATAGAAATAAAAATTTATTTAGATTAGTTGCAAATAATGAGTTTCTGTTTTTTCAATTGTTTAGGTTTTATAAATTATTAAAGAACTAAAAAATGGATAAGAACAAATTTTGTTTTGTTGTTTCATCTCCTCTTACAGCAAAAGCTTTTTTAAAGAATCACATACAATATTTGGCAGAAAATTATGAGGTATATTTAGTTGCAAATTTTGAAGGCTTTGAATATGAAGACATCAAATCGTATCCATTAAAAGAAATAAAACACATTTCTATTTCAAGAGAAATAAATCTAGTAAATGATATAAAGGCTTTGTTTTTATTGTGGAAGTATTTTAATCAAATGAATTTTGACATAGTGCATACGGTTACACCAAAAGCTGGTTTATTGGGGGTTTTTGTAGCTAGATTAGCGAGAATTAATAACAGGATTCATATTTTTACAGGTCAAGTATGGCATACAAAAACTGGTTTATTTAAAAGATTATTAATGATTCTGGATAAGTTTATTGTTTGGAATGCTACTGATGTTTTGGTTGATGGGGAATCTCAGCGCGAATTTTTAATAAAAAACAAAATTATAAAAAAATCAAACTCATTTGTTTTGGGAAAAGGTTCCATAAGTGGTGTAGATACAAACCGCTTTATTCCAGATAATAATATAAATAATGAAGTTAGAATTAGTTTGGATATACATAAAAGGGATGTTGTTTATATGTTTCTAGGCCGAATGAACCATGATAAAGGAATTGTTGAGTTAGCGAAAGCATTTAACAAATTGCAGTTGGAATTTTCAAATGCTCGTTTATTGTTGGTTGGAGGAGATGAAGAAAATATGACTTCAATAATAAAAGGGATAGTTAAGAACATTGAAGCTGTGATTTTCTATGGTTTTACTAAAGAACCGGAAAAATTATTGCAAGCCTGTGATGTATTTTGCCTGCCTAGTCATCGTGAAGGATTCGGCACAAGTATTATTGAGGCATCCTTATTAGAAAAACCCGTTATCTGTAGTGATACCTACGGGCTTATGGAAACAATTATTGAAAATAAAACTGGTTTACGTCATAAGGTTGCAGATGTGGATTCACTATATATTGCTATGAAAAAATTAATTGATCATAGAAATTTACGAGAAAAACTAGGTAAAGATGGTAGGTCTTATGTGTTAGAAAATTTTTCAGCTCAAATAATTTCTGAAAAATGGTTAGAATTTTATAGAGCTAAATTACATGTATAAAAGTTATTTAAAAAGAACGATAGACTTAATTACATCGCTAATAGTATTGGTGCTTCTATTTCCTATTCTAATAATTGTAACTCTTTTATTGGCAATAGCCAATCATGGCAAACCCTTCTTTTTTCAAATACGTCCAGGAAAAAACGAAAAGCTTTTTAAGATTATTAAGTTTAAAACCATGACGGATGGAAAGGATAAAAAAGGGAATCTATTACCAGATGCTTTAAGGATAACTCAGTTTGGTGATTTTTTGAGGAAAACATCATTAGACGAATTACCGCAATTAATCAATGTATTAATGGGAGACATGAGTTTAATAGGGCCACGCCCGTTGTTGGTAGAATATTTGCCCTTATATAGTCCAGAACAAAGAAAAAGGCATCAAGTAAAACCTGGAATTACCGGTTGGGCACAAATTAATGGCCGTAATGCGATTTCTTGGGAGCAAAAGTTTGAACATGATATTTGGTATATAAACAACATCCGTTTTATGACGGATCTAATAATATTTTTAAAAACTTTTGTGAAAGTTTTTAAAAACGAAGGAATTAATAGAAAAGGAGAATCAACCACCACAAGATTTAAAGGCAATGGATAGTATTTGTTTATTTGGCGCAAGCGGTCATGGAAAAGTAATTAAAGAAATCATTGAAAGTCAAGAGAATAAAGTTCTTGCTTTTGTTGATGATAAACCTTTAGAGGAAAGACTTTTAGGAATTACTGTTTTTAAAACAGGAGCAATACATCAATTTTTGACTGAAAAATTTATTATTAGTATTGGAGATAATACAATTAGAAAAAAAATAAGCAAAGCTTTTCCTTTAATTTATGAAAAGGCAATACATAGTCAATCAACACTATCTAAATCCGCTTCTATTTTAGAGGGTACTGTGGTAATGGCTGGTGTCATTATAAATGCAGAAGCTGTTATAGGCAAGCATTGTATTATAAATACAAATTCGGTTATTGAACATGATTGTGTCTTGGAGGCTTTTGTACACATTTCGCCTAATGCGACTATTGCCGGTAATGTTAGTATTGGAGAAGGAACGCACATAGGTGCTGGAGCTATTATACTTCCAAATATTAAAATTGGTAAATGGGCAACAATTGGAGCTGGAGCAGTTGTTATAAAAGATGTGCCAGATTTCGCAACGGTTGTTGGTATTCCTGCCAGAATTATAAATTATAAAGAAATAGTAAATGAAGACTAAAATTTGGCTTTCCTCACCACATATGGGGGGTAACGAAATGCCTTATGTTCAAGAAGCATACGATACCAATTGGATCGCACCTTTAGGGCCTAATGTAACTGGATTTGAGACTGCTTTAGAAAAATATATAAATAATGACGTAAAGGTTTCTTGTTTAAACTCTGGCACTTCTGCATTACACTTGGCTCTAATTCTTGCAGGGGTAATACAAAATGACGAAGTATTATGTCAAAGTTTTACATTTTCTGCTTCTGCAAATCCCATTGCCTATCAAAAAGCAATACCAATTTTTATAGATAGTGAAACAGCTACTTGGAACATGTGTCCAGATTCTTTGGAAGAAGCAATAAAAGACAGGATTTCTAAAGGTAAAAAACCAAAAGCTATAATTGTGGTGCATTTGTATGGCATGCCGGCCAAAATTGATGAGATATGTACCATTGCAAATAAATATGAAATTAATCTTATAGAAGACGCTGCAGAAGCCTTAGGTTCGACTTATAAAGGCCGAAAGTGTGGTACCTTCGGAAATTTTGGTATTTTATCTTTTAACGGCAATAAAATTATTACAACATCTGGAGGTGGTGCGCTCGTTTGTGAAAATGAAGAAGATAAACAAAGAGCCATTTATTTAGCCACCCAAGCAAGAGATACTGCTGCACATTACCAGCACAGCGAGATTGGCTATAATTATAGAATGAGTAATATACTGGCTGGTATTGGCAGAGGACAAATGGAAGTGTTGGATAAACACATCGGTCTTCGTAGAGGAATGAATCAATTTTATCAAGCGCTATTTAAAGATGTAGCAGGAATCACTATTTTTACAGAGCCTACAGATGATTATTTTTCTAATCATTGGCTAACTTGTATTTTAATAGACCCTAATACTACAGGTTTCTCTAAAGAAGACCTTCGGTTGCATTTAGAAGCAAGCAATATAGAATCAAGGCCTTTATGGAAACCTATGCATTTGCAACCTGTTTTTAAAGATGCTGCTTATTTTGGTGGGACTGTAGCAGAATCCTTATTTAAAAATGGACTTTGCTTACCCTCAGGCTCTAATTTAACGGATGCAGATCGAGCGAGGATTAAGAGTTCAATTCGGAAAATGATTACTTCATAATTTGTCATTAATTCTTATAAATAAAGGACATAAGTAATAAAACTTTATTTTAATAAAAGCCCGTTTCGAAACACCATCATTTTTATAGTTTCAACCTAAATTTTAACTTTTTAAAAATTACAGAAAATGTTTAATAAAATAATATTTGAAAGAAATTATCCTGATTGGATAAAATTATTAGTTGATTATTTACTGTTGGCTATATCGTTTTTTTTCATTGACGTATTAATTGAAATGCCAGTTTATTATCTAGCTTCAATATCTCATGTAGTTTATCCCTTTGTTATAATTGTTTTGTTTTACTTATTTAACATAAATAAATCAATGTTTAGATATTTCAATGTTCAAAACTCAATTAAATTATTATCAGTTAATTTTTTAGGTTTTTTAATTGGTTTGGTATCTTCATACTATTTCGATCAATTTTATGTGATAAATCAAATATTATTTTTCTTTATTTCAAGTAGTTTATTATTGTCATATAGAGTACTTATTAAAGTTGTATTTTCTAAAAATAAAAATGCACCTGAAAACTTAATTAATGTAATTATTTACGGAGCAGGCAAAACTGGCGTTTTTATTAAAAGAGCATTCTATAACAGTCTAAAATATAAAGTATTTGGCTTTATTGATGATGATAAAGATAAAATTGAAAAATCCTTTGATGGAGTTACTGTTTTTAAAATAGGTGAAAAGCTAAATGAGTTTATAATTAAAAAAAATATTACTAAAGTTATTTTTTCAACTGAAAAAATAACTACAAATAGAAAAAAAATTCTCTATGATTATTTTAAAAATTTAAACATTCAAATTTTAGAACTTCCTCCAGTCGATTCCTGGATTAATGGAATTCCAAATGTCTCTAGACTTAAACCAGTTAATTTGAACGATTTACTAGGTAGAGGGTTAATAAAAATAGATAATAAAAAAAATAAAAAAATTTATAACAAGAAAATAATATTAGTAAGCGGAGCGGCTGGATCTATCGGGTCAGAAATCATTAGGCAGATTATTAAATTTAAACCTTCTAAAATAATTTTAATTGATAATTCAGAAACATCAATGTTTAAAATCAAACAGGAGCTAAAATTTATTTCCGAACAAATAGAAGTATTATACTATCTTAACTCTGTAACTGATAAAATAGTAGTTGAGAAAATTTTTTCACTTCATAAAATTGATATTGTTTTTCATGCTGCAGCCTACAAACATGTTAATATGATGGAGGAAAATCCTAGAACTGCCATTATAAATAATATTTACGGCAGCAAAGTAGTTATTGACTATTCAATTAAATATAATGTAAATACATTTGTTTTAGTTTCTTCTGACAAAGCAGTTAATCCAACTAATGTTATGGGCGCTACAAAAAGAGTTTGCGAATTATATTTAGCCTCAAAAATTAAAGATTTAAATAACAAAACAAAATTTATTACTACTCGCTTTGGAAATGTGTTAGGCTCGAATGGTTCTGTAGTTCCTATTTTTGATAAACAAATAGAAAGTGGTGGTCCAATCACTATTACACATCCGGACATAGTGAGATACTTTATGACAATTCCTGAAGCTAGTCAATTAGTAATCGAAGCTGGTTGTATGGGTAATGGAGGAGAGGTTTTTGTTTTTGATATGGGAAACCCTGTTAAAATAAGTGATTTAGCTGAAAATATGGTTGTTCAAAAAGGGTTGGAAATCGGCAAAGACATTAAAATTGAGTATACGGGTTTAAGACCTGGAGAGAAATTATTTGAAGAATTATTAATTGATTCCGAAAATTTAATTAACACCTATAATGATTTAATATTTATTTCAAGGAAAGAAAATATTGATGAAAATATATTAAACTTAATCGAAGATTTAATTCATTTCACACATAACTCTTTTGATTATATGGAGATTGTTAGTTTAATGAAAAAAATTGTTCCAGAGTATATTTCGAATAATTCAAAATTTCAAATTTTAGATAAAAATGAAAAAAACAATTTTTAGATTATTATTATATTTCTTCTCAAGATTTATCAAAACAGATAAGTTAGCTGATAAATTTCCTGTTTCAGTTAAAGCAATTATCATTGATAATAATAGAGTACTTTGTCTAAAAAACGAAAGAGAGGAATGGGATTTACCTGGGGGAAAAGTTGATTTTAATGAAGATATTGAAAAATGTTTAAAAAGAGAAGTCAAGGAGGAAGTAAATTTAGAAATTAAAAATTTAAATATTTTAAAACCACTTAATTTAAAATTTAATAATGTTTATGTTTTAGTTTTAGTTTATTTAGCTGATATCTCTTGTGAATATCCAATTAATATTTCATATGAACATTCTGAATATAATTTTTTTTCAGGAGCAGAAATAAAGAATTTAAATATTCCTCAAAATTACAAAGACCTTATTAAAAACTTGATTTAAAATATCATCAAACTACTCATGCCATTCAATCCAAACTCAGCAAAAAAAGCAGGCAAGAAATCTAAAAGAGGGCCTGCTAAAAAAGAAGAACCTTCCATAAAGGAAAAGATGGAAATACTTTATGAAAAGGTTTTAGATGATCTGCTCATAAACCAAGACAAGCTTACAAAAACAGAACGGGTAAAAGTATTTGTAACCCTTTCTAATTATATCTTCCCTAAAACAAAATCTGTAAGAGATAAGTTTACTTTAGACAAACTAAAGGAAAATAAACATGATTGGGACTCTATTGATCCTACCAAATAAATCTATTACAAGAAACAAATGAATTATAAAGAAACCCTTTATTTTGTTGCAAAATGTTTGACTATTTCTTTGGAAGAAAAAAATAGAGATGAAATAGAGCTTATTCTTAAAACAACGGATGTGGATTGGGATGCTGTTGTAAAAGTAAGTACAGCCCATTATGTGTTTCCGGCATTGTATTGTAATTTTAAAAGAGCTGATTTCTTAAAATACGTTACCGCTGATTTGGTTGATTACATGAAGTATATTACCAATTTAAATAGAGACAGGAATGTACAAATCCTTCAACAATCACAAGAACTAAACAGCCTATTATTAGCGAATAATATTACTCCAATATTTTTAAAAGGAACTGGAAACTTATTAGCTGAATTATATGATGATGTAGCAGAACGAATGGTTGGGGATATTGATTTTATATTCTCGAAAGAGGACTTTCCAAAAGCAATTAATATTTTAAGAGAAAATTGGTATTCTGAAGTAGACAAGTGTGAATATTATATTCCTAGAACAAAACATTATAGAAGACTTCAAAAAGAACATAATATTGCAGCAATAGAAATTCATAATGAACTTTTAATAGAAAAGTATGCTAATGAATTTAATTACAACTTTGTAGAGAAAGACAGTCAAATTATAAACGAGGCTACTGTTCTTAGTTATGCAAATAAACTTAATTTATCCATTATTGCAAATCAAATTAATGATGATGGTTTTTATTACAAGACAATGGCCCTAAGAAATGCATATGATGTTTTCTTATTGTCTAAAAAGACAAATGCAAAAGAAGCAGTGATTACTTTAGAGAAACTAAGCCATCCTTTAAATTGTTTTTTAGCAGCTTGTTATGAAGTTTTTAATAACCTAGATAGTTTAGAATACAGTCCTAACAGTAAAGTTGACTCCTATTTGAGTGTTTTTAATAATCAGTTTACTACTCCAAAAGCAACAAAAAGAAAACATAAAAGGATTCAAATTTATCTATTTTTAAAATCAAGATTAAACATTTTTTATAAGATTGTTAAATACAAAGATTATCGAGTTTGGTTTTTTAATAGAGTAACCGATAAAAACTGGTACAAAGAAAAATTAATTCAGTTGGGTTTTAAACAATAGTTCTACCAAATTACTCCCGCCTGCTGCATAAACAAATCTGCTAACGCATCTTTATTTTGATACGTACCAATATAAGTTAGAAAAGTACTCTCCTTTGAGTGCCCAGTAATATTCATAAGCAGAGGAGTTTCAATTTTTCCATAATAATTAGATGCAAATGAGCGTCTCATAATATGTGAGGTCACAAAAGCGTATTTAGGTGCCTCAACAATTTCTTTTCTTCGAGTCTTCGGGTTATTCTTAAATCCAGAAACCAATTCATCTACCCCAGCCATTTTACAAAGTACTTTAATTTGTTTATTAAAAACCACCTGAGATACTTTTCTTGGAAATTCATTTTCTAGAATTTCAATAACTAGTGGATCCGCCAAACCAATAGTCACAGCTTTCTTTGTCTTTTGTTGAATTAAATCTATATACAATCCAATAGGTGCTTTTCTAAGATTATTAGGGCTCAATTTTAGTAAATCTGATACGCGCTGTCCTATACAAAGTCCTATTAACAAAAAGCTATAACTATCTTTAAGTGTCTCTGGAATATACTTTAATTCCTTTAAGGCTTTTATCTCTTTTGGATTTAAAATATGAAGAATTCGATCAGAACTTTTCTGTTTAAAAGATTCTATATAATTGGAATAAGGATGTACTTCCAAACCACTTTTTTCTGCATCACGCAGAATAATCTTCAATAATTTTAAAAGCTGGCCGCAGTAATTATCACTATACTGCTGGTCTATTTTTAGAAAACGAGTAAAAGATTCGGCGGTATATTTATCTATAGTATTCAAATACAATTTCTCTGACTTCTCAAATTCATAGGCTTTTACTATTCGAAAAAGCGATTTATACGTCCGAATCGTATTGTGAGCCAAGCCCACGGTTCCATATCCTTGAACTCTTTTGATTGCTGAACTGGAAATAAAATGATCTAAATAGTCTAAAAATAAGACGGATTCCTCTACTTTTACAGCTGTCTTATGTGTCTTTATTTGTTGTTTTTTATAGAAATTAACGTGCATTTAACGTATGTTATTTTAATTATTTAACATGAATATAACTTGTAATTTTTTAAAATTTAACAAATTATGAGCTAAATTATAACAAGTTACGATACTATAATATACGTTATTTATTTAAAATATAAAAGTTAAAACACTAATTTGTAAGGAGTTAAATCGATTTATTTTTGAAAAGACTACGGACTGTAGTCTTTTTATAAATAAGTTAGAAGAACGTACAAATCTACATGCGTTTTATGATTTAATTGGTGTTTAATCAAAAAGCCTAAAAATCTGATAAA
>Ga0115564_10001966_pt1 | contig 18267 bp, 16 predicted proteins | sample COGITO_mtgs_1105_7_FD_88680 | JGI IMG/M metagenome (GOLD analysis project Ga0115564, IMG submission 88680) | Pelagic marine microbial communities from North Sea - COGITO_mtgs_110523 | ecosystem: Environmental > Aquatic > Marine > Epipelagic | place: Germany:Helgoland, sampling site Kabeltonne...
AAAGGAAGTCTTATAAATTATAAACAATTCTAGGGAAGTTACTAAAAGCGTTTGAAGACATTAATTTTTGCTTTTATATTGAAGGAAATTATTAACTTGGCAATTATTAATCAACACATCACACATTTAAATGGAAATTGAGTTTTATAGCCTTATAATGTATTGCATTCCAGCCCTTATAACAGGAGCGATTGCGTATTTATTTTTCAAAGAATACACCAACAACGAGTCTAAAAGACGCCACTATATCCTTCATAAATCGCTTCAAAAAGAAGTGCTTCCTGTTAAACTTCAGGCCTATGAGCGTTTGGCGTTGGTTTTAGAGCGCATGGCTCCGAATAATTTGCTGATCAGAATTCAGCCTATTTCTCAACGAAAGGAAGATTACGAGCAGTTACTCATTCAAAATATCGAACAAGAATTTGAACATAATTTAGCGCAACAAATCTATTTATCGGAAGAATGTTGGAATATTATTTTAACCGCTAAAAACACCACTATTCAATTTATTAGAAATTGTGATATTTCAAACAGTACCGAATCTGCTGATAAATTTCGTGAGTTAGTCCTCACAAAATCAATGGATACAACATCACCAAGTAATGCTGCCTTAGCATATCTGAAAAATGAAGTGAGTAATTTACTAACGTATTAAAGTGGATTGATGCAAAACACACTACTTCAAACTCCCATTGATTATCTGAAAGGTGTTGGTCCTGGGCGTGCCGAAGTATTGCGTAAAGAATTAGGAATTCATACCTATCAAGATCTCATAAATTTATTTCCAAACCGCTATATTGATCGCACCCGATTTTATAAGGTTTCGGAACTTCAACCCTCCAATGCTGAAATTCAAGTTGTTGGGCAGATTACAGGTTTTAAAGAAATTGGTCAGAAGCGTGGCAAACGACTTGTGGCGACGTTTAGGGATGAAACGGGGTATTTGGAATTGGTTTGGTTTAGAGGTCATAAATGGATTCGTGAGCAACTGAAAACCCATACAGATTATGTAGTTTTTGGAAAGATCAATTTGTTCAATGGGATTTTTAGTATGCCTCATCCTGATATTGAACTCAAAACAGATTATGACAAAAGTCTGTCGAAAGCCATTCAACCCATTTATCCTTCCACAGAAAAATTAGCAAATCGAGGTATTTCGAACCGTGTGATTTGCAAGATCATGGAACAATTGTTTTTGCAATTGAATGGTCGATTTGAAGAATCCCTATCTACGGAGATATTGGAGCATCAAAAACTAATATCTAAAAGCGAAGCCTTTTTAAATATTCATTTTCCAAAAACACAAAATTTATTGAGCCTGTCTCAATTTCGTTTAAAGTTCGAAGAATTATTTTTCATCCAACTTCAGCTCATTCTTAAAAACATTATTCACAAGACTAAAATAAAGGGCTATCGGTTTGAGACCGTCGGTCCCTATTTTAATACATTTTATAAGGAGCATTTACCTTTCGAATTGACCAACGCTCAAAAGCGCGTGTTGAAAGAAATTCGAATCGATATGGACAGTAATGCCCAAATGAACCGTTTGTTACAGGGTGATGTGGGCTCTGGAAAAACCATTGTAGCGTTGATGTCCATGCTCATAGCTATTGATAATAATTTTCAAGCGACACTGATGGCACCCACTGAAATTTTATCGTTTCAACACTACAACGGCTTGAAGCCGTTTTGTGATCTCATTGGCGTTAAGATTGGATTGTTAACTGGATCGAGTAAAACAGCTGCTCGACGCATCATTCATGAACAATTAGAATCGGGGGAATTACAGATTATTATTGGAACGCATGCGCTTTTAGAAGACAAGGTGAAGTTTAAGAATCTTGGCTTGGCTATTATTGACGAGCAACACCGCTTTGGCGTGGCGCAACGTAGCAAGTTGTGGAAGAAAAACACATCGCCACCACATATTTTGGTGATGACCGCCACGCCCATCCCACGCACCTTAGCAATGTCTGTTTATGGTGATTTAGATATTTCTGTGATCGATGAGCTGCCCGCAGGTAGAAAACCGATTAAAACGGTGCATCGTTTTGATAGCAATCGACTGAAAGTACTTGGTTTTATTAGAGATGAAATTACGAAAGGGCGTCAGATTTATATTGTATATCCATTGATTAACGAAAGTGAAACCTTGGATTTTAAGGATTTAATGGATGGTTATGAGGGTATTGTACGGGATTTTCCAACACCAAAATATCAAGTATCCATTGTGCATGGACAAATGAAACCTGCCGATAAAGAATTTGAGATGCAACGTTTTGTCAAAGGCGAAACACAGATTATGGTTGCCACAACCGTGATTGAAGTCGGGGTGAATGTGCCCAATGCTTCCGTGATGATAATTGAAAGTGCGGAGCGTTTTGGTCTGTCGCAACTTCATCAGTTGAGAGGGCGTGTGGGACGTGGAAGTGAGCAGAGTTATTGTATTTTAATGACAGGCTCTAAACTAGGCGATAACAGTAAAACCCGCATGAAAACCATGGTCAATTCTAGTGATGGATTTGAAATTGCAGAAGTTGATCTCCGACTCCGTGGACCTGGGGATATGATGGGCACCCAACAAAGCGGCATCTTAGAATTGAAAATCGCCAATATTGTAAAAGATAAAGACATTTTGTCGTTGGCACGGCATTGGGCTAAAAAAGTGTTGGTTGCCGACCCGAAATTAGTGGATCCAAAACATCAACCCATTGCGAAAACCTATATCAAAATGGGGAAGTATAAGAATATTTGGAATTATATTAGTTAGGATTTTAAACCGCTAAAAAATTACCACTAAGTGTTTGAAGATCTTTCATTACCAGTTTAAAATCGGCTTCAAAAAGGGCGTAGAATTCTTTTAATTCTCGTCCTGCTTTGTCCATTCCCGATCTGTTTTTTGTACGTCGATTCATACCGCCTAACACACGGTCAATTCCTTCAAGATCCGCATAGATTAAGAGCCAGTTACCCTCCATCATAATAGGTGCCATTTTTTGAATATTTTCTGGAAGTACGTCGAAGTTATTACGTAATAATTTATAAAACGTTTGAATGTAATCGACTAAAGGAACGTCCGAATAATCCGACCAATTTTTAGCTAAAAAATGATCGTAAAAAATATCCACAATAATTCCAGAATAGTGCCCGTAATTTTTGTGAAGCCGTTTAGTACTTTTGCGAAAAGCAGGATGAGCATCCGTTGTCGTGTCTATTTGTCGGTGCAATAAGATTCCTTTTTGGATTTCAGCAGGATAGGAGCTGTATTTTGAGCCTTTAATACTGTCCGCAATAAAGTTACCAATCATAACATCAGGCTGACCTCCAGAAAGAAAAATATGTGCCAAGTAATTCATATCGCAATATTATGAATACATTTTAATATAATTGATTTGAAGTCTTATATTTGTTGAAACTTATTTTTACATGACATTAATCAAATCAATTTCAGGAATTCGTGGCACAATAGGTGGTACTGTTGGCGATAATTTAACTCCTATAGATACTGTGAAATTTGCTGCGGCTTATGGCACATGGATCAAAGAACAACGCTCAAAAGAAAATTACCGTGTGGTGGTTGGAAGAGATGCTCGAATTTCGGGAGCGATGGTTCAAAATTTGGTCATGAATACGCTGATCGGAATGGGGATCGATGTGATCGATTTAGACTTGTCAACGACGCCAACCGTTGAAATTGCAGTGCCTTTAGAACATGCCGATGGCGGGATTATTTTGACTGCGAGCCATAACCCAAAACAATGGAATGCTTTAAAACTTTTAGATCATAATGGTGAATTTTTAAATGCGGAACACAGCCAACGTGTTTTAGATATCGCAGCGGCGGATGCTATGGAATTTGCAGATGTTGATGATTTAGGTCTCATTACTGAAAATCAAGCCTACTTTGATATTCATATTGATGAAGTGCTTGATTTAGAGTTTGTGAATGTAAAAGCCATTTCGGATAGCAAATTTAAAGTTGTTGTAGATGCGGTGAATTCTACGGGTGGTATTGCCATTCCACTTCTGTTGGAACGTTTAGGCGTCGAAACGGTTAAAATACATTGCGAACCCAACGGACAGTTTCCACACAATCCAGAACCGCTGAAACAACATTTGACAGATTTATCAGAAAAAGTAGTGTCTTCTAATGCCGATTTTGGAATTGCCGTCGATCCGGATGTGGACCGTTTGGCATTTATGGATGAAAAGGGAATTATGTTTGGTGAAGAATACACCTTAGTGGCTTGTGCCGATTATATATTAAGCCAACGTCCAGGAAATACGGTGAGTAATCTCAGTTCTACACGAGCATTAAGAGATGTTACCGAAAAACATGGCGGAACGTATACAGCCAGTGCCGTTGGAGAAGTGAATGTGGTCAACGCCATGAAAGCAACCAATGCAGTTATCGGGGGCGAAGGCAATGGCGGAATTATTTATCCTGAATCGCATTATGGGCGGGATGCCTTGGTAGGGGTTGCTTTATTTTTGAGTTTATTAGCGGAACGTAAAATAGCGGTTAGTACATTGAGAGCCAGTTATCCTTCTTATTTTATGAGTAAAAAGAAAATAGACTTAAATTCTTCTATTGATGTGGATGCTATTTTAGTGGCGATGGAAGCCAAGTATGCCCATGAACAAATCTCTACTATTGATGGAGTCAAGATTGATTTTCCAACCGAGTGGGTACATTTAAGAAAAAGCAATACAGAAGCTATTATCCGTATTTATACAGAAGCCCCATCTCAAAAAGCAGCAGATTTTTTAGCTGATAAAATTATTGATGAAATAAAGAATATTTCGGGGATTTAAACGTCGCGATGTTTCCAACGCTTGTGCGTCCAAAGATAATATTCGGGCGCTTCGTGAATTTGAGTTTCTACAAGTTTTAAAAATTTGTCAGTGATTTCATAATCTTTAAAGCTTGTTGGGTTTTCTGCTAAGGTTTGAAAGGTCGCTTCATAATAGCCTCTTTTTTTACGTTCTACAGCAAAAAACACAACAGGCATATCCAATTTTTTAGCTAACATTTCGGCACCCGTATGAACGGGAACTTTAATGCCCATAAATTTATTCCAATGGTAGGCTTTGTCTTTCTTAGGCGATTGGTCTGAAGCGAATCCACTTATGGATAGGATGCCATTTTTTTTGGCATTTTCTAGAGTAGAAAAAGTTTCTTTGGTGGTAATTAAATAGCTGTTATAACGGGCTCTAATGGACTTGATTAAGCGGTCAAAATACTTGTTTTGAAGCCGTTTGTAAATACCATACCCTCGATGGTCTATATAAGTTTGAAGAATAAAAATCCATTCCCAACTTCCATAATGGGCGCACATAAGGACGATGCTTTTATTTTGTTTTTCAAAATCCTTAATGATGTCCAAATTTTTAAAGGTATAACGCGCCTTCATGGATTCCAAAGAAATATTCATAGATTTGATAGATTCTAAAATCATATCACAAAAATGGTGGTAGAACTTTTTGGTAATCGTTTTAATTTCTACATCGGATTTTTCAGGGAATACAAGTTTAAGATTCTCTTGAACAGTTTGTTTTCTATAACCAAAAACATGGTACATCAAAAGATATAAAAAATCAGAAACTGCATATAGCAATCGGAACGGAAGTATGGAAACCAACCACAAAATGGGGTAAATTAAAATGTACGCTAGTAATTGCATTTAAAAAGATTAAATTTACACTCGCAAATATATAGTTTATTTAATATATCCCATATGAACATTAGTATTTATACCCTGATTATTATAGCTCTCAACGCTCTTTGCTCTTTTAAGGGCTTTAAAGATCGTTCCTTTTTTGAAACCTATAAGTTTAATGTGGGAGGGATCAAGCGCGGTGAGCAACTCCGTATGCTTGTCTCCGGGTTTTTACATGTTGACTTGCAACATCTGATTTTTAATATGATCACACTTTATTTTTTTGCGGATATTGTGATAAATAGCGTGGGGCCTTTTTATTTCTTTTTGATTTATTTTGGTAGTTTAATCTTCGGTAACCTTTTGTCGTATTATTTCCATAAAAATGAATCTTACTATTCTGCGGTAGGAGCGAGTGGTGCTGTGACGGGGATTTTATATGCCGCTATTTTATTGTATCCAGGAATGGAGATGTATTTGTATTTTATTCCCATTCCCATTCCGTCTTATATCGTAGGGGTAGGGTATATGCTGTACTCTATTTATGGAATGAAATCACGGTCTGGAAATATTGGGCATGACGCCCATTTTGGCGGTGCTATTGGAGGGTATGTTATTACGTTATTGATAGCGCCTCAGGTTTTAGAATCGCACTTATGGATGGTGATTATCCTTGCCATTCCAATTGTTATTTTGTTTGTGATGCATAAAAATAATAAGATTTAGAATTTTTTAATTATTCCAACAAACTCTTAATTTTAGCTTCTAATTCAGGGCCTCTTAGTCGCTCAGCGATGAGTGTTCCGTTCTCGTCCAAAATAAAGGTCGCAGGAATTGAATTTACATTGTAAACTTGTGCAATCGGGTCTTGCCAAAATTTCAAATTGGAAACGTTATACCAGCTTAATTGATCTTTTTTTATGGCCTCGATCCAGAACGCTTTCTGATTTCCGCGTTCGAGCGAAACACTGATAATTTCTAAACCTTTAGAATGGTAGGTGTCATATAGTTTTACCAAATTTGGATTTTCAATACGGCAGGGCTTGCACCAAGATGCCCAAAAATCAACAATGGTAACCTTCCCTTTAATCTCACTTAAAGTAATTTGTTCACCTTGCGGGTTAGGAGCAGAAAAGTCAGGCGCTTTCATGCCAATTTTAATTTTCGCTTTATTTGGGTTACTTTCAATTTTTTCTTTGATGCGATTTGAAATCAGTTGATTTGTTTCGTTTTTAGTTTTGATAGAAGTTTCAATGCTTTCATAGGCTTTGGTTGCTAATTCTAGATCAAAACCCTTTTGTCCCGTAAGACCTTCCAATATAAACAATGAAAAATCAGAGTCGTTATTTTCTTCGATAAATTCATACCCAAAATTTTTCAATTGAGCTTGCAAAGAATCTCCTTTTGATTGAAGAATTTTTAAGCCTTCTGAATCTTCTTTAGAAGTTAAGAACACAGTTTTAGACACCTTGATCGCATCTATTTTTTCTTGATATTTATTCTTATAATCATTAAAAACCGTATTGTTATAAGTGCCTTCTACTTTTGATTTATGAATACTGTCTTTATAAATTTCTATATTAATTCTTCCTGGCTCTATAAAAACAGAGGTTTGGCCTCTCACGCCATCAATGGTCAAGACACGCATTTCAGTTCCGTTTATTTCTCCTTTGAAGTGAAATGCCCCATTAAAAACAATAGCTGTATCGGTGGCTGTTTTATTTCTACCGTTTTCAATCTTTAACAAATATGCTCTTAAGCCATCATAAACGCCGTCAGCTTTGACGAAAACCTCATATTCGCCTTCAGAACTTGACGTCGATGGTTTACAACTAAACAACAGTGCAATACTAATTATAGAAATGATTTGAGTTTTCATCTGTAGGTGTTTTAAATTTCTACAAAAATAAATTAAAAATATTACTTCTCCCGTTTGAAGTAATATTAATACTTTTGTAAAAAACAAATCCATTGTATCAAAACGACACCATTATTGCCTTAGCCACGCCTTCCGGTGCAGGCGCGATTGCTATTATTAGACTCTCAGGAACTGAAGCGATTACGATGGTAGATGCGTTTTTTAAATCGATACATGCTAAAAAACTAGCGTCTCAAAAAACGCATACCATTCATTTAGGGCATATTGTAGAAGATTCTAGAATTTTAGATGAAGTATTGGTGTCGGTTTTTAAAAATCCACAATCCTATACTGGGGAGGATGTGATTGAGATTTCCTGTCACGGGAGTTCTTATATACAACAAGAAATTATACAACTGTTTGTGCGAAACGGTGCGCGTATTGCGAATCCTGGGGAATTTACCCTCCGCGCTTTTCTCAATGCTAAGCTCGATTTAAGTCAGGCGGAAGCCGTTGCGGATTTAATTGCCAGTGATAACAAAGCGTCTCACCAAATAGCCATGCAACAGATGCGTGGTGGGTTCAGTAATGAGATCAAAGTTTTGCGTGATGAGTTGTTAAACTTCGCTTCGTTGATCGAATTAGAGCTCGATTTTTCTGAAGAAGATGTAGAATTTGCAGACCGGAAACAATTTGAGGATTTATTAGAACGAATTATTAAAGTTCTAAAACATTTGATTGATTCCTTTTCAACGGGGAATGTGATTAAAAATGGAATTCCTATTTCTATTATTGGAGCGCCTAATGTAGGAAAGTCCACTCTTTTGAATGCTCTTTTAAACGAAGACAAAGCCATTGTTAGCGATATTGCTGGGACGACCCGAGATGCTATTGAAGATGAAATTACCATTGAAGGCATTAAGTTTCGATTTATTGATACCGCTGGCATTCGTGCCACCAAAGATACTATTGAAAGTATTGGCATCAAAAAAACATTTGAAAAAATATCGCTATCCCAAGTGGTGTTGTATTTACTAGACGCTTCTAAAGTGACTTCGGAAACGATTGTGCTTTTTAATAATGATATCCGTAAAATTCAAGAACAATATCCCGACAAGCAGTTAATCGTCGTGGCTAATAAAATGGATGAAGCCAATCAGGAGTTGATTGAAACGTCTTTTGTATATCCACACACACTTTATACGTCCACTAAAAGCGGTCTTGGCATAGACACTCTCAAAACAAAGTTGTTAGAATTTGTAAATACAGGTGCTTTGCGTAACAACGATACCATCATTACCAACTCCAGACATTACGATTCACTTTTGAAAGCACTGGCTGATGTTCAAAAAGTACAGCAGGGGATGGACGCCCAACTTTCGGGCGATTTATTAGCGATTGATATCCGTCAGGCGCTTTATCATTTTGGTGAGATAACTGGTGAAATTACTTCTGACGATCTGTTGGGTAATATTTTCGCTAATTTTTGTATCGGGAAATAATTATCTTTATTTTGTTTTACTGCCTCTAGTTTGGGATTTGAATTCGACTATTTAGAATAACTTATAGATTATCGATATTAAAATAACCACCCTTATTTTCCTTTCCGTCTAAAGATCGATTGATAATTAAATGAGAAACATTTACCATGTTTCTTAATTCACATAGAGACATTTTTATCTTTGTTTCTTTATAAAATCCTTCCTTAGTGTAAATTAAATCCAAATGTTTGATAGCCTTTTTTAAACGATTATTACTTCTAACAATACCTACATAATCTTGCATTAATGTTTGATATTGCCTAAGGTTATGCTGAATTAAAATATGCTGGTTAGCTAGTATAGTACCTTCATCTTTCCACTCGGAAATTTCGATGTCTATAATAGTATCGCTTGAATGTCAGGAAAATCTATCTTTATACCTTGTTAAATGTAAACTAATGTTAACCAATTTTTGTTGTAAATATTATAATTAAAATGTTATTGGGTTAAAAATCTATTTAAGATTTCTTCTTATTTAAAGATAAAAACACTTTTTTTTATTATGTTTGACCGTAAAACTAATTTATGCTCTCTAGCGCTTGTAAATATGCTATTCGTTCTATGCTTTATTTAGGCATCCAAACAGACGAGCACAATAAAGTAAATGTTAAAAAAGTGGCTCAGGAGCTTGAGCTGCCACAGCCTTTTTTAGCAAAATTATTGCAGCAACTTACCAAAAACAGATTTGTTTCATCAACAAAGGGGCCAAAAGGTGGATTTTATTTATCTACGGATGATAAAAAAAATACGATTTGGGATATTATTAAAGTTATAGATGGCCTAGCAAAATTCGATGAATGTTTCTTAGGGTTATCAAAATGTAGTGATGAGAACCCGTGCCCCGTTCATTTTATAGTTTTTCCTTTTAAACAAAAGATTTTAGAAAATTTTAGAGATAAAACAATTTCACAGTATGTTGCTGAAATTAAATTATCCGGAAGGGTAATTTCACTAAAAGATTTTGATATCCTAAAAAATGACCTCACTAAAAACTAAGATTTTATAGGTTTTAAAGTATGTTTTTCTATATCTCTACTTATGATTTCTAATGAATTAGCATTAACTTCTAATTCTTTTAAAAGGCTTGCTTTTACATCTTTAAAATCATGTTTTAAGTTACTAAACAAATGGTGGTAATAGGAAATACCTTCTTTCATGTTTTTAGCAAAGGTTAGCAAATATTTTTCTTCTTTCTTAGTCATCAATACTTTAGTTTCGCCTAACTTATTTTTAAGAAAATCAATGTAGATCTGCAATTCTTTAATAAATAGATTTGGACGATCTGATCTTGAAATTACATTATCTCTTCCGTAAATATGATCGGAAATGTTTTTTAAGCTCATCACCTTAGAATAGTAGGCCATATTGGGACCTGGGCAAATTGAAATACCTGTGCCTTCTATTTTTGTATCTAAATCATAAGCTAATAATGCCGATGTACCTAAGCCTACACAGATGCATGATTTTTCTACAATTTTATTAAATTTAGATTGATATTCTTTTAAAGGTAGTCCTTGGCTTTCTAGTTCATTAATTTTTAAGTGCTGGTATTCTCTTGATGCTATGCATTGACCTGTTTCTTTAAACTTTTTATTTAAAGAAACAAACTTTTTGGGACAAGAACTTCCCGGTCTTCCTTTGTTAATAAGTGTTTCTTTTTCGGAATCTTTAGAGTTGTCTTTAAGGTTATTAAAAGGAATGCCTAAAGGAGAAATATCACTTAGGTACAAATCTTCTTCTTTTGCTTTAACCAATTTTTGTAAAGTTTTTTTATCAACTGTTGTGGCTTCTGGCACCAATAAAAAGGGGGTTCCCCAACCTATAGAATCTAAATTGTAATGATTCATTAAAAAGGCGTGTTCTTCTTGCGTTCCTACGCCACCTTGCGCTGTAATCTCAATTTTTAATGGAGACTTTGGTATAGCTCGATTTTGATTTATTAATTCTTGATTTAATAAGCCTTGAATAGACGCTTCTAATTCGTTACGCTTTTCTTTAAATTTGGCTAAAACAGGTCCTAAAAGATACCCGTCAGTTGCAAACGCATGCCCGCCACAATTTAGTCCTGATTCTATTCTATATTCTGAAACCCAAAGGCCCTTTTTTGCCAGAAACTTGCCTTGAATTAATGCCGATCGGTAATCACTAACTTTTAAAATAATTTTCTTTTTTATGATGCCTTTTCCATCGGGGTAAAAATCATCAAACTTTGATATATAGGCATATAACCTAGGATTCATACCTGCCGAAAGAATCACTGAGGAATTTAATTTACTCTTTGCAAATCCTCTAAGTGCTGCATGGGCATCGTTATATTCAACCCCAAGTTTTTCCTTTTTAATATAGTTGTCTTTGTCAACCTTGGTCATGATATTAACATCGATACTTCCCATATTTAGATTTTTTGATGCCCAATTTTTAATTTCGGCAAAATTAAATCCATTTGTGGTTAGTTTTTTAAATTCTGCTTTTATTGTAGAACCATTGGGGAGCATGTTAATGTATGCTTTAATCTCATCACTTTTTTCGGCTGTAACGTTTTTTAAGGCTTCAAATTTCTTATTTGCTAAATCACTTATTAAATTTAAATAAGAGGTAATTCGTTTTGCTCTAAAATCGTCTATTTTATCTGTAATTTCATCATAAGGAACTTCAAATTTCTCACTGTACATTTTTCTTAATTTCTCGAGTAAAATATCATCTACCAAAGAAATAACCGAATCCATACCATATTGTGCTACTTTTAATGGCGTGTCTATAGTAAATGCTATTCCCATTACTGGGATGTGAAATGAATGTGCTTTTTTCATAATTTGTTTTTAAATCATAATTATTAGCACTGCAGGAAACAGAGCTAAAAAAATTAATATACTGCCTTTCCAAAAGACATTTGCATGTTTCAATTCCATAAAATGAAACTCCTATAAATTTTAATATACTGATAAACCTAAAATTCTTGAAGTAACAAAAGCCTTAGAGCCATAATACGAAATAAGGGTAGAAAATAATGTTAAATCTTTATTTAGTAAAGTTTATCTCATGTATTTCATGGGTTTGAGTTAGCAAACTCGCTTTTTTTTCTAATATAGGTGCTGGTTTTTCTAAATGATAATGTCTTAAACGGTGTTCTTTTTGCCTTCCAGAGCTAAAGCTAGACACCCGTTTTAAATAACCTATTACGCGTGCAGCATAATCTATATTTTTAGACCCACATGCTGTACAACTCTGTGTTGTTTGTTTGTCGATATGCTCACAGTCGTTACAAATAGTAATCCTAATATTAAAACAGAAATAATTACAGCCTGCGGTTGCGGTTGCGTGAATTAATTTTACAAAACCTTCTTTATTAGGTGCTTCCTCTAAATTAAGATGTAATGCAGAACCACCATCGAGATATTTTGTTAATTCGTTACCATGTAATATTATTTTATCGAGCGTGTTTGTTTGTATATCTTCAACTTCGTAGAAATAGGAATTATAGCAATCTCTAGGGACAAATAATCCATCCTCTCTGTCCCACATAGCATTTTTAATACCTAGGTTTTCCGCTGGAACAAATTCCGTGTTAAACATATATCCATATTTTTTCTTAGCTAATTTATTTTCATCATAAATGGTTTTTAAATTTGTATTGACAAACTTTTTATAGGCACTATTATTTCCTGCTTTTAATCCCTGGCTTTCGGCAGCTTCAACCATACCATTAATTCCGATGGTTAGAAATTGTTTGTCTAACGAAATAAATCCGGCTTGATAAACGGGTAGTAACCCTGCAGTTTCATATTCTCCAATTAGGTTTCTATAGGCGACTTGATATTTATGTATTTTCTTTACTTCCTCTACCAGATTCACCCCTTTTTGAATCAATCGATTCATATTTAAAGTGATTACATTTATAGAACCTGTTGCCACACCACCAGCTCCTAGAGAATAACTAAACGTGTTATCACTTATTTCATTTCGAAGTCTGCAACAAGAAGCTAAGCTGTCGGCGTTTTCAGATTGATAGATAAAAAAGGAATTACCTTCACTTAATTCTTCAGCACACATATAGGTAAATTCAGTATCTACTGGCTTGCCTTCATTAACTAGCATAGCAGCAGTTACTACAGGAAATGTAAGAACTGCTTTTGTACGCTCTTTATTAAACCACTTCATAAAAAATGTTTGCAAACGTTTCACGCTTTCCCATTGTGGTTTGGTCATATCTGGAAATACAAAGTTACCAAACATACTGTTAAAATAGACTTCATCATATATCGAGATATTCCAAAATACGGACTGATATCCTCTGGCTGCTGCTGGCTGGTTTATAGCGTAAACAACATGTTGCAGATGATTGGTAATTAATTCTTTATTAGTATTTAAGTAATTCTCACCATAATCTCTTGTAGCGAAATGATCAAAGTACATTAGAAACTCAACGGTTGCTAAAGCGCCTGCAAACTGTGAGCTTACTGCAAAAACAAGATTTACAAACTCACCACAAAAACTTTCCAAATGTCGAGGAGCTCGACTTTCTCCGCCTATTTTAGTTAGGCCATCGAACAAAAACGGATACATACTAATAGAAACACAGTATGGTTTTAATGACGTTTCGTCATGTACATATATTTCATGAGATTCTATCTGTCTTGTATATTCATTAGCAAGATCATCTCCAAAGAGAGAAGCGATTTTTCGTTTTACTAGGGCTCTGTTCACCTGAATATTAATATCCTTGTTCAGTTCAGCTTCCATAGTAGCAATGTTTTTAGAAGTTACGTTGGCATTGGCATCTACTTTAGAACCATCGGCGGCATTTGCCGAGTTTATATATTGGTCTATAAAATTAATTTTTTTTGTTACTTGATGGTCGGTTAGTCTAATCATGAGTTTTGGCTTTTGTAAATAATTCATTAAGTATAGTATTCGTTTTTATATCTATAAATTTTTGATTAGTTTTACTACATGTTAACCCTCCCAAAGTGGATTTCCATTTACCTGTTTTTATCCAATTAAGCTCATTCATTATATGAACAGATACAGCATCTTCGCCTGTATAAAGACATGTTTTGTAATTCATCATATTGGCCAATTTTAAGTAGGAAACAATTTCTTTTTCATGCCATTCCCCACCCATAAACAGGACACAGGATGCTAAGTTTTTATATTGATTGAGGTATGATTGATAAATGTTCTTGGATAATATTGTACCATTTTCTTTTTTCCATAAAAAGGAGGAGTGACAGCCCTCGCATTTAAGAGAACAGCCAGAAATTGAAAAGCATAGGCTTATTTCGCCAGGGACTTCTTGAAGTACTATTTGAAAATTGTAATAATTCATTAAATATATTTAAGATAAAAAGGTCTTTTAATATTTAATAAATATAAGATGTTTTAAAGTGTGGTTAATAGGAAAGGAAATAAGTTATTAACAATGCTCATTTTGGTAAATAATACTTATATTTTTAGTAAAATTAATAAAACTTTAGCATGCCTGCTATCCTTAAAATATGCTTTACTACTTTAATGATTAATTCTTATTAGATTCAACCCATGTCTGTAGAGCTAAAACTATCACGAGTACCAACAGAAGTAAACGTAAATGGAGCATTAAAAGCACTTTTGAATAAAGTGAATCTGTTAAAATCAAATCCTTTCAAATAGTTTGGTACTGCCGAAATCAAAACAGCATGTTTACGTCTGGCTTCAGAACCATCTTCTAAATTGATTTTCTTCATTATAGCAGTTAATCTTCCAGTCACTTGACTGTATACCATTTTTTTTATTAGACTTGTTTATCCGACTCTATTTACAGAAAAAGTAACTTAAAGGGGTGAGATTAATGGACTACTCAACAAAAAACAAAGCTTAAAAAAAAACTGTTGTATCAAAACGAATAACAATTAAAATAATCAATTTCACTGAAATTTTTATTAATGGAATGTGATACAAGTATATCGTAAACTCTTTAAATTTTCAAAAAATTACCCCTTAGGTTTCTCCAGTTTAAACATACTTTCTTTAGTGACTCGAGTGTACCAATCACCACCCAAACGTGCAACTAAATCTAGCTTTGTAGGGTCAATTTGATCGTTGGAATCTAACAATTCAGAGTTGACATGGATATGCACTACTTTCGCGATTACCAATTGACCAGCCCCGCCATTATCGCCTAAAGATATGATATTGTCTACCACACATTCAAAAGAAACAGGGGACTCTAAAACGCGCGGCGGCTTCACTTTAAGTGAGCTCACTTCTGTAAGGCCAGTTTCTGTAAACTCATTAATCCCTTTGGCATACTCATTACTCGACTTAGACATCTGCTCTACAATCGAATAGTTGACCATATTAATGACCACTTCTTTTGTTTCCTCAGCGTTTTGTAATGTATGTTTTGTGGTATTGTCACGCACACGCCTAGAGGGAGAGAAAATTAAAATAGGAGGATTAGAACTAAAGACATTAAAATAACTAAATGGACTTAGGTTGACATTGCCTTTAGAGTCAATTGTACTTGCAAGCGCAATTGGCCGTGGTGCAACTGCAGATAAAAGTAGTTTATGTAAACCTGTAGTTTCTAGTGTTTCAGGATCAAATGATTTAATTGTAGACATAGTATTTATTTAGCTTTAAGTAATGTAGATGAAACGGCGCCAAACCCCACACGGACCGGTCCTTTTTCACAGTAACCTCTCATAATAACGGTATCATTATCGTGAATAAATTTTCGAGTACCGCCTTCAGATAATTCAACAGGTTTGGATCCGGCCCAAGCAAGTTCGAGCATGGACCCATAAGAACCAGGACTTTTTCCACTGATGGTTCCAGAAGCCATCAAGTCACCAATATTTAAATTACAGCCATTAACGGTATGATGTGCTAGTTGTTGATTCATGTTCCAATACATGTATTTAAAATTCGAGTTACTCACTACAGTTTCTGTGCAATTTTCAGGTTGAATTGATACTTCTAAATTGATATCGTAGTTTCTGGGTCCTTTGGAGGCTAAATAGGGCAGTACCGTAGGGTCTTGCGCTGGCCCATCCACTCTAAAGGGCTCCAAAGCTTCTAAAGTCACCACCCACGGCGACATGGAAGACGCAAAGCTTTTGGCCAAAAAGGGACCTAACGGGACGTATTCCCATTTTTGAATGTCACGTGCCGACCAGTCGTTAAACAATACCTTTCCAAAAATATAATCGTCAGCAATATCTGTCGAAACAGAGTCTCCAAGTTTAGTGGATTTTCCAATGATAATACCCATTTCTAATTGAAAATCAACTCGCGCAGATACTTGAAAAACAGGCGCCGTATTAGGAGCTAAAACAACTTGACCTTTTGGGCGGTGTACGTTTTTGCCACTAGCAATAATAGAAGATGCGCGCCCGTGGTATCCAACTGGTAAATGCTTCCAGTTTGGCAATAAGGCATTGTCAGGATCTCTGAACATAGTGCCTATATTGGTAGCATGTTCAATGCTCGAATAAAAATCGGTATAATCGCCGACTTTTACAGGCAAATGCATTTGTACGGCACTTTGTCTTATAAATACCGAGGGATGTGATTTCAGTACAGAATTTACATTGCATAATTCTGCTTGAATATACTCTCTGATTTTTACGGTGGTCGATTTGCCTAAGGCGATAAAATCATTTAAGTAGCTCGATTCTAAAACCCTAATGTCAAAGTTTAAATCTTCAAAAACACCCAATTCAAAAGCAGCATATAGATCTAATATGTTATCTCCGATAGCAACACCCACTCTTTTGATGTGATCGGATTCAGAGAAAATACCAAAGGGTAAATTATAAATACTAAAATCAGAATTTTCATCAATTTTAATCCAAGACTTCATATGTTATTTTTTAATAATTAAATCCAAGCCATCAGTAATCAGCTTGCTAAAATATTTGTTTTTTTTCAATGTGAGTAATTGCTCATGAATCCCATTCATTAAAGATAAATCTTTATCATAAACCAACTCGTACAATTCCAATAAGATTAACCATTCTGAGGGATAGTTTGATTTAACTTCCTTGAATACAGATGTTAAAGAATTAAAATCTACTATTTTTTGAATTCTATGATTTTTGACTATTTCATACAATTTGTGCAGTTGTTGTTCTTTATCAGAATAAATAATTTTAGCAGTTTTAGTTTCTGAAATGACATAAATATCTTCAAATGAATTTGAATCCGCAGGACCTGCAAATGCCGAGCAAATATCTTTTCCGATGGCCATGTCATAAACACCCCAACTCGGATCAAATAAGACCGTTTCAAAATGGGTGACTCTACAATTTTTAAACGTAATTAAAATAATTTTGCCCTGTAAATCTCTTTTGCCTATAATAATTTTTCCTTCGACTTTTACGCCCCCTTCAAAGCTAAGTCTTGTGGTTTTGCCTTCAATAATACCATAGACTTCTAAGTCTCTGGGAGACATATCTTCAATAGCTATATTTATTCCTTCTAATTTACCCACAGGACTTCCAAAGCCATTAGGATGCTGTTCTGTTCCGTGACCAATCAGTTCGGTTCCATTAACGGACAAGGCCGTTGGGCTATTAGTTTGAAAATAAATAGGAGTGTTGTTGGTGTCTAAAACGTTGTTAAATATTCCCGAAACTTGAATGCCAGTACTTAATTCAATAGTTCCTAATTTTTGAGAAACAATCAGTGTTTTTAAACCTTCTAAACCTCCTGTGCGTATCGCCATTGTATTTGCAAATTTTTCTAAAACAAAGCTAAGACTTGCAAAGTTAGGAATGACAAATAATTGAGGTTGTGTGTTGGTGATATCAAAATTGACTTCCGCAGCTTCAATGGAGTAAGGGATTTTTTTGACCTCTTTTTTTAAACACAACTGACTTTCTTCGATGGAAGATAACAACCCTGCACCATATAATTTAGGGTTTTCGAGGGTTCCAATAAGTCCGTATTCTACCGTCCACCAATGAAGGTTTCTGATTTTCGCCATTTCCGAGAGTCCGCCCATTTCTTTTTGAAGTGAATTAACGGCATTAGTCGCTTCGTGGATTTCCAACTTCGTTGAATTTGGATTTTCTTTTAAAATCGATAAAAGCCGAATGGCTTCGTACATCTCATCATCTTTCGGGGATGAGATGGCTTTACATCCAATTTCTCCTAAGCGTCGTAAGTATTCCGAATACTCTGGATTTGCAATGATGGGCGCATGACCGGCTGCTTCGTGAATGAT
>Ga0115564_10001967_pt1 | contig 18258 bp, 25 predicted proteins | sample COGITO_mtgs_1105_7_FD_88680 | JGI IMG/M metagenome (GOLD analysis project Ga0115564, IMG submission 88680) | Pelagic marine microbial communities from North Sea - COGITO_mtgs_110523 | ecosystem: Environmental > Aquatic > Marine > Epipelagic | place: Germany:Helgoland, sampling site Kabeltonne...
AGTTGATTGCTGAGTAGTTATTCCAACCTTTGCAGTATTTAAATCTATCTCAGATTGTTTTGCTATTAAATCATCTGCAATTGATACAAGATTAGTACCAACTCTAGCAGCAGTATTTGCACCTGTTGTTGTTTCATCTCTTATTATTATTGCTTCGCTTTTTATGCTCATAATTTTTAATTTATATTGTTAATTAAATGTTTCGTCAAATGTTATGTCAAATATATCTACAGAAGCTCCTTGCCCTGTCAAACTACCTATGCCTTGATTTATCATATTACCATTACAGCATTTTCTACTGTAGCTATTACCATCTTTACATAAGCAGGCTCTTTTACTGTTTCTTGGTGATGTTCTACTCCACCTGTCATTTCTTTTTCTATTCATCCCTAAGTTTATTTACGATGTCGTTTAAAATACCCAAAGCCTCAGTATCTTCTTCAGATAAGGACAATTTTTCTGGCTCACTATGTACCCAACCTTTTTCTGTGTATTTGTCGTGTTCTTCTTTATTAGTTATTTCAACACTTTCTCCATTCTTAGGATTATACATCGTGTGAGGGTATTCCACTAATTCCTCTTCTTTTTTACTAAAGAAACCTTCGATACTAAATCCTAAATATTTACCTAGCTTTACATCCTCCCATATTTCATCATTATCAATCTTCATAACTACCGCCCAAGCACCCTCTGGAGCGTCTAGGTTGTATAAATTACTTTTATCCATATTTGGGTCTTCAACTATCCAAGACTCTATTAGAGACACTCCTTTTACGCTTAATTCGTGTTCTAGAGTTGCGTTGTTATTCTTTAATCTTTTTAAGTATAACTCTGATGCCTTCTTGACAGTTTCTTTAGAGAATTTTATCTTATAAGCATAATCTCCACTTTTCCTAAATATCTCTTTATCTGGAACTAAAGCTAGACCTACTACTATCTTTTTCTCATCATCCACGGATTTAAACTGCACCTTGTGCTGACTAAGTGCTACAAAATTCTCTTCTATTGCAGGACTTTCTACTAGAGAAATAGCCTCTATTCCATCCTCTAAATTGTTTTCGTCTATTATTAATTCTATAATATCTAATTCTTCCATAATTTTTATTTTAACCTATTGTTGCTGTATTGGAGATGTTTAAGTCTAGTTGTTGTTGGCTAGTTATCTCAGAAGAAACAACATACGCTTGTATTGGTTGATTTAACTGACTAGCTATTGATTGTGTTAATTGATTTGACTGTGTGCTTCCTGCTAGATTGAAATTGAATTCTCTACCTTCTCCACCTCCACCTCCACCACCAGAAGCTCCTATAGTCCCTCCACTACCTGCTGAAGATTGAAATTTTTGTCTAGCAATCATTGCTACATTAGCTAAACCAGCAGCTAAAGCAACACCTTGAGCTATTTGTGCCCTAAGTGGAGATGATGGGTCTCCAATTATTAACTGAGAACCAAAAGCTAAAACACCATTTCTATAAGTGTCAACTAAAGCGTTAGCTATATTTATAGCTTTCTGCATCTTAAATCTTTTTCTTTCTATTTCCTCTTGCCTCTTCCTTAATTTATCATCATTTCTACCTATCTCTAACTGTATTCTTTCTCTTTCGTCTTTAGATAAATTTTCGTTTAAAAGCCTTTGATTAAGTTCGTTATTTAAAGCATTTGTTTTATTTTGCTCTATAGTTAGTTGCCTGTCGTATTCTCCATTAAGAAAGTTTGTCATAGAAGACTGTAATTCCATATAAGCATTTATACCATCCTCTATGGTAAATTCATCTTCTGACCCACCACTTTTTGTTGGTGTCTTACCATCTATCTTGCCTTTACCTAGCATCTTCTCTTCCTCTAATCTGATAAGTTCGTCATAGTATCTTTCGTAAGCCTTAATTAGCTCAGAGTTTTCTCCGTCTACAGCCAACAATCTCCTTAGATGATACTCTCTTTGAATTATTAATTTACTTTTCCTATCTTTGTCTCCTAACAAAGCTATCTTCTCATTAGTCTTATTTATTTCTGCTAAAACCTTACCCCTACCTTCTAGAATACCTTTAATGTCAAAGTAATCTACTTTAGCTCTCTTTCCTTCTTTTCCTTTTACTCCTTCAATCTCTTCTATCAACTTCTTTTGAGCCTTTATAGCTACAGTCTGTCTGTCGTACTCTTTTGAGTCTTTAGATGTAAGCTCTCTCTTTCTTTCCATTAACTTTAACTGGTCTTTAAGAGCTTGCAGAGTGCCGTCTTCAGCAGCATTAAGATTTTTTTTTAGATTATCAAGTTCTTCTTGATTCTTAACAGCTTTCTTAAACGCATTTAATCTGTCGAGTTCAGCTTGCTCTAGTATCTTTGATTGAGCTTGGTGTACCTTAGAAGCAAGAGCTATCTGTTCTTTAGTTAATCTTTTAGCTCCTCCAAGCCTAGTAATGTCATTCCTAAACATTAAAGCCTTAGCATCGTCTATAACTTTATCAAGTGCAGCTATCTCCTCATTTGTTTCAGCGTCTTCTTTAGCGATTACCCTCTTCCTCATCACTAGTTCAATGTACTCATCTATTTTACCATTAACGTCTCCTTGAGTGTCGTACAAGTCTCTCAAAGTAGAAGATAAATCTTTAGCTGAAAGAGCGAACTCCTCTCCAGCTCCAGCAGCTTTCTTAGCACCACCTTGAAAATAATCAAATAAAGCGATTATACCTTGAAAAGCTATAAGCATTCCTGCTGGTCCAAGAAGATTTTTACCTAAAGCCTTTATAGCTCCTCCAAATCCAATAGTTTTACCAGTAGCTTCATCAGTGCCTTTAGACATAAAGAATAGGTTAGATGCTAATTGTTGTAAGTTGTTGGCAACACCTCTTATTCCGTAAGGAGCATCAGATAGAACTCTACCAAATTCTAAAGTAGCAGATGTAGCCGCTCCTGTCTGCTTATTAGCATTTTTTAGCTCATTAGCGTGGTTCGATATAGATTTAGAACTTTTTGCTCTTAAATCAGATAATTTAGCTCTCTCTAGTTTAAGTTTCTTTAAGGTTAGTGTGTATTCTTTAGTCCTACCATCTAAATTATTTAAACTAGCTTCTAATTTTTTTACATTAGCATTAGCTTGCGCTTGTGCTACCTCTATCTTGAGTAGTATTACTTTATCCGAATCAGCCATCTTATAATCTTCTTTGTTTTAGGTTGTACTTAAATTCTTTCCAGTTTGTAGTGGATTGATATTTACCTTTAGCTATCAATACGTCTTCATCAGATATTAGCCAATCATTTTCATTCAATAAATCTATTATCTCTTTTAACATATTAATTTGTTGTTTCTTTAAGGTTTTGACTTAATGCACTCTCATTATTATTAGCATCGTATGCTGATACATTTAAGGTGTATAAAGTAGCACTTGATAACCCTGTAACGTTATAAGATGAATTTGTTGTTGATGCTAAATAAGTACCATTTACATAAACTTTATATCCTGCAACACCAACATTATCCGTAGATGGTTGCCATCCAAAGAATATACTACTAGTTGTTTTAGATATAGTTTCTAAGTCTTGAGGTATAGAAGGAGCTGTTAAGTCTAAAGCAGCATTAGTAACAACGGTTAACGTATTGCTAAACCCAGAGTCTGAAGCTGCTGCTGAATCAAATGCTTTTACTTTTATATCATAAGAAGTACTACTAGATAGTCCTGTGATACTATGACTATTTGTTGTTACATTAGTTAAAAATACACCGTCTAAATAAACAGAGTATCCATTATCACCTGTAGGTGTTCCAAATACTGAAGCTGTCCAAGAAACATTTATAGATGTAGATGTTTTAGAAACTAATACTAGGTTCGTAGGGTCTGAAGGAGTACTACCATTTAACGTTGTTGATGTTACTAATGGTGCTGACTTATAAGACTCTACCCCATCTTGAGATAAGGAAGTTACCTCTATTGTGTATGATTGTCCATTTACTAAGTTTCTAAGCGTTGCAGTAGGTGTATCTGGAGTGCTTCCTGTGTAAGTTATAGCACCAAAATTAGCCTCTGTTCCGTCAATATAAACTCTGTAGTTAGTGGCAATAACTCCACCAACAGGTACTGTCCATTCTATATCTATAGTTGAAGATGTAGTTCCAACAGAAACAATATCCGTAGGTGCATCTGGTCGTGTAGAGTCTGCAAAATTACCATTAATAAGCTCTAATACAGACTTTCCTGTTAGTAAATTTGTTTGAATTCTATTTATATTGTAATCTAAACTATTTATTCTAAATACATCATTTAACTCATAATTCAGCAATACATTTAGAGGTAATTTAGCTTCTAGTTTTACAAGTCTAGAGAATTTACTAAATGCCTTTTGTATGTATGTTGAGTAAAATATTTGATATAAGCTATTTTTATTTAACACACCTGTAAACTCATCGTTTTCCTCATTAAAGTTTATAGTTTGAAGTCCATCAGTACTAACATTGCTAGGTCTAAAGTATGTTGTTATCTGTGATTGTCCACCTCCTATAAATGCAAATGGAAATGCAGAATCATCCACCGTTGTAGGCACAGCATAATGTATTATAGGTTTGGTTTTTACAGGCTTTTCATTATCATCAACTAACCATCCTGTTTGTATGGGAGTTCTTATTGTTAAGTCATTTTCATCAGATAGTCTTTCAAAAAGCATATGTTCAAACGCTAACTTTATATCGTATTTTCCTCCATCATTAAAGAATACAGATAAATCTCTATTATTTCTAGTTAAATCACCAAATTCATCATTTAATAATGTATTTTGATTAATAATACCAAAAGTACTAGGTTTGTCGTACTTGAAGTTTATTTCTGAATATGTTGGAGGTCTAGATATTGTTCCGTTAGATATATCTATGTATTTAGAGACATCTATACTTTTTCCTGTGCTATAATACTCGTTTAATGACTTTACTATTATCCTTGAATCTTGAGGTAAAGAAGTATCTCTTTCAAAGTAGGCTGTCAAGTTAAACATTTTAAATACAGATTGCAGGAAATCTATAACCTTCATCTTAGGTATTTGATTTGCAATTACAATGTAAGAAGCCATAGTCTCTGGTGAGTTGGGACTTGAGTAGTCAGTATTTTCGCTTGGATAATCAGTAATGGTTGGGTTACCAGCAAGAACTGGACTTCCATAGGAAATGTAGGTTTCTACTTTTTTCTTTAGGTGTAAATAGGCATTGTATGTGGCTAATGTGCTTCCGTCTTGAGTTGTTATAAAAAAGTTTAAATTCCAATTTCTTAACTCTACAGAAGACAGAACATCAAAACCTACTACTACATCACCATTACCACTCAGTCCGTTAGCTTCTCCTAATACATCACCAGACAAAGTATCCACTATTCTAAGGTCGTATGGGCCAGTACCTGTAATGGGTTCTACCTTAAACCTAGCAACATAAAAAGTATTTTGAGGATTGTATAAGTCTAGACCTGTGGTAATTTGACTTATGTCTAAGTTTACACCAAAGTCTTCTTGAGTAAATACAGATTCTTTAGCTATAGAATCAGTTATAGCACCCTTATCTCTATGCATAAGCATATAAAGTTCATTAAAAGGAGCTGAATCAAACCAAGTTTTATCAAAAAACAACCCATCATATTTGTCTTCTATTGCATTTATTATGTGTCTTATCTTTAATGATGGCTTTAAGTCCGTATGTTCTATTCCGTTATGTGCTGAATTACCGGGTCGATGCAAGTTTCTACTTGGAGGGTCAAAACTACTATCTCCGTGGTCGCTAGAGTTTGAATTGTAATAATACTGAGAATAACAAGATATAAATGGATATACAACATCAGCATTACTACCTACAATCATAGACTCAGTTGTATCATCATATTCCAAACCTGTTATAAGTCCATTCTTTACTGTATTTGGGTCGTAATCGTGATTAAATCTATTTAAGTAATCTAAGTCTGATAACTCATCTTTCCCTAGTATATCTGAAAGTGCAACAGAAGAGCCAAAGAATACTATTTTATAAGAAAATGGTTGGTTACTTCTCATATCAACATCATCAAGCCTTATTTTACCAAACCTAAAGTCAGCTCCTGCTATTTTTATAACGGCATCTCTTTTCATTCTACCATCATAACCATCTTGTATGTTGAAGTTGTAGTAATGTTGAAATATTCTGTTATTATTTGCTGACGCAGGAACTTTAAATGATTGAGAATAGTCGGTAAAGATTTTTCCAATATCCTTGACATCCTTTATCACTTGACTAAGATTTACAGCCTCAAAGTCAAATAAATCAACCCTCTCATCTAATCCATTATCATTTTTTACATAAAGCTCTAAGTTCTTCATCTACCTAACGTTGTTTATTTTATTGAAAGAAAATTCTATATCTATAGTGTAATTTATCAGCTTATTATTCAATTTAGTCTTGTAGTCTATTGTGTTGTTTGATATGTTTATTGGCAGTACCTTACTTTCGTAATCTATCCACACCTGTTCACTCAACATTAGTTGCCTAAAGGTTTCATTAAATTCTTCTGGTACAAATCCACTATTTATAGTCATAGTTTCTTTAGCTGATGTATAGAATGTAGTATTTCCGTGAGAAGACACTATATTATTTCTATAGTCTGATATTGTGTTTGACTTATACTCGTCTCTATCTATTTCCATAGATAATCTAGACGCTTTAAAGAACCATAAGTCTTGCTTTGCACCATTCTTATTCCTAAAGATAATCTTGTAAGGTGTGTACTTACATTCTTCTATAGATTCTACTTTTATAACTCTATCTGGTACTGTTTTAGCTACAACGACATTGTCTAGAGTAAAACCTAAAGGGTCTGCTAAATCATCAGCTTGTGCTTGAAATTGTATTAAATTTGATTGTGCTCCAACACCTTCAGCCGTGTAAGTTCCGTTGCCTGTAATTGGTACAGGAAAAGGATATCTCATACTCGCAGTACCTGTGCCTGTAAAGTTCGTTATCTCAAAGCTAACAGCAAGATTTATCCCTATTACTGTTTTTGATTGAGATAGTCTATCTATTGCTAAATCACTAGAGCCTAAAAAACTTGCTCCGTTATTGATAGTCCAATCTGCAGACTGTTTATTCCAACCTGTGTCTGTTGTAAAGTTAGGATTTGTAGTTATGTTAACATCATTATGTGAAGAAACTCTAACTTCCGTTACATTACTTAATCCTGCTCCTAGTGATGACACTATACTAGCACTCTCAACATTTGATGCAGGAGTTGCGTTCAATACGTTAAGTAATGTTGTAGCCCCACTAAGAAATGTAGCCTCGCTAAATAGCTTGTAATCTAAAGGAACAAGCACATCACTACTATCAAGATTGTATATTAAGTTAGTGTCTATTAAACAACCATCTAATGATGAATTATTATAGCCTTGCTCGTAATACGAGTAGCCATAAACAGCATAGTAGCCTGTTTGTATAGTTCCCGGGTATATTGTAGATGTAGTTACTTTAGTTATCTTATAATCAACCCATACAACACCATTATCACTAGATGTCCCACTGTATTTCGTGTCAATAAAGTCTTTTACTAAATCAGAAATATCCCAATACACATTATTAGGAGTGTCTGTTACACTAGATTGAATAGTGTAATTTGCAACAGCAGGTCTATCAGTTACTGCCGTACCTTCATAAATCCATAGTTCTATAGAAGCAGATATTAAGTTTGTTTCTGTTGCGTTTATCCAAAAAGGACTTCTAGCTAATATTTTGCTCATTGTTTATTTGTATTATTTTTCTTAATTCAGTTCTTATGTCTTCAGCGTATGCTTCAGTTATATCTACACCTATCTTAGTTTCAATCTCCTTATAAACTCTCTCAAAAAGATTGCTTCCCTTATATCCAAATCTTTTTATAGTCCCTCTTTGAGAAGTACTTTGCATTATAGCAAAAACCATACTTTTATAAGCACTATTCTTTAGGGTAGATGTCTTAGCGAACTTTATACCTCCTTTTAGTCTTCTATAAGGTCTTATACCTTTTGCTTTTATCCAAGACTCTATATTTCTCTTCTTAGACTCCCATCCAGCCGAACTTCTTGCGGGGGAAGCTCCGTCTACTACTGCCCCTGCATAATCTACATTAGAGGTTATCTCTATGGAATCATCCTTAACTTTAGTGTTAAATGAATTAGCAAATTTACCTGTAGCTAGAGTCTTATCAATCCTAGCAGTCCTTTGAAGCCTAACTTTAAACTCTTCAGCTATCTTATTTAACTTATCTACAAGATTAGTGTTCTCCATTATGTTATAGATTGACCTAATCCATCATTATACAAGAAGTTAACCTCATCTTTTGTAAGCATTCTACTAAACAATGAAAACTCATCATATAGTATTCTTGGCTTATACTGACTAGTACTCTCACTACCTATAATTAGATTTGTAGGATTATTAGTCATACCTCTATACTTTATAGTTTCTCCAGCAAAATAGTTAAACACACCGCCATAATACTCATTGTTTAAGTATATTCTACTAGGCTTAACGCTAGTACCATTTGGTAATCCGTTATAGTTTATACAAACGTGATTCCATCCACTAGTTACTGGCTTTTTTAAGTCAAACCAATCAATTTTTTCTTTACCAACACCATCGTCTATAGTTCTATAGTCAACTAAGGTAAAACGCATCCTAGACGTATCTAGCTTTTGAATACCATTCTCATAATATATCGTAAGACTAGCTCCAAAAGAACCTCCTAAAGCATTCCCATTGTTAGCACCAAATAAAGGTATGTTTACTATTTCTGGAATTGCAGGAAGGTCAACCTTAAACCAAATACTAGCACTAAAAGGTAAGTCCTCGGAGTTGTTATAGTTGGTAGGGTCTGCGTGTGTATTCCCAGTTATAAATTGGTGAGTCATTGGAAATGTAACGGTTTGCCCTACATTCTGAGAAAGAACTAACGAGCTTCCTACTAAACCACTTGATTCGTAATTTCTACTTCCAGCAAGCCTCCATTGACCAAACGTATTATCTGCTAAGTTTATTAAAGGGTCTGCATCTGTACTTTGAAACTTACAATAAACAATAGCATCATCTAGTGTTGGGTTTGTTTTAATAACCGATTCATTGGTTGATATGTTTAAAGTTCCAGAAAACACACTATCGTGAAGAATCTCGGCTGTAAAAACAGAAAACTCTCCAGCAGAATTAAAAACCCTAACCTTGTAAGCATACTCTCCATCATTGTCAATACTAGTAACAGAGCGTCTTTTACTAAACTCACTTTCATTTCCAGTAAAGTAAACAGTATCGTGCAATAATCCTTGCCTATAAACCTCTGCACCTGCAATAGTACCAACATAGTCTCTTAATCTAAAAGAAACATCAACCGAAACCCCTTCTGTAGATGTAGCTGACAAGTCATAAGGAGGTAGTAATGTTCCTGCTGTTTGATTTGTTGCTTGAAATACAATGGTTCTCGTCTCCGTGCCATTACTATTGGTAGCACTAATGGTAACACTAAAAGATAATCCATCAACCACAACACCACCTGTATCTAATTGACCTGTAATTATTCCTGTTGTAGTGTCTAAGGTAAGACCTTGTATTAATCCAGTAGCACCATAGCTAGTTGGGTTATTTCTAGCACTTATAACGTAAGTAAACGGATTATCTAATAAAATAAAGTTTGTAGAGTGAGCAATAATTGATGGTAGATTTCCGTAATCTGGAACTTGACTTGCACCACCACTTCCATCATCACTTATACCTCCACTAACACCATCACAAATAGATATCTGATTAGGCATCTGTATCTGAATTTGACCCTCCCATCCTGCCAACATATTCTCATATTTCTCCATAAAAGGAGTGGCATCTATATCATCTCCTGTTGTTAGCCTTACATTCCATAAATCACCTCTTTTTAATTGCATAAAAAGGTTGTTTAAGACATTTAATTGGCTGTTTAAGACATCTTGAGAGTTGTCATTACCATAGAAGTTATCCGTAGCATTATCCTTGCTTATATCAACTATATCCATACAAATAACATTTAAAGTCATTGTTATTGTTCTTTGCCCTATAGTAGTTCTATCCACAACAAGGTGTGTTAAGGGAAATATAGTTGTTTTTGATAAGTCAACGTCAGATAAATTACCTGTAGTAACAGTATTACATTGCGGGTGTTGTAATCCCTGCTCTTTAAGTTTGTCTAGTACGTTGTAAACTTGATTTTGTGCCATTATCTATTCTTGTTTTGTATATCTTTTAATAATCTAGCCTCTAATCTAGATTTGTCTTGTACATATTCTAAATACATCATACATTGGTGTAATGGAAGCTTTGATACTTCATCAAGTCTTCGTACATCGTCTTGTGCGAGGCATAAAAACGATTGATAATCTCCCCATTTTCTTCCAAAAGCTGCTTTCCTTCCTTGTTGGTCGTTAGCATCGCCTGCTCCACTAAAGAGTCCATTGTATATTTCGACAATTTTGTCCCTAAACGATAAAAAAAAACCTGCATTCCTAATGCTACATTAACAGGTGCATCTTTCATAACCTCTGAGAAATCATCACTACCCTTGTATTCGGCAATTCTGTAATGGTATTTGTTGCTTATGTCTTTTATTACAGGCCTATAAAGTACCGCCATTAGCTTATGAAGGTCTTTTGCGTCTCTGATGTAATTTTCAGCGTCTTTAAAAGCACCATAGCTTATCTTGTCTAGTGATGGCTCAAAACCGAACTCAACAGTTACTCCATCTTTATCAGTCATATCAAATCTCTTGATAAGTGGTTTTTCTTCCTCAAAGCAATCGTTTATGTGCTTTAATATGTTGTCAAAGGTGTTTATAGGTATGTTGTATGACTCCTGCAAATCCAATCCACAGAATATCTCCAAAGTCTTCTTGTTAATAAACTCATAGTCATCTACATCTTTGTTATCCTGCCATAACTGAACGTATTTCTGGTACTGACTTACGCTTATGCTACTTAAATCGTTGGGTATCTTGATGTCAAGTTCTATTTTACTCATAATCTTATAACGTATTTTATGTTTTTTGTCTTTTTATTAGGCTACTTAATAAAATAAAACTATATTTGCTTTAAATAAAGTGAATTAAACATTAATTATTAACAATAAATATTATGAAAACAATAGATTGGGAACTCAAAGTAGGGTTGTTTAAGGGATTATTATTAGGTGTTAGACATTATTATCGTTCTGACGAATCTGGAGACTATAAAGAAGAAGATATTGTTATCTACATCGGTATGGTACAGGTTATTTTAACTAAAATAAAATTAAATGTAAAGTAATATGAATCAAAAAATAATAGGTTGGTGGAGTGGTGGAGTTACAAGTGCAGTAACCTGCAAATTATGTATAGACATTTACGGAGTTGAAAACGTAAGGTTAATTTTTATTGATACATTTAATGAAGATGACGATACTTACAGGTTTAAAAAAGACTGTGAAAAATGGTATAATAAAGATATTGAAACCATTACAAGAGTCGGAGAAGGTAAGAAGTACGAAAAGATACAAGATGTATGGTATAAATACAAGAGTTTAAATGTTGCTGGTGGTGCAGTTTGTTCGTCTGAATTAAAAAGACAATTAAGAAAAGAATGGGAAAAGGAAAACACTTATGAAGCACAAGCATTTGGATTTGATGTTGATGAAATTAGGCGAGTTAAATCTATGGTAAATAATTACAAAAAAACAGCAAAACCTATATTTCCTTTACTTATGTATGGTTTAAATAAAAAGGATTGTGTACAAATAGTTTTAGATGCTGAATTAAAATTACCAAGAGCTTATGTGTTAGGATTTCTTAATAATAATTGCCTTAATACAGGGTGTGTGCAAGGTGGAATAGGCTATTGGCAAAAAATGAAAAGAGACATACCAAGAAATTTTGATGAAATGGCTAAAGTTGAACACGAACTTACACAAATGAAAGGAGAGCCAGTAACAATGCTAAAAGACCAATCTAAAGATGGAGGTTTAGTGTTTCTAAAGCCACATAAAGATTATCCTAATATAAAAGATATTAGTATGATGAAGGGTAGAGAACCTCAACCTCTAACAGATTGCAATGGATTAGCCTGTGGTGTTAAAGACCTTGATGAAAGGAATGATACAGAGAACGAGATAAACTTTCAAACTAATATATTTAACTTTATGGAATACGAACTAAAACCAAAATAAACAATGAATACAAGAGAAAAGATGGCAGAAATGCAAGAACAAGAGGATAGTATAGTTAAATCAGTTGTACAGTCCTATAAGAAGCGTTCAGATGTTGGTGTAAAGAAGTACAACAAAACAATGGATAGAGACGATTTAAGCACCTTAGAATGGCTGCAACACTTGCAGGAGGAGTTAATGGATGCTACATTGTATATTGAGAAACTAAAACAAAAATTATAGATATGTACAGAAAAAAACTAATACAAAAGATTCAGCAACTTGTAGATAAACTACCAGTAAGCAACAGAAGAAAAGAAGCCAAGCAAGACTTGCTAGAGCTTAAATTAACCGACAATGATAAGTTCTATTTATTATTAAAAAACAAATACAAAAAATTATGAGCAACTCAAATCCTAAGTACAATCTAATTAAATTTATATTTACTTTTATTATAATACAAGCAATGGTATTTGCAACAATTCTAACATTAATATAATAATATATGAGTATAAAGAAGAAACACACAGCACAAGAAAGATTTAAAATCATAGAGAGCGCTATAACAGCAATGTATGTAGCTACAAGTAAATTAAACCGAAAGGTAGAAGAACTAGAGAAACAAATAGAAACCTTAAAACCAAAAGAAGATGAGTAATAAAAGTCATTTAACAATTCAAAAGTATTATTGGGAAAAGAGTAATTTATCAACTGCTGTATTTTATAATAACGCTCTAAATATAGACTCTAATTACATTAGGAATTCAGAAGATATAAAGGAACTAAAAGCTGTTGCTTTTTACTTACAACAGAAGAATAAAGAGATGAAAGAGTATAATGAAGATAAAGCATATTTCTGGACACAGCTCTGCTTTAAGAAGCAGGTAGATAAGAGAATCTACGAATTGAATTGTAAACGTAAAAAGAAATCAAAACCACTAGAATATGGAATATGAATATGATTATGACTTTATTTTTAATCAAAGCAATCAATTAAAGTTTTTTAGATTCTGTACACACATAGATGTGTTTCTATTTAAACTTACTGCTAACACTAGTACCGTTTGTCCACAAGAAATGATGGAAGATTTTTTAAACTTTAACGAAGAAAGATAATTATGAATAGTATAGAACTAAGACCAACAGAAAAGAAAGACCACTACAGATTATTCCTAAACGGAACAGATGTAACTGGCGAACAAGAAAGAAGTACCTTTAGACACATAATAGAAGTGATTGATAACGGTATTAATACAGGACTTTAATGTCTGATAAGTATAGACTTAAATTAATGCACATCATAGGATGCGTAAAGAAAAATTATATCTCCGAGATAGAAGGATACAATTCCATTCTTAAACTCATAAGAGACTCGGAGAATAATAAAGATACAATAACTATAGATGTATAAACAAAGAAATTATGAGAGTATTAGTAGCTTGTGAGGAAAGCCAAGCAGTAACAAAAGAATTAAGGAAACTAGGACACGAGGCATTTAGTTGTGATTTATTGCCTTGTAGTGGAGGTCATCCAGAATGGCACTACCAACAAGATGTATTTGAAGTTATAGAAAAGGGATGGGATATGATGATAGCACACCCACCTTGTACATTTTTAGCAGTTAGTGGTGCAAGATGGTTATACAATAAAGATGGTAGTAAGAATGAAGAAAGATGGAAAAACCAGACAGAAGCATTAGACTTTGTTCAGAGATTAATGGATGCACCTATAGATAAGATAGCTGTTGAAAACCCCATAAGTGTTATAAGTAGCAACATAAGAAAACCAGAGCAAATAATACAACCTTGGATGTTTGGAGATAAAGCACAAAAGAGTACCTGCTTATGGCTTAAAAACCTACCAAAACTAAAACCTACAGATATAGTAGAGAAGGGAGAGTTTATAGAGTTTATATCTAAGAAGGGTGTAAAGAAGAAACAACCTAAATGGTATTTCGATGCTCTTAAACAAGCTAAAACACCAGCAGAAAGAAGAACATTAAGAAGTAAAACATTTAAAGGTATAGCAGAAGCTATGGCTAAACAATGGACTATAGATGTATGACAAGTTGGAGTACAGAAGAACTAAAAGAACTAAAAGAAATAACTAACCATAACGTAATATACGATGGATACGAATACATCTGGATGTCTAAAACAAATGGAGAATGGAATAGACAATACGCAGCTAACTTTAAAGACTACAACAAACCTATGTCTTGGATACACTTCCATACATACAGGTGGGGTAAGGAGTACAGAGCAAGACACGCAAAGTATCTAGATAATATGAGAAAAAGACTTGACCTAGATGTTAAGATAAGAGAGATAAGTAGAGAAGCTAATGTAAACACTAAACAGAAAGTACTAGAGATAATAAATCTAAAGCCAAATATTAGTAATAAAGATATAGCAGATATACTTGGAGTAACAATAAGAACAGTAGAAAGACATAGAAAATGAAAAGTGTCGTATGTTTTCAAAAATGTGCGACAACTTTTATTTTGTAGAGGTTGTAAATCAGTACTTTACAAAAAGCTAAAACAAGCCTATAGTAAACTACTTTTTTCTATTTTTTCAGATTTGAATATCTAGTTTTTATTGAAAAGATATTTCGTTGAATTCATTAGAATGGGTAACTTACTTCCACCATAACTCATTTTACGTTAACTTACCAGTACTATCTATTCTAGCTGGTATGTTAGTATTGTTTTTGTTAAATTGTTGCTTAGATAGCTTGATTTTAGGTGTTTACCATATATCCCTATACTATTACTAGTCTTCAATACATTAAAAAATTACTGCATAAAAAAAGCTACCTTTTACAGCAGCTTAATTTATTGTAATATGTTAGTATTTATAGTTCTATTGTTAGTGTTAATAATTGCGGTTGTATTATCTCGTTTAACTTCCAGCTATCAAATAAGTTTCTATATCTTGTCAAGTCATTAGTAAAAATATAGTTAGTTATTTTGCCGTCTTTATGGTCAAATAGTAGAAAAGCTTTTTTTGTTTTGCTTAACTGTAATAAAAATTTTATGGATACTTGATATTTATTATACATTGTTATTTATTTTTAGTTGTTGTTTTTATCTTCTAATTCCGTTATTTGTTCTTGTGTTAACTCCTTTTCAAAGTCAATATAATAAGGGTCTAATGTATCAAAATTGAAATAAGCTTCGCCATTATCACAATCAAAGTTGTAGGTATCACCGTTGCTTAATTCAATAAATAGGTAAGCGTTTTGAGATAGTAGGGCCTCAGGTTCTTCGCAAATATAAGGTTCTGAGTAATTACCTCTAGCATCACCACCCAAATGTATATTGACTAAAGCAATTCCCTCGTAAATATCCTCAGACATTACGCCACAAAGTATAAAAGGAGCTCCCCAGTTGTAAGTATTGAAACTCTTAAATGTTCCAACCTCCACACCGTCTAAATGTGTTGCATAGTGCAGAGGCTCAAGTTTAAATACTTTTATAATATCTTCTTTGGTTCTATTTTTATACTCGTTATTTTCGTGGTATAAATGTTGCTCGCCGTTTACCCCTGCTACATAAACTGATACGTTTTCAAATTTTACTGTTTCCATCTTAATTATTTTTAAAGGTTGTTAATTTATTAAATGTGTTATTGTAGTACTTTTTTAGCCTATTTATTATAAGCTCGTTCTTAGATATTCTACTTTTATAATATGATGACATATTAAAACAGTCATCTAAACCGTTGTTAATGTCTTTGATATAATTACTATTGGTTAAATTATATCTTTGCAGTTGGTTTATTAGCTCTAAAATTCTCACTAATTTTTCTAAATTGTTGGTTTTGTCCTGATACATATTTTTTTACATTGAAAAGTTAAAATTGTTAATTACTTGGTTGATTATTAATGCTATTGCGATTGTAGTAATAAATAGTCCTGCTATTTTTTGAGTGTTTGTCATCTTGTTTACTTTTTTTAATACTTGTTTAAATTCCTTAATTTTGTTTAGTTTTTAAGTTATTTTTAATAAAAAAAATAATTTTAATTTCATAAGGGTTTTTGTCTTTATCAGTATAAAAACCTTTATCAAATATTTTCATAAATACATTTTTATAAACAGGAAATAAAGAATTGTTATTAATACTATCTTTAAAAATATATTCACTTTCTCGCTCAAATTTTAAAATTTGGGCTTCATTTAAACTTAAAGTAATTGTGCTGGCTGTTTTTTTGTTGTTGAATTTTATCCAAGCACCCCAGTTTTCAACCTCACAATTTTTTAAACCGTAATTTAATTTTTCAACCACATTTTGTTTTTTAAACTCAATTTCTAAAAAGTCGCATAAATTTTTTGTATACCAACTTTTACCTAAATGCTGTATTTTAATCATTTTGTTATTTTTTTAGTTAATATTATTTTATACCAACAAAAGCCCGTATAAATTAATATACGAGCTTTATTTGAAATTTTCAAGATTTTTGCCTGCGAACCTTTGTACCTGTATCTTAGCCAGTTATGTAGAAATTTTCCAGTGAGTAGCTTTACTGCTCCCGAGCTCCCTTTAAAGAAGCATAAGCAAATATACAAAACTTGTTTAAATACACAACAAAAAAAACAAAAAACTTTGCAAAAATTAATTTTATAACGTTTTAAACTGGTTTTGTAGTTCCTAATTTTGAAATATAAAATTGAACAAATTTACACGTACACGGCTACAAAAAATATTTCAATACAGCAATGTAAAATGTATTTTTTTTACTTATTTAGAATGAATATAAATTTAATGTTAAAGTTACTTAAAAATTTTTTTATACCAATTATTTATTGTATTCACGTGCGTGCGTGCGTGCGTGCGTGCGTGCGCGCGACCCCCATCATAATAAACGCCCCATCATATTAAACACAGGGGTTCATATTAAACACAGTACCCCCATCATATTAAACATAAATAAATTACTGGAAACTCTGGAGCTCTAGAATAAAAAATAAAAAAGGAGCAACAAAATTAATTGCTACCCCTTCATAATAAACGCACCCCTTTATATTAAACGCTCTATCTTATCGTGTAAATACCTTTGCTCTTTGAAGCTGTTAGCCTCATCAAAGCGTATCTAATCGCATCACAAAAGTGATTAAACTTATCTATTGGTCTTACACCTTTCTCGTGCCATACATAGTTGTTAAACTCCTTTATAACACCTTTACTTCTTGGGTCTACTATAATCTCATAGTCCTGCATTAAGGCAATACCAGACAATATACTACCGCTTTTCTTTACAGCAGGTTGGATGTTTAATCCTTTCTTCTTCAGCTCCTTTATAAGTCTAGGCTCTGAGGAATCACAAACTATCAAATCTAAGCCACACTCAGCTCTATTCATATTAGCAATATCTGACGTAGAAAGACCTGTTTTACCATAAATCTCCTTTACATAGACTCTACTATTAAAATCATCTACAGATATCTTTACGAGCGTTGTAGGGTCTTCAGAGAACCCAAAATCTTGTCCATAGATAGTCTTTTCCATTTGTATGTAATCTCCAACTTTCCAATTTCTTATAATTGTTCCTTCTGCTTTTGCTAACCATCCTCCTAATATCTGATGTTGATATTTGTCTGGTCTTTTAGCCTTCATATCTAATATTCTTGCAAGGAATGATTTTGATAAATTATCTTTATTATCCCTATAGGTTGTGTGTATGTAGGTTGTATCTCCTTTACTTCCGTTGAATCCTTCGTCTACAATATTACCTAAAAAGAATCGTTGGTATATCCAATGCTCTTTTGTCGTAGGGTTTAATATTAAAATAACCCTATTCTGCTTGTTTAGAGAACGTATAGAGAAATCAATCTTATCAAATGTACCTTCATCATCAAGTTCCTCTGCTTCATCAACTACAAACGTTGTAATTCCATTTAAAGATTTAAGTGCTGCTGTCTGATTACCACTAGATGTCCTTATTCCCTTAAAAATAATAGAAGAACCTGTTTGCATATTTGTTATCTCATCCTTAGTTATCCTAAAGTGAGCATTTACTCCCATCATATCAATTTTCTCTACAAACTCTGGAATAATAGATGTGTTGGCTGATGACATCGTATAACGAGTAAACA